>Ga0137796_10000946_pt1 | contig 17353 bp, 14 predicted proteins | sample OV2TP3_FD_97704 | JGI IMG/M metagenome (GOLD analysis project Ga0137796, IMG submission 97704) | reverse complement strand
CTCCGGATCCGGAACCGATCGCACGGATCCCACGACTTCCGCCACGGTCGCGCTTCTCCTCCTGGTGGACAAGTCCGGCAGCATGGCGGGAGACAAGCTCGAGTTGGTCAAGGAAGCTTGCCGGGTGACCGCCGAGACCCTCGGACCGGGCGATTCGATCGGCGTATTGGCGTTCGATACCAAGCCGCATTGGGTCGTCGAATTCACGGCCCCCGACCGGAAGGAATTCATCCGCGATCAGCTCTATCGCCTCCTGGCCGACGGCGGAACCGACATCTTTCCGGCCCTGGTCGAGGCGCATCGGGCCATCCTCACCCATGCCCGGGCTCGCGCCGCCGGCATCAAGCACGTGGTCCTCTTTTCCGACGGCGACACCCGGCCCGCCGACATTCCCGGCCAAGTCCGCAGGATGGCCGAGGCGGGGATTTCGCTGTCGACGGTTTGCATCCTTCTCCAAGACTTCGACCTCTTCCTCATGAAAGAGATCGCGGAGTTGGGGCGCGGACGATTCCGATATACCAGTTCGTTCGCGCACGTCCCGAAGCTCTTCACCGAGGAAGCGCGCACCCTTCTCGACAAGCGACCGGGAAAAAAGGAGAACGACCGGTCCACACAGACGGATACGCGCGGCGGAGACCAAGGGGACTCGTCCGGGTCCCTCCTCCCAAAGAAGCTCGAGGAGCATGAAATCCTCTGGGAAGGCCTGCCCGCTCGCCTGCCTCCCCTACAGGCGATTCTCCCGTCGAAAAGAAAAGAGGGCGCGCGCGTTCCCCTCGGTACCTCGGAGGGACGGCCCTTGCTCGCGCTGACCCGGGTCGGACTGGGCCGGGCCGCGGTCTGGACGAGCGATCTGGAGGGACGCTGGAGCGGGGAATGGCTACGGTGGGGGGAGACTCCGAAACTTTTCGCCCATCTCGTTCGACACCTCTCGAGCGCGGCGGAAACGCCCGACCTTGCCGACCGCGTCACCATCCGATCGGGAAAAGGACGGATCCACGTCCGCGTTTCTCCGGACAGCGGCGAAGAACGCATCCGGCTGGGACGCCTCCGCCCCGATCGCGAAGAGATCCCCTTCCGGCCGGATCCGGACGGGAGTCTTCGAGCAACCGTGGAAGCCTCGGACGATCCCACCCCTCTCATCCTGACGCGCGAGTCTTCGGGACGAGTGGAACGCGTGACGCTCCTCGTCCCGCAACCCTACCCGGCGGAATACCTTCCGACCCCTCCGGTCTCGCGAGAGGGAGGACGCCGATCCCCGGCTCCGGAGCGGGAGCGAAAGCGCCCGGCGACTCCGTGGCTCTTGCTCGCGGCGACGCTCCTCCTCCCCCTCGATGTCGCGCTTCGGAGGATTCGATGATCACGTTCGACTTCGCGCGTTCGATGAGCGCGGCCGTCGGCGCCGGCGGGATCACCGACGAGGAGCTCTCGAGGGAAATCGAGCGCACCGGCGAGGTCTGCCGGAAACTCCCGAAGTGGGGATTCTGTGAACTGCCCTACTCGGAGGAAGTGGCGTACCGGGTCCTTCGCGCCGCAGCGGAATGGAAGCCCTCGCCGCGGACCTTCGTCCAGATCGGAATCGGCGGATCCGCGCTGGGAGCCACGGCGCTGGCCTCCGCCCTCCGAGTTCCGAGCTCCCCGCGCTATCTCGCTTTGGATAACGTGGATCCGGAGGAGTGCTCGGCGGTACTGGCGGAGCTCGATCCCGCGGAAACGGTGTACCACGTAGTCTCCAAGGGAGGCGAGACGACCGAGACGATCGCGGCGTTCCTCTTGGCCCTCGAGCGGGCGGGAGAGAAGCGGTTTCTCGTCACCACGGGGAGTTCCGGATTCCTCCGCGATTGGGCGCGCCGGGTAGGTGCGCCCGTCTTCGACGTTCCCGAAAACGTGGGCGGTCGATACAGCGTCCTGTCCCCCGTGGGGCTGGTCCCGGCGGCTTTCCTCGGGATCGAAGTGCGCGACCTTCTCGCGGGAGCCGTCCTCGCGGACGAAGCCTGCCGGCGCGAAGATCCGCGCCGGAATCCCGCCTACTTGCTGGCCGTCGTCCCGCATCTGCTCGACCGCCTTCGGGGAATGAAGATTCACGTGATGATGCCCTACGCGCGCGCCCTCCGGGACGTCGCGGACTGGTGGCGACAGCTTTGGGCGGAGAGTCTGGGCAAGTCCGCGTCCGTCGGACCTACGCCCGTTCTGGCGCTCGGCGCCACCGATCAGCATTCCCAAGTTCAACTCTACAATCAAGGTCCCAACGACAAGTGGATCCTGTTCCTGTGGCCGGAGAAGTTCCGCGCCGATCCTGCCGTTCCGGCTCTCTTTCCCGACCAGCCCGCGTGCGACTATCTGCAGGGCAAGCCACTGTCCACCGTCCTTCGCGCCCTCCGACAGGGTACCGAAGAAGCGCTGACGGCAAACGGCCGACCCAATGCGGCGCTCTCGCTCCCGGAAATCAGCGCTCGGACCGTGGGAGCGCTTCTCTACACCTTGGAAATGGCGACGGCGATCGCGGGAACGCTCTACGGCGTGAATCCCTTCGATCAACCCGGGGTGGATGCGGGAAAGCGGTTCGCGTTCTCGCGACTGGGACGGTCCGGCTTTCCCTCGGCGACTTCGACTCCGGGAGAGGACCGCTACGTCTTGCGGGCCTGAGTCTGCTTCAGGGCCGTTCGAACCGCCTGCCGAAGCTCGTCCGGCTTGAGCGGCTTCTGCAGGTATCCGATGGCGCCGCTGTACTCGGCGCGGAGGCGCTCTTCGCGATACGGCCTCCCGCTCACGAACAGGATCGGAATCCCGTCGGCGATGAGCATGTCGCAGAGGTCGTATCCGTCGAGGCGGGGAAGTCCGATATCGAGAAGAATCAGGTCCGGTCGCTGCTGCCGAGCGGAAGCGATCGCTTCGTCCACCGTCCCCGCCGTGTCCAGGATCCAACCTTCCTTCGAGAACGCCCGCAACACGAAGTCGCGGAAATTCTCGTCGTCATCCACGATCAGGATGCGCTTCTCCATGTCCGACCCTCTTTGCGAAGTATACCTCAGAATGATTGCGTCGAAGAGAGGATCTCGAATATAAGTCGGGAATGAGAACTCTCTGCGCGATTCTTCCCGGGCTGCTGGCCTGCGGATCCGTCTCGATCCGTGACGTGCGGGAGGCGGAGGATCGCAGGGAGGCAGGTTCGGAGAGGCTCCGGCGCGCCTTGGATTCGGAGGACGCGGAGGTCCGTTCTCGGGCGGCCCTGGCCTACGGACGGATTCAGCATTCGGACGATCTGGCTCCGCTCGTCGCGCGGCTCGCGAAGGAGTCGGACGGCTCGGTCCGGCGATCCCTGCTCTTCGCGGTCGGGCAGATGGCGTTCGGCGAAGAGTTCGTCGAGAGCGGAGCCTCCGAGGACGCGGTCGCGGCTTTTCTTGTCGATTCCGACCCCGGGACCCGCCGGGCCGCGGTGGAGGCGTTGGGAAAGTTGGGAGGCGCCCGCGCCGCGGAGCGAATCGTGACGGCCTTGCACGATCCTTCCTCCGACGTTCGCGGCGAGGCGGCGGTGGCGCTCTTCCGATTGCGCTTCGTGCCGGTGTGGACCGGCCGCCGAAAAGACCCGCCGGTCCTTCCCTCGGTCGCGGTCAATGCCCTCGTCGACGCGGCGGCGGATGCCGACGAGAACGTCCGATGGAGAGTCGCCTATTCGCTCGCCCGCTATGGGGAGCCCGCGGCCGTGAGCGCCCTCAAGAGACTGGCCGCCGATCCCAATGCTTGGACGCGTCTTTTTTCGGTGCGGGCCCTCGGAAGGAGTGGGGCCTCGGGGACCGCGGACACCCTCCGACTTGCGCTGCGGGATCCCGAAGCGTCGGTCCGTCTGGAGGCGGTTACGGCGGCGGAGCGTACGAAAACCTGGGACCTCGTGACGGCGGAAGCGGCCGCGGATCCCTCCTTCCATGTGCGAGCGGCCATCGCCCGTGCCCTCGGAACGGTGGAGGCGGGCCGCGTCGAGCTCCTGGAGAAACTCAGCCTCGATCCATCCCCCACCGTGCGGGGCGACGCGCTCGCCTCTCGGGTCCGGCGAGGGGATTCGGCCGCCGGACTCAAGGCTCTCGCCGATCCTCATTGGCGCGTGCGCAAGGCCGCCGCCGCCGCGGGAGGGCTCGATCTCGCCGAGAGGGCGTTCCGCGATTTCGACCGGCGCGTCCGTTCCGCGGCCGTCGAAGCGCTCGGGGCGCTCCGCGACCCGAAGTCCGCCGCGCTCATTCGAGCGGCGCTGGAGGAAACCGATCTGGGACTCAGGCTCGCGGCCGTGAGCGCGATCTCCCACCGCGAGGATCTCCCTCGGCTGGATCTGCTTCGGAGCGCGTACGCCCGTTCCTTGCGGCGCGAGGACGTCGAAATCCGGGAGGAAATCGCGGGCGCGGCGTCCGAGCTACCCGGTTCCTCGTCCTTCTTGCGCGAGCTCTTGCGCGACCCCGCTCCGAGCGTGCGCTCCAAGGCCAGACGGGCCCTCCTCAAGAAGGGCGAGCGCGCTCCCATCGAAAGGGTCGCCCATGAAACCAGCCCCTTCCTCGACCGGGCTTTCGCGAGCGCTCCGGTCGTCGTGCTCGAGACCGATAAGGGACTCGTCGAGATCGAGTGCCTCCCGACCGAGGCTCCGATCCACGTGGCCAGTTTCGTTGAACTGACTCGCCGTGGAGTCTACGACGGCCTCCTCTTCCACCGGGTGGTCTCCAACTTCGTGATCCAAGGAGGAGATCCTCGCGGAGACGGATCGGGGGACGCCGGATACCATCTGAGGGACGAAATCAATCGAGTACCGTACGACCGCGGAACCGTCGGAATGCCCAAGGGGGGAAAGGACACCGGCGGATGTCAGATCTTCATCACCCACACGCCCACGCCGCACTTGGACGGCAACTACACCGTCTTCGGGCGGGTCGTCTCGGGAATGGACGTCGTGGATCGCATCGAAGAAGGGGATCGCATCCTCAGGGCCCGTGTCCGCGACTGATCACTCGTTCCGGGCACCGGACTCCGCCTTTTCCGGCGCCGGCGCCGAGTTCGACTCGTACACCTTGGCCCGATCCAGGATGATCCCGAGGGCGACCAACGTCAGGAGCGCGATTCCGACGATCGGAATATAGGTGACCGGCCGGACTTCGTCCCGGGCGAGGATCATCCCCAGCGCTCCCCCGAGCACTCCGAAGAGATACATCATCATCACGGCCTCCCGCTTGGAGAGTCCGAGGGCGACGAGCCGGTGGGAGAGATGATCGCGGCCGTTGTAGACGATCGCCTGGACGAGGCCCCGAACGACCCCGTTCTTGATGCGGAGGATCGTAGCGAGCGTGATGTCGTACAGGGGAACGCAGAGAATGGCGCACGGGACGATGATGGCCTTCACCTTGTCCTGCCGGGACCATCCCGCCAAGACCATCAGCGTCGCCAGGAGAAACCCCATGAGGAGAGCCCCGTTGTTGCCCAGGAAGATGCGCGCCGGGGAGAATAAGTTGTACCGAAGGAATCCCAGACAAGCGCCGCACAGGGTGATCGCCACGTAGCTGACGCCGGCTTGTCCGACCGGCGGAAAATAGAACGCGATATAGAAGGTCCAGAACGCCGCGATCGCGGAGATCCCCGCCGCGGCGCCGTCCATGTTGTCGATGCTGTTCAGCGCGCTCGTCACCCCGACGATCCAGAGGAGCGTCAGAATCAGATCGGGCCACGGACTCAGGAACAGCGTGATTCGGACTCCGTATCGGGAGAGGAGCCATGTCACTCCGAAGAGAATGACCAGCTTGATCACCGCGGAGATGGGGCGAAAATCGTCGAGACACCCCAGGACGATGACCAGAAACGCGCCGAAGATGATGGCGAATACCGCGCGGTTCTCTTCGAAGCTGGTGAAGCGAAGGATCGAAAAAAGAGCGATCGAGAACGAGAGGAAGATCGCCAGGCCGCCGAGGAAGGGAACCGGTTGCTGGTGGATCTTATAGCTATGGGGGCGGTCCACGGCTCCGATGCGGTGCGCGAGGTGAATCAGGACCGGCGTCAGGAGATCCGCGACGAACCAAGCGAAGATGAACAGGCCGATCTGAGGGAAGTTAAGTTTCGAGATCATTTCCCGCCGCCACGATGCTCGGACTCTCTGGTCCGCAATTGAAGATCAGATCGATCACCGAGAGATTCGGGACGAAGGGACCCGCCACACATTGAGGGTACTCCCGCGCACGGTACTCTTGGAACAGCAATTGTATCCCCGCACTCTCGAATACCGCCGGCTCCAGATAGTCCTTCCCGTGGATGCCGGAGAGATACGCGTCTGCCCCGGTCTTGCGGCAGAGATCCAGGACGAGATCGCCCGCCTTTCCTGCGGCCCCGAGTTCCGACTGGAGCAACAGGGGGCGCGAGATGCCGAGCCAACGCAGGACCAGCCCAATGAGCTCGACGCTGAGATCGCACAGCCACTCCCACTTTCTCTCGTAGACCAACTTGAGCTCGGGCGCGTACTCGGCGAAGAACCGCGCCTTGCGATAGTTCCATTCCACGCTCTTCCAGTGCTTTCGCGCCCAGGGGAGGGCGTTGTCGACCCGAGTCTCGCGAATCGTCTGGCTGAACTTTCCTTTGGTTTGCACCGGGACCGTCAGCCACTCCCAACCCTCGGGAGAAGCGGTGCGGATTCGGTTTCGGTGGATCCACCCGAACGGGCCGCGTTTCACGAATTGGACGTCGTCGACGACCACGAATCGCTCGGCGCGCGCGACCTTGTCGAAGAACCCCGCATAGGGAAGGTAGTTCGGCTGATGGCCGGTGAGGAGCATCTCTGCGCCTTCTATCATGTGGAACCGGGGGACGTCCACGATCGTTGACACCCTCCCGGGCGGACCTATGATGTCCCGATGCGCGTTCTGGTCACCGGGGGCGCGGGCTTCCTCGGGTCCCACCTCTGCGAATCCCTCCTAGGCCAAGGACACGAAGTCCTGTGCATGGACAACCTCCTGACGGGAACCGAGCGCAACTTGGCGGCGTTCCGAGACCATCGCCGGTTCACGTTTCTCGCCCACGACATCACGAAGCCCATCGTCGTAGACGGACCGCTCGACCGCATCCTTCACTTCGCCTCTCCCGCCTCCCCGGCGGACTACCTGGAGCATCCGATTCACACGCTCAAAGTGGGGTCGTTGGGGACCCACCATGCGTTGGGCCTCGCCAAGGCGAAGGGGGCCCGATTCCTCCTCGCCTCCACGAGCGAGGTCTACGGCGACCCGCTCGTCCATCCCCAGCGGGAGGACTACTGGGGAAACGTGAATCCGATCGGGCCTCGCGGAGTGTACGACGAAGCCAAGCGCTTCGCCGAGGCGATGACGATGGCCTACCACCGAGCCCACGGGCTCGATACCCGGATCGTCCGCATCTTCAACACGTACGGCCCGCGGATGCGGCCGAACGACGGACGCGCGGTGTGCACCTTCATCGCCCAGGCGCTTCGGGGAGAGGAGATCACCGTCTTCGGCGACGGCTCCCAGACGCGGAGTTTCTGCTACGTGGACGATCTCATCCGAGGAATCCTGCTCCTCCTCGAATCCTCCGAGTCGCTTCCCGTCAACGTCGGGAATCCCGAGGAGATCACGATCGCGCAACTGGCTCGCGAGGTCGTGGAGCGGGCCGGATCGAACTCGCGCATCGCCCACAAGCCCCTGCCCGTAGACGACCCCAAACAGCGGCGGCCCGACATCGGAAGGGCCCGCTCCCTCCTGGGATGGGAGCCGCGCGTTCCTCGCCCCGAGGGGCTCGGCCGGACGATCGAGTACTTCCGATCGATCCTTCGCTAGCGATCCACGACGCGGATCCGCGACTCCCCGGAACTTCCCGCAATCTCGGCCGCATACATGTTGTAGGCGAACGTAGGCAGGACGTGGAATTCCCCCGGAGTCTCGGCTCGCATCGTGTACTGGATCGTCTGTCCACCGCGGAGGTAGGTCGCGGCGATGCACACCTTCTCGTCGCGCGCCTCGATGCGGGAATACCACCACCGCCAACGTCCGCGGCATCCCCACAACCCGTAGAACGCGTCCTCCTTGACGATTTCAAATCCGGCCGGGATCGGATCTTCGATCATGACGTATTCGTAGTTGCCGTCGCATTCGATCTTGAGGGTCACCTCGATCTCTTCGCCCGACTTGACGGCGTCGTCGCGCTTCAGAGGCTCCGTGACCTTCCGGGCTCCGTCCCAGGAAACGCGAGAGTAACTGCGCTCGATCCGGATCGCTCCCTTCGAAGGCTCGAAATCCTCCCGGAACTCGTAGTACTTGAGGAAGACGGAGTAGTACAGATTCCCCGTTCCCTCCTTTTCGATCGTGATCTCGTTCGTTCCGTGGACGAATTGGCCCGCCTGGAGCACCCGCGTACCGTCGAACTTGATCAGGTTCGCTTTCGTGATGCGTTCGCGAAGAAGCGGCTCGCCGTTCACCTTCACGGTGAGCGAATAGTCCGCTTCCAGCTCCTTGGTTAGGGCGATGTACTGCGCGAGGGAGAACACGGCCGCCGCCGTATCCTTGGTCGAAATCCACCGATTCCCCTGCCGTTGCCCCGAAAGCCATCGGACGATCTTGTGTCCCTTCTCGTTCTTCGGATCGAGCGCGAGATACGCCTGCAGGACGAAAGCCGTCGTCTCGACCTTGTTGTCCATCCAGTGATGTCGAGGGGCCTGACCTTCCCAATAGCAATACCCCTCGCCGACTTTGGCGGTCTCGTCCAGATTCGCCAGGACCGTTCGGGCACGCTCCGCATCCCCGGCTCGATGGAGCGAGATCGCCAGAAGCGCCCGGGAATAGTCGTTGAGATCGCTCCGATGCTCGTAGAGAGAGAGGAGGTGGTCCTTCGGGGGCCGTCCCGCTTCCGACAACGCGAACGCCAGATACGCCCGGGTGTCTGCGGGTTGGGCCGCCTTGAGAAGAGCCTCGAGCGCCGCGATTCCGCGATCCAGGACGGCCTGTTCGATGGGGAAGTCCGCGTCCCTCGCTTGCGCCAAACCGTACACCACATACGCCGTCATGTACGGATGGGTCGCGTCGGCCTCCCACCAGCCCCATCCGCCGTCCGAATGCTGAAAGTTGAGGAGCCGCTGCAAGCCCTGGGAAACCATGAGGGGAAGCTCCTTTTCGAGCTTCTCGTTCCGAAGCCCCAGCCCGCGGAGCGTGCGCGCCGTGATGACGGTGGGGAGAAACCGGCTCATCGTCTGTTCGACGCAGCCGTAGGGATACCCCGCGAGGTATTCGAGCGCCTCGAGGATCTGGGAAGCCACGCTCGGGGAGACGACGATCCGCAGCTCGCTCGCCTCGGCGATCGCCTCCTTGGGTACGGTGACCCGAACGCTCTGCGCCGTCTCCACCATGCCCGCCTTCGTCTCGAATCGGAGCGCGCCGTGCGGCTGAATCGGGACGCGCAACTTCATCGCATCCGACTCTTGGGGAGTCAGCGCCTTCACCGTGAACGTCGCCACGCCCGCCTTCTTCACCCGGACCTTCCAGTCGACGCGCCGGTCCTGGTTCTTGGCGATCTTGAGCTTCGTCTCCGTTGCGCCGATCAGCTCTACGCCTTCCGCTTCGATCGAGAGGTTCACCTCGTCCACGTCGTCGCGGTAGTTATGGACGACGGCCGACACGAGGGTCTCGTCGTTCTGGGTGAAGAATCGCGGCGTTTCGAGACGGACGATCACCTCCTTGCGACAAATCGTCGAATGGACCTGCTGACCGACTTTCGCGTCGACGGTCAGGCCACGCACCGTGGTACGCCAGGTCGTCAGGGAATCCGGCATCTTCAACTCGAACGAGGCGCGTCCCTTCTCGTCCGTCATGACCTGCGCCTTCCAGAACATCGTGTCGGGGAATTCCGATCTCGTCTCGGTATCGGCCATTTTCGTTTCTTTCGCCCGGGGCGATTCTGGGTCGTCGCTCCTTCCCCGACGAGAGCCTTCCTCCTTGCTCTCGACCCCTCCCATCCGTCCGTGGTCCACGAAATGGAGCGAGGTTACGGTCTGAACTCGATTCCATCGACGGGAGTAGAGGAACTTCCGGAAATCGCGAACCGTTTCCGACTGCACCGCGTAGATCGCCTCGTCCACGATCGAGACGGCGAACTCCCCGCGAACCGGCTTTCCCTGCGCGTCCGTCACCTCGACGGTCACCGCCACCGGATCGCGCGGGCGGTACTGCGATTGATTCGTCGTGACCTTCACGTTCAGGAGCCGGTCCGCGGGCGGGACGGACAGGACTTTCGTACTCTGCACGAACTCGTTCTTGACGAGCGCGGCCACCGAGACGTAGACATTGGGCGCGAACTCGGGGCGATCGATCGGGAGTTCGACGAGCGCCGTGTGTCCCTTGACGTGGACGACTTGGTGACGATACACCCCGTCGCACTCCAGCGTCACGAGGGCGTACACGTTCTTGTGCCGACTGGCCAGGAGGACCTTCGCCGTCTCCCCGACCCGGTAACTCGTCTTGTCGGGGATGATCTCGATCCCGTTGAAGTTCTGGAAATCGCCGGACCACGCGCGACCGGACACCCAGAGATGCATGTCCGACGTTACGGCATTCCCCTTCCGATCCTGCGCCGTCGCCTGGATTCGGACGTACCCTTCCTTCTCGACGACGAATCCGAGGTCGGCGAGCCCGTTCGAGTCGGTGGACGTGCTTCCGGCATAGAAGTCCTCGTGCTCCCATGCGCCCTTGTTTCCCTCGCCCCGAACCCAGCGCGAGGTCGCCCCCGTGATGCGCACCTTGAGGTCGCGAACCGCCTGGCCCTCCGTATCGGTGGCGCGAATCTTCAGCGACACGGAATCGCCGGGCGAATAGACCCACCGGTTCGGGCTGACGGAAAGTTCGAGGAGAGAGCGAGTCGCCTTGCAGCTCCCGGCCCCTTCGACCTCGCGACGACTCTTGTCGACGACCTTGGCTCGGACCGTGTACACGAGATCGTGCTCTTTCTTCTCGGAGGTGAAGGAAACGACCAGGTTGCCGTTCGCATCCGTACGACCGGTTCCTCGGGTCACCTCCTCGTCCCGCTGCCAGCGACGTCGGCCGCCGTAGGAATCCTCCTCGAGGTCCCAATCGTAGGGATCCCAACGCCAGTACCAGTACGGTTTCCAGTAGGGACGCCGGAGCAGCGTCCACTGCACCTCGGCATCCACGACAGGACTGCCGAAGTAGTAATTCGTTCGGATCTCGGCCGTCACCGTTTCTCCCTGGAGGTGCGGCCCCTTCGGGTACTTCACGTCCACGCGATACTCGGGCTTCCGATACTCCTCGACGCGGAACTGGCCGTACGCATACTGGCCGTCCTCGGTCGTCAAGGTCATCCGGTAGAACCCGAGCGCCGGCTCGTCGCCTAAGACCACCTCGCCCGCAAAACTTCCGAACTCGTTCGTCGAGGCTTCTTTCTTCAAGAACAGGTTGCCTTTGGGATCCCGAATCTCGAATTGCACCTTGCGACGCCCGAGAACCTCGAGCTTGCCCGAGTCGTACTCCGTGAGGACGGCCTTGTACGAAACCGTGTGGTTCGGCCGGTACACGGGACGATCGGTAAAAAGATAGGCCTTCAGCTCCTTGCCCGCAAGCCAGGTAGAGACATCGGAGAGGGCCAGCTCTCCGTCGCGGATGCCCACGATCGTCCCCTGAACCTCGCGATCCAAGAGCCACAGGCCCTGCTCGTCCGTGGTCCCTTCGACGACTCCGCCGCGATCGAAGGCGCGGATCTTCATCCCCGCGAGCGGACGGGAAGTTCGGCGGTCCACCGCAAACGCGATCGTCTTCCCCTTGGCCGTCTTGAGGACGAGTCCGGCGCGCGCGACGATGATATTCACGTGGAGGGCGACCTCGTCGTGCTCCGCCTCGAGGATGTAGAATCCGGCCTCGTCGAGAGGCAGTTTGAGGGCGCCATAGAGGTGTCGCCGCTCCTGACGAGGTTCCTCCTCCCACTCCTTGACCTTCGACCACGAGGATCGAGGCATCCGTCCGATGAGCCGCCGGACGTTCTCAATCTTGTCGGACTTCTCCACCTTGGAGATCACATCTCCGAGCGAGACCCGGAAGAGCCGGTAGTGGACCCGTGGAATATTGCGGAAGCTGTACTGGACTTCGACGGGCTCGCCTTCGGTGAAGGATTGATAGACGCTGAAGTAGAAGGTCTTTCCCACCAGGTCCCAGTACCGCCACACGGCGTTTTCCGTGGCCGGGGAATCCGGATAGGTTTTGAAAAGCACCTTGAAGGCGGCCGCCGCATCCGCCTTGCGCCGCTCCTGGGCGAGGGACTGGGCGAAGTGATACTGAGCCCAGGACGCATTTTCGCTCTCGGGGAAATCCTTCTGGAACGCGGTGAAATGGTCCCGGGCCTCCTGGAACTTCCGCTGGTGCAGTTCGGACATGGCGCGCTGGAACGAGACCGCCTCTCGACGCTTTCCGGAAGGGAATCGCTCCAAGTACTCTTCGAAGAGCCTCTCCGCTTGAGCGAAGTTCGACTGCTTCATGCTCTTCTCGGCCGCGGCGAAGAGCTGCCCCTCGTCGAGCGGTTTCTTCCCGTCCTGTCGCACGGCGGGCACGACGGCGGCCGCCGCGACTCCGGCGAAAGCCAGCAGCATCCAAGACTTGCGCAGGGTCATCGAACCTCCCCATCCATAGAACGTTCTCGACGAGTTGGACGGTGCGGCGACGACCGAAGTTCGACGAAATCGCTCGATTTGAGTTTGATCCTCCAGGGAGGATGAGTATAATGCGGCCGGTACAGGAGGACTAGGAGGGGCGATGAGTCAGAACGGGACGTCGCGGGAACCCTTCGGCCAAGTCGCAGTTCGGAAAGGCTACGTTTCCGAGCAGCAAGTGTACGACGCTCTGGCACGACAGCGCGGCTTGGGAGAGCGAGGCGAGAAACACAAGCTGATCGGGATGATCCTCCTCGAGATGGGCGCGCTGGGGACCACGGAGCTCATCGACATACTCCGGCTCCTCAACGTCCCGCACGCCCATCCCAACGGACGATAGCTAGGAACGCTCCACCCAGCGGACGACGAATCCCTGAGCCGTGATGTTGCCCGCTCCCACCGTCCCCTGCGGAGCCATGTACACCTCGAATTGGATGACGGCGTCGCCCCCAAGTTGGCGAGCCCGTTCCTTCAACTTCCCGATGCACTCCTCCTCGTCCCCGACCGTGCCGAGGTAGGAATTCCCCCGGGCCACGGCCGTAATCCGCGCCACCGTGACGAACGGACGCGTGGGGTCGCCTCGGAGGATTTCGATCGGATGGGAGGTTGGGCGAGATTCGAATCGATCCCCCCCGAGATACGTCGATTGCACCCTCGTGCTCTGGCACCCGACGAAGGCGATCAGGGGCATCAAGGCCAGGCTCCAGCAAGCAAGTCGTTTCATCGTCTTTCTCCTTACCGATGGGAGCAGTACGCGGGATCTCGCCGGCGTTCATCGGATTTCTCGGACTGGACATCCCGGGCCGCGCGTGGAATAATCCGCGCCCTACCCATGCATCGCCTCATCGCCCTCCTCGCTTTCCTCGGCGCGTGCGCCGCTCCTCCGCCCCGGCAGGGTCCGGAGCGAGGGGACGAGAAGAAGACCGGAGACACCCGCGTGGTCGCGTTTCTGAACGGGATTCCGGTGACGTGGCGGGAGGTCGCCGAAAAGGCCGTCGAACTGGAGTTCAAGCGAAACGTCGATCTCTACGTTCGATGGAAGATTCTCGAAAGCCGGCGGGCGGAGCTCGGGATCGCGAACTCCCCCGAGGAATTGGCCCGGCGGGCCGATGCCATGATCGCCCACTTCAAGAAGTCTCAGGGGGAGGAACCGTTTCGGCGGCAGCTCGAAACCGAGGGCTACACGGAGAAGACGTACCGGGACTTCGTGATTCGCAACCGCCTGTTCGGAGAGAAGCTCACCCTCGAGAAAATGGTCCGCTACTCCTACTTCGTGGAAGGATGGATCGAGACCGATCGAATGCTCTTCGCCGAGGAAGAGGATGCGAAGGCTTTCCTCGCCCGCGCGAAGTCGGACGGCTACGACAAGGCGGTCGATTTCACGAAGCAAGCGAAGGGCCGGATCACGAGGCGGCCTCGGGAGGTGTTTCTGCGCGATCTGCCGCCTCCCGACTTGGATCCCTCGACCGTCGATCGGATTTTTTCGCTCGCGGACGGGACGCTGACCGGCGTGGAGCGCACGCGGTCGGGCTCCTCGACGATCGTTCTCGTCCGCCGGCGCTTCTCGGCCCGGAAAGAGTCGTACGACTCGCTCCGGGAGCGCCTTTTCGCCTGGATCCTGGAGGAGCCGCCCGCGGATGCCGAGCTCGCGGCATGGATCGACCTTCAGGTGAAACGGAGCAGAGTCGAATATGCGGATCGGAGTTCCCCGAGAGATTAAGTCCGACGAATATCGCGTCGGAGCGGTCCCCGCCGGCGTTCAGGCTTTGGTGCGCGCGGGTAACGAAGTGCTGGTCGAGAAGGGCGCCGGGGAAGGAAGCGCCATTACCGACGACGGATACGTCGCCGCCGGAGGGAAGATCGTCCCGACTCGGGAAGAGATTTTCGCCCAGTGCGACATGATCCTCAAGGTGAAGGAGCCGCTGGACGCGGAGTACGGCCTCATCCGGCCGGGGCAGATTCTCTTCACCTATTTCCACTTCGCGGCTTCGAAGCCCCTTACGGAAGCGATGAAGAAGAGCGACGCCGTGTGCATCGCCTACGAGACCGTCGAACGCGAGGACCGATCTTTGCCTCTGCTCGTTCCGATGAGCGAGGTGGCCGGCCGGATGGCGATCCAGGAGGGCGCGAAATACCTCGAGCGTCCCATGGAAGGTCGGGGAATCCTCCTGGCCGGAGTTCCCGGAGTAGCTCCGGCTCACGTCGTCATCATCGGAGGCGGAGTCGTCGGAACGAATTCGGCGAAGATCGCAGCGGGTCTCGGCGCAATCGTCCACATCCTCGACGTCAACGTGGACCGCCTGCGCTATCTCTCGGACATCATGCCGCCGAACGTGATCACGATGTACTCGAACGCCCTCAATCTCAAGGGTCTGATCCGGCAGGCGGATTTGGTGATCGGCGCCGTCCTCATTCCGGGGGCCCGAACACCGAAGCTGATCTCCCGCGAGGATCTTCGGACGATGAAGCGTCGCGCGGTTCTGGTGGACGTCGCGATCGACCAGGGAGGCTGTGCGGAAACGTCGCGTCCCACCACGCACTCCAAGGCGGTGTACGTGGAAGAGGAGATCGTCCACTACTGCGTCACGAACATCCCGGGAGCGGTGGGAACGACCTCCACCTACGCCCTGACGAACGTCACGAGTCCCTACGCCGTGGAAATCGCGACGAAGGGGTGGAAGGCGGCCGCGCGGTCGAACGCGGCCCTCCGCGGAGGCGTGAACATCGTGAACGGGGCGGTCACCCATCGCGCCGTCGCCGAGGCGGTCGGGGCCGAATTCGTGCCGGTCGACAATTTGCTGTAGTCGATTCCGATTTCCCCTTCCGCAGCATGATTTATGCGTATAATGAGTCTGGGGAGTTTCGGCGGCGGTCGGAGAGAGAAGGGGGACAGGATGAACCGGGTCGTAATAACCATTACCGTGCCGTGTCACGCGCCGGCGATGCGCGAGCTCGGTGTCCTCATGGACGAATCGCTCGCCGGGGTCCGTCTATCCCTCGAGCGCAAGGATCTCATCCGCCGCTCCATCGAGGAGACCTTGGGCTCGATGATCCGGTACTCGGACCACAAGGGATGGCGCCATCCCATCTCGGTGACGAGCGACGTCGACGAGTCTCGCATCCGCATGATCATCGCCGAAGGGGCGCGGGACTTCGGGCAGGACGTGCCGGAGGAGGATCTCTCCTTCCGCGTCAGCACCACGCTGGCGCGTCAAGTGATGAGCGAAATCTCGTACACCTACAAGAAGGGCGCGCAGAGCGAGCTGGAACTGGTGCACCCGATCTGAGACGCCGGCGGCCGAAGCGGTTGTGAGAACGGCTACCCGTGGACCCGCCCTCTGACGATCGAGCGCTCCTGTCGCTCGCTCCCTGACCGCAAGATATCCTGAATCGGATTCTGCTGAACAGTTCGCCCCAGCCCCGTATCGCTCCCGGATCATTGAAGGGAGCAGCCCATGACTCGAACTCTTCGCACGGTACTTCTTCCCTCCCTCATCGCCGCCGCAATCGGCTGTGGCGGGGGTGGAGGCGGCGGGGACGGCAGCGCACCCAGCGGGGCGACACCCGAGGCGAAGCGCTGGCGGGAGTCCGAGGTATTGCCGTGGGGCTTTGGTATTGACTACCAGCTCGCTTCCAGCGCTTCGGGGAGGCATTTCGATAGTGCTGGACTCCGGTGGATCGGGAACCCTGGTCTGGCTCGAATGGCAGGAGAATGGGGATTCGGAACTCATCTCTCGTCGGCATACCCTCGGCACCGGATGGAGCCCATCGCAATCGTTTGCGGAGAAGACTTTCATCGCTGGATACCACGTGAGCATGAACTCGAGCGGCACGGTTCTGGCGGCTTGGAGCCAAGGGCGTGGGAGCGACCGCGCTGTCTACGCCAAGCGACTCGCTCCGCAATCCGATTGGCAACCGACGGAAACCGTGGGGGGATCGTCGGCCAGTCAGCCTCGGACGGTTCTTGAGTCTAACGGCAATGCGATCGCATTGTGGTTGGAGAATCCGGCCGTGAATAGCCTCGAACCGCGTTCGGCAGAATACCGATAATCGGTCTCTCGTTTTCGCGTACTGCTCTGAGAATGGAGGAAAGTCCGATGAATCCGAATGAAACGAAGCCCCCCGTCGATCCCCAGCTCGAAAAGATGAAGGCCGCGTACGAATTCGAGTTCTGGAAATTCCGAAATGCGCACCCGGTGTACTGGTCGGACAAGCTCGGAATCGGCGGATCGTTCACTAACCTGGAGGTCGGACTCACGTGGATGGTCTCCGTGGGGAAGAGCGGCCTGGCCCGAGGATGCGTGAGTTGCCAAACGCAGACGTTTCGGGCGCTCCGGGAGTGCCTCAAGAAGGAGCCGAATCCCGCATGGACGATTGCCCGAATCGTCGTGGGAAACGGCTTCGAACACCACGCGGTCGTGGCCTACAAGAAGGGCGCGAAGTTCGAAACCGGAATCATCTTCGACCCCTGGATCGAGCAGGCCCCGTTGACCTACTCGATGGAGGAGTGGAAGGGGAGAATGTGGAAGCTGCGGATCATCGATTCCATTCGCCTGGAGGAGGAAGAGGCGGCTTAGAGCACATCCCGGTAGGATCGTGGCCGCCATCCCCGCCTGCGCGGCCGAAGCCCGCCGCTTCGGCGTGGCGAAGGCCCGAAGGGGACGGGCCGGTGAGGATTCAAGCCCG
>Ga0137796_10000943_pt1 | contig 17379 bp, 24 predicted proteins | sample OV2TP3_FD_97704 | JGI IMG/M metagenome (GOLD analysis project Ga0137796, IMG submission 97704) | reverse complement strand
ACTCAGGACATCTCCGGATTCGTCTCCAATAGCATTCTCATGTACTATTCCATCATGGCCCTGCAGTTGTTGGAAAGCGGGTCCCGGATCGAAGAAATCGACGGCGCAGCGAGGGCCCTGGGTCTTTTGCCTCCCTTTTTCAGTTTTGACAGGTGGAGGCCCTCTATCTTGGAGGATGTAACCCGCGTGATGTTCGAAAAGAGAGGCGATGAGTTCTTAAGATCATCCAGGTCGTTACCTGTTTTCGCCCAAAGGAATCCCCGGTTTTACCTGGGACAAGAACCCAACCCGGAGATATACCGATGGGCGGGAGCGCGAAGTCACGGCCCGGACGAATCAACCATCAAGACGGGATTAAAGGCCTCCCTCTATGTGGGAGCGGCCAGAGTTGTGGAACTGGGAGAGGACGCAGTTAAAGTGGATTACATTTGTGTCGAGGGGTTGAAAATACCGTGGCCCCCCTTAAAAGAGATTGATAGGATCGGCCCCGCAGTTGTCTTGGAAGAAGTAAGTAGGACCGACCGAATGATGTTAGAGCATAGTTTGAGACCACCGCAGATTCTTCTCGATATGGTGCGGGAGAAACAGACCTTTTACAAAAATGACACGGCCAATCCCTGGCTCTGCTCTTACTTAGAGAGGGGCGCGTCCTATGCGAGCCGTTGACGTCCATGTCCATCCAAGCACGCGCGGCCTCGACCGTGAGGCGTACGCTTACTTCAAGAGAGATCTTAAGGATTTGCCCAGGACGGAGGGGGGATTTGCCGCCCTTTTTGCCACACACTCCGTTAAGGCCCTCCTCATCGGCTGGCACCCCTCCACTGTAATAGAAGAACCCCGGGTCACCAATGACTATGTCATAGGGCTGGTATCGAGGTATAGAGACGCCTTTGCGGGAGTCCTTGCTTCGCTCGATTTGGGAGAAAATTCGGGTGCGAGACTCAGGCAGGCAGAGAAGCTGGTAAAGAATCCGCTAGTCAAAGGGTTTAAGTTTCATCCTCCAAGTCAAGGATTTTATCCCAATGATAGGAAGTTTTACGGGCTTTGGGAGATATTGGAAGCCGGAAAAAAGCCCGTGATGTTTCACACCGGATTCACAGTCCTGGGCGCGAATAACGACGGCGGTAAGGGCATCGCTTTAGATTACGGCCGCCCCATCCATCTGGACATTTTGGCCCGGGATTTTCCCCAGATGAGGATCATTGCTGCCCATCCCGGGTGGCCCTGGGTGGAAGAGCTGATCGGCGTCGTGACGCACAAAAAAAATATCTACGTGGATACCTCCGGCTACCTAGCGGAGCAGCTTCCGGAAATTTTTCAGAGAGCCATTCGAGGCAGACTGCAGGACAGAGCGCTGTTCGGCACCGATTTTCCTTACGTGGATATTGAAAATGCATTAAGCAGCTTCGAAAGGTTGGATCTGAAGGATCCTGTAAAAGAAAAGATATTGTACTCCAATGCACAAGCCCTCTTTGCAATTTGAGGCAGTTGAGTCGAAGACTACGAAGGAGAGAAAAAGCTAAAATGGCCCCGATCAGAGAACGAGCGGCTTCGCAGGCCTATCTGGAAGTGGCGTTGGCTCATGGGGTCGAATATATCTTTGGGCTGCCCGGAACCAGCGGGCAGGAGTTTATCGGAACTATCGCCGATCAGGAAAAGGTCCGCTTCATCTTGGCCCTCCATGAGACCTCCGTGGTCTCCATGGCCGACGGTTACGCCAGAGTCTCCGGCCGTCCCACGCTGGCCCAGGTGAGCACTCTTCCGGGGACGGCGAACTCAGTCGGTGCTCTCTACGATGCCTACCGGGACAGGTCTCCTGTGGTGGTCACCGCCACGCATGTGGACACAAGGATTACAGGACGCGATAGCCATACAGAAGCTCGTGACCTGGTGGAGCTGACGCGGCAATTCACCAAGTGGAGCCATGAGGTGCACCGAGCCGACCGGATCGCGGAGGCATTGAACCGAGCCTTCAAAGTGGCCTCTACCCCGCCCAAAGGCCCGGTCTATCTCTCCCTGCCAAGCAATCTTCTGGCGGAGCGGGTCGAAGGTGACATCCCCGAGGCCGGGCGCTTCCGCATTGTTCCCCGAATGGCGGGCGATAGGGAGTCGCTGCGGGAGGCGGCCCGCCTGCTTGCGGAGGCTCGGCGCCCGTTGATCGTGGCGGGCAGCGGCGTGGCGACATCCGGAGCGGTCGAGGAGCTCATCCGGCTGGCGGAGATGGTGGTCGCGCCCGTGGTCATGGAGCCGCGCTACTCTTTTCTCAGCTTTCCCACAACCCACCCCTATAGCTTTCAGATCCCGGAGCGCCGTGTGAGCTTTCAACTTCCCGTCTGGGGCGAGCCGGATCTGATTTTCGCCATCGGCTGCCGGTTGATACGGGAATACCGCTACCTTTCCGAGCCAGCCATCAAACCCGGGACCCGGTGTGTCCATATCGAGGAAGACCCCTGGGAAATCGGCAAGGTATTTCCCGTGGACCTGGGGATCGTGGCGGATGCCAAAAGCGCTCTCATCTCTCTGCTCGAGCTTTGTCCGTCTTATTTGAGCAGGTTCGTTGGAAGGGAGGCAGAGCGTCTGAGCTCTCTTCGCAAAGCCAAGGAGCGAGCGCAAGCGGAATTGGAAGGCAGGGCGCACGCTGATTGGGACGCGCTCCCTATCGATCCTGCCCGGCTCGTGCGGGAAATGGACGGGCTGCTGGAAGGGGATGTGCTCGTCGTTAATGAAAGCCCGACCACGAAAGATATCCTCATGTCAAACTTTCAGTTCACTCCCCAGAGACGCTATTTCTCCAACTCTTCCGGCGGCTACTTGGGATGGGGTTTGGGGGCCGCCACCGGCGCCTGTCTCGCTTCTCCAAACCGTCGCGTGGTTGCCTGCCTCGGGGACGGGAGCGCGATGTTCGGCATTCAGGCCTTATGGACCCTCGCTAAATACCGCGTACCCCTGGTGGTGATCGTCTTCAACAACCGCGCTTATCAAGCGGTCAAGAATCAGTTCAGCGGGCCGCAGGAGAGAGTGAGAATAGCCGGGCAGCTCGGCGCCGATCTGGTGGGACCCGATCTCAATTTTGCCCGACTCGCCGAGTGCTTTAATATCTTCGGTCAAAGGGTGGAGCGGCCGGAGGAGATTGCGCCGGCGCTGAAAAGGGCTCTGGAGGAGCCTGGGCCGGCGGTCGTGGATGTGCTTATTAGTCAAAAGAGCAGAAAAGATTGAAGGGGGTTTGGATATGAAAAAGGATAGTCGGGAGGCTCTTAAAGAGGCCGCTCTCGGCGCGCACAACGATGCTTATGGAATCATCGCCGAGTTGGATCCAGAGTATTTTAAGTACCTCAAGGGGATGTACGTGGACGCCACCTTTGGCCGTGAAGGGGCTTTGCCGCGAAAGACCAAAGAGCTCATCATGGTCGGGATCACCTGCGCCATGCTCAGGCCTCGGGGCATTCGACTCCACGCCGAGCGGGCCTTGAATGTGGGCGCCACGCCCAGAGAGGTTCTGGAGGCGATCGAGATCGCGGCGATTCCCGGCGGGATGCCCGGGCTGTGGCAAGGAGTGGAGACGCTGAACGAGATCTTGAAGGCGAAGGGGCTGGAGCTTAAATGAGCGCCGATCGGCCCGGACCGCTGGACGGGGTTCGCGTCCTGGATCTGACGCGGGTATTGGCCGGACCCTACTGCACGATGTTTCTCGGCGACCTGGGCGCCGAGGTGGTCAAGATAGAGCAGCCCGGTGTCGGCGATGATACACGCGGTTGGGGCCCGCCTTTTCTTGGAGGCGAAAGCGCTTACTTTCTCTGCATCAACCGAAACAAAAGGAGCGTAACCCTCGACCTTAAGTCCGAGCGTGCCGTCGAGCTGCTGCGACGTCTGGCCCAGAAGGCAGATGTCCTGATCGAAAACTTCCGACCTGGAACCATGGACCGCCTAGGTCTGGGAGAAACAGAGCTGCGCGGGCCAAATCCGCGCCTCATTTACGCTTCGCTCTCCGCGTTTGGAGCCGATGGACCGATGAGCGACTCGCCCGGATATGACCTGATCGTCCAAGCTTGCGGAGGTCTGATGAGCATAACCGGGATGCCTGACGGCGAGCCGACAAAGGTAGGGGTTGCCATTATCGATATAGTGGCAGGGTTGATGCTCGGGAAGGCTATTGTCGCGGCTCTCTTCGCTCGCGAGCGAAGCGGTACCGGCCAGAAAATCGAGACATCGCTTCTGGAGGCCGCGGTAGCGTCGCTCATCAATGTGGGAAGCAACTTTCTCGTCAGCGCGGAAGTTCCCGGACGATGGGGGAACGCGCATCCAAGCATCGTTCCCTTTCAGAGTTTTAAGACCCGCGACGGCTATCTAGTCGTGGCGGTGGCCAGCGAAAGGATCTGGCAGCGCTTCTGTGAGGCTCTCGGGATGGCGGAGCTGGCTCAAGATCCCCGTTTCGCTAAGAACTCCCACCGCGTTCAGCACAGGGAGGAACTGATTCCTATCCTCGCAGCCGCCTTCCTTAAGAAAGATACCGCGACCTGGGCAGCGCTTTTAACCGGCGCCGAAGTTCCGTGCTCTCCGGTTCAAACCATCGATGAGGTTTTTAGTTCTCCGCAAGTCCTGCACAGAAAGATGCTGGTCGAGGTGAGGCATCCGAAGGCGGGAGCCGTGCCTTTGGCCGGGCTTCCGTTAAAACTTTCACTGACGCCGGCTTCTATCCGCCTCCCACCGCCGCTTCTCGGAGAGCATACAGAAGAGGTATTGCGGTCTTGGCTCGGCATAGAGGCGAGAGAAATCGCCGAGCTAAGAGAGGAGGGGGCCATCTGAGCTCCATCAGCCGGCCTGGAGGAGAAAAATGCTGAGTGGGATGACTTTCGAAAAATTTCATCAGGGCGATCGGTTTATGACCGCGCGACGGACCGTTACCGAAGCCGATATCATGCAGTTCGTTTGTCTCGTGGGTCTCTTGGAACCGCTCTTCATCGACGCCGAATATATCCGCAAAGAGAGCCTGTTCGGCGAGCGGATCGCTCCGGGGAGCCTCACCTTCGGTTTGGCCGAAGGACTCACCGTGCAGACCGGGATCCTTCATGGCACCGGCATGGCCTTCGTCGGGTTGGAGCGCATGCGGCTTTTCGCGCCTGTGAAAGTAGGCGATACGATTCAGGTCGAGATCGAGGTGCGGGAAACCAAGAAGGTTGAGTCGCGCGATGGAGGGATCGTCCGCTTTCTTCAGACGGTGCGCAACCACAAAGGTGAGACGGTCATGGAATATGAAGTCTCGCGCTTGATTCGAAGCACCCCTATTCCCTAGTCGTTAAGGCAACTCCGACAGCAGCCGGCCAGCTCCCTTGACAGGCTGGCGGATGCGCAAGCGTTTTTGCACGCACCACACGCGCGCAGCTACCGGGTGAACCACGGGCACCCCGAGGTCTTCCTCCACAGGAACTGTATCGATGACCCGCCAGGCGCCGGAGCCGAGAAGATAAATGCCCTGAGCCTGTGGGTGCTTGAGAAAGGACTTCTTCAAGTGCGCGTAGATATCCTCGGGGGAGATATTTTCCCACTCTCCGGGCGGGACCTGCATCCCTTCCATTCCAAGCACTTCAAATCCCGCGTCAGCGAAGTAACGAGTAAAGACCTCGTTGAGCTTGTTGTCCCTGTAATAGGTGCATCCGACAAATCTCTTTATACCCAGCGCCCGGAGCGCCTCGGCTTGGGAGATGCCCGAGGTGAAGATCGGGATCTTGTACTTCTCTTCCCAGCTCCTGACGATTTCCTGCTCGCCCTTATAGCCGCGCAGCATGAATGGTGGCGCGCCCTCGGGGTGAATCAGATCGACGCCTATTTGGGCGAGGTCCGCGACCCGCGCGTGGTAGTTATCCATGGCGCTCAGGTATCCCTGCTCCGAATGTTCCTTGATCCCGGCGTACATTGGGATGCAGCCGACGCCCTCCGGCAAGAGGCGAATGAACTCTACCAGAGAGCCGGACCCATAGGTGGGCTTAATGACCCCAACAGTTCCACGCCAGCTTGCTGATGCCATCTTTATCCTCCATTTCTGCGCCTATCCGGAGCGCCGCTTGATACTATTCCCCGAAACGGTTCACTAAGGATTTGACCCTGCCTCCGCGGTCCTATTCAAGGTGTTAGCCTCTCCGGAATTCTTCCAGAGTAAAGCCGGCATCTTTCGAAATCTTTAGGAGAAGACCAATAAAACCTTTGCGCTTGAGAAATCGAACGACTTCTCTCGCCGTAGGCATCTATCCACCTACGGCAATGGAGAGAGTAACTATGTCCACTACTTTTGCGGACGAAACGGGGATTTTATCCCCATCTGCAAGACAGTCTTCGATATAAAGAGAGAGCGCCTGCCGGATATTCTCCTTGGCTTTCTTCGCAGTTTTTCCACGTCCATAGATGCCGGGGATGTCTGGGATATAGGCCCAGTATTCTTTTTTCTCTTTGACTACAACGATAGGATATTTGCGGGTGACCTTCATGATTTCCTTTTACCACAAAGTGCCAGAGGTTGACTACTCTTGAGAAGATCTACCACAACATCTTCGACCACAACCAAAAACCTGAGCGTGCTCTTACGGTTCCTGCCGTGTCGTTGTGAAGGGTTTGACCTCAAACATAGCGGTACTCACATACAAGATCCAAGACCTGACTCTCTGCCGCTCTTTCCTGTACCCGGCTGCTCGAAAACGCCATCAGTTGTTTGGCTTTTCTGCTAGGCGTAGATCCGCCGAAACAGGTAACTCAAACAGGTCGCTGCGAAGGAGTCGAGTTGAGAAAAACAATACTTCGAGGTTCTCAATCTCCCCCGTTTTCGGGTTGAGCCGCGCGATGACTTCATCCCCAAGTTCTTCGGACTCCTGTTCCGGATAGGGAGGTCTCTTATCGATGTAGAGGATATCCCCTTCGCGATCGTACCTGAAGGTTAATTTCGCTCCCATTCTACGTCTCCTTCCGTGATCTTACGGGTGATGTAAGCCGTCACAATCCAGTTTCGGGCTTTAGGTTGAGCCTCACTGACAACGACCACGACCACATGTTTACCTTTCAAAAGATCATCATACCACCTTCCAAAGAGCCGCGCATTCCCAAAGCGCTCACTCCGGCGGACCTGATCCGGGTCCGCCAAGGTATCCCCGATTCGATCCTTGTGATCCGGGAGAAGATCAGGGTGGTGTTCCGTGATATGGCGCTCGCGCTCCTCAGAAAGCTCTACCTCGCCACCCAAATAGGGACACGGGAACTTTGTCATCGATCTTCCTCAACCGCTGGGGCATCAGCCGCCGCCCGGCTACCTTTCCGTTCTTGCAGGCTCTCTTCGATGATGGCGATTTCTTCCCGCGTGAGGCCGTAAAGAAAATAAACGAGCTGGTAGATCTCGGTTTTCAGAGAGGAAAGCGCGGTAGCGTCGAGAATCATTTTCAGTCCTTCGGATTGATCCCCTCAAACTCCTCTTCGATGAGTTTCTCAATCCGGCGCGTCTCAGCGCGCATCGCCTTGGTCTTGGCGAAGGCCCCGTACAGCTTCATCCATGTGGGTTCTGCCGCTTTGGAAGTCTTTGCGCCATGGCTCAGCTTATCCTCGATCGCTTGGGCAGCGAGTTGCTTCAAAGTCATACGCTTCGCAGCCGCCAGGCTCCTGGCGCACCGTAACGTTTTATCCGGTATATCAATCGTCGTTTTCATAGGCCCATATTCCCATATTTCCGGTTCGGATAAAACTTGCCCCCTTGATCACCAGCCAGGGGACCAATTCCTGGCGGGGAAAAGAGACCTCCTGTTTCCTTTCACAAAGGACATTTACGGACTTGCGCAATTGCGAAAAGGTGAAAGTGGGTCATTTTGACGTTTTGAGAATTCTCAAAACGTGGAAGAGATCTTGTCAGGGCCGCAGCGGGCTGTGGGTAAAGATTCACCCGGAGAGCCTGATTTGGTCATGAGGCAAGGAAGAAGAGCCTCTGACAAAGATTGATAAGATTGAAAGGCCAGACCCCGAACTCTAGAACTACTTTTGCGGAGGAAACGGGGATTTTATCCCCATCTGCAACACAGTCTTCGATATAAAGAGAGAGCGCCTGCCGGATATCCTCCTTGGCTTTCTTCGCAGTTTTTCCACGGCCGTAGATGCCGGGAATATCCGGTATGTAAGCCCAGTATTCCTTCTTCTCTTGGACTACCACGATGGGATATTTACGTGTGACCTTCATGACTTTCTTCTACCACAAAGGCTCGAAATTGGCGACCTGGCCTTTCTTTCCCGGTTCACGTATTCAAGCCGAACCCCCTGGCACACTCTAGTACACGTCTGTGTAGCTGACCTTCGTCTCAGTCACTTCCACAAGCCGGGACGGGCGAATATCGACGACCTTCGGGTCGAAGAGAACGACGTTCGTGCCTCCCGGCGACATCGCGCTTGGATAGCGAATGCCGTCGACGCCCGCGCGTTCGATTAGGTCCGTGAGCTTCTGCGATGGGATGTAATCAACGGGGTCGTCTCGGTACCGCAAGGGCCTCCCCAGTTCGTCGGCGAATGCTGCAAGAAGCGCTGCAAATTCCACCCAGTAATTCACCGTCTCGTCGGTAAACGGGTTCGGCCATTCCGGTTCCGTAGCGAGATCAAGGATGTTGAGTTCTCTATTGGCTCGCACTTCTGCCACAGAGACGTATTCACCCCGAGCGGGTCGTATCTCAGCCACCGCTGTCGTCTCCTGGTCCGCGCAGTACATGACCACCTTCCCTTCAGGATTCGCCCGCCCGGCCTTTGCTCGTTCCGGCGGAGGTGCACCAATTCCCGCCCCCGAATGGGGCTCCAGCCGACCTTCTTCAGTCTTCACGAAGCCGGGACGAGCCCGGTAATAGACCGTGCCAGCTGGCTCAGACGCGGTTCGGCGTCCCAACAAGTCCTCTCCGACGGGAAACTGATCGAAGTCCGGGCCGCGAAACTCCATCTCCCGCGTCGGATCTTCCTTCACCCGCTCCGCAAATTCCTCCCATATGTCCGCAAGCGTGTCGTGGCTCCAGGTTCGGTGCCGTGCAACGTATGGATCGGATGCTCCGAGCGGAGGCTCTCCAGAATCGTCGTCCCAGCCGGAATGTAAGATGGTCTCGAGAAGCGCGCCAGCTCCACCGCGTTCGACGAGACGTTCTGAGAAGACCTCCCAGTCATCCTGAATCAGGTCCACGATAGGCGTGCCGTGTTCAAGAGGCGGTCCCTCCGCCGGCTTGTAAGACGAAATGAGGTTGTGGAAGGGATCGTACAGTGCTGCGACAGGAATTAGCGGTTGCCGTCTACTCCGGCAGGACGGGCATGTACCCTCCTTGGTCGAATTCTCCTTTACATAATCCTTTAGCCAGCCGTATTCGAAGCACGCGGGACAGGCATAATCACCTTCGCTTCTATGTTTTGCCATCACTAGGTGGGCTCCAATAGCAGGGTCTTCCGCCGCACGGGTCGGCCAGGCTCACAGGCTAGTTTTTTCGCATCCACAAACTGGAAAAGTAGCCTGTCCCCTTTATTCCTACCGTCTCAGCCCAATGGTTAGGCAACCGTGTCAATAATTGGACTCAGGGGTATCCACTTGACTCAACCAACCCCCATTTGTAGGGTTGTGAGTCATGGAAGATTATCCGCGAACGCTGTTGGAGCTGGAACGACGATTCTCTTCGGACGATGCGTGTCGAGAGCACCTTTTCCACCTGCGCTGGCCTAACGGTTTCGTGTGTCCACGATGCCAAGGCCGCAATGTGTGGTCTATGTCGCGGGGTCTTTGGCTGTGTGCCGCGTGCCGTTCGCAGGTGTCGGTGACGGCTGGGACGATCTTTCAAGACAGCCGCTTGGCCTTGTGGTTTCGAGCGATGTGGTATGTGACGAGCCAGAAAAATGGGGCCAGCGCCTTGACCATTCAACGCATCTTGGGGTTGGGCAGTTATCAGACGGCCTGGGCTTGGCTTCACAAGTTGCGGCGTGCCATGGTTCGCCCCGGGCGCGAGCGGCTCAGCGGTTTGGTCGAGGTGGACGAGACGTATCTGGGCGGCTTGGAGAAAGGCCGACACGGGCGACACACAGAGAAGAAGGCGATTGTCGCGGTGGCTGCAGAAGAAAAAGACCGAACGATCGGTCGCATCCGCTTGCGCCGCGTGCCAGACGTTTCGTCGCAGAGCCTGCTGCCGTTCGTCGAGGACTCGGTGGAGCGGGGCAGCACCGTTCGAACCGACGGCTGGCCGAGCTATCAGCGCTTGGGTGTATTGGGATACAAGCACGTGATCAGCGTCATTGGTGAGGAGAAGCCGAAGGCGACGCAATTGCTGCCGCATGTGCATCGCGTGGCGTCGCTCCTCAAACGCTGGCTTATGGGGACGCATCAGGGAGCGGTCGGTCATGCTCATCTGGACTACTACCTCGATGAATTCACGTTCCGCTTCAACCGCCGAACATCTCGATCCCGCGGTAAACTGTTCTATCGGCTGGTTCAACAGGCCGTGCAAGTCGGCCCCCAACCCTACAGGACCCTCATCCAGCCAGCAGAAGGCCAACACCCCAACATATCGCGGCCGGTTGAGTGATGTGGATACCCCTAATTGGACTTATCCCCTTTTTCCCTTCCAGTTACCACAGCCTGGAAGAATGCCCGCAGCTCATCCTTAACTTTACGCGTCTCGCTTCCTTCAGTTTCCTCTAGCAGATCATCAAAGTTGTCGAATACGAGCAGATACTGTCCGTCAGCCACCAGCGCGGCTGCTTTCCGTACTCGTTCTCCCATATCCAGCCGGCTATCGAGGAGCCATGAGGCAGCCTCAGCGTGGCCTCGCACGCCCTGCCCCTGCAGAAAGGCGGCAAACTTGCCTGGAATCTCAGCAGGCAGAACCTCGTTGCAGCGGATAACCAGGGTGGCGTTTACTTCGACGCCGGGCCGCTCCAGCATCTTGGCTCCCAGCGCCGATTTGCCCATTCCGCCAATGCCCCACACATACACTGCATTCACCTGCTTATCTCTCAGGGCGGCTCGTATCTGCCGCCTTTCTGCCTTGCGCCCGACAAAATTTCGCGGCAGTGGCAGTCCGCCCACGTCTTGTCGCTGCCCCATCTCAATCACAACTGGCTTAGCAGCGGTATCGATCAGCCGAAGGCTGGGGCTGCGGCCGTAAAGAGTGGGTAGAACCCAATCGGCACGAGCCTCGCCTCGGCGGTTAACCAAGGCAAGGCGGCTGGCAGCAAGCGCCTCATCCACAGTTTCTCCACGCGCCACTGAGCCGTAGAATGCCTTGGCGAACTCGATGGCAGAATCGTCCAGCACCGAGGCCTGGAAGGCTAATACGGCCGGTAATCCTCCCGGATCTTCCAACAGCGCCGTTGCCACCCCGCGAAACGCGTCACGGTGGGCTGTCTGGGCTGTCATGCAGCCTGAAAGCACCACCAGTCGCAATCCACGCCCGAGATTACGTTGCAGTTGCCAGCCGCTGGCTGGCTCAGTTTTCCCGTCATCTTTCACCAGAGCTAGGAAGGTTTCTCCAGTCGCCGCATCACGCCCACCATGGCCGGTATAGTGCAGGATGTGGGCCTGGCTCTCGATCAGAGCCTCACGCAGGCCATCCAGCGTAACTTCCTCTAGGAATTCCAAAACCACCTTGCTCTCGCGCACCGCGTCATCTAAGGCGTTCTGAATGATGGCGATCTCTTGCTCGGAGTTCAGTTCGGGCTGGTCTGTTGGGCTGCTCACGGCAACCATGATCCGCAAGGGTGACGGGGTTTGCTCCACATCCAGGCGCGGCAGGCCACGTGGCGTCCGTTGGATTTGCACATTGCGTAGCGTCCAATGCTCGCGCCCGTCATGGAGCAACTCCCAGGGAAGCCCCCAGAGCAGAGAAGCATCGGGATGCAGTTCAATCGTTACTCGCCAGCCTTCTCGAAAATCGGGATGGAAGCGCAAGAAGTCCCGAATCTTCATGCCGTCGTCGAAGAGCCAGCCAAAAAGTCGCTTGCCGTGGTCAGCGAGATAGGTTGGCTTGACCTTGTAGTCTGGCCGTGACCCGTCCTCTTCGATATACCTCAGGGCCTCGATGTGCAGGAGAAGCGAAGGGTCGTATTCGAAATCGTTGACCACAATCTCCTGATTCTTAGCTGTCTCGGTAACCCGGCTGCGATAGCGTTTTTCATCGAGTCTGTCTATCTCGACGCGCAGTTCGGGAGGCTGGCTTGGCATGGCATCTCCAGGGCGAATTTATACTCTGATTCTAGCTATTGGCAAGGCGAAAAATGTGACTCGGAAGGTTGAAGTTCTAACTGTATGGTGGGACAATTTCTCCGCTTGGCGGGCGTGTGATTCGACGAGGAGAGGAAATGATGGCGACATTAGAGACCGTGGTCGTGCCGAAGAATTCCGGCGGGGCGTTTGTCGTCAAGAAAGGGCGAGAATCTCAGATCTCAAATTTCAGATTGCAGATCGAAGATAGGCAAATTTTAGGAAACATCGTCGGGTTTGCGTGATCTTCTCCTCTGTTCCGCAGCGGTTTCGTTGATGCGACGAAGCTCTTCTAAGAATGCCTCACGGTCCTTCTTGCCCTCATATCTGGTTTTCGTCTTTTCATCCAGGCGCCGCTGGCCGGAAATTTCGGACTTTTTGAGATTCTCAATCCACCCGTAGAGCTGCCTGGATATGTTCTCAACTCTTTCTGTGAGATCTGAAATCTGAGATTTTAAATCGCGAACGGCGTTCCAGCCTTCCAATACTCGTAGCATCGAGCGAACCTCTCCAGCGGAGCCACGAGCGATGTACAGAAAGGCCAGCAGTTCGTTAGTTGTGCCCCGCTCGAAACCCTCCGCGACATTATTGGAGACTGAGATAGCAGCTCGTTCTAACTGGTCACGCAAGCCAGGGTGTCGGCGTAAGGGTTCCAGAGAGGTAAACTCGAACATTCGACAGGCAAGCTCTGCCGAGTCCTGCCAGACCGGCAATTCTTCAAATCGACGATATTTCATTCGCTTCGCGCAATCTCAGATCTCAAATTACAAATCTCATATCACAGGCATCTGGAATCTGAAAACCAAGATTAGAGATCTGAAATTATCTCAAATTACATATTACAAATTGTGTGAAATCTGAGGTCGGTAAATTTGTATGCCGACCCTAGCTAAGTTTACTCATCTTGGCAGGCCAAGAAGGTTGACGCTCCCTGGTAGATGGTGTGAGAATCTCTCTGCTTGGCAAACGTGGTGTCCCCCATTTGACACTTCAACAGTCCAGGCTCTCTTGGTTACCTCATTGCTAGCTGACCCTTTTGCGAAGAGCTTCAAGCATGGCCTCGGGAGATTCCTTCGTGAGAATACGGCTGAATTGGCTTCGATAGTTTGCGACCAGGCTGATGTTCTCGATGACGATATCGTAAACCCACCATCCGCCGTCCTTCGAGATCATCCGGAAGTGGATCGGGATCTCATTGGATCCCGATATGAGCTTACTCTCAACCTCGACCCTGTTCTGTCCGAGTGCCCTTTCCTTCCCAAAAACAACTTGCTGGTCTTTGTAGGATAGGATGGTGTCCATGTAAACCTTTTCGAGGAGCGATTTATAGAGCTTCGTGAATTCCTCCCGCTGGTCAGGGTTCAACTTGTCCCAGTTTCGAGATAGCGTGCCTCTTGAAAACTCGATGTAATCAAAGGTTTTATCAAAAATCGGCCAAAGTTTCTTTTTTTTGAGTTCCTTGGCCGATTCACCTTTGAGGGCTGGGTCCCGCAGCACCACAAGCACTTGGTTGACACGCGATTTGATCGTGTCGAGCGGCGCGTCCGCATGAGCCTGAATCGGGACCATCGAGAGCACCAGAAGATTCAGTCCGGTAAGCAACTTTCTCATTGTTTGCCTCCCTTGTTTTGCTTGGAGGATTGCTGCTTCTCCACGTCTCCGAACGCATATTTGCTGATGAGTTCCAGGATATCTACAGGCGGTTCGGTTTCGGTGATGGTTCCACCGGGCTCCAATAGGCCACCTGCGCCGCCAGCGTCTATTTTCACGTACTTATCGCCTAGCAAGCCATTCGATTTGATCGACGCCATGGCGTCATCGTAGATCCTAATGCCCTTTCCGATCCTCAATTCCACCACAGCCACCTGATCTTTCTGATCCATGGTAAATCCGGCCACCCGTCCGATCTGCATGCCCACCATCTCCACCGGGCTTCCCACTTTCAGGCCGGACACCGAGGTGAACTTGGCGAAGAGCGGATAGGAATTATCACCAAGAATGGAAACATCCCCAAGCTTCAACGTCAAGTAGGCCACGAAGACAAGACAAATGACCACAAATATCCCGACTGTGGTCTCCATTGAATACTTCTTCATAACACCACGCCCCCGCATTTCACGCCAAAGTATGGAAGTCATCCTTAGCGCCTCCCCTTATAGGAGGAACGACGTTATAACATAGTCCCCGACAAGAACGAGCACGCACGAGAGCACGACCGCCGATGTGGTGGACAGACTGACGCTCTTGGCGCCGTGAACGTCCGTACGCATGTGCGTGAAATAGCCCTGATAGCTGCAGATAGTGGAGACGATGACCGCAAAGACCAGCGCCTTGAGAAAGCCGCCCATGACGTCCTTGGCCTCCACGCTGGCCTGGATCTGGTCAAGGTACGCCCCAGAGTTCACACCGAGCAACATAACGCCGGTGAAATAGCCCCCGATGATGCCGATGGCGTCGAACAGTGCCGTCAGGAGGGGGAAGCTGATGATCGAGGCGGCGATCCTCGGGCTGATCAAGTAACCGAGCGGATCAATGCGCATGGTATACAGGGCATCGATCTGCTCGGAAATGCGCAGGATGCCGATCTCCGCGGTCATGGCGGAGCCGGCCCTGGCGATGATCATGATGGCGGTCATGACAGGACCAAGCTCCCTGATCAATCCTAGAGCCACGGCCGAGCCGAGCACCCCCTGCGCGCCGAGTTTGGCCAACGCATAATAGACCTGCAGGGCCATGACCATGCCAGTGAAGAGGCCTATCAGCGACACGATACCCATGGTCTTGGCGCCGATGTGAGACAGCTGCTCAACGATGGGAGATACCTGCTTGCGCCGAAAAATCAGCAGGAAGGCCTTGCCGAAAAAGATGGTCGCGGCGCCCATATTGTTGACCCAGCTTATGGCTACCCTGCCTACTGGAGCGAATGGAGCCGCCATGGACGTGCCGCTTAGCCCCATATCTTCGTTCCCAACCGGACTTCGCGCATGGATTTCATGTCATCCGATCCAGCCCCCTGCCTTATTGACCTGCCGATGCTACCAGATGTTGCGGAATCCGCGCAACGCCTCGCGTACGCTGAAAGGGCGCCGTGGAATGACGAGGAGTCTTGTATCTTATTACGCGACTGGGGTAAGTAGGATGCGGTAGACCGTCGGGTTGCCGCAGGGTTTGCTCTACTCGGTCCAACCGGGGGGAATCATTATGAAGTGCCCAAGTTGCCAGGCCGAACTCGCAGGAGAACCGAAATATTGCAGCGAGTGCGGTTATAACATCAAATCAGAAGCACCTATTCCGTCTCCCGTCTCCAGATCAGGATTCTCGGCTCAAGAGGATCTCACGGCCGGCGGTGGCGAGGGCGCGCTGAAGCCGCCCTCTGGTCTCAGTCGGACGCTATCCACCGAGTTGGTCGCGAGACAAATCGAATTGCGCACATTGGTCAAATTGGGCACATTGATCCAGAGCCGAACCTACCAACCGGGAGAAGTCATGATCCGCAAAGGCGAGACGAAGAGGGACCTCTTTTTCTTGACGGAAGGGGTGGTAGAGATATCCCGGCAGGAAGGGGATACGGAATTTATACTGAACGAAATCGAACCCCCGTACATTCTGGGGGAGATCGCCTTCCTATTTGGCACGCGTAGGACAGCTACGGCGATAGCGAAAACGCAAGTAAAAACGTTTGTTTTGAAATTCGAGGATTTGAACAACCTTCTCAAGGATCTCCCGACATGGCTCCCTCCCCTTTTGACCTCGCTGGCCAGTGACATAAAATCGCTCCACCATAAGGCCAAAATGTCGGAGACAAAGCTTTCGGAGCTTGAGGAGCAAAGCAGGCGTCGCACTTAGGGAAGAACGATGGGCGAGCCGTTGCTCGAATTTAGAGACGTCACCAAGCGTTTCGGCGACCGGACGATCCTCGATCGGGTCAATCTGGAGATCCATGACGGTCAAGTGACGACCATCATCGGCAAAAGCGGCACCGGCAAGAGCGTGCTGCTCAAGCACATGATCGGGCTGCTCTCGCCCACGGAAGGAAATATCCTGTTCAGGGGCAAGCCCGTAGACGAGATGAGCCGAAAGGAATTGGACGAGTTGAGGAGCCAGTTCAGTTACTGTTTTCAAAACAACGCCCTTTTCGATTCGCTCACGGTCTTCGAGAATATCTCCCTGCCGCTCCAGCAAACTACAAAAATGAGCAAGAGGGAAATCGACAGCAAGGTCATGGAGAGAATTGATCAACTGGAGCTTTCGGAGGTGCCCCACAAGTACCCCTCTGAACTGTCCGGCGGAATGCAAAAGCGGGTCGCCTTGGCTCGCGCGCTGATCACGGACCCGAAGATCGTTCTCTTCGACGAGCCGACGACCGGTCAGGACCCGATCCGAAAGAATGCTATCTTCAGCATGATCGTGCACAACCAGAAGAGATTCGGCTTTACCACCATCATGATCAGCCACGACATTCCCGACGTTTTCTTTATTTCCGACCGGATCCTCGTTCTTTACGATGGCCAGATCATTTTTCAAGGCCCCTATGATGAAATCGATCAGCTGAAACATCCCATGGTCGATGAGTTCGTCAAAAGCCTCGAGCACTTCCAGGATGAATTGACGGGGCTTTACTCCAAGAAGACCTTTACGAAGGTCTATGAAAGGGCGCTGAGCCATAAAAGGCCGGAGGAAAACCTTACTGTGGCCGTGTTCACCGTGGACGACCTGGATGGGGTGAGCGAGAATCTGGGGCACACCACGGCGCAAGAGATCGTTCAATCCCTGGCGGCATACGTCAATAAGCACTTTGGGGATGTGGGGATCTCCAACCGGTTCGGCAGGGATCAGATAGTGACGATCCTTGTCTCTACCAACCGCCCTGCTGCGGAACGTTTGATGGAGAATCTCGCCGGGGACCTTCAAGAGCGGGGACTTATCGATACCCAGGCCGACATCCAACCTGCGCAGTCTTATCCCTTGTCCATCCTTGCCGGATTGGCCGAAGGAAAAGCCAGCGAGGATATAGACGTCATCTCGGAAAGAGCCAAATCCCTACAAAAAGAAATCGCACGATTGCAGTGCCGCTTGCCCAGGTGAGGCCCCTGATCCGTCGATAAGGGGCGCTTGCTGCATTGTCGCTTCGGGCTCGCAACCTC
>Ga0137796_10000941_pt1 | contig 17401 bp, 7 predicted proteins | sample OV2TP3_FD_97704 | JGI IMG/M metagenome (GOLD analysis project Ga0137796, IMG submission 97704) | reverse complement strand
GTGAAGGTCAAGGTGGTGGATGCCGATGCGGGCCATCCGGCGAGTGAGGGAATCTCAGCGGCCTTTGGGATCAAGGGAATTCTCTCTGTCACAGCCCCCACAGCGGGTCAGACCTTTACCGTGGGAGGCTCCACCACGATTACCTGGACCAAGACCGGCACTATCCCCTCGGTCAACCTCTTCTACTCGGTGGATAACTTCATCACCCAGAGCCTCATTGCCAGCGCCGTGACAGGCACCAGCTTTGCCTGGACGGTCCCGGATGCCATCAGCACCAACGTGAAAGTGAAGGTGGTGGATGCCGATGCGACTCACCCGCCCACCGATGCGGTCTCAGCCGCCTTCACGATTAAGGGCAGCCTCTCCGTCACTGCCCCCACGGCCGGAGAGGTCTTAACGGTCAATGGCACCAAGACGATCACCTGGACCAAGACCGGCACCATCGCAACCGTCAACCTCTACTACTCCACCAATGACTTCACCTCTCAGACTGCCATTGCAAGTGGCGTGACCGGCACGAGCTTTGCCTGGACGGTTCCCAATGCCATTAGTTCCAATGTGAAAGTGAAGGTGGTGGATGCCGACGCCGGCCACCCACCCACGGAGGCAATTTCAGCCGCCTTTACCATCAAGGGCGGCCTCACTGTCGCGGCCCCCAGCGCGGGCCAGACCTTTACCGTGGAAGGCTCCACCACGATTACCTGGACCACGGCTGGGACGATCGCAACCGTTAACCTTTACTACTCTACCAATGACTTCACCACCCAGACCCTGATCACCGCCACCCCAGCCACCAACACGGGCAGCTATGCCTGGACGATCCCGGATGCCATTAGCTCCAATGTGAAGGTCAAGGTGGTGGATGCCGATGCGGGCCATCCGGCCAGTGAGGGGATCTCGGCGGCCTTTATCATTAAAGGAAGCCTGGCTGTGACGGCGCCCACGGCCGGTGAGGTCTTAACGGTCAATGGCACCAAGACGATTACCTGGACCAAGACCGGAACGATCCCGACGGTCAATCTCTTTTACTCCACCGATGACTTTACTTCCTCCACAGCGATTGCGAGCGTGGTGACAGGCACGAGCTTTGCCTGGACGGTTCCGGATGCGATCGGTACAAACGTCAAGGTCAAGGTAGTGGATGGGGATGCGACTCATCCCCCGACCGATGCGATCTCGGCGGCCTTCACCATCAAGGGTGGGCTTTCTGTGACCGCTCCCACGGCCGGTGAGGTCTTAACCGTCAATGGCAGCAAGACCATCACCTGGACCAAGACCGGCACCATCACCACGGTCAATCTCTACTACTCCACCAATGACTTTGCCACCCAGACCGCCATTGCAAGCCTGGTCACCGGAACCAGCTTTGCCTGGACAGTGCCTGATGCAATCAGCTCCAGTGCCAAGATCAAGGTGGTAGATGCGGATACCGGACACCCTCCAACCGAGGTCATTTCTTCCGCCTTCACGATCAAGGGTGGGCTTACGATCACCGCCCCCACGGCCGGAGAGGCCTTAACGGTCAATGGCACCAAGACGATCACCTGGACCAAGACCGGGACGATCAACACAGTTAATCTCTACTACTCCACGAACGACTTTACGACCTCGACCTTGATCAACACAGCAGGGCCGGTTACTGGGACCAGCTTTGCCTGGACAGTGCCGGATGCGATCAGCACCAATGTGAAGATCAAGGTGGTAGATGCGGATACCGGACACCCTCCAACCGAGGTCATTTCTTCCGCCTTCACGATCAAGGGTGGGCTTACGATCACCGCCCCCACGGCCGGAGAGGCCTTAACAGTCAATGGCACCAAGACGATCACCTGGAGCAAGACCGGCACCATCGCCACGGTCAATCTCTACTACTCGGTGGACGACTTCACCACCCAGACCCTGATCGCGGGCTCGGTGACCGGCACGAGCTATATCTGGACAGTGCCCGATTCAATCAGCAGCAATGTGAAGATCAAGGTGGTGGATGCCGACGCGGGTCATCCGACCACAGATGCGGTCTCGGCAGCGTTTACGATCAAGGGTGGGCTTTCTGTGACGGCTCCCACGGCCGGTGAGGTCTTAACGGTCAATGGCACCAAGACGATCACCTGGAGCAAGACCGGCACCATCACCACGGTCAATCTCTTCTATTCCACCAATGACTTTACCTCTCAGACCGCCATTGCGAGCGGGGTGACCGGGACGAGCTTTGCCTGGACGGTTCCGGATGCGATCAGCTCGAATGTCAAGATCAAGGTGGTGGATGCGGATGCCGGTCATCCAGCGACCGAGGCGGTCTCGGCGGCCTTCACCATCAAGGGAAGCTTGGCCGTGACCGCTCCCACGGCCGGTCAGAGCTTCAGCGTGGGTACCAGCACGACGATCACCTGGAACAAGGCTGGGACGATCAACACAGTCAATCTTTACTACTCCACGGATGACTTTACTAACGCGACCCTCATCAACACAGCAGGTCCGGTGACCAATGGGCCGACCGGCGGGAGCTTTGCCTGGACGGTTCCGGATGCGATCAGCTCGAATGTCAAGATCAAGGTGGTGGATGCGGATGCCGGGCATCCAGCGACCGAGGCGATCTCGGCGGCCTTCACGATCAAGGGATTCCTCTCAGTGACCGCTCCTGCCGGCGGCGAGACCTTTACAGTGGGCCAAGGGACCGCGATCTCCTGGTCGAAGAGCAGCTCGATCACGACGGTCAACCTCTACTACTCGGTAGATAACTTCACCACCCAGACCCTGATTGCCGGCTCGGTGACCGGCACGAGCTTTGCCTGGACCGTCCCCGATGCAATCGGTACAAACGTCAAGGTGAAGGTGGTGGATGCGGATCCGACCCATCCGGCCACCGAGTCCATCTCGAACGCCTTCACGATCAAGGGCTTCTTAAGCGTCACCGCGCCCACCGGAGGCCAGGTCTTCAAGGTCGGCGATACAACAACGATCACCTGGGCGAAGAGCACCTCGATTACGACGGTCAATCTTCTCTACTCCACGAATGACTTTACCTCCTCCACGACGATTGCCAGCAGCTTGACCGGCACCAGCTTCGCCTGGACGATCCCGGATGCCATTAGCTCCAATGTGAAGGTGAAGGTGGTGGATGCGGATGCGAGCCATCCCCCGGCTGACGCAACCTCCGCCGCTTTTATCATCAAGGGCGGCCTGACGGTCACCGCGCCTGTTGCGGGGGACCTCTTCACGGTGGCAGGGAGTACGACGATTACCTGGAGCAAGACCGGCTCCATTGGCACCGTGAACGTCTACTACTCCACAGATAACTTTGCCTCCCAGACCCTCATCAATACAGCAGGGCCGGTGACCAATGGGCCGACAGGTGGAAGTTTCACATGGACGATTCCCGATGCCTTAAGCACGAATGTGAAGGTGAAGGTGGTGGATGCCGATGCGGGCCATCCCACGAGTGAGGCAATCTCGGCCGGCTTCTCGATCAAGGGAAGCCTGTCGGTGACGGCCCCGACCGCTGGCCAGATCTTCACGGTTGGAGGAAGCACCACCATTACCTGGACCAAGACCGGGACGATCCCCACGGTCAATCTCTTCTATTCCACCAATGACTTTGCCACTTCGACCGCCATTGCGACTGGGGTGACCGGCACAAGCTTCGTCTGGACCGTGGCCGATGCCATTGGCACCAATGTGAAGATTAAGGTGGTGGATGCGGATGCGAGCCATCCGCAGACGGAGGCCACCTCCGCGGCCTTCACCATTAAGGGGGCGCTTGCCGTTACGGCGCCAGCTGCCGGGGACCTCCTTACGGTCAACCAGGGCACCACCATCAGTTGGACCAAGACCGGCACCATCACCACGGTCAATCTCTACTACTCCACCAATGACTTCGCCACGTCGACGGCCATTGCGAGCGGGGTGACCGGTACGAGCTTTGCCTGGACAGTGCCGGATGCGATCAGCAGCAGTGTGAAGATCAAGGTGGTGGATGCCAATGCCGGCCATCCGGTGACGGAGGCCACCTCCACCGCCTTTACGATCAAAGGCGGCCTGACGGTCACCGCTCCTATTGCGGGGGATCTCTTCACGGTGGGAGGGAGCACGACCATTACCTGGAGCAAGTCTGGATCCATTAATACGGTTAACCTCTTCTACTCCACCAACGATTTCGCCACATTGACCCTGATCAACACAGCAGGGCCGGTGACCAATGGGCCGACAGGTGGCAGTTTCACATGGACGATCCCTGATGCCTTAAGCACGAATGTGAAGATCAAGGTGGTGGATGCGGATGCCGGTCATCCGGTGAGCGAGGCGGTCTCAGGGGCCTTCTCCATCAAAGGGATCCTCTCAGTCACCGCTCCCGCTGCCGGCGAGGTTCTCACCGTCAGTGGGAGCAAAACCATTACGTGGACCAAGACCGGGACGATCCCCACGGTCAATCTCTTCTACTCAATAGACAACTTCACGACGCAGACCCTGATCGCCAGCGCGGTGACAGGGACGAGCTATGCCTGGACGGTCGCGGATGCGGTGAGCACCAATGCCAAAATCAGGGTGGTGGATGCCGACCCTACCCATCCACTGACCGAGGCCATCTCTGGGGCCTTCACGATCGAGGGTATCCTTGCGGTGACCGCGCCGGCTGGAGGCGAAAGCCTGGCTGTCAACCAACCCTTCACGATCACCTGGACCAAAAGCAACTCGATCACCAGCGTCAACCTCCTCTATTCGACGAATGACTTCGCCACCTCCACCACCATCGCGACCGGCGTGGTCGGGACGAGCTTTGCCTGGACGGTTCCGGATGCCTTAAGCACGAACGTCAAGATCAAGGTGCTCGATGCCGATCCGACCCATCCGCCTAAGGAGGCCATCTCCGCGGCCTTTACAATCCGGGGTGGACTCACTGTGACCGCCCCTTCAGCCGGTCAGATCCTCACGATCGGGCAGTCCACTGCGATCACCTGGGTCACCACGGGGACCATCGGGCAGGTGACCCTGGCCTACTCGAAGGATAACTTTGCGACCCAGACTTTAATCACCGCCGTGCCGATCTCCAACACGGGAAGCTTCACCTGGACGGTGCCGGATGCGATTGGCACCAATGTGAAGGTGAAGGTGGTGGATGCCGATGCGGGCCATCCCTTCAGCGAGGGCGTTTCGGCGGCCTTCTCGATCAAGGGAATTCTTTCTGTCACGGCTCCCACGGCCGGCGAGATCTTAACGGTGGGAGGGAGCACGACGCTTACCTGGAGCAAGACCGGCACCATCGCCACGGTCAATCTCTACTACTCCACCAATGACTTTACGACCGCGACCCTGATCAACACAGCAGGGCCGGTGACGAATGGGCCGACCGGCGGGAGCTTCGCCTGGACGATTCCGGATGCCATCAGCTCGAATGTCAAGATCAAGGTAGTGGATGCCGATGCCGGCCATCCCGTGACGGAGGGCATCTCTTCCGGCTTCACCATCCGGGCGGGCATCAGCGTCGTCTCACCCAACGACGGGACCGAGCGATGGAAGATCATGCTGCCCGCAACGATCACCTGGTCGGTGGCCGGAACGGTCTCGACCGTGAAACTCGAGTATTCGACCAATGGCGGGGTCACTTATAACCCGCCCATTGCCGCCTCCGCAAACAATGGTTCCAATGGGGGATGTGTCGTGCCGGTAGGTGCAACCGGCTGTTACACCCTGACAGTGCCGGACACCCCAACGACCAATGCGATTGTCCGGGTCTCGGATGCCGATGCCGGCCATCCGGCGGCGAGCGATACCTCCGATACACCCTTCAGGATTCAGGGCTCGGTCACTGCAACCAGCCCCAATGGCAGCGAGGTCTGGACGGTTGGGACGACCCAAACGATTTCCTGGACCTCCGGCGGCCAGATCACAAGTATGAAGATCGAGTACTCCAAGAACGGGACCTTCAGTGATGCGGTCTGTATCGCTGGTGGTGATCCTTCTTGCGCCAACCCCGCAGCCACGAATACCCCCAATGTGGGCGGAAGCTTCACCTGGACGGTTGCGGATGCGATCGCTTCCACGGTGAAGATCCGGATCAGCAATCCAAACGATTCCGAGGTCTCGGACACCTCGGATGCCAACTTCTCTATTAATGCGAACGTCGCTGTCAATAAGCCTAACGGCGGCGAGCGGTGGATCACCAATAAGGTTGACACGATCACCTGGAACATCCAGGGAACAGTTGCCACGGTAAAGCTTGAATACACCAAGGATGGGGGCGCCACCTATACGACCATCTCGGCCTCCGCTAACAACGGCCCCAATACGGTGACAACGAAGTATGGATTCTCCGCGACCTGCACTGTCCCGGCAGGCGCAACCGGTTGCTACCCGTGGGAGGTTGCGAATCTGCCAACGGTCAACGCCAATGATACCAAACTCGTCATTCCGGTGGATGTGAAGATCCGGATCTCGGATGCGGATGCCGGGCACCCTGCGGCCAGCGATGCCTCGGACGCCAACTTTAAGGTGGATTACTACACGGTGAGATGGAATGTGAAGGACTTCCAGCTTGGAACGCACCTCAATGACTTAAAGGGTCGGGAATTCTACAATGATCCGTCACTGAGTGGGGCGGAGACGGTCATCTGGGCGGCCAGCCTCCAGAGCTCACCTCTGACTAAGGCCATCCCGTACAATTATACGGATCAGTTCGGTAATTTGATCGCGTGGAATATGACCTGGAGCCAAGATGGCTACTTTGCCCGGGGTAAGGCCTATATTGCCGATGGGATGTGCCGGGATAACCAGGATCCGCCGCAGCCCAAGTTTAACCCGGACGGGACGCTCAACCCGAACTTCAAGCCACCCACGGCGACCTGGTGCCAGAATACCGATATGGAGTTCACTCTGTCTCTGGAGTCCACCCTGGTCCACAACAACAAGGCGATTAGCCAATTCGCCTATAATGCGTCTACCAATACCTTCACGGTGGACTCCTGGTTGGAGCGGGATGGGAGCATCTTCCCCGCAGTGAGAGAGGCGAAGGTCGAGATCCTCGGCCCAGATAATAGCCCGACCTTAGTCGCAACGCTTATCTCAAGTTGCAAGGATGGATTGGGGAACTATGTGGATCATAGCACCCATCCGCACTCCTCGATTGTCCCGCCTCTCCCAGCCACTTGCCCGGATGAGCAGGGCGTCTTCCGCCAGAGTTGGGCCTTTAAGGATTCCTTCGGCAACCCCTTGCCGGCTGGGTCCTATAAGGCGGTCACTACAGTCACGATGGACAGCGGTTCAGCATTTACCACCCCGGGCACCCTGGATGCGAGGCTTTTGGTGGCGGGCGGCGGCAGCGGCGGCGGCGGAAGCGGTTCTGCGGGTCTTGCTACAAGCCGGTTTGTGTTTGATGCGGCTGCCAATGCCTTCAACGTAGACTCTTGGCTGCTCATCGATGGGAAAGTCTTCGCATCGGTGCAGAAGGCTGTGGTGACGATCTCACACGCTGATACGGGTGCCCTGGCGGCTACGCTCACAGCGGAATGCCCGACGACCTGCCCAGATGCACAAGGGGTCTTCCACCAGACGTGGAGCTTTGCCGGACAGCAGGCCAAGCCCTACAAAGCGCTGACCGTGATCACGACGAACGACGGAAGGACATTTGAATCCCTCGACACCTTGGATGCGAGCCAAAAGGTGGCGATCGGGAGAACTCTTGGTGTTCCCGCCTCTGGAAGCCCTGATCTTGCCACGCAGATTGCTACGGCCAAGCAGGAGATCCGAGCCGACATCGCGGGGGTCAAGACCGATACGACCGAGATCAAACAACAAGTAACGGATAAAACTCCCGGGAGCGGGACGCTCCGGGAGCGGGTGGAGCAGATCGGGACGGATGTTACGGCCATACTGGAGGATACCTCGACGAAGATCCCGCAGCGGCTGACTACCATTGAGACCGAGGTCAAGGCAGGTTTGAGGGCGAAGATCCTCAACAGGCCCACCACGGTCAAACGCGGGAACACGATCACCATTCAGTTCCAGAGCGCGTCGGGCCTGAGCCCGCTCTTGACCCTCTATGATCCTTCGAGCATCCAGCAGGTGATCAATGCGGCCATGACGGAAATCGGCACCACCGGCATCTACAAGTACGACCTCCTGGTCAACACCATCTGGCCTCTGGGTGACTATACCGTCATGGTGACCGAATCGACGAAAGGCTCTCTGGAGAGCATGGTCTTGAGCGTGGCCGACGTAGATATCCCGAGCATCGGCGCAAGTCTCGTAGCCCTTCAGACTAAGCTGGATACTGTCGATACCAACCTGAACAACGCCATCACATCGATCAACAGCATCAAGCTCACCGTTGAGGACACCAATGCGGATCTGGTGCGGGTGGAATCGGTCGTGAATGACATCAAGACCAGATGGGGGACCCTGACCGCGCAACAGATTGCGGATACTGTCACGAACAAGATCCTCCCGGTTCTGGGAACTCCATCGGATCCCGCAACAGCGGCAACGGTGTTCGGCAAGATTGCAGCCCTGCCCGCCGCGGTCTCGGCCAGTGTGGATGCGGCGGCGGCCAAAGTGGATACAGCCGCTGGCAAGGTGGATACCGCCGCTACCAAGGTGGAGAGTGCAGCGGTGACCGCCACCACGGCTGCCGCCACGGTAGAGGCGGCGGCGGCCACGGCCACCTCTTCCGCCGCCCTCCTGGAGCAATCGGCCGCGACGGCACAGACTGCGGCGGCTGCGGTGACCACGGCTGGCGAGAAAGTGGATGTGGCGGCCGGGAAGGTGGAGAGCGCGGCGGCCGCTGTCACCACCGCTGGCGGGAAGGTGGATGTGGCGGCCGGGAAGGTGGAGAGCGCGGCAGCAGGGGTGACCACCGCCGGCCAGAGTGTGGATACGGCAGCCGGGAAGGTTGAGAGCGCGGCAGCCGCTGTGACCACCGCCGGCCAGAGTGTAGATATAGCAGCTACCAAGGTAGAGAGCGCGGCGGTGACCGCCGGCGCGGCGGCCACCACAGTGGAGAAGGCGGCGTCGGTGGCGAGCTCTGCCGCTGCTGGGGTGGAGAAAGCAGCCGCAATAGCGCAGAGTGCCGCGACAGAGGTGACCAAGGCAGGCCAGGAGGTGCGGGCGATCGGTGAAAAGCTTGAGAAACGGTTTGAGCGCGTAGAGTCCGCAGCCAGCGGCGCGCAGGGTCTGGCCAGCATGGCCGCATCTGCGGCTAGCGATGCCCATAAAACGATCGAGAATGTAAGAAATGAGCTCGGTGCCCAGGGAAAGACAGAGTCGGCCTATCAGCTGATCACCCAGCTCGGAGCGTCGCTGAACACTGTCAAGGAGACCACCGCCGCGATTCCGCGAAGCCTGAACCTCGGCCCGATGCAGGCCAACATCCGGGAGATCAGTGATCAGTTGAAGAAGGTCAGCGGCCAGAAGGGCGTCAACCTGGATGTCATGTACAAGTCTATCGATGAGACCACGACTGACGTCAGTGAGCTCAAAGACAAGGTGGAGCGACTAAAGGTCTTAATGGACTTGATGCGGGAGGTGGGGGAGCGGGTTCTGGACAGGCAGCCGCCTAAGAAACCGGTGATCAAGAACTGGTTTGAACCAGGAAGCGTCATCTTGAAGATCCTCGTGGCGAATCCTTCCCAGACGGAGGCCCAGACGATTCCGGTGAAGGTCTACCTCCCCAAAGAGGCGAGCCCGAAGGCCATCGTTGACCTTGGAGACCTGAAGCTGGATTACGACCAAGAGGCCGGAATGTATTACGTGCATGGTGAAGTGACGCTGGAGCCGCGGCAATCAATGACTAAGAAGGTGGTAATGGAGGATATCTGGGTGTTCACGGAGGAACAGCTCTCGTCCTTTGTTAACCAGGCCAAGGAGCTGGCCAGCCGATTAGAGAAGAGCCCTCATAGTGAAAAGGCCGCCGCCCTCGTCCTCGGGATCGAGAAGAAGGTCCAGGAGATCTTAAGGAGACAGAGGCAGACTGCCAATAACCCTGAGGAGCATATTCGCGCCTACCGGCAGGGGCTCAGCGTGATCACTACCATCGAGCAGGATCTCTCCGCATTGGAAAAATTAAAGCCGGAGGGCTCTGAGGGAGAAGGCCAGGAGAAAAGCCCTCCGGCCAAGAGAACTTCCTCGGATTCTAGGGATGGCGATTCCAGGATGGCCTTAGCCTCAGGCTCGGATGGCCCTCCTGAGGGCGGGGCCCCCCTTGGCCGGAGCATCTCTATGACCACTGCCTGGCGGATCATCTTTGCGATTCTCGCTTTTCTGGCGGTGTTGAGCGCTATCTTCTTCATAACCTGGCATCGCCTGGTGAGGATCACCATGGAGAGGGAGAAACAGGAACTGCCTCTATCGGCAGCTCCAGGGGGGGAAAAGGGCTGAGAAGAGCTTGGTGGGGTTCTCATGTTTAAGGTTTCGATCTTCGATCAGGGGCGGAAGCTTTACGAGGACTTGGTTTCCCAAGTCAGCCTGCCTGGTGCGGAGGGTGAGTTTGCGGTGCTGGATTTTCATGCCCCTATGATCAGTCTTTTGAAAGCAGGGCGGATCCTTGTGGATGGAAAACACCTTCCTATCAGGAGGGGCATTGCCATGGTGCAAAGGAATGAGCTGTTGGTTCTGGTGGAGCGATGAAAAACCTTACGATTATCCTCATCCTGATCCTTGGTACCCTCGGGCCTTCCTTTGTGATCGCCGCAGTTGGCTACGCCAGCATTCAGGCCTTGGGGAGAAATCCCTCCGCCGCTCCAAAGATCCAGCTCTCCATGATCCTCGCCTTCATCTTCGCTGAGGCGATAGCGGTGATCGCCCTGTTGGTCATCTTTCATCTTTTTGTGAGGTAATCCCATGCTTCTCTGGCAGCTCGTTATCATCCAGTTTATCGCCTTTGCGCTCTTGGTGGTGCTCTTGCGCCACTTTCTCTATAGGCAGGTCACCCTGTCCCTCGGCAGGTTGCAGCAGTTGTATCAGGAAAACGTGAAGCGGGAGGAGGAGCTGAAGAGGAGACGAGAGGAGACGGAGCAAATGCTTAAGGGAAAGATCGCTAAGTATAGCGAAGAGATCGGAAGGCTCAGAGCGGCAGCAGAGGTGGAGGCCCAGAAGCTCCACGAGGAGATTGTCGCCAAGGCCAAGGCGGAGGCCAAGAGGATCGTGGCTGAGGCAGAAGCCAATAGGGAGCGGATGAGGGCCAAGCTTGTTTCGGAGATAGAAGAAAAGGCCCTCGGTCTAGCCTCGGATATCATGGAGCACATTTTCACGGCCAAAGTGGCCCAGGGAATCCATCATTATCTGATTGATGAACTCATCGAAGAGCTCGGGAAATCCGATGGGCGCAGACTGCAACTTGATGTTGAGACGGTGGAGATCGCCGTTCCCTTTCCACTGACCCAGGAGCAGAAGGAGAATCTCAAAAAGATCCTCTCCGCGAAAATGGGTCGGTCCGTGAGCCTCAAGGAAACCATCGATCATGGGGTCGTGGCCGGGATGGTGTTCCGGTTAGAGAACTTGATCTTAGACGGCAGCCTTAAAAGCAGGTTGCAGGGGGGGTTGGCCTATGTTCGAGACAGTCTGTCTCGATAAGTTTAAACCCCGAGCCTTTGAGATCAAAGAGATAGGGACGGTTGCCGAGGCAAAAAAGGGGGTTGCCAGCATTGTGGGACTTCCCTTCTGTCTCTATGGCCAAATGGTCCATTTCCCCAACGATGTGAAAGGAATGGTCGTCGGGTTTAATGAGGAGAAGGTGATGGCCCTGGTCTTGGGTGATGAGACCCAGATCAAGTCTGGGGATGAAGTCATCGGCAAGGCAGAACCCTTTAAGGTTCCTGTCGGTGAGGGATTTGTCGGCAGGGTGGTCGATAGCTTGTCAACACCCTCCGATGGCCATGGGAGGGTGGAACCTGATGATTTTTACCCTGTTTTTCGCGTCGCCCCGGGTGTGATGGAGAGGATCCCTGTGTCGGAACCCTTGTACACCGGGACCAAGATCATCGACGCCATCACCCCCCTGGCCAAAGGACAGCGCGAGCTCATCATTGGAGACCGGATGACCGGCAAGACGGTTCTGGCCATTGATGCCATCTTGAATCAACAGGGGAAGGACGTGATCTGTATCTACTGCTGTGTGGGGCGAAGCGATGCTTTTTTATCTAAGATTATCCGGCTCCTGAGGGAAAAAGGTGCCATGGAGTACACCGTCGTGGCGGCCGCGACGGCCGCGCGCTCCCCGGGTGAGCAGTTTTTGATCCCGTACACGGCCTGCGCCCTAGGGGAGTACTTTATGTATCATGGAAGAGATGTCCTGGTGGTCTTTGATGACCTGACCAAGCATGCCTGGGTCCATCGGCAGATCTCCCTTCTCTTGGAGCGCTCTCCCGGACGTGAGGCCTATCCCGGGGATGTCTTCTATATCCATTCGCAGCTCATGGAGCGGGCAGGGAGGTTGCGACCTGAAATCGGTGGCGGATCTATGACATTTCTTCCCATTGTGGAGACCCAGCAAGGGGATGTCACCGGCCATATCCCGAGCAATCTCATCTCGATCACGGACGGCCAACTCTACACGAGTGCCAGCATTTTTAATGAAGGGTTTAAGCCAGCCATTGATTTTGGTCTTTCGGTTTCCAGAATCGGGAGCAGGGTCCAGTGTGAGGCCATGAAGGAGCTCAGTCAGAAACTCAGGTTGGACTATGTGCAGTATAAGGCGCTCCTGCGCTTGACCAACGTGAAGGCCACCCTCTCCGCAGAGGCTGAGGCCCGCCTGAGGAAGGGAGAGGCCATGACGCAAATCTTTATGCAGGAGAAGAACCGTCCTGTCTCTCTGGAGGAACAGATCGTCCTCCTCTATGCCCTGGAGAGCCCTCTGCTGGGGACATTGATGACGACGCAGGCAGAATGGAAAAGATCTAAGGCCGAGCTCTTTCCCTTTTTCCTCAAGACACGATCGGCCCTCATTAAAGAGATCGGTACCGAGCAGCGGCTGACCCAGCAACTCAAAGAGCGGCTCGAAGATGGATTTCGTGACTTCCTTAGATCGCAGGCGTGGGAAGAGGAGGAATCATGAGTAAGAGTCTCGTGGCCCGGTTCAAAAAGGAGCTCAGAAGTACGACCTACCTGATGGAGCTGGTCGACGTCCTTAAACGGGTGGCCGCTTCCCAGTTTCAGTCGCTTGCCCGCTCTCAGGCAGAAGGCACCTCCCTTTCTTCGCGGATCGTCTTGGAAGACTACTTCCGCCTGATCCCCCCTGCGCAATTTCGCCACCCCTTTGTGGAGAAACCCGCACCACCCCTGGGCATCGTCATAGTGGCCTCGGATGAGGGTTTTTTGGGGGGTTTGAATGCAGCGGTCATCCAAAAGGCCCTCTCAGCCCGAGGTGGTGAGCAAGCCGAGTTGATTGTGCTCGGGGAGCGGGGAAGGATTTACCTGGAGGACTTGGGTGAGCGGATCACACCTTTTCCTGGAGTGGGTGAGCATATCAGCTCCGAGAAGGTGGAGCGGTTGAGAGACTACATCGTTGGGCAGTATCTCCAGCGGAAGTTTGCCAGTGTGTTGGTATTTTATCCCCGATGTATGTCATTCGTCCACCAGGAGGTGGAATCCTTTCAACTCCTTCCCTATGAGCGGCCACCACAGAGCCTTGACCTCGTCTCCTCAGATCCCAGAGAGATCATCTTGGAACCGTCAGCCTATTCGATCATCGAGTATCTCATCCAGCTCTGGCTCGCCAGAAAGATCCACGAGCTCTTCTGGCAGAGCAAGCTCTCGGAGTTAGCCGCCCGCGCGATGCATCTGGAGGCAAGTTTTCAGGAGCTAGGAGAACAGAAAAAAAAGCAGACCTTAAAGTATTTTCGCAGCCTGCATGAGGTAGCGGACACGAGTATTCGGGAATCATATGCCGGATTGGTGACCCGAAAAAAAGAAGTGGTTGGGAGTCACACGTGAGACAGCCTGGAAGAGCGATTTCCATTCAGGGTCCGATTGTGGAGGTCAAGTTTGATCCTTCGGGTGTGCTCCCCGCGATTCATGAAATTATCGAAACCCACACCTATGATGGGCAGAAGGTCGTTATGAAGGTCGAAGAGCATCGGGAGAACCATGTGGCCAAGTGTATTGCCCTGGCCTCCACTATAAATGTCCCGAGAAATGCCCAGGCAACCGCCCTGGGTTCTTCGATACAAGTCCCGGTGGGTAAAGAGATGTTCGGTCGGGTCGTCAATGTCATGGGTGAACCCATTGACGGGAAGGGGGAGGTCCGGGCCAAACTGAGGCTTCCCATCCGAAACAAGGTGGCCCCGCTTAATTCGAATCCTTACGATACCTACAAGGATGGGAGCGAGATCCTGGAAACAGGAATTAAGATCATCGACCTCTTGTATCCCCTGGTCAAAGGCAGCAAGTCGGGCATTCTGGGTGGTGCCGCATTGGGAAAGAGCCTGCTCACTTTGGAACTGATCCACAATGTGGTCGAAAGACATCAGGGGGCTTGTATCTTTACTGGGGTGGGCGAGCGGATTCGAGAGGGCAATGAGCTGTATTACGAACTCGAGAAAACCGGGCTCTTGGATAAGGTCGTCATGGTCTTCGGCCAGATGAACGAGCCTCCCGGGGCTCGCTTTGAGGTCGTCCTGACCGGGATCACCATCGCTGAGCATCTCCAAGCACAGAGGCAAGATGTCCTCTTTTTTGTCGATAACGTCTATCGGTTTGCCCAGGCTGGTGCGGAGCTTTCCACGCTTCTGGGGAGGATTCCTTCGGAGACGGGCTATCAACCCACCCTCTTCTCAGAGATGAGTGAGTTTCAAGAGCGGATCCGCTCCCGCCAGGAGGGTTCCATCACGGCCATTGAGGCGGTCTTCATGCCAGGAGACGATCCGACTGATCCTGCAGTGGTCTGTATCTTTAGCTACCTTGACTCCATTATGGTGTTATCCCGTGAACGCGTTCAGGCGGGTCTCTATCCGGCTATCGACCCTCTGAGTTCCTCCAGTGTCCATCTGGATCCGGATGTGGTCGGAGGGAGGCACTTTGGGATCGCCGAGGAGGCCTTAAAGGTCTTTAACAAATATGAGGAGCTCAAACGCGTCGTGACTGTCATCGGCGTTGACGAGCTGTCCAAGGCGGATCGGTTGATCTTCGAGCGGGCAAGGAAGCTGCAAAATTTCCTGACCCAACCCTTCTTTACCGCAGAGGCCTATACCGGGAAGAAAGGGGAGTACGTCCGTCTCGCCGATACGTTAGAGGGTTGCGAGAGGATCCTCTCCGGCCATTTAGACGATCAGCCAGAGGAAACTCTTTACCTGATTGGGGCCTTGGAGCCTTTGCGAAGGTCTTTGGTCTCTGTGAAACCAAAGCTTGGGGAGATGTTACTGGAAAGGAAGCTCATCACTCCAGAGCAATTGGAGCGGGCCCTGGAGCGGCATAAAGAGACCGGTGAACGTCTGGGGTCGGTCCTGGTCGATATGGGCTACATCTCCGAGAAGCAGCTTCTCACGGACCTCTCGGAGCAGATGGATCGGCCCGCTATGGAGCTTTAGGAGCCGAAAGAGGAGGTCAGGATTATGGCCAAACAGATCGGCGAGATTTTAGTTGAGAAAAAGCTCGTGAGCCCTGAAGAGCTGAACCGGGCCCTTGTGGAGCATAAGAAGAACGGCAAATCTCTCGGTTCTACCCTTATGGAGATGGGCTGCATCACTGAAGAGCGGTTAATCCAGTCGCTCGCGGAGCAGCTTAACATCCCATTCACTAACCTCAAGGATACCTTCATCGACCCAGCCATCATCAAAAGGGTACCGGCCAGATTGGTCCAGCACTACAGGGTCATGCCCATACGGTGGGAAAAAGATGTCCTGACTATGGCGCTAGCCGACCCCCATCATATGTGGTCCTTAGAGGATATCGGGTTGCATCTTGGGTGTAAAGTCCAAGCGGTGCTGGCCCGTGAGGGTCAAATCCTCGAGGCCATCAGAAAGTACTACGGGGTGGGGGCAGGTACCGTAGAGCAGATTTTGGCTCAGAAGCAGGGTGCCTTGGAGGAACCTACAGTCGATCTCGAGGAGAGGGCTGAAGACATAGAGAGACGGGCTGAGGACGGTTCCGTGATCAAGCTGGTGGATCAGATCTTGCAGGAGGCCATTCAGCAGCGGGCGACCGATATCCATATTGAACCTGATCGAGATGAGCTTGCGGTGAGGTACCGGGTGGATGGGATCCTCTATGAGACACGGGTGTCGCCGGACATCAAATACCTCTATTCCGCGATCGTCTCTCGCATCAAGATCATGGCACGGCTGGATATTGCAGAGCGCCGGGTGCCCCAGGATGGACGGATAAAGATCAAGATTGGCAAGAGGGAGCTCGACTTACGGATCTCCATTCTTCCTTCCATCTATGGAGAGCATGTGGTCATTCGTATCCTTCCAAGTGAAATGCTCTTCAGTTTGGAGCAGTTAGGGCTCCTCCCTGAGGATCTTGAGGCCTTAGAGAGGGTCATTAGGGAGCCCCATGGGATTATTCTGGTCACTGGGCCCACCGGCAGTGGGAAGACTACCACCCTCTATGCCTGCCTGAGCAAGTTAAATACTCGGGAGAAAAAGATCATCACCGTTGAGGACCCACCCGAATACGAGTTGAGGGGCATTACCCAGATGCAAATGAATCCTAAGATCAATGTGACCTTTGCTAACTCGCTCCGGAGCATGTTACGTCATGACCCGGATATCATGATGGTAGGAGAGATCAGAGATCTGGAGACCGCAGAGATCGCCGTCCAAGCTGCCTTGACGGGCCATCTCGTTTTCAGCACCTTGCATACCAATGATGCGGCGAGCGGGGCCACACGGCTGATGCATATGGGGATACAGCCTTACCTTATTACCTCTTCTGCTAGGGCCTTTATCGCTCAAAGACTGGTTCGACTGATCTGTACGGAATGCAAAGAGAAGGTCTCCGATGGTGACAGGGGCTTGCTCCTAAAAGGGGCCCTGAATTCCTACTTTCGAGGGAAGGGATGTGAGGCGTGCCGATTTACCGGATACCAAGGGAGGACCGCCATCTATGAAATCCTCCTGGTGAATGATGGCATCCGGGAGTTGATTCTTCGCATGGCCCCATCCGATGAGATCAAGAAGGAGGCCTTGCGGTTGGGCATGAAGACCCTCCATCAGGATGGCTTGAAAAAAATTGCTTTGGGACTTACCACCCCTGACGAGATTCTGATGGCCACGCAATCTGAGGGGTAGGCAGTCGACGTGATGGGTAGTTCCATGCTCCCAGTTAATAAGAATCTCAAGCGCTTGATTCCTCGGCCTTTCCAGATGCGGCGTCAAAGGACGATTGTCGCCTTAGAATTCAGCGGCGAGTGGCTCAAACTGGCTCAAGTGTCAGTCAGCGCCAAAGGCAAGAGGCTTATCAAACTCGTCGCCAGAAC
>Ga0137796_10000935_pt1 | contig 17453 bp, 14 predicted proteins | sample OV2TP3_FD_97704 | JGI IMG/M metagenome (GOLD analysis project Ga0137796, IMG submission 97704) | reverse complement strand
CACTGCTCCGGGGGTCCTTCAGGTTGAGCGGAACGATCAATTTGCAACTGGCGGGGATGTCCGATCCCGTCCCCGTGTCGGAGTTGACCGGTGAGAATCAGTAGGGGCTGCGGCGTGATCGTTCGCAGAAACCTGTGACGGCGGTGGCCCAGCCCGTACGGTTTGCAAAGCGCTGGGCGCGCGCCTACGGCAGGATGATGGCGTCCTCGGGATAGCCGAGGTCACGGAGGGTTGCCTCGAGGGCCTCCATCATGGGAGGAGGCCCGCAGAGGAAGACGACGGTCTCAGGGGCGGGAGCGGGAAGACGCCCCCTCAAGAGGTCGGCGGTGATCCGACCGACCCCCAGGGTCCAGCCTGTGGGCGGGTGCTCGAGCACGTGGTAGCAGTGGAAGTTCGGGTGCTCCCTGACGTCCCGCTCCCATTCCTCCCGGAAGATGATGTCCGCCTCGGTCTTATTGGCGAAGATCAACGACAACTCGACATCGAGCTGCTTTGCCAGAATCCACCGGATGATGGAGATCATGGGGGTGATGCCGGTCCCGCCGGCTACGAGCCCGACCTTCTTTGCCATGCCATCCGCCCAGTGCCCACCCACATTGGGGCCGCTCATCTGCACCGTTTCGCCCACCCGTCGTTCGTGTACGTACTTGGAAATGACACCGGCCTCGTAACGCTTGATGGTTAAGTCGAAATAGCCCAGAGTGCCGGGCAGGGATGACGGCGTGTACGGGCGTTTTACCGCCTTGCCGTCGGTCACGGCATGCACGTAGAGATGGTCGCCGGGCAACATGTCCAGCGTGGCGTTATCCGGCAAGGCAAACCGGAAGGTCTTCGTGTCATGCGTGTCCGATCTGATCGCCGTGATCTGGTAAGGGCTCGGTATCTTGGTCTTCAGGCGCGTCGGGTCCGCCATGTGTGGTTCTCCGCTACTGTGCCACCGGCTCTTCGGGCGGCAGGAGGTTGTGCTCCCGTACGTGCTGTCTGATGCCGGGCAAGGCCCTCCAAAAGGTCGCGGCGCCGGCGATGGCGGTGAGCCCGCCGAGGGCGACGGTCAGCGGCGTTCCGAATCGAGCGGCAACGGCTCCGGCCAAGAGGCTTCCGATCGGGGCGACGCCGAGAAAGACCAGCGTATAGAGACTCATCACCCGCCCCCGCAGGTTATCAGGGACCAGCGATTGCAGCAAGGTGTTGGCACCGGCCATACCGTTGATCATGCCGTAGCCGACGGCGACCAGGACTGCAAGCGAAATCCAGAATGTGGTGCTGGCTGCCAGGGCCAGCAGGCTGAAGCCGAAGAAGGCGGCGGCCTTGGCGATGCTCGTACCCAGCCCCCGTACCGTACGCCGCCGCGCGATCTGCAGGGCGCCGGCCAGCGCGCCGATCCCGGTTGCAGCCATCAAGGCGCCCAGGCCGTCCGGGCCTACCTTGAGGATCTCGCCCGCGTAAACAGGCAACAACACGGCGTACGGCATGGCGGTGAGGCTCAGCAGCGCGATGAGGCCCAGCAGCGCACGAACGTGCGGGGTCCGGCGGGCGTAGCGTAGGCCTTCGGCCAGCAGCACGGCCGCGCGCGCGTGCGTGGCCGTAGGTTTCGGTGTGATACGGAGCGCCAGCAGGCAGGCGATGACGGCCAGGAAGCTGAGGGCGTTGAGCAGGAAGCAAAGGCCTTCTCCCGCCGTGGCGACGAGGAAGCCGGCGAAGGAGGGACCGACGATACGGGCGGCATTGAAGGCGGACGAATTGAGGCCGATGGCTGACGGGAGATCACTGCGGGGGACGAGATCCGCCACGAAGGCCTGGCGGACCGGCATGTCCAGCGCGTTGATAATGCCCAGCACGGCGGCCAAGGCGAGGATCCAGCCGACAGTGATGTGCCCGCTGAGGGTCAGGCCGGCCAAGGCGCCGGCTTGAAGAAGGGCCAGGGTCTGAGTCAGCATCAGGACGCGTTGCCGCGGCCAGCGATCGGCGGCTAGGCCACCCACCAGTCCGAAGGCCAGCACCGGCGCCTGCGCGACGAACCCCACCAAACCGAGCAGGAACGGAGACCCGGTCAGCCGGTACACCAGCCAGCTCTGGGCCAGGCTCTGCATCCACGTGCCGCAGAGCGAGAGTCCTTGGCCGACGAAGAAGAGGGCGTAGTTGCGGTGGCCGAGGGCGCGCCAGGGAGATTCGATCACTAGGCGTGGGCGGTCGGTGAGGGAGACCGGCCTTCGGCGGACTCCAGGAGTGCCTTGATGGCGGCGATGCTGGAACCCGCGCACATGGAGGCGGTCGTTACGATCGTGGTGTTGCCCCGTGCGTTCATGGTCGTGGCCACGGCCTCGCCGAATTTCTTGAGATAGCGGTCTCGCTCCGGGCCTTCCTCCGTGACCATGAATTGATGGGGCTGGTAGAATTTCTGGCCGGTGTCGAAAGCGGCTGCAATGGAGACCTTCACCGGAACGTCGTCGTAAGCAGGACCTGCCTGCTTCCGAAAGGCGTTGTTCATCTGGTCTATCACCGCGTCCTCCAAGGCGTCCAGAAACTGGAGGTATTCATTGATAGGGACGTAGAACGTTGCCACCCGGTCGGCCATATTGAACAGGACTTTTAAGAACTCAATATAGACCTCCCATTCCTTCTTGCGGTCGAGTTTGCCCGCAATTGCAGGAGCCTGGCGTCTGAGAAGCGTCACGGATTCCTGCGAGATCCCCAGCATCAACTCGCCCAGCGTCCAAGCCTTGCGCTGGAGCTCGGGTGAGAGATGTTGGCGCTGGTCCCGCTCGCCGTTGTTTTTCCCCGGCCGGTGGGTGAAGCTCGTCCGGCACGTCGGGCAGGTGACCAGGAGAACTTCGCCGGCGGGGATTCGGAGCTGTTGTCCGCAGTGGGCATTGGGGCAGGACACGATCTCGAACTGATCGGCGGTGTCCATCACGCCGTCCCTTGTGCGGGCGTGTTCCCTTCATGCGCGGATAATTGTTCGGCGAACTTCGCCCCTACAATGGTGGTCACCCGGTTCATGTGCTCGCTGAGTTCTTGCCACTCCGACGGAGTCAATTGCTGCTTCAGTTGGGGATGAATTCCCCACTTCGAGCTGACCAGTTCTCCCTCGCGGGTGATGAGCACATGGATCAACTGGATCGTATTCGGGGCGCCTCCCTGTGCCATCGTCCCAGGAGTGGAATCAGGTGGTCGTTCGGCCATGTGTGTTCACCTCGCTTTCTTGATACGTAGCGGTATCATACACGATTCTCCCGGCCGAACGCATCCGGCGGCGGATTGACGCTTTCCAAGACCCTGTGTTAGGGTTTCAGCGATGTCACCGACCCGTCAATCCCACGACGGCGCGCGCGATCGCGCCGTTCAGGTGCATGGCGTCACCCTGCATCTGGCGCACCCTGACGCCACCACTCTCGAGTGGATCGGCCAGCGGGAGATCCTCAAACAGCTCCTGGCCTGTTGGCTGGTCGTGGATGAAAAAGACCTGCCGCTGTCCCCACGAATCACCGGTGTCCCCGGCGTCGGCAAGACGACCCTGGCCATGGCGGCGGCTCAGGCACGCAAACAGGACCTGTATATCTTCCAATGCACCGCCGACACTCGTCCCGAGGATCTTCTGGTCACTCCGGTCCTGGCCGAGTCGGGGAAGATCTCGTACCACGCCTCGCCCCTCGTGACCGCCATGCTCACGGGGGCCGTCTGCGTTCTGGACGAGGGCAATCGCATGAACGAAAAATCCTGGGCATCGCTGGCGCCGCTGCTCGACCACCGGCGCTACGTCGAGTCCATCGTGGCGGGCATTCTGATCACGGCTTCTCCGGAATTTCGCTGTTGCGTGACGATGAACGAGGATGCCTCCACGTACGAGGTGCCGGACTACATCATGTCCAGGCTCCAGCCCACCCTTCACCTTGATTTTCCGGCCAAGAACGACGAGTTGGCCATTCTGAAATACCACCTGCCCTTTGGCCCCGGCGAGCTGCTGGCCATGACCGTGGCCTTCCTCCAGGAGGCGCATCGGTTGGACCTGGATTTCTCGGTTCGCGACGGGATTCACATCCTGCAATACGCCCTCAAGCGCATGGCCCAAGACCCGCAACATCCGCTGTCGAGGGACATCGCCTGGCAGGAGTCGCTGATCCAAGTGCTCGGGGAGGAGGCCCAGGATCTGGCCGCGCTGTCCCGCAAGCGCGCGCGGGAATTGGGCGATCAGACACTCACGCGCGGGCTTGGCGATTTCTTTTTTGAAGGGGATAATCCGCTCCATCCGGATCGGTAACATGCGCTCCCCAACCGTTGAATCCGTCCTGCGTCTCTCGTCCCGGATCGAAATGCTCCCGATCGTTCACGCCAGCGGCGATATGGCCCAAGAAGTCCGGGAGACCTTGATCGCCCGCCGCTATGAGTGCCTGGCCGTGCCGCTCCCTCCATCCGTGGAAACGTCGGTCGAGGCGGCGGTTGAGGCTCTTCCCGCAGTCTCCGTCGTGTGTTTGAAAGAAGAGGATCTGGACGGGGTTCCGACCGCCAGCTATGTTCCGATTGATCCCTGCCAGCCCGTGGTCATGGGGATCCGTGCGGCAATGGGCGAGGACATCGCCCTGGCTTACATTGATCGGGAGGTCCGGACCTACGAACCCGATCCGGTGATGGCCCCCGATCCCTATAACCTCAAGACGGTCTCGGTGGCCGCCTACGCGGCGGCCTCGCTTCCGTCCCTGCCGCCTCCGACAACAGGCAGCCAGCGCGAAGAGCGCATCGCGTGGATGGCGTTCCGTCTGCATGAGCTGGAACTGGACTATGAGGCGATCCTGTGCCTCTGCCCGATCCAGGACTGGCCCTACCTCCGCGAGGCCTACCGCGAACGACGACCATATCGCCAACCGGAGGGGGTGGTCACGGGACCGGAAACGTTTGTGGTTTCCGACGCCGGCCGTTATTTCGTCCTTGGTGAGTTGCCCTTCATTACCGGCTTGTACGAACAGCGGCGGGCCGAAGTCAGGTCCGATCGCCATGTCGCGATTGACGGCGTGAAGGAGCTCCTACAGGAAACCCGGACCCGCTGGTCGGCCGAACACAAGCCCGAGCATAATTGGATCACCCCCCAGCGCCTTCAGTTGTATCTCCAGTACGTCCGGAACCTCACGTTGCTGGATCGGCGGCTGACGCCGGACCTCTACACGCTGGTCACTGCGGCCAAGCAAATCGGGGGAGACGAGTTTGCCGTGACACTGATCGAGACGGCGAAGGATTACGGGTACGGCGAGGCCGCGACACCTGAGCCTTGGAGGCCGGCCGACCGACCGGCTGTATCCTTCGGCATCGGCAGGGCGGAGTTTCCGGACGGCACGGTGGTCCGCATGAAGAGCCGGCTTCCCGGACCGCCTCAGGTGTGGCGCACGCTCAATTTACGTCCCAAACCTACGCCGGTCAAGCGGCGCGATTGGGCGCAGCGCTGGAACCCGCTTCGGCAGTGCTCATGGCCGCCGGAGGATACCCGCATCGAGTCCTTCAATCTGCACGTGCGAGAACAAGCGAAGGCTTTGATAGGGGCGGACCTTGCAAGGACGGAAAAGTTCACGACGTCGGTGAAGGACGGAATTGACCTGCGGGAAACGTTACGGCACTGGCACAAGAAAGAAATTTACGTGAAGGAGATCCCGCCGGCGCGGGGGAACATCGAGGTGGTGGTCTTCCTGTTCGATGTCCCCGCCGATCCGGCCCAATATTCCTGGCAGGCGACGTGGTTTGCGGAACACGAAGAGGAATCCACGCTCTGCTTTTTCTCCACGCCGTTCAGCGAGAATCTGGTGGGGCCCGGCATCGGCCAGTCCAGCTACGGTGGGGCGATGTTTTTGTTTCCCCCGCGTCCGATCTTGGACATCTGGTCAGACCCCAGGCTCGCCTTCACGGCGACGCTGGAGGAGCGTCTGCTGGCCGGCGCCCTGCTGCATTCGCGGGAGCCGCATATCGCCGTCGTATCCCCCGTGCGACCATTGGCCCGGTGGCGGCTCCTGGCCCGGCGTTTCCGCAAGCGGCTCATTCCCATTCCGCTCTCCCGCTTCTCGACGCAGACGGTGGACCGCTTGCGACGCTTCCACGTCCTCAACGGCCACGAGGTGCGCTCCTACGCGGCTCGGTTCATCAGAGAAATCTAGAGGCGGCGGGTCCCATCGTTGAACAGCCCATCCGTGCTCACTCAACGCAGACTATTCGTTGCGCGCGGACTGGGCGCCCGTTCAACGCCGCCCGCACTTGCTCCGGTTACCTTGACCGATTCCATGCTGCTCGGTTATCCTTTTTTCATGCGTTTCCTTACAAGGATGGCCTGCCTCGGCATTGCGGCACTTTTCGCGACGGCGTGTCTGCCCGGACCTGCCGGCGCGGTCGAGATCGTCTCGCCCAAGGACGGCGAGGTCGTGCCCATCGGCTCGGAGCTTGTGATTCAGGTGCAACCAAGCCCGGGCGACGATATCGTACGGGTGTATCTCTCCCATTCTGAAGAGGCCATGAAGTACAACGATCAGACGGGTTTCTTCGAGCAACGGATCAAGCTGCGGGGAGATACCTTGGGCCCGGTCCCGGTTGAGGTCACGGGCATCAACAGCAAGGGGGTGACCAGTACCGCCCAAGTCATGGTCCACGTCAACTTGCCCCCGGTGCTTCCTCTCATTTCGCTTCGCATCCATGCGGAGCAGAGGAAATTAGTGTTGGAAGGAATCGGCGAGAAACGCGCGCTGCAAGTGATCGGGGAGTTCCCCGACGGCACCGTGCGGATCATCTCGAAGTCGGTCTTTGGGACGACCTACCAGGGCCGGAATGACCAGGTGGTCACCGTGGATGCCAACGGCGTGGTGACCGCCGTGGGGGTCGGCGAGACGACCATCGTGGTCCGTAACGGCGACATGGAGACTCAGGCCAAAGTGGTGGTCAGACCCAAGCCGTCCGAAGAGGGAAAGAAAGAGACCTAAGGCTGCTAGCGGCGGGAGAGACTCTGCTGCATCGCCGGCGCATAGAGCTGTTCCGTGTACTCGCAGACCATCCGGCGGGCGCAAAACCGAGGGGTGACGCTCCGGATGGTCTCCCGCACCATGTGCAGCCATCCTCGCGGGATCCCGTCCCCGTCCCGGTTATAAAAAAGCGGTACCACTTCCTGCTCCAGCGTTCTGAATAAGGCTTCGCAGTCTGCTGCGTCCTGTGCGACCGGATCCGGGTCGAACCCCCGCCCTCCGATCGCCCAACCGTTGGCCCCGTTGTACCCTTCCATCCACCAGCCGTCCAAAACGCTCAAGTGCGGCACCCCGTTGAGGGCCGCTTTCTGACCGCTGGTCCCGCAGGCTTCCTGGGGAGGGCGGGGCGTGTTCAGCCACACGTCCGCTCCGTGGATCAGAAACTTCGCCGTGTGCATGTCGTACTCTTCCACGAAGGCGATGTGGCCGCCGAGGCCGTGGTCCTTGGCGAGGGAATAGACCTCATGAATGAAGTACTTGCCCGGCTCGTCGGCGGGGTGCGCCTTGCCGGCGAAAATAATCTGCACCGGCCGCCAGGGGTCTTGCATCAGCCGCTTCAGCCGCTCCACGTCTTTGAACAGCAGCGTGGCTCGCTTATAGGTCGCGAACCGTCGGGCAAACCCGATGGTCAGCGCCGCAGGGTCCAGGAGCGTCCCTGACGCGAGAACCTGCGAGGGATCTATCCGGCCCTGGATCCACTGCAGGCGTGTGCGCTCATTCACGTACCCAAGCAACTTGCGTTTGAGCGAGACCCGTGTATTCCAAAGGTCCTGGTCGGGGATGTCGGCGATCCGTTCCCACAGGGCGGGGTCATCGTGGTGCGCGACCCAGTCTGGGCCGAGATACTTCGCGTAGAGCTGCCGCATCTCAGGGGCGATCCAGGTGGGGGCATGGATGCCGTTGGTGACGGCCGTGATCGGGATCTTGTCTTCCGGAACCTCGGGCCAGACATAGGCCCACATGCGGCGGGAGGTCTCCCCGTGGCGGCGGCTCACGCCGTTGCGGTGGCCGCTCATCTGGAGTCCCAGCGCGGTCATATTGAAAGCTGTGTCCGCAGTGCCGGGCGCGCAGCCAAGGCGGAGGAATTGCTCCCGGCTGATCCCCAGCAACTCGCAGAACGGCGTGAAGTATTTCTCCATGAGATGGAAGGGGAAGGTGTCATGGCCGGCCGGCACCGGCGTATGAGTCGTAAACACGGTGGAGCACCGGACGGCCTCGACGGAGTCGGCAAACGAGAGGCCGGCATCCCGATGTTCCCGCAAACGCTCCAATGTGAGAAAGGACGCGTGCCCTTCGTTGGCGTGCCACACGGTGGGTCTGAGGCCCAGGGCCCGAAGGACGCGTACGCCGCCGAAGCCCAGGACGATCTCCTGTAAAATCCGCATTTCCTGGTCGCCGCCGTACAGTCTGGCGGACAGCTCCCGGTCCCAGGGGGCGTTCATTTCCACATCGGTATCCATCAAATAGAGGGACACGCGTCCGACGCGCACCTGCCAGACCGCGACATGGATCGTCCGCCCGTCCAGGTGAACCTGGATGAGGAGCCGCTCGCCGTTCGGCAGCAGGGCCGGGCGGATCGGGGCATCGGCGCTTGCAAACGGCTCGTACCACGCTTGCTGCCAGCCGTCGGCGGAGATCCGTTGGTGAAAGTAGCCCTGCGGGTACAGGAAGCCGATGCCGACCAGCGGGATGCCCAGGTCGCTGGCCTCCTTACAGTGGTCGCCGGCCAGAATCCCCAGGCCACCGCTGTAGATCGGGATCGACTGGTGCAGACCGAACTCGGCGGAAAAATAGGCGATCAAGCCCTCGGCCATCTCGGGGTGCCGGCGCGCGGACCAGGTGTCGTCGGCGCTCATGTACGCATCGAAGGCCAGGAGCACGGCCTCGAAGCGCCGCAGAACGGCGGGGTCGGTCGAGGCCGCGCGCGCGCGCTCCGGGCTCAATTCGCGGAGCAACTTGACCGGATTGTGGGAGGTCAGTTTCCAAAGCGTGCGATCGAGGGCTTCGAAGAGCGCACGGGCTTCCGGGTTCCAGCTCCACCAGAGATTATGCGCCACTTCCCAGAGCCGGCCGAGGGAGAGGGGGAGGTGGGCCGGGCTCTGCGGGAGCGGGATGGGGTCGTTCAACTAGCCTCCTTTACGTCACGCATGGACGGTACTGTATCGAAAACATGTGGAAAATGCAATAACCATGCGGGTGCGGAACGATTTAGGGGTTGATGCGGAGGCGGTCGCGAAGGCGGGAGGACACGGTGAGCTCCCCTTCGGCGTCCACGATCAGTGCGCCGAGGCCGAGCTGTTCGACGAGCGCGAGCCCGCGCGCCGGGCCCATCACAAACACGCCGGTGGCAAGAGCATCGGCCAGTGTGGCGTCCAGGGCGATGATCGTGACGCTCTGGCAGAGGTGGGCCGGCTGGAGCGTGCGGGGGTCCAGGATGTGGTGGTAGCGCACGCCGTCCTTGAAAAAGAACCGCTCGTAGTCGCCGGAGGTGGAGACGGCCTCGTCGGTGACGTCCAGAGTGGCCAGGACCTTCCCGCTCTGTCGGGGATAAGGTCTATCAATCGCTAATCTGAGCTATGGTAGCAAGTACTTGGGGAAGATATTTCATTTGCTGTTCGTCAATAGAGTTCCTGAGCACCTCAGGAATTCGATCATTCCACGCTTCACGGGTTGTGGGTCGATGGATGAGTAGTGTTTCAAGCATGGTCTTTCGCAGAAGCCCTTTGGATGGATCGGCTTTCGGGAACTCCTGCTTGATGATGTTTTCCCGGAGGTCGATAAGCTGCTTACGGGCTTCATCAGTTGTGAGGATGGCTTGCGAAGGCCTTTCAGCAGCAGGCCGCTTTTCTTGCGAGGGCTGTTTTGCAATCTCGCTAATGGGTTCCGATGGAATCTGAGTTGTACCTCTCTCGAGACCGCGGTCGGTTATGATCGCCTGTCCTTCCTCCTCCTTAAGAATTTCGTCAATATGATCCAGCACTTTCTTGATCTCTCGTTCACTGTTTTTGAACCAGTCAGTCGACCAGATGCGGTGGATCTTCCAGCCGAGTTTCTTAAGATGGTCCTCTCGCAAACGATCGCGGTCTCGGGCGGATTTTCCAGAATGATAGGTCGCGCCGTCGAACTCAACCCCAAGAATAAAGGCCCCAGCCCTGTTTGGGTGGCGGACCGCTATATCAATGAAATAGCCAGCCACGCCGACCTGGGGCACGATGTCTAACCCACAAGCTTTTAGTGCATTGCCAACGGCAATTTCATGGTGGTTTGCCGGAGGTTCCGCAGTGTCTATCGGATGTTCGAGAATGCCTGTTTTAGCGTAGGATAAATAACCTTTGAGGGATCTCACTCCCCACTGACTGCCCGGGTCAATTCGGATGTCCTCTGGACTCATGGATGTAAATACGACTGTTCTATTCTTGGCTCGTGTAAAAAGCACATTCAACCGGCGATGACCTGTGACGCCATTAATCGGACCGAAGCGCTGATACAAGTTACCATTGGAGTCGCGGCCATATGTAACTGAAATAAAAATGCAGTCACGCTCGTCGCCCTGGACTGTTTCAAGGTTCTTGACGAAAAATGGCTCGGCTCCTGTGAGGCGAGCCTCCAAATATCTTTGGGCAAAGGGGTCCCTTTTGATTCGATCAAAGAGCAGTTCCTCGATTAGGTCGCGTTGGTCGGAATTTAGAGTGACTACCCCAAGGGATTCGCCAGGATGGTTCTCCATATGATCGAGAGTGGCATGCACAATGCGCTCGGCTTCGACTCTATTCCGTCTGTTCTCATACACGCCGTCGGCTACGAATTCGTATTTGACCCCAAGGGTCGGACTCTCCACTATCGGCGATGGGAAGACGATTAGTTCACCACCGTAAAACTCTTTGTTGGAAAACGCAATTAAGCTGCCGTGGCGTGAGCGGTAATGCCATCGAAGCTGTCGGATCGGTTGGTAGAGAACGCTAGATATGTCTAAGATGCTTTCGGCATCTTCCACAGCGGAAGTATCTTCCTCGTCACCGTTGATGTCACCATCACCAAACATGCGCTCGAAGAAAGTAGTCGGGGGCAACTGATTTCGGTCACCTACGACGACCACTTGTGAACCTCTAGCGATTGCCCCAAGGGCATCTTCGGGTTTTAGCTGTGATGCTTCATCCATTACTACAAGATCGAATTTCAAATGGCCGGGTTCGAGGTATTGAGCAACAGAAAGAGGACCCATCATGAAGCAAGGCTTGAGGTCCTTCAATGCTCCGCCAGCACGGTTGACGAGCTGACGAATGGGAATATGTCGCTTCTGTTTTTGTATCTCGTTCTTGATCAAGGCAAGGTTCGTCCACGAGCGGACTGGGCCGGTGCTTATTCCTTCCGGGACGTGACGCTTGTCGATGACTGATGCTACGCGCTGGCGATACAGTTCCGTAGTATCGAGGTCGTACTGAACAAACTGCATGCGTATGTCCTCGTGAGTAAGCCCGGTGAACTGCATCAGCCTTGGATGGTCCTGGAGAATGCGTCGAGTAAGGGAGTTATAGACTGCGAATTTGTAAAGGGTCGGCAGGTGTTCAGGTCTCAATTTGCCTTCTTCCACCAGGTGAATCAAGACATCTAGCTTTGCCTCCTTAACTTTTTCACGGATACGCAGAAAATCAGACCACTCCGACAGCGTGGCTTGATTGAAAAGCGCGGAGAAAATCCTATCGCGCGCGGAGTCTAGGCATGGATTATGCGGATCGGTGTTGAAACCTTCATACCAGAACGACACATTGATGTCGCCACGATTAATGACCTCTGTGTAACATGCTGAGAAGGTATCATGCCGGTTTTTGATCGTGATGATTTCGCTCTCAATCGCGTTGACTCGATCAACTATGGCCTGGGCAAAGAGCCAGTTCTTCAGAGGAATAGGCAATTCACATCGTGCGAGTGTTTCGGCTAGTGCAATTGTAGCGTTCAGCCGTATTTGATCCGTGGAGTCGCCTGCAAAATGTTCTCCGAGCAAAGCTGACACGGCTGAGTTTTCGTTGAGTGCTCGTCTCATCTCATGGTATTTCGCAAATTGCTTCAGTGCCTCGGGAGCGTCCTTAACTGGGATGTCCTCACGGATGTGCAATTCCGAAAGGGTGCTTGTGATCTCATAGATATCGGAAGCGAATGTGCCAAGGCCATTGGCTAAGCCAGCAAGGTTGCGATCTGTACGTGCACGTAAGGAATCTGGCAACTCGTCAGAAATCGAGATGAGGAGGCTGTTGATATTTTCCAGGCCCTGAACCGCTTCGCTCTCGTTATTAATCCAGCGGTGCAACAACCGAAGTTGTTGACTTGGCACCTTAAAGAGGGCTTCCAGCAGAGCGTGAGCAGTAGGCTGATTAGTGGGGAGTTTGCCTCGGACCGCCTCGTACCAGTTCAGTAGCCTGTTGAGTTGATCAAATGGTGTGTCCAGGCCATCAAAGCCCGGCAGTGACCGGTACCGTAGGTTATTCTCGAACGCTTTCAGCTTTTCGAGAAAGCCCACGAGGTCCCGGAGCGCGTCTGCCATTTCGATCCTGTCCATTTGTTCGCGCTTTCTGCTGAGTAGCTCAAAGCAGCGCTTGGCGTCCTTATAATCTGAACTGAACAAACGGGCAAAAATCCCTGCTCGTTCAAGTGTGGCCGCGTGTCGGTTGAGTTCCTCAGGCGAGGGCGGGGAGACCAGAAGGAAGTCATTGAGAAGGCGGCTCCGGAGCCTTAGCAACTGGGCTGCTTTATCCCGAGCAGCTTTAAAGTAAAGCACTGCGCTTTCCTGTTGGAGGTCGGGGTGACGCAATGGCAGGTCTTCCAAGGGCGCATCCAGGACGGAGGCAAGAGCATTTACAAGTTTTCCAATTGCGTCCAAGTTGTAGGGTATCTGGCAACCGAGTTTAGTGATTGCTTCTTCGAAGAAGTGAGAAAGAGATTCGAAGTGGCGCTTCAGCTTTTCACAATTGTCAGCGAAAAACCTTAGTTCCTGAAGGCTTCGCTGTGACAATTTGAGCTCCGTTGCACGTTCACATGCGCGGTACGCCTTGTCGACTGCTAATGGATCAAAGGACGCGATGTCTGTGAACCCATTGGTTAGGCCATTTCTGATTTTGTCCAGGTCTTCGAGCTTTCTGGTAAAGTTGCGTAGGAGGCCTCGGTTTTCCATCTTTACGAGGTTCGGTAACAGGGCGTGAAGTTCCGTGCCAATCGGACGGGGTACGTGGGGAAGTAGATTGGTCAGCTTGATGATAGCATCTCGGTTCAGTTCCACAAGATAGCCGGTTGCAGTGGAAAATTCCTTAATGTCGGCGACAAGAGCTTCAATACAGTCCTTGACCTGATGTATCTTTTGGATTAACTCACGTTCTTCGAGATAGTCTAGGTCTGGGTTTTGGATGCCGTACCATGGATGTTCTTTTAGGCTGCTGCGACTTCTTGTGATCGCTGAAATCTGCTTGCCGTAGGAATCTAGTATCTGGCGATTGGTCTCGAAATCCGCAAAGGAAAGTCTCTCGGTGCCATCGAGGAAAATCAGCTCCACCAGAGAGGGATCGCAGGCGAGCTCCTTGCGGAATCGCTCGCGGCCCCAAATAATGTCAAACACTGACAGGTCGAGTGCACCATACCGAGAATTGATCAGCTCCACATAACTGATCAACTGCTGTTTAGACCTCTCCAGAAGCTTCAGCTTCTCGTCCAGCAGTTTGGGATCAGAGAAGTTTCCTTTAGCTTTGATTCGTCGGTCTAGGTCTTCGAGAAACTCCTTTTTCTGAGTCTTGTGACTGTGTAATTCAAGGCAAAAGATGCCCAGGCCGGCCTCATCGAGGCGACGTCGGACAACCTCGAGTGCAGCAAGCTTTTCAGAGACAAAGAGCACGGTCTTGCCCTGAAACAGTGCGGCAGCGATTAGGTTTGTAATTGTTTGCGATTTGCCTGTTCCTGGGGGGCCTGAGATGACGAGGTTCTTCTCCTTCAAGGCGTCAATGAGTGCACTGTGCTGCGAACTATCGGCATCATAGATCAGCAGTGGCACTTCACTTTTGAGTGCAGGCGAGTCAATCTGGTACTCTTCGCTGAAGCTCAGGCTGTCGCGCTTGGTACCTTCAAAAAACTCCCTGATTCGAGGATGTCGTGTAAGTTCGGCACCTGCGGGCCAGGTCTTCGGATCAAGATCCCGATACATTAGGAGCTTGCCGAAGTAGAGCAGCGCCAGGGTAATGTGGCGTCGGACCTTCCAGTGTGGTTTGGCAGTAAGGATGCTATTAAACTTGGTAAAAAAGGTCTCAGGTGTGTCGTCGTCTTCGAGTGAGGGAAAATCGAGGCTGAAATCGCGCTTGAGTTTCTCTACAAGCGATAAGTTTGGAACGATGTCCTCACCAGAGTACTCAATCGTGTATTCGAACAGTCCAGTTTCTCGGCTTGGTTTGCCATGGGCTATGCTCACTGGCAACATCAGAAGTGGAGCAAAATGCTCTTGAGTAGAGGTGTCGGTGTCATACCACTCTAGAAAGCCAAAAGCGAAATAGAGCATGTTGGTGCCGGACTCTTCGATTGCTGTGCGGGCAGAGCTGCTTATGCGACGCAGAATACTTTCGAGTTCGGGTGGATAGTGTAGGGTCTGGATGTATTTGTCCTGGTGCTTAAGGGGAACGACTTGGACATTCTCCGACTCAGGTAGGTCATATGAGGTAGCGATGCCAAGCTTCTCCGCGTGCTGCTTGGCTGTCGGCTTGCGGCTCCCTCCGAATGGGCCAAGATTAGCTTCATGCTCCTCAGTTTTGTTTCCATCATCTCCCTCCCCGAACATGCCTTCCTTCGGAAGCATCCCTGCGGTTTCGAGTGGGAGGTACTCTTCTGGTTTTGGTTCAGGAACAGGTTTAAAGACCAGCTTATCGCCGTCGAGAAGGCGATTGAAAAGTACGTTAGGTAGCTCGTCGACTACACGTAGTGAGGATTTCTTTGAATGGCGAAAATGCAAAAGTCTGTTGCGGTTGGTGAGGTCCAGGAGACGTGTGCGAAGTCTATCAAGCCCAGCCTTAGTATTGCCGTGGAAAAAATCGTCACTAATGTTGACGACCGTTTCTTGATTATACGCATTAACTGAGTCTGACATAGGAAGAGTGCCCATAGTGGCGAGAAGGCGATTGCCGGAATAGCATGATGCCTCCGGTTGTGGAAGAAATTGGAAATTAGTCTAGTCACTATCAGTAAGAAAAGCTAGTGTCATTAAATTGTACTCCGGGAGGGCGAGCCCAGGCAGTTATTCTGGGTATTGACGACGACAAGGAGATAGTGGAGCGGCTTGAGGAATTGTGGAGGACCTGCGGATGCTGAAGGACATGCGAAAGCAGCCGGTAAAATTTAAGAAGCTGAATGACATTCTAAGGGAGTATAAGCCAGGGGTAAGCGGTCTTTCTTAGCATGCTGCAAAGCGAGACCTCAAGCGAATACTTGCCCCAGAGTTCCACCGTATAATCTCCTAATTGAAGCCCTTGCCGAGAACCAAGACCTTCCGGATGTCGAAAGATGGTGGGCTCAAAGACGACTGGCGTATTCGTATCGGCCCTATCGGTTGGTATATGAAATTGACGAAAAGACCAAGGCCGTTAGGGTGATGCGTATCCAACTCAAGCGAGAGGCCTATCGTTCATTGGTCACGGGTTGATGCGGAGTCGGTCGCGAAGGCGGGAGGACACGGTGAGCCCGCCTTCGGCGTCCACAATCAGCGCGCCGAGGCCGAGTTGTTCGACGAGCGCGAGCCCGCGCGCCGGGCCCATCACAAACACGCCGGTGGCAAGAGCATCGGCCAGTGTGGCGTCCAGGGCGATGATCGTGACGCTCTGGCAGAGGTGGGCCGGCTGGAGCGTGCGGGGGTCCAGGATGTGGTGGTAGCGCACGCCGTCCTTGAAAAAGAACCGCTCATAGTCGCCGGAGGTGGAGACGGCCTCGTCGGTGACGTCCAGAGTGGCCAGGACCTTCCCGCTCTGTCGGGGATGTTGGATGCCGACCGGCCAGGCCGTGTCGTCGGCGCGTTTCCCGAAAACCCGAAAATCACCGGCGACCGCGACAAGGCCTCCCGTCGCGCCGATCTCTCGCATGGCGGCGGCAGCCTTTTCGGCCGCATAGCCCTTGCCGATCCCGCCGATATCGATCCGCATCCCCGGCTTTTCAAGGAACACGGTCCGGTGGGTCGGGTCCAGGCGAATGAGGTGGTAGTCCACGTACTGCCCGGCGATCTCAAGCTCCAGTTCCGAGGGAATCCGTTGGGCTTCTGTGATCTTCCAGAGCTGGACTGCCGGGCCGATCGCGATGTTGAACCCGCCCTCCGTGTACTCGGCCATCTCCAGCGCGCGTGTGAGGAGTTCAAAAGTCTCGGCACCGACCGGGACCGGCTCGCGTCCGGCGCCCTGGTTGACGCGGGACAGCTCGCTGGTATCAATCCAGGTGCTGAGGAGATTTTCAAGCCGGTGAATTTCATGAAATCCGGTGGACAAGGCGGCCTGTACGATGGCTTCGTTGGGGGCCACGGCCGTGATCTCGACCATCGTCCCCATCAGGAACTGGGCCCGCTTGGCGGTGACAGCATGCGCAACTTTCCCTCCCCCGGGGGAGGGGGATGATTTGAAAACGGGAAGGATCGCGCAGGCTGCCAGGGACGTGAGACAGATGGACAAGAACGCCAGCCGGAGGAGAACAACGGACCGTCGCATCGGAGGCGAGTGTAACAGATTTCAAAAGTAACCGTCTTCGTTTTCGACTGTCTAAATGTTTGGCAGGGGTGGCGGGAAGGCCGAATTGACGTCAATACAATTTGTATGTACAATGTAGCGACATTTGCATGGGATGAAGGCAAGCGCGCCGCCAACGTCGCGAAGCACGGCATAGATTTCGCGGATGTCCGGGAGATGTTCGCGGGGCCGATGCTGGTTTCATCCGACACAAGAAAGGAATACGGGGAAGCGCGGCAGATCGGCTTCGGTTTCGTTCACGGGCGGCTCCTCGTGGCGGTGTTCACCGAGCGTGAGTACGGGGCCATCCGCATCATCTCTGCAAGAAAGGCGAATCGGCGTGAAAAAGTCTACTTCGAGGAAACCTTCGCGGACCAACTGGGCAAAAATTGACGCCATGCGGGACGACGAGATTGATTTCTCCGACATCCCGGAGCAGGGCAAGGCCTTCTTCAAGCAGGCCGTCCTTCGGCTCCCTCAGCCGAAGGCGGCCGTCACCATCCGGCTGGATCGTCAGGTGCTGCAGTGGTTCAAGGCGCAGGGGCGCGGCTATCAAACGCGTATCAACGCGCTGTTGCGGGCTTACATGGAAGCGCACAAGACGTAATTTAATGTGGGGTCTGGCTCATTTTCGTCCGCGAAAATGAGCCAGACCCACTCTTGTCCAAAACAGCTTCCGAAAAAACCTCCGTCTTGGAGTAGGCTGGTGGGATGCAACCACCAACCGACGGCGTATCCG
>Ga0137796_10000933_pt1 | contig 17474 bp, 18 predicted proteins | sample OV2TP3_FD_97704 | JGI IMG/M metagenome (GOLD analysis project Ga0137796, IMG submission 97704) | reverse complement strand
TCAAGGCATCGGCGCGGCTGGGGAAAATCTTATAAAGCTGCTGGCGAAACTGCTCCAGTTGGGTCGTCATCTGGCTCCCTCCTTTGGAACCCAACTATACGCAATTCCGCCGATCCTTTAAACCCTTTTCATTCCCTCACTTTGTTCAAAGTCCAACATGTGCACATAAGCGCATTATATTTCGATCCGATGCGTTGTCCTCGGCCCTGAGCGCATCGAGGTTTTGGCGGAAGGTGGTGCCGATAGGGTATCGGACCGAGGCTGACACCTTCGGAGGCGGGGCATCCCCCTGCCTGGGGTTCGACTCCCCCACCTTCCGCTCGAAAATTCCCCTTGACATGTACCAGGCAGAAACCGATATTCTGAATGGGTGTCAGCCTCGGTCTGGTATCTTATCTACCAGAACCTGCGCCAGGCGTTCAAAGTCTGGCGCTTTATTTTTTTCGGTCTCCGGCAGCCGGAGCTTTCTACTGTTTTCGAAAGGACCCCTGCCATGCCCCACGACATCCTCCCCGGCTACCTCGCGCAGATCGACCCCGGCCGCCTCTCCCGGACCCTGTTCCACCTGTCCAAAGACCCGCTCCCGTACCGCAAGCTGAACCACACCCGCCCCGGCCAGTCCCGGAACACCCTCTACGAGGCCGACGACTACCTCCAGGAAAACCTCGAAGCCTGGGGCTACACGGTCGAGAAAGAGGGCGTCCAGGTCCAGGCGTTCCGTTGCGACGCCTCCAGGCCCAAGGCCCAGCAGTACTCCCCCCCCCTGCCGGAAGACCCCTGGTACACCGCCCACAACCTCTACGTCAAAAGACAGGGGACCCTCTGCCCGGAGGAGACCGTCCTCCTCCTCGCCCACAAGGACTCCCAGAGCTGGGTCGACTCCCCCGGCGCGTACGACAACGGGGCCGGGACCGTGGCCCTCCTGGAGATCGCCCGCGTCCTCAAGGACTACGAGCCTCGCCGCTCCCTCTGGTTCCTCTTCTGCAACGAGGAGCACCGCCCCTGGACCAGCGTGGCCGCCGCGCAGAACGCGAAGGCGCGGGGAGATAACCTGGTCGCCATCTTCAACCTCGACTCCATGTGCGGCAAGTCCCAGCAGGACATCGACGCCGGACGCAAGACCAGCGTCGCCATTTATACCACCCCGGAGGGCGAGCGCCTCGCCGACCTGATCCTCGAAGTCAACGAGACCTGCCGCATCGGCCTCGCCCAGCGCAAGGCCCAGCGCGCCCGCCCCGGCGACGACGACGGCTCCTTCGTCAACGCCGGATACCCTGCCGCCGTCGCCATCTTCGGGTCCTTCCCCTACGCCGACCCCGCGTACCACACCGAGGACGATTGCCCCGAGCGCGTGGACATCCCCAACCTGGCCATGGCCGCGCAGGCCACCCTCGCCGCCGCCCTGCGCGTGGACATGGAACGGCCCTCCATGTGATCCGTGACCCGTGACCCGTGACCCGTGACCCGTGACCCGTGACCCGTTTTTTCGGTCCACGGTACCCGGTACCCGGTCCACGTGTTTCACATTCCGTCGATCTGCCCCATCTCCTCCGGCGCGAGCGCCCACCCGAACACGTCCATGTTCTCCTTCAGGTGCGCCCTCGAACTCGCCTTGGGGATCACGACCATCCCCTTCTGAATCAGCCACCGCAGGGCCGTCTGGGCGGGCGTCTTCCCGTGCCGCTTCGCGATCCCGGCCAGCGCAGCGTCCCGGAGCGCGCGCCCCCTCCCCAGTGGCGAGTAGGCCGTCACCGCGACCCCGTGGTCCTGGCACCATTGGAGCGCGTCCCGCTGCTCCGCGCCGGGGTGGTACTTGATCTGATTCACGCTGATCGGCGTCTTCGAGACCCGCCTCGCCTCTTCGAGGTGCCTCACCGTGAAGTTGCTCACCCCGACGCCCCTCGCCTTCCCCTCCTCGAAGACCTTCTGCAACCCCCGAAAGGTCTCCGCCATCGGCACGGCCTCGTTGGGCCAGTGGATCAGAAAGAGGTCCACGTACTCCGCCCGGAGGTCCCGCAGCGTCTCCCCCATCTGCTCCAGCACCCCCTCATAGTGCAGGTGCGTGCGCCACACCTTGGAGGTGATGAACAGCCGGGACCGGTCCGCCCCGGCCTCCCGCAGCGCGTCCCCGATCTCCCGCTGGTTCTGGTACATCCACGCCGTGTCGATGTGGGTGTAGCCCAGCTCCAGCGCCTCCCGAACCGCCTGTTTGCACGCCCCTCCGCGCAGCTCCCACGTCCCCAGCCCCAGCGCCGGCATCTCGTGCCCTGAGACAAGCTCTATCTTCTGCATGGCCTATCCTCGCGTTTGAGAGTCACCCTCCGCTCGGCCCACAGGGCCGGACGCCCTGCCTGGGGGGTAATATACGAAACCCCCTCACGTCCGACAAGAAGGATGAGGCAGGAATAAAAAAATCCCAACTGCTTGTGGCAGCCGGGACTGGATCAGAATACCGAAAGGATACTACGAACCTCTCAATTTGTCCTCATAAGCTTGCAGGGCTTGCAAAATCTGTCGCCGGTTTGCTTCTCGACACCGACGTTCTAAGGTCTGAATGATGAAGCCCGCCTGCTTAACCCACAGGGTGGCTGTATTCTTGTCTTCCGGCGCAGAATTGCCCATCCGGTAATCGGCTTTTATCCGCATGCTATGGAGGTCGCCCATCAAAGACCCCATACCCTCGACATCAGCATCGCCACTATTGCTGAGGTAATGCTGAAGCTTGCCGTGATCAAGCTCACCCCATCTCGGATTCATTCCACCCAAGATTTCAAGACCCACATTATATGCGGCGTAATAAGATCGACTTATAGCAGATCGAACTTCTGCCGCTGAATCGTTTCTGACAAGTCTTTCCGCAAGCCGATAGAAGCCCCGAGGGTCCATGTGTCACATCAGGTTAAACTCAAGTCGAATCTTGCTCCGCTCTGGCCAGGGGGCGGAAGCTACCCACTTCTTTGTATAATGACGATGATCTTCTAAAACTTTATCCACCTCTCCGTGAGTCGTAAAGCACACAACGGCCCATGCCTCCCCGCTCTCCGGGTCTTTCTCCAGATGCAGGCTTATGTTTTGGGTGGAAGTAAAACATTTTTGAATCAAGTCAACAGCAACCGGCACATATTCCAGAATGCCATGTTGAGCGCAGAAGTCGCGCACCTCCGGCTTGAGCAGGTCATCCAGGACGTGCCCTTTGACCTCTTCCATCGCCAAAGTCTTTTCGGGCATGGTCGGTTTCTCCTCTCTATCACGTGAAATAGTTTACAAATATTTCGTGGAAGAAACAAGTCCTGTTTTGCTCCTCAGGGACTTCTTCGCGGGAATCCGTCTGCGCGAGTCTGCAAAGAGGCTCAGGGCCGGATGTATCCTTCCTCCCGGCGCAGCAGCCACGAGGGAACGACCCCGGATTCCATCGCTGAACGAAGGTCCCGTTGCGCTCCATCTGGACGGTTCGATGAATCGCAGATTCCGCGCCGGAGGTTCTCAGGGAGCTGTGGCGTTTCAATCCTTGTTGTAGTGGATCGTGCGCTCAGGGCCAAGCGAGCAAGAGGCGTCCGCTATTACCGAACGATGTTTCAATCCTTGTTGTAGTGGATCGTGCGCTCAGGTTAGGTTGCGAGGAAATCTTTGTCCGTGACCACGCCCAGTTTCAATCCTTGTTGTAGTGGATCGTGCGCTCAGGGCCCGCACGTTATCATGTCGGCGGTGCATAAACCGTTGTTTCAATCCTTGTTGTAGTGGATCGTGCGCTCAGGGTACCGTGTCGAGTAGGGCACTCATCTTTTGGATGCGGTTTCAATCCTTGTTGTAGTGGATCGTGCGCTCAGGTGGCCGGGCCGTGCGCTGCTCGCCCCTCGTCATCGCATGTTTCAATCCTTGTTGTAGTGGATCGTGCGCTCAGGGCTTGGGGACATCCCAACCGCGAGACTTTAACCAATGTTTCAATCCTTGTTGTAGTGGATCGTGCGCTCAGGGGCGTCCCCGTCCTCATCCATGTCCGGGCAGACGTTGTTTCAATCCTTGTTGTAGTGGATCGTGCGCTCAGGGTTTCTTACATATATATAGCATAGGGATTTCGTGTTGTTTCAATCCTTGTTGTAGTGGATCGTGCGCTCAGGGTGCATTTGCCTCGCAAGCGCCAGCCCTGCCTTTACTTGTCCCATATCGTGCCTGCCTTACTTCAACCAAATTCCGCCTCAAAATCGCCTCCAGGCCGCCCTTTCGCGCAGGCTTCTGCATCGTTCATCACCTCCTATCTTTCGCTTATTCAACGTATTATCTCGACCTCGCGCTCACACGCAGATATTTTTGTAGCAGCAGTCCACGCACTTGGCCCGGTCCGGCGTGCGCCTCGGAATCCGCCCCGTGTTCAGCACGTCGAACACCTCGTCCACGAGCCGCAGGGCCGTCGCCTCCAGCCGCGCGTCGATCTCCACCTCCACCAGCCGGCTCCCGTCTCGCACATAGGCCACGTAGCCCCGCGTCACCGGCCTCCCGTAGACCTCCCGGATGAGCAGCCCATAGAGCGCCACCTGCACCTGATGCGTCTTGAACGCCTGCTCCCGGTAGGGCGTGTACTTGTAGTCCAGCGGGGCCATCGTCCCGTCCGCCAGCGTCAGCACCTCGTCCACCACGCCCCGCACCCGCAACTTCGGCGACGCGAGATAGACCGCGATCTCCTTGTCCACCGCCCCGATCTTCGACCGGAGATAGTCCCGGTTCTCCGTGGTCCGCCGCTCGTGCACCGCCCGGCCCGCCTGCACCTTGTAGCGCTGCTCCTCGTGCTGCGGGATCATGAGCGCCTTCTCAAAGTAGGTGAAGCGCGGGCAGAACACGTGCTCCACCACCTCGTAGGGGGTGATCATGGGCGTGGTTTCGGTGTCTATCATAGGAACAGATTCCTCACCTCGTCGCGCACGAGTTCCGCGTCGAACGCCTGCCCCTTCAGGATGACCTTCTTGAAGTCCACCTCGCACATCGGGAACAGGTAGACCCGGTCCTTCTCCGGGTTGATCAGCGCCTCGATCTGCAGGGCCAGCTCGTCCAGCCGGCTCGACTGGATGCTCCCCAGGAAGACCGACTTCTGCACCCGGTAAAGCCCCGCCTCCAGACACGCCTTCGCCGCCGCCGTCCGCTTTTTGTCCGACGCGATGTCGTAGATGACCCAGATCAGGGATTCGCCTGTTTTCACGCTCAGAATCCTCTTAGCCCAAAACGCCCCACACAACCCCGGTCCTCCCCAGAACCCTTTCCCGCTTTTCTTTGCTCGCCCAAAGAAAAGCGGGAGAAAAGAAAAGGCGCTCGCTCAGACGCCGCGAGGGGCTTGGCGCGGCGTAACCTCGAAACTTCTGTGACCAGAAAAATAGGGCGACCCCGGCAGGTTCGGTAACCTTTCAGGCTCCGGTGGTGAGGGTTTCCCACCCCGCCTAACGCTCCCATGAGGTCGCGTTCCTCATCCCTGCCGCGCCGTTTTTCGTTTCGCCTTCTGATGTCTCCTGTTCTCGCCCGATCAGGTCGTTTGCGATCCGATGCAGGTCCAACTGGACGCTGTCCCTCCGGCTGATGTTCCGCCCCCGGTAGCGGATCGCCTCGTCCAGGAACGCCGTCAGCGCCTCGATCAGGACGGCCTTCCCCTCCTTGTTCAGCGTCAGCCCGTTCTGGAGCGGGTCGAACATCCCCTTCTGCACCTTCCGGCCCGCGAACAGGCCGATCACCGTCTCGTCCGCCCACGTGCGGTAAGGCTCGATCAGGTCGAACACCAGGGACGGCTTGTTGTAGTGGTCCGTGTGGATGAACCCCACGTAGGGGTCCAGCCCAGCCAGCAGACACGCCCGCTCCACCGCGCCATAGAGCACCCCGTACGCATAGTTGAGCAGACAGTTGAACTCATCCTTCGCCGGGTTCCGGCTCCTCCCCCCGAACGTGAACGGCTGCGGGATGAGCAGGGCCACGGCCTCCCAGTACGTGCGTCCCGCTCTCCCCTCGATCCCCAGCATCGAAGATCGCACGTCGTCTAACTTCCCCGACACCCCCTCCATCTCCCCCCGCAAAACCTTCAGCGCGTCCACGGCCTTCGTCAGCTCCGCCGACAGGCGCGTGCGCCGGTTGCGCATGTCCACCAAAAGGTCGATCTGATTGTCCGCCTTCCGGAGCGCCCACCCTTTGGCCAGGGCCAGCCCCTCCTCCGTCTCCGCGATCTCCACCTGCCGTCGCCGGATGGCCGTGGTGGACCCCGGCCTCCCGTGCCAGACCCGTCCGTACGGGTCCCCGAATTTGTCTAAGAACAGGATGTCGATGTTGTGCTCCACCGCAAGCTGCACCGCGTCCGACGAGAACGCCGCGCCCGCGCTGATCAGGATGGAGCGCACCTTCCGCGCCGCCACCTCGGAGGTCTTCTCCCCCACCTTGATGACGAACATGGCGCCTTGCCGGTGGAGGTATGCGCCGTAGGTGTTGAGGACGAGTTGCATGCTGACCAATCCTTGTTGTGGTGGAGAGCGGGATCGCGAAAGGCGCGAAAGGTCAGCGCGGGAATGAATTCCCGCGCTACCATTGCGAAGTCCGCTGAAGCGGACTCCTTCATTCAATCCGACAGGTTTTTTCTTCTTCTGAGAGCAGGTGGGCAAAGCCGGTGTCAGGGGAGTAGTCTTTACTTTCGATCAATCTCCAAAGGAAATCGTTCATCTGTTCACCAACACGGCTTGCAATCGCTTTGGGAACCGGAACCAGGTATTGCCTGAGTAAAGCGGAGATTCTTTTTCTGTCGACAAATTCCAACTTCGCTCGAAACCGCCAATCCAGATACTTTTGGAGTAGTTGTTGCCCACCTTCCGGCGCGAACCGATCCTGCAATCGTCGCATAGCACAGTTTAACTTCTCTTTGGGCTGGTTCACAAACAGACTTTCCCTGGGCGGCCCTCCGGAGAAAGGTTCGATACCGGCCAGTTCAGACCACTTCCCCCTGGTGGCTTTTTCAACGTATTCGAGAGTAGCGGCATTTGGATTTTCATCCCAACATCGTCCATAGTACTCTCTCATGGCCTGGATCAATTCCTCCTCCGGCCAAATACCTTTTGAGTTGAGCAAACGGTCAGTTTGAGCAAGTGCTGTCTTATCCCGGTACACCCACCGTCGGCTGTCCTCTCCGTCGTCACGCACGAACCGAAAGACAACCACCCGGGCACGATCCCCCTCTCCGTGCCTGTTGGCCCGTCCGCTTACCTGCACGATGGAGGGAAAGGTTGACACGGCGCGTAGAACGGTTCGGAAACTGAGGTTAACTCCTGCCTCAAGAATCTGGGTACACACGGCGATCACAGACCTTTTTTCCTTCAAAGCCTTGTGTATCTTGCTGATGGTCTCCGATTTGTGTGTGGGAAGCATCAGGGCGGTGAGGCAGTACACCTCTATGTTTTCCTTCTTCTTGAAGGGTTGGACCAACTTGAAAATCTGAGCCGCATCGCGCACCGTGTTCATCACCACGGCCACACTGCCTGTCTCTCTCACCTTCTGGATCGCAAGGTCCGCCACTTCCTGGGCATAAGATTCTTCAGGCCGTATCAGAACCTCAAACCGACCGGCAGGCTCCGCCTCTGATACGAGATTAACAACAGGATGCGTTAACCCCGATTCGAGAGGAGGCAGGGTCGCCGTGGTGAACAGAAGTTGAAATGAAAGGTCGTCAGCCATCGCACCCAAGATTCTCAGAAAAACATTCCAGAATACGATATCAATGATCTGTGGCTCATCAACGATGATAAATGCTTCTTTCAGGGCTTCGATACGAAGGCACTGATGCGCTCGACGGGGAAAAATTGCCCGGAAAAGTTGATTGAACGTGGTGGTCAAGATAGGGGCCTGCCAGGTTTCCAGGGCTTCGATCTGGTCAAGGCGCTTATCATCCAATTCCGCAAGGGACAGGTGATGGTGTTGTATGGCCTCTATGCCAGAACTGGCGGAAATGTCGCCTGTATTCTGAGAAAGGATGGAGAGGTACGGCGCAACATAGATAACTCGTTTACAGCGTCCCATTTCGCAGGCTGTCAACGCGACTCGCAGGGCGGACAGCGTCTTTCCGTAGCCAGTCGGTAAAAGCAAGGTGTAAAAAGGATTCTGTGGATCATCCCGATAAGTATCCACCGCCTTCTGCTGGACCTCCTGTCGGCGTCTGACCAGTTCAGGATCAGCTCCGTCTTTGAGGTCTTGCCGGGCCTTGTCCTGGCAAAACTCCAACAACCGCCGACATCCTTCTCCAGCTTCGTCCGGGGACAAGTAGACCTGTTCAAAACTTCCGGCATGATACCGGTCCCCCGCCACCAGTCGTGTGGCGGTTCGAGGGATAAGCAGGGCCTGCCGGGCCGTGACAATTTCTTCGGACGGTCCCAATTTTCTCGCCAGATCAAGCAGTTGTCCGCGTGCTATCCTTACCCGTCTGGTCCAGCGATCCGGAAATGTCTCAAGCCATTCAAGAAAACCTTGCCGACTCAACTGAACCTCAGGAAAAAAGGAAAAGGATTTCACCAGCACAAAGATGCCCTCCGGATCACACGCTTCTACGTCCTCATAAAAATGTCTTCGGGCTCCCGTTTCATCCCAAGGTGGAAATTCCTCATGGAGATCATGAAGTTCACTATGATGGTCGTAAATTGCCCGCGCCCAGTGTACCACAGCATCTTCGAGTACACGCCGGGATTGTCGATCTGGCCAGGTTGCGATCAGTTGCTCCGCGCAATAGGCAAACAGTGCGGCTCCAAACGGAGCGTGAGGCGGCCCCTCTTTTCGGCTCTCATCCCGGATATAATCCTGCCAGTCAAAATGCGTCTTGGCTGCATCGTGCAAAAGCCCGGCAAGAAAGGAGATGCGCTCCTCCAGCGTGCCGTCAGGCGATCCACAGGCAAACGCAACCGCGACGAGATGGGTTTTCAAGGGGAACTTCTGCCCATCTTCGGAGTTCGGACGGGCAATGCAATCACTGAGAGGTCTTACCACAGGCATACGATCCCCTCCTCCGGGATGCGCAGAAATTGCCATTTGTCAGCCTCAACTTCCGAGGACGGCACAAAAGTGATCGAGCGACCATAAACTTCGTAGATAAGGCTGAGAGTCCCCCGAAACCGCCTGCCGCCAATGTGCTCATAAAGCACGCCTCCCACTCTGGCGTATTCATCTCTTTCACGAGGAAGCAGCCTGGAGATCGCTTTGCTGGGCACGACGGAGACACACGTAAGGGGTTCGCTACTTTCTAAGCTCAGTGGTCGCATCTCGCTATCAAGATAGGAGGATACAAAGGATGGAAAGGTGAGACAGTATGCGCTGCCGAGATAAGTGTGATAGTGACTGCGAGCCGTTCTTATCCGGTCTGTCAGTTCATCTTGCAGCGGGCCTTGATAATAGACACGGTAATGAGGTTGCACCACAAGTTCGATGGACGTAGGCCGGTTGAAGTCCGAACCGCTGCCAGCCCATCCCTTCCCAAGCATGCTCATTTCGTGGGCAACGGTGCGAACCGGCGACATCAAGCGAACACCGCAGCGCGGCGGTTCCGGCAACGATTCAAGGCCCAGGATGGAAGCCACCAGACCGTGCAACGCCGTCCGGGTGATAAAGGGGTAGCTCGCGTGCGTTCCAAGCGTATCGGGCCGCCGAAAGTGCGCGATGCTGCCCCGGAGGTCGAAGACCAGCACACTCATGGTGGCGTTCTCCTACAGAGGCATGGATTGAGCAGAAATCTCACCTGCGACTTGAAGCCCTGAATGCCTCCACAGACGGATACGTTCAATTTTATCGCGATTTTCTGTCAGGGTTTGGGACAGTTTTTCGACGTTCACCTTGATTTCTTCCAGAGAAGTCGGAGGTTTGCCCCCCGTCCAGGAGTCCCGGTCAGGCTCAATACGAATCCCCTCTTCCAGAAAACCGATGCGGTCGAAAGGGTTCTTATACTCCACATGCAACAGTAACAGAGGCTGCTGGATACCCCGCCCCCGCGCCTGACGGTTGATCGTCCCCTTCCAAAGTCCTTCAAGTAGAACGTCAACGTCCGTCTGGGTCATTCCGGTATCAGCGGCGATATGGGAGTTGATCACCCCCGGCATGGCAAAGACGGCAAACGGCAAAATATACGAGGTCCAGATTGTGCCCTGGGTTTTTCCACTTTTTTCATCATCTCCAGCTTCGGTAATCGGGGTATCTTTTGACGGCATGACTACAGTACCCTGGACATACTTCGTCTCTGCCGGATGCAGGGAATGTGCCCATCCAAACTGCACAGGACCAACCTTATGAAAACTTTTTCCCTTTACGCTGAAGACGGCCCCAAATACCCTCATGTCGAATGCTGACGACAGCAATGCCCCTTGCATATCTTCCTCTTCGTTCCGCCCCGCACGCTGTAGGATCGTGCTGGCGAGCCTGTCACGGCCAAGCAGTGTATTCTCGCCGGTTCGCTCTTCCCGACAGAAGACGAACATCGACCTGCCTTCGCCACCTTCGGGATAACGGGCAAGAACGTAATCCCGCACGTCCCGCTTGATGCTGACATCGGAAAGGGAGATGCGCCCGTCCTCTTCACCGAAGATGCGCCGGGCGTCGCTGTCGCGCAACGGGTCACGGTTGGGGATACCATCCTTGACACACTTGACAAATAGAATCTCACCACTGTGGATTGAACCCGTGCTCATGGCTTCCTCCTTTAGTTTTCGTCGTCCTCATCTGCTTCACTCTTACCTTTCCCTTTGGGCCGGTCAAACCCTTGCAGGCAGTAGCCGGACCAGAACGCGGCCATGAACTCATCTTTTCTTCCTTGAATTTCTTCGTGGAGACGATCATACTCTTTAAGGACCAATCCCACCCGTCGACGAAAAACCTCTCCTATTTTTGAGTCGAGATTTGGGAAACGTGCTGCCACCTCAAAGATTTGCTTCACCCCCCGCTTCCAGATAGCCTGTGGAGTCAGGTCGCTGCCAAATGTCATCACCCGCTGTTTCAGATAGTCCTTTTGGGTTTCGACATAATACTGCCTGCTGAACTGACGGATTACAGCACCACAGGCAAATCCCAATTCGTCGGGCGACTCAAGACGAAAAGTTTCAACAGGTTCATCAAAGATTACCTTGAGCAATTCCTTCAATGGACGCATTGCCATAGCTGGTCCTCCATTTTTCAGCACTTCTTTCTGGTAGCGTGTCAGAAAATCAAGGAAAGAGAGATAGAAAACCACCTCCTCACGAATCTCATTAAGAGAGTCAGGGTAACGGGGTGTAACGCTGCGCAATCTCTCAGCGATGTTGTACAGGGGACGAGATAAAGCTAAAGATCGACGATGGAGAACGGCCTGAAGCTGGTCCCATAAATATGGTCCTCCATAAGCCCTTGTAAGTAAGAATGGAACCGAACTGTATTGCGTGTTATAAAAGGCTTCCTGCTCACGAGAAACGCTGGCAAACAAGTCGCGCAATAAACTAACGGCTGTTTCTGCTGTCTGTCTGCCTACCCTGCGTAACAGGCTGATCGTCGAGGGCACTACATCTTCAATATAGCTACGTAGGTGAATATCCCCCTTGCCTGTATCTCCAGAGAAATAGATCAGGCTCAATCTGTAGTCGCGTTTATCGGCCCCATCTGGCAGAAACAGTTCAAAGCCAGTCACTGCAAGAATGTGACGATCAGCAGCCGAACCCTTCCGATCCGGTGGACTCAGCATTTGCTGAACATTCTCCGCAAATTCCTGGCGTATTTCAGGGTCATCAAATGAAGTATCCAACAGGGGCAATAAAAGCCCGCTTCCCTGGATGTTGGGGAGTTTTGAAATCTCCTTTCGAGCGTTTAGGTTTTTGCCTTCCTGATTGTTTACCGGGGAGAATATCTCACGGATCACCAAAGACTGAACACGGCGCGTGAGCTTTCCAAACAAACAGGCCCCATAGACCAATGCCTTATAACAAGCTGGACATGCTGCAATCCCTTCCACCAGCATTGTTTCACTTCCGGCGTTAGGGAGCGGACATGTCCATGTAGGCAGATACCAGGGCCATGCTTTGCAGTAAGCCGTAACGAGACGGCTTTCATCGCCACAAAAGGAACACATCCCTTCACGCTCTCCCTTTTCAGCGCCTTCCAGAATCTTGGCTTCCCAAAAGAGTTCAAGAATACGCTCAAAATTCGGATGGATATATTTTTCTGGAAAGATATGGCTGCGGCCAAAATGATACGAGGTTAACCGCTCCATATAGTGATATGGGGCATTTTCTCCGCGAGTATCTGCTATTACGAGTACACCTTTTTCAGCTTGAGTATCTTCCAAAAGGTATTGACGAACTTTAGCCGAAATCTCATCAACTTGCTCTTTGCTTAGCTGTAAGGAAGGCGTCTTTTTGAGTCGGCTTAACAAGAATTTCGTGACGTTTTGGGAAGATTCCCTGAATCTTTGTATATGCTTGTCGTAACAAGGATAGACACCCACGCCATAAAATCCCTGAGGGTGAAGTTGATTCCCTCCCTTTGGCAAAACGAAAGGAGCGCCTATGGTTTTCTTTACATCCGGCTTGAAATCGGTTCTTTTTTTCTCCGGCATCTCCTGTCCCCAAACCTGATGAGACACAAAAGACTCTGAATGCTCGGCAAGTTCCGCAACAAACACATGACGATAGAAATTTTTCGTCGTTTCGCTTTCTGCGTCTGAAACCAACTTTAAAACTTCACGAGATTCCATGCCGCCTTCCAGCAGCGGTCGCCCCATTCGGATCAGGTCTTCAATAATCATAGCTTTACTCCCGAAGCGTGATTTGATTTATCCAAACACAAGACCGTGCCAAACCCACGCGAAACGGATTTGCCGACTCCCACCCGATCCGGCAGAAGAAAATTGATGCGAAAGGTCCCCAGGAAACCTTGCATGGAGATACCTTTCAGTTGCGCGGCGGTTGGCCTTAGCTTTGAACAGTCGGCCCTCAGTTTGAAAGTCACAGTATGGCTAAAGGCTTTGGCAAACGAGAGGCAGTTACCGATGATTACCCTTTCAAGCAAACCGATGCGCGCGGCTTCGTCCTGTTGAGTCCGGTATCGACGTTCATTCTCCTGGTTCAAAGCCAACCAGGGCGACAGAAACCGATATGTCACCATCTCATTAATCTCGCCAAAGATGGCCCGACGCCTTTGGACCGTTGCCTCCTGGACCTTGAGGTCTTCAGCACCCAACTTGGCTTGATCCACCTCCAGCCATAGTCGGGTCAGCAATTCACTGCCTTCGTCAAGCCCTATCAGAACTGCCTGACGCTCCAAAACCTTGAATTGGATACGGGGATAATCATAGATCAAAGTACCATCCTCGCGGTGATGGTGTAGGAGTACGTGTTCAGAAAACGCCTGTCCGAAAAAGCCCCGAAGTTGGGGGGATTCCCCACGCCTTAGTTCACGAGTAAGTTTTAGGCGGTATTCTGTTAAAGCCAACTCTGGCATCTCAAACCTTGTTTTAGTGGATAGCTCTGTCTCTCAAGAACCTCTTAGCATTTCTATCCTTATTATATGGAATTTTAATATTATCAAAATCTTAATCGAGATTACAAGTTGACATTTAAAGAAAGCTTCTTATAATCTCAAAAACCTTTTAGCTAAAAATACACTGTTTTCCTGGTTTTGTCAAGTTTTTTCTCTTCCCTAACTCCTCCGGCGCCTGCTCGGCGAGGTCCAGATTTTGTCCACGTGGACAAAATCTCCAATTGTGCCCCCGGGGGCACAATCTCAGGGGCAGCCCGGCCAGCCCCCCCGTCCCGGCCCAGGACGGAAAGGATGGTCTTTTTGAGGTTCATGGCGAATCCCTGCTTTGGGTTGTGCAGATTTGCGAGAGGATACGGGCGAGCAGGATTTCCTGCTCAACCCTGGTCATAGGCTCATGGGCCTCATCATGGGCCTTAACTTGGGCCTCTTGAGCGCTGACTTGGCGCCGACCTGGCGCTGATTTGCGGGGGGATTCGTTCCTTGCGCTCGACTCGATCCCGACCTTTCTGTGATCTCTTGGCCTGTCGTCCTTCCAGCCGGCGGCGTTCGGCTTCGATCTCGCGTCTCAGGACTTCCGGATCGGGGAGTTGGAGCCTGTAACGCGAGGCAAAGATCCGGTCGCTCAGCCCGCCGAGCGCATAGTGAGCCACGGCCTCATCTTTCACGGAGCAGAGGACAAGGCCGATGGGCGGCGCTTCGCCCTCCAGGGTCTCATTTTCCCTCAGATAGTTCAAATACAGGTTCATCTGACCCGCGTCCGCGTGGGTGAACTTCCCAACTTTGAGGTCTATCGCCACCAGGCAGCGAAGACCTCGGTGGTAGAGTAGAAGGTCCAGGTAGTAGGACTCACTGCCGACCTGGAGGCGCTTCTGCCGGGCCACGAAGGTGAAGCCATAGCCCAGTTCGAGCAGAAAATCTGACAGACGCTGAATGAGGGCGTTCTCCAGGTCCTTCTCGGAGTGAGGCTCCGGCAGGCCCAGGAATTCGAGCACATAGGGGTCCTTGATCTCTTCTTCGGGCGTGGCCGGAAGGGCGCTCTGTTCAGCCTTTCGGAGAAGGGCTCCTTTCTTGCGCGAAAGGGCCACGCGCTCATAGAGCATGGCGTTGATCTGACGCTCAAGCTGTCGGACGGACCACCTGGCCCGCCAGGCTTCCTCCTCGTAGAAGTCGCGCTGAACCGGGTCGGAAAGAGGCAGGAGTCGCACGTAATGGGTCCACGACAGCACAAAGCCCTGTGATGAAATATACGGTACCCGGTCACCTGTAGGCGTCAAAGATTCTCCAATCGGTGATTGGAGAATCGGGCGACGATCCGAGTAAGCGAGGTAAAATTGACGGATGAGGTTCAAATTGGAGTAACCAAAGCCCCGGCCAAATCGGGCCGAAAGGTCCGTTGCCAGGCGTTCCAGGAGTTGCCTGCCATACTCAGCCCGTTGTCTTCCTTGTTGTTCAAACTCGACGATGCGCCGGCCAATCTCCCAGTAGGTTGCAGTAAGAATGGCGTTGACGGCGCGCGCCGAGGTGTGGCGGGCTTCTTCCAGCAGTTCGCTGATGTCGCGCAGAAATCCGGAGTAGTCCATCTTTGCGACCGCTGGTGTGGAGCGCGATGGTTTCTTTTTCATACCTCCTCCTTCAGGCGGATGACCCCCTCGCGGGGGCAGCAGCCCCCGGGGGCACAATCTCCAGGCCGCAGGCAGCCCGGCCTGCCGTCCCGTCCCGGCCCTTCAGGGACGCCGAGGCCGCGCAACCTCACCTGCCCTGAATTTTGCGCGTGTGCGCAAAATGTCGCGTAACTCCTTGTGCCACAGGCTCTGAATTTTGCGCGCGCGTGCAAAATCCTGCGAACGTGCGCAGAATTGGGGGGAGACCAGGCGCGTCATCATCGTAGGGGAAGAGGATAGAATGCATTCGATGTCCTCCGGCGCAGGGACAGGTGTCACCAGCGGGGTATCGTCAGGGTAGAGGGCTTTGGCCTTCTGGCGCATTTCGGCGACCCGTTCTTCCGGGCCGATGGCGACAATCTCCCCCCCCGCAATGACCACCCACTCCCCGCCGTGCTGCGCCACGAGTTTCTTGAAGTGCTTCCGAAAACACACATCGTTGGGATCGGGATAATACAGGGACTTTGGACGACTCATGGGCTACCTCCTTTCAATGATCTTGCAGGTCTCGGATGATATTCAAATATACGACATCCCCGGAGGGTTTGAGATCAGATTTTCAATGCCGCAGGATGCGGCCTGGTGAAAGTCGGAAGATCCAGATTTTGTCCACGTGGACAAAATCCTGAGAACGTGCGCAGAATTGGGGAAACTAGGGAGTCGGGGAACGCGCCCTTTTCCGCCCGGCTCACGCAACACCCGTGACCGATGGCCTGCCACCCGACGCGCCGATTCCACGCTTGCTTTGCCGCCTGGACTGTGGTATTTTTATGACATTGCCAATCATCGCAACCACAAGGAGCAATCCCATGCCCCGAAAAACGCCCGCCCTGAAATCCCCATCCAGGATTCAGCGCCTCCCCATCACCCAGGCGCGCGCTCATCTTAGCAACCTGGTCAACCGGGTGCGCGACAACAAAGAATTTTTCATCTTTGAAAAAGACGGCGTCCCGGTCGCCGGCCTCATGGACATCGAGGAGTTCGAGGACTACCTGGAGCTGCGAGACCCGAAGGTCCAGGCCCACATTCGCAAGAGCCATCAGGAGTATGTGTCAGGCAAGAGCCGGCCTGCCGAGGAGCTTCTCGCAGAACTTTAAAAGGCGTGATGCGCTATCCCCGGCCATACACCTCCGCCGCTTTCTTCATGTCCTCCGCGATCTGCCGCCTCAAATCCTCCGGCTCGATCACCTCGCAGTCCGGCCCCCACCCCCTGATCCAGGGCGTCATCTCCAGCGTGTGGCTCACCCGCAGCGTCATGACGCACCCTCCGTCCGGCTCATCCGTCACGCCCGTCACCCCCGGCCAGTCCGACTCCCGGATGCGGTAGGCCACGCGGGGCGCAAACCGCAGCCTCACCTCCGTCACCCCCTCGCCCCCCATCACCCCCCAGGCGTTCGCCAGATAGGCGTACGGATCGAACCCCTCCCGGACCTCGCAGGTCGTCCCCAGCAGCTCGGCCTGTGCGATCCGCTCCACCTTGAACTCCCGGATCTCCCCCCGCAGGTGGTCAAACCCGATGACGTAGCAGGCGTAGCCGACGGCCGAAGGCTCGATAAAATAGGGGTCGAAGACCCGCTCCGTCATCTCCTCCGTGCGCGGGTTGGCGTAGATCAGCCGCACCTGCCGGCGCTCCGCCCAGGCGTGCGCCAGGGTCTCCAGCACGTTCAGATAGACGGGATATTCCCTCCGCCGGGCCGCGCCCGCCGCCGTGCTCAGGATGTGCTCGCCCATCGGCTGCGGCATCGCGCTGGCCAGCTTGTTCATCGCCGAGACCACGTGGGGGTTGTGCTTGTCGCTGTGCGCAGACAGCAGCCGGGCGGCTAAGTAGAGCGCCAGGGCCTCGTGAAGGTCCAGGCGGACGGGCAGCAGCAGGTCGAACCGGGCTCCCTCCGCCAGCTTCCAGAACCACCCGTCCTTGCGGACGGGCAGGAGGCCGGAGTCGGACATCTCAAACAAATAGCGCCGGGCGGTGCGCTCGGACACGTGGAGAAGTTCCGCCACCTCCGAGGTCCTGACCCCATCCGGTTTTCTGCGAAACAAAATCTGTATCCGCATCAACCGATCCATCTTGGTATGGGTGTCTACAACAGGCATGGCCTTTCCCGAATTTGAGAGATGTTGCATCCCAATATACGATCAGTTCGGACAGTTTGTGACCGAACTCTCCCTCCATCCAAAATTTTTCTCCATAAAAACAACCCTTGCCTCCCTCGTAAAATATGCGTAAACTTTTATACGTTTGATGTGAAATTAGGCATTGACGGTATAGGTCAGGACGTTGATGCCAAAGAATCGACGCAAGAACAGCCTGAGCGTCACACT
>Ga0137796_10000931_pt1 | contig 17525 bp, 20 predicted proteins | sample OV2TP3_FD_97704 | JGI IMG/M metagenome (GOLD analysis project Ga0137796, IMG submission 97704) | reverse complement strand
GTATTCCAGTACCTGAGGTAGCGCGCGACCTCCTTGGTAAAAACATCCATGTGCTCGCCAAGCGCTTGGCAGATGCGCTTATTCTCTGCACTCGCAATAAGTCCGCTCTCACGCTTGAGTCGTTCTGCCTCCTCCTCTTCGACGCCAAGCTCATGCGCGAGGGCGCTCGTGAGCGTTGCGCCGCCAAACTCAATTGTCGAGGCGAACAGTGCCACTGAACCGCGAGCGAAGATGAGGGACGTGCGATCGCTCCCCATCCGCAACATAAGAGTGGTCTCGGCCTCTCCGGGGCTCGCGAGAGCTCTCGCCACGGCCTCTGCCGCGACTTCAAGCGAGAGCGGGCGCAGCCCGCTCTCGTGAAAGACACTAAGATATTCCTCGATGAGCGCCGCGGGTACCGCGACGACGGCGGCCCCCGGTAGAGGGGCGAGTGTATCGGCGGCTACGACATCGATAATGACATCCCGCGGGGCAAGCGGCACGTGCTCCTCGAGGTGAAACTCAATCGTTCGCCGCAGATCGGCGTATCCGATAGTGCGAGACGGCAGCGCAACCTCGAAAATGTAGGCCCGCTCGGTCGGTAAGGACGCCCACACGTAGGGAGTGCGGATCACGCTGCGCACGCGCCGCAGCACGTTAACGAGCTCGGCACGATCGACGATACTACCCACCTGTAGCACGCTCTCCCCGAGCGCGATCTCGCCGCAGACTCCGAGCCTGACACCCGCGGCCGAAGAGAGAAGCTCCAGGTAGCGAACGGCGCTCTCCGAGATGTCAACGCCGATCGCAGGCAACGCGAGCAGTTTCGGCACCGGAAACCAGTCGAGTATCCGATCGCCGAAAGCGCTGCCGCGGGTCGAGCGCATGTGAGTGGAAACTGTAGCCGCCATGAAGTGGCAGAGGTCTGCCGCACTTCCAGTATACCGCGCCGCGCGAGTGAGCTCTACCGGGTGTCTGTTGAGAACCTCATACGAAACAAATTGAATTTCCAAGTGAACAATTTGGAAGACAAATCTCAATTTCCAAATTTTCAAATCTCAAACACGGAAAACGTTCGGATTTGGAAATTAGAGCTTTGAGATTTGGAAATTGTCTTCCAAATTGATTACTTGGAAATTGGAAATTCGGGCTTGGCATCTTGATTATTGATTATTTGAACCTAAATTCGTTGTCCACCCAGATACACATGTGCCAGCTCGCCTACCGCACCCGACTGCCGGCAGCAACAGCGCGGCTCGGGTGGAGAAGCGCGAACCCATCCCCCGCGTCAATCGCGAGAAGCATCCCCTGGCTCTCAAGGTCGCGGATCGTCCGCGGCTCAAGATTGATCACGAACGGACACTGCGCTCCAAGAAGCGCCTCAGGAGCGACGTACTTCGCAATGCCGGCAATAATCTGGCGCGGTGTTTGCTCCCCGACATTCACGCCAAGCTTGAGAAGCTTGTCGCTCCCCGTGAGGCGCTCGGCAGAGACGATGGTGCCGATGCGGACGTCAAGCTTTTGAAATTCGTCGAATGAAATCGTGCTGTTCGTCATCCGGTGTCACACATCGCAATGCGGGCCACCGGATGTCGAACAGACGTAGTGGGTTGAGTCGTCAGGTATCCGTGCCAAATCGTCTATGCTGCAGACGATTGCTGATCAAGAAATCGTTGCAGAATTACCGCTGCGGCGCGGGCATCAACGCTCTCAGAGCGCCGCGCCACGGCGGCCGGAGCGCGGCGCGCACGAGAGAGCGCGCCGCGCCGCGTCTCGGGCACTACCCGCGCGCTCTGCGTGCTCATCCCCTCGTGCTGCAAAAAAACAGGTACGTCCGATAGAACGACTTCGAGCGCCCGCTTGAATCGCGCTATCTCGCACTGAAGCGCGTTCTCTACACCATCCGCGCGACGCGATTCGCCAATCACAACCGTCTCGACCCCTTCGGCCCGCGCAAGCGCCGCGATCTCCTCGACAAGCCCAGGGATGTTCATGAGCACCGCCCTCGGAAACGCGACCGCCCCTCGTTCATCAGAAATCGCGATGCCTACGCGCTTCGTGCCGTAGTCAATGCCTAAAAATCTCATGCGCTCCATGCTATACTACCATACATTCAGGAGGAGTCGGATAGTGGTTTATTCCATCGGTTTTGAAAACCGACGGCCACAAGGCCTCGTGGGTTCGAATCCCACCTCCTCCGCAAAATAACGAACAGAGTGAGTATATTTTGCGCGAGGAGGTGGGGTTCGAACGCGGAGGGGGTCGGGGAACCTGCTGGTTCCCCGTGGAGGAAGGCACCCAGCCGTAAAGTTTCAAGAAGAAACTTTACTGCTGGGGTTGGAAAACCGTGGGTTTCCAAAGAGTTCAATCCCACCTCCTCCGCCATACAACAAATCCCCTAAATTTAGGGGGTTTGTTGTATGGTGTGTATTGGACGAAGTTCGAATGTATTTCCGACAAAATCCGCAGGATTTTGACGAATGACACTTGCGCCTCGGCCGCGCGCGCCTTGCTCGCGCGAGGCAAAACCCAAAAATTTCCTATCATTTTTATTTGCGGCCCCCCACCCCTCCGCCGCGAAGCGGAAATTTTGAAAGGAAGGAAATTTTTGGTTTTGCCGCCGCTACCTATTAAAGCGCTTAAAGTAGTCATCAATTTCATCTCTCAACTCAATACCTACACGCTCGAAACAATCGAGTAAGTCCTTGTAAGTATTTTTACCACCGAGGAAATCCCAAAATTCATCGGCCACTTTAAGCTCGTTTGGCAAATCCAGCATACCGCGCATTGTCCAGCGGTTGTAAGGTTCTGGCTCGTAGGGATTGTAAGGAATGGCGATAAAAGTATTTACTTTCGCCTCTGGTTTGTCCGCAAGCGTAACTGCGACCCATTCAAGCAGTGTTCGCTTAAATTCTCTGAAGCCGCCAGAGTTTGGCTTTGGCGTTTTTATATCAAACAAAAAGAACTCGCCACTCTTGGATTCAAACATTAAATCAATCTTGGTCGGCTTCACCTTTATCATCTCTCCGCTTTTTGCAACTTTGCGTATTCGTTCAATTTCTTCCGGTTTGTTTGGTATTGTTGTAGCCGTAGTCAATCCGTCAATAATCTTTTGAATTTCCGCTTGAGCGCCACTACTGATTTCATTTCCTACTTTGGCTTGCGAAACAGCGAGTTTAAAGTTCTTTTGAGCCAGGGCAAGCGCGACCGGCTCAAAAATAGTCGTTCCAAAATTTGTGTTTAGAGAATGAATAAATGCGTACGGCGCTAAGCGATCTTTGCCAAGCAACCGAGTATGGAATGGCATTGAGGCCGGCTCGGGATTGTGGTTTTTCAACTTGTTTCGGATACTCGTTTTAAGTGTATCCTCAATATCTCTGATTTGTTCTTTAGACAAAGCCATATTCTTTATTTTTACTTTGTTCTAACTCCCATAAAGCATACTCGATAGCCTCGCGCCATGTGTCCCCGATGAAATTTCCAATCTTATCCTCAATAAAAGGAATGTCTTTCTCCAATACAGAAATATTCATTTCGTCGGAGATATTTTTAACATCCTCGTTTGTAATAGCATATAGTGTTTGTTCTTTTTTCATAGTGATTTAAAGTGAAAAATAATCTCGGAATATGGGGTACGATCCCGTTCCGTCCTATTAAGTACAGGCCGCTTAAATTGATTTACAATTTTCATTCCCGATTTCTCCGCTATTTCTGGATATAGATTATACTTGTCATTCGCAACCAAAAATACATCATAGTCATCTTGTAAATATTTTTTGCAGTTATTCAAAACATCGGCGATTCCTTGCGCATAAGAACGACGCGCCTCCAATCCTTGACCTTTGTAGAGCGGACCAATTTCTAAATCATCTTTGCGATCAAAACCGAAAAGGTCATAAGCGTAGGCGTGTTGTTCGTGATAATCAATTTGCCCAACGTAAGGGGGTGAGCTAAAAATGCCGCGGATTTTTTTCTTTTCTAACAATTCATGCAGAGTTTTATTGCGCTTCTTGGTTTCCGCAACGATATTAACTGTGCGAGAATCCGCCGGCAATACGGTGAAATGCGCCTGGGTTCGTAAACGGTCGTATTCTTGAAGCCGCGAAAGCGTATCGCTGGCATATCTATCAAACCAATACTTGATAGAATAGAGCGGCTTACAGATTTTCTTATGCTTCCAGCAGTAATATGTCGTTACTTGCGGCTCCTTGAGTGTAGCCAAATCAGAATGTGTGGTAGCACGACAAGAGCGGATTGTACGGCTCAATATAACCGCCAAAATCTTTTTGTTTTTTATATCTTTTATTTTCTTGATTTGCTCAAATGCAAAATCAATTTCCTTACGAACATTTTTGATATACCACCTATCCAAAAAGTTTTTGGCGGAAAAATGATTTAATTCAATACCATATTTTTTTACTAGGGCATTGTAAATTTTCAAAAATTCTTTTTCTTTTTCTTCCGCAAACTTACTCTCGTTAATTTTTTTCTGCTGGAGCTGATATCTAAAGCCGGAGCTTGGAAAATACTCATTATTAAACTTATACATTTCCTGCATAAGCTCATTTTCAAAAACGACAATACTGTTGTCGTATTCGTAGCTTGTGATCGCTTTCTTGATGCGGTCAATCTCTTGTTTGAGCGAATTAAAATCGTATGTGTGCAGTTTTACATCACTAATCATGCAATTAAAATGCGAGATATCAATTCCAACGGAATGAATACCCATCTCGCTTGCCTGCACTAAAGTTGTGCCCGAACCGGAAAATGGATCCAAAACAATATCGCCTTTTTTGAAATACACATCAGTCTTGAAATCGTCGGTATGGTCATCAATAAAATACTGAACAAGTTGTGGGATAAATTTACCTTTGTATGGGTGTAATCGGTGGATGTGCTTTGTTGTGTCTTTTTCTCTAAGATGGTCAAAGGAAAGAGCCCAATTTAGATCATCGCCAAGTTTCTTTTTCCAGTCCACTTCTCGCTGTCCTCGCCAAGACTCATAATATTTTTTTAAGTCATTTAAATCTATAAGCGTGGAGCCGTTTTCTCCATGCTTTTTAACCTTGCCATATTGCGCAAGGTAGGAAATGTTTGTGGGCGTTACCTCCTTATCGAGATAGTCGGTCGCCCATTTTGATGCATCTTGTATTGTTACTAGAGACATAATGTTATTTAATCAATTTTCTTTCCTTAATACTCCGACAACTTTCCCCTGAATCTGCACATTGGTTTCGTAAAATGGACTCATGGTTTTATTAGCGGGGACAAGCTTGATTCTATTTTTCTCTCTGTAAATTTTTTTAAGTGTAACTTCATTTCGCTCCGGCATATACGCTACTGCTTTTTCACCATCTTCTACTGTTTGTTGATCATGGACGATAACGATATCGCCATCCATAATGCCTTCCTCAATCATACTCACGCCGGAAACCTTAAGTGCGTAATGATGAGATAGCGTCGGAAGCATTGAGCGCGGTACGCCGATCATTTCCTCATCTCGTATCGCTTCAATCGGGCCGCCGGCAGATATAATGCCAAGAAGTGGAATATCCACAAGCTGTGATTTGTAATCCTGCGGAGTAACGATTGAACGTTTTTTACCTTTGTCTATCAAAAGCAGATTTTTATTGCGAAGCGAATATATGTGTTGATGAACTGTCGGAACTGAAATATCAAAACGCTCGGCTATCTCCACCATTGAGGGGGAGTAACCGTTCTCACGGCGATACTCCCTCGCAAAATTGAGTATCTCCGCTTGGCGCTTTGTTGGTTTGCCCATCTTGACGCTTGACTCTTGCTTCATGATTTTAGTATACTACCTAAACATAACCTAAACAAATATAAGTTATCCCCAATGACACCCGAGGAGCAAAACAAGATATTAAAGGATACTCGCGCAGCTTGCATTGGCAACGCTGAAGCGTTTTTAGCCGTAGCAGAAACAACACTCCGACACTTTTTTGCAAAACGGCTCAACAGAGCCATTTTGAATTTTGAAAATGTGGCTTAAAATAAGGGTTTCCTAAAAAAGCGTCGGAGTGTTGATTGGTGCCTTTCTGCCAAGACGAATAGGTTTTGGCAAAGTAGAATTTCATCTGAGTGGCGGCAGTAACGGTCTCGTGAGCGGCTGCTTCGAGCCCATTGTCGTAGGTCATCGTTCGCCGTGCTCTCGGTGGAAGCGCTCGGTACCGACGGAACGTCGAGCGTGCTTTCGTCTACGGCAAAAATTGTTTCAGCCAGTCGAGGAGCTTGTTTTTCGCGTGGCGGGCGACGCGGATGCCCATGGGCTCTTCGTCGCTCTCTGCGGCAAGCCCCCAGAGACAGAGGCCGTAGGCCACGGACCAGGCACTGTCCCGGAGCTCTCCCGCCGTGTTCCCGGGCAGGTTCGGCATTGCGACGCGCGAGGGGAGGCGGAGCGCGGTCTTTGCGAGCTCTTCAATCGAGGCGAACGCCGAACCGCCGCCGGTGATAAGGATCCCTGCAGGAAGCATGCCGCTCCTGCCGATTTTTTTGAGATGCGCCTCGATGAGCTCGAACATGTCGCTGAGCCGAGAGCGGATTATCGTATGGAGCTCCCGCTCCGGGTACGAGAGCGAGCCTGTGCCGCCGCGTTTCACTTCCTCCGCGTCTTCAAGCGAGATTTTGAAGCCGAGCGCGATGTCGTTCGTGACGTCGGTTGAGCCGATCGGGAAGACATGGAGCGAGATCGGGATGCTACCTTCGAATACCGCGATTGAGAGCGTCTCGGCGCCGATGTTCGCGAGAACACACCCGGCGATTTTCTGCGCTGAGGTGAGCGTCACGAAGCTCGCCGAGAGCGGCGAGGCCATCACGTCAAGCACGTCGACGCCCGCCTGCTCCACCGCCTCGATGAGATCGCTCACGTGCTGTTCGAGCGCTGTAATGAAGAGGAGTTTGCTTTCGAGCTTCATGCCGTGCATGCCGAGCGGCCGACCGAGCACCTCTCGATTGTCAATTTTATACTGGAGCGGTACTGCGTGGATCACTTTGCGGTTTGCGGCAAGCGGGGCCGGGATATTGCTCTCGGCGGCCTCATGCGCGAGCTTCACATCCACCTCGGTGATCTCGGAGTCCGCGCGGGTGACGATGGTGCTGCCGCTCGCGACTACTCCTTCGAGCCCGACGCCGCCGACCGCAAGGTAGGCGCCGCCGACAGAGGTTTGCGCGGCGTGCTCGGCAGCTCCGAGCGCCGCCCGGACGCTCCGCACCACGTCCGGGATGTTGATGATGTAGCCGTGGCGCAGGCCCTTCGACTCCGCGCTCCCGCGGCCGATGATATGCGGCGCACTCTTTCCCGGCACGCGCTCGGCGATCACCACGCGCACATGGCGCGAGCCGATATCAATTCCGGTGACGAGTGACGGACGGCGAGACATACTGCAGCATGAGCTTCCGCTCCAGCTTGTCTATTCTACGCCCATGCGGGAGTCCTTTCAAATGCAGAATACCGTGGATAAACAAGGTAGCGACCATGAGCCGGTAAGGACGAGAGAAGCGCGGCGCATCTCTCCGTGCCGCGCGTAGATTCAGCACGATCTCGCCGGCGTGCGCTCCGAGCGGAAACGAGAGCACGTTCGCGCTCTTGTCCTTGCCGCGATAGCGGCGATTCAGCGCGCGCGCTCTGGCGTCGCCGACCAAAGCGACGCTGAGGTCGTAGCGCGCACCGAGCACCGCGCGCGAGAGCGCACGGTACGGCAGCGTGGGCGAGCGTTGGCGTGTCGTGTTTCTGAGAGCGAAAGGCATGGATAAATCAATTTCGGACTTTTAATTTCCAATTTCTAAATCCGAACGACTTCGTGTTTGATATTTAATTCTTTGGAATTTGAGATTTGTTTGGAGATTGGTCACTTGGAAATTGGAAATTTTCTCGCTGTTACCACGGCAGCGTCATCGTCATGGGTGTGGCGTTCATCATCGTCTCCCAGTTCGCAGTGTCGAGCGGGATCGTATGTTTCGTTGCGCCGTTCTCGTAGACAAGGGCGTTGTGCGCGAGCGCGTGTTCGTAGAGGTCTTTGGTGATGCGCACGTCGTCGAGGCAGTAGCGGCGGATTTTTTCGATCTCGCCCGCTCGCCACCAGCGTATCGCGTCCATGCCGCTTGCGCTCTTGTTTGTGCCCAGCGTCGCCTCGGCGAGCGCGTCGAGGCCGATCCGGTGCCCGAGGACACGCTCGACCTCGCGCATGAGATCGAGCGTGCGGAGCGAGCGGAGGTCTCCGGAATAGTATTTGTCGAGGATGGGAATGTCGAAGTGGATGATATTGAAGCCGATGAGGAGGTCCGCGCGCTCGAGGATCGGCCAGAGCCGCGACAGCTCGTCCTCAAGAAAGCTCTGGTAGGAGTCGCTCGCGCTCTCGTAGATGCCGACGAGGGAGAGGTCGAGCGCTGCCGGATCGCGGCGGCCGATGTCCTGGAAAGAGTTTTTGGTTTCGATATCGAGAACGACTTTGCGCATAACGTATATTTCACAACCGCAACATAGCCTTGAGCACCGCGTCGATTTTGTGCTGCGTTTTTGTGTCCATGTGTCCGATGGCGTGCACGACACGTGACGCGTCAATCGCTCTCATCTGGAATACAAGCGCTACGGATTCTTGATGGATGCCGTTTGTGCGGTGGGCGCTATTGTCAGCGTGTGCGGATATCGTAGTGCCTCGAGGTTCGCCGTGAGCGGTATTATCACGAGGATATGCGCCACTGGTTGCGCTAACACAATTGCCGGCCGTTCGCCATATTGTTCATGGCGTATGCCGACCGGCAGTCGTACGAGGCAGAGATCTCCTCGCTTCATAGGGTAGATTCGAACGTTGCGAAATCTTCGTCGCTCGCCTGGTTCCATGCGTCAAGCTCATGTTTTAATTCAATCCGCGCACGGAGATTTTTGAGATAGTACGATAGCGCATTGACAGTGAAATCTTCACGCGAAATCCCGAGATCGCGAGAGACGCGCGAGACTTCCAGATCAATTTTTTGTGGAATCGCAATAGTGCTAGGGTAATGGTACACAATGATGCCTCGTGGCGTCAAATTCTGCTTATGCGTGCAATAGTATGGGTACGAGGCTGGCTTCTTGAACAAACGTTTCCTTCCCCGAGGACAACTCTTTTAACCGATACTGCTTCATCTTTACTTCCTCCTCTCCGAAGCAGAGGATGTACGGTACGCCGTCCTTCACCGCCTTTTTGATCTGGTCCCCGATTTTGCGGCCGGTGTAGTCGACGGCGACGTGCACACCTTCTGCCCGCAGACGCAGCGCGAGCGCAGCGGCGTCTCCAAAATATTGCTCGCCCAAAGTGGCGATGTAGAGTTGCGGTGCCGAACGGCTCCCGAGGTCGTGCGGCAGCAGCTTATATGTTTCAAGCACGTCGCGGATCGTGACGTCGCCCATGCCGAAGCCTACGGCAGGGACGTCATCGACGCCGAAGAGCGCGGTGAGGTCATCATACCTGCCCCCGCCGAAGAGCGAGCGGCGGTTTTCCCCGCCAGCGTCGAACACTTCAAATATCATGCCAGTGTAGTAGTCGAAGCCGCGGACGAGCTGTCCGTCGTGGTCTATATTTTTAATGCCGTGTGATCCGAGAAGTTGTATGAGCGTGAAAAAGTCTTTTCCCGATTGAGTCTCCTGCAATATTTTTTTGGCGTTTTCGCTCGTATAATGTTCGAAGATAATTTTTGTTTTTTCAGCGCCGATGATCGCCTCCATTTGTTGGTGGTATTCTTGCGGGGGCATCTTGTTTTTTTTGTCGAACAACCGAATAACCGCGGTGATGTCTTCCGTGGAGAACATCTTGCCGGCCGCCTCACCGAGTTTCATGATCATCTCCGGTACGACGCGGCGGTTGTTGAGTTTGATCACGAACTGGTTCTCCGAGAGGCCGAACGCAGTGAGGATTCGGTATGCGATTTCGATGACTTCCGCTTCTGCCGCGACGCCACCTTCGCCGATGTAATCCACGTTGAGCTGCCAGTGCTCGCGCTCTCGCCCGCGTTGCGGGCGTTCGTAGCGGAACATATTGGCAATCGTGTACCAGCGCAGGGGAAGCGCGAGCTCACGTCGTCGCCCTGCGACCATGCGCGCGAGTGAGGGCGTCATCTCAGGCCGGAGCGCCACCTCGCGCCCGCCGCGGTCGGTAAACACATACATCTGCTCGCCCACAAGCTCCTCCCCCGACTTCGCGCGGTAGAGCTCCGCGGGCTCAAGGACCGAGGCGCTGTAGGCGCTGTAGCCGAAGGACTCCGCCACTCGCCGCATCGTGCTGAAAATGTACTCCTGCACCCGCTCATCCTCCGGATAAAAATCCCGCACGCCTTTGTAGGGGTCGGTCGAGAGTTTGTGTTTGTCTGCCATGTCCGCATTGTAGCGCAGAATACAAATCGTGTCACAAAACTGCAGACGGATGCCGGGCGTTTTTGCCGGACGTCTCAGAGGGTGGTAGTATTGCACTATGCATGTATGCCCGTCCCTCCCCAGAGAACCTGGCACGAGTACGAGAGAAAGTGCCTGAACTGGTGGGAGACTTAACCGATGATGAACTGCTTTATACAAAGGATGCTGCTCGCGGCACGTCCGTGAAAAAAACTAAGACAGTACAATCGGCGCACGCTGGTTATCCCGCAAGCGACATCGCGCGGGCTCTACACCAATATGCCGAGAAACATAATCTGCGATTTGGAACAGAGGTCGCACAAAAACTCGGCGTCCCGTATTCCACCTTCTGTGGTTGGTGGTCAGGAACTGTGGTACCGTCTCCTGCGTCTCAAGAGTTGCTCCGTCTAAAATTAGACGGGCTGCTTCCCGACTACCGATCTGGTGCTGCGCCGGCGCGAGAGAGCGGATCCGTAGTGCCGGGAGCGGATGTCGCACCCGTGGATACACATCCGCAGGCAGAACAGCGGAGGATTGCGGCGGAGCAGACGTCTCCGGATACACCCATGGCAAGGATTCGCCTCGAGATTGAGTTAGAGCGACCTCTGCGTGAGGGACCGGGAGAGTTGTACACGTTTTTGCGAGGGCAGGACTCGCAAAGAGTCACGGTCGAATCAGTAGCAGAGCGTGTCGTTGTGACCCCGCAAAACTCTACCCCAACACCTCGATCTGCTGCAAAACGAAAAGCGCAAAACAACAACGCAAAATCTAAAGCAAACGAACAGTAACCGTTTTGAACTTTACACTGTTGTTTTCCGCTTTGCGCTTTTCACTTTTCGTTCCTGCTATTGATACTTCCGGAACCACGGTAAGCGCGTCAGTCCTCCCTCATCCATCTGCTGACCACCTTCCCAAAATACACCGCGAGCGGCAAGAGCACGGCCATCTGCAAAACCGGACTGAGACCAACGCGAAGCAACGGCACGATCGGCATCGCGGCTGCATACTCCCAACGGCCGAGCGCGAGCGCTTTTATATTCAACGCCCACGGCGATGAGAAAGCCGAGCACCGCAAGTCCGACAAAGTCAAACACCCTCGCCTGCGCTATCCAGCGCAGACCGCTTCTTTCGATCGAATAACGAAATTGCCGACGCTGACATCCGGTGTCCCCCGTTCCACCTGGTGCGATTAGCGAAAAAAAGAGAGCCTGCTGCAGGTTTTTGAGCGCGTGCCGTGCGCAACCAGTGGAACACAGCGCGCTGACGCAAGCACGGCAGCACTATGAGGCATAGATCAAGTGCCTGGAGACGCGCAAAGCGCAGCTCATCCAGATGCGGATGAATGGTGATTACCAAGGACGAGTTTTTGCTGATGAGAGACGGGCTCGAAATGCGCATCACGGCGTTCACGATCTCCCGCAATGAGGCGAATACCGACGAACTTGATCTCGAAGCCGCCCTTGCCTACACGACGCAGTTCATACAGAATTTCGCCCGCCAGTGGCAAGACATGCGAGATGTCAAGCAGAAACAGCGGCTCCAAAAACTGGTTCTACCAGAAGGCATTGCCTACGATAAAACCACAGGAAAATTTGGAACCGCTGTTCTGTCGCCTATTTTCGAGCTCAATCGGCGATTTTCGGACGATGAATCCGACTTGGTTGCGGGGCCGGGAATTGAACCCGGGTCTGGAGGTTATGCATACCACTACGGCTTTCGCCGCGTGCCTCTCGCACATGCGTGGTCTGGACTGTCCCTTCACCCAGCCATAAAGTTTCAAGAAGAAACTTTATGGCTGGGGCTTGCCTACCAGTCTCTACACCTTCCCAGCACCACTTTTTTCTATTGACCATGGTCAATAGAAAAAAGTGGTGCTGGACTTGGCTCGGGGTTGCCATCTCTCAGATCAGAGCGCGAGAGGAAGGTTCCCCCGATTTTGACAAGTGAACGATTTGGAGCTTGCGCCCCAACGGACCCAACGATTGAGCCTCCCGAGATACCGCTTCTCCACCCCGCTTTGTTAGCGTACACCAGACGAGACATATCGGCAAGAAAAATCTATGGGTGGCGAGACACCACTACCAAAAAAACAGACCCGCACACATCAGAAAAAGCTGAGAACCAACGGTTCTCAACCTCGCTCTCCCTCGCGCATATTACGACCAGCAAAAAAGACTTTGACCCACAATCTATGCTAGTACCGTTACAACTTAATTTTGAGCCCACATATACGCCAATAGAGAAGTGAAATGTTTTGAACACTTTGAAAAACGAAATTGCAGGACATTTGCAGGACATCGGATGTCAGCGTCGGCAATTTCGTTATTCAAAGTTCACGAAGTTTACATAGTGCGCACAAAAACGATCGCCCTGCGCCCAGTACGCACGATTTCTCTCTTTCCAAACTTTCCAGAACATCTCAACGCCTCCTCTAAAACAGACGCCGCAGGAAAATCAGTCTCGCCTGCCTTGAGGCTTTATAGCATGCACGCACATCTGCTGCAACGAGAGCGCCGCGATGCTCATAAAAAAATAGATCAAAAAAATTTTCAGATACATAACAATTGGAAGCGCGTACTCTCTACGTCACCTAACTTCAAAACCCGCGTGCTCCTCGAGCGCCTGGGTGACCTGCCACATCTGATAATTCACCTCCTCGTCGGTGAGCGTGCGAGCGGGAGACTGGAAAACAAGCCGAAAGGCATAGGAAGTGCGGCCGTCTCTCTCAAACGTATCAAAGAGACGTAGCCGAACGAGCAAGTCTCCTGCAGCTTTTTCTATAATACCACGCGCCTCGTCCCGCGTCATTTCGGCTTCCAACTTCTCCGCCTTCGCTCGAACTTCGGCGGACAAGCCCGCCTTCGTGATGGCTTCCACCGTCGCCTTGGCTTCGGCGGACAAGTCGGCGGGCACGCCACGTGGCACCTCGACCCAAAGCGCAATATCCCGCACAACAAACGGGTACGGAGAAATCGACTGAAAGCGCACGCGCTCGGACGATGAGTCACGCCACGATTGCGTCGTGGGTACCGTGAGCGACTCAAAAGCATCCGCAAAATTCACTTTCTCCACGCCGATTTCATACACGGTCCAACACTTGTCGAGCGTGCGCGTATCTACGTTCTTTTTCAAAAAAATCTCGCCGCAGAGCTCGCGGAGTGCCGCAAGCGTGCGGTCGAGTTCCTCCTCCGGAGTATGCGCACCGCCATGCGGCTGTCTGTGGCCTATGGCAAGCGCGAGGGCAAGCCGCTCCTCTCCAGAGCGGAACACCGTTCCTATTTCAAAAAGTTTTACGCGCTCGAGGCCGAGGACGTCAGCGTTCGTAAGATTCTGCTCAAGGGCGCCCCTGATACCGGGCACCAAGGAATCACGCAAAAATTTCTTGTCGCTCGCGAGGGGGTTCGCGAGCTCTACCGCACCACCTCCGGCAAATGCGTACATGTACACTTCGGAAAACCCGTGCTGCGCAAGGAGGTGTCGGATCGCGCTCATATACGCAAACCGTTTATTCATTTCCGGTGAACGCTCAGGGGGCCGCGGCGGCTGCGACGTGATGCGCTCATAGCCCCACACGCGTCCAATCTCCTCCGCAAGGTCCTCTGTACTGACGAGATCCAGCCGCTCGAAAGGCGGCGTCACCACAATGCTCCCGTTCGCAGATGAAAAAGAGAAGCCGAGCAGTTTCAGCACTGCTGCAACATCGTCTTTAGTCAAGGCGGCTCCGAGCATGCCAGTCGCATCGCCGATACTAATTGTAACGCGCCGCTCTCTCTCCTCAAGAGCGCCTTCCGCTTCAACCGCACTGTCAACATACCCCTCGATTCTCGTCTCTGGCGTCGCGGCAATTCTCTGGATCAGCGCTGCGGCCTCGCGGAGCGCGTGAAGCGTGAGAGCCGGAGCAAAAGCGTGCTCGAAGCGCACTGAGGCCGCGGTGCGAAGGCCAAGAGCGCGTGAACTTTTCCGGATGAATACCGGATCAAAGCTCGCCGCCTCAATAATAATATGCTCTGTCTCCGGCCGGATCGCCCCTCGGCTCCCGCCTTTGATGCCCGCAATGCCGAGAGCCTGGTCCGCGCTCGCGTCCGTAATGAGAAGCGTCCCGCGCGGCATAGTGCGCTCAGTGCCATCGAGCGTCGTGATCTTCTCCCTCTCGCGAGCGCCGCGCACACCGATTGCTACTGCGCCCTCGGAGACTGCAAGACGCTCGAGATCAAACGCGTGGAGCGGCTGACCGATGTCAAACATCACGTAATTCATCGCGTCCACCACGTTGTTGATCGAGCGCTCGCCAATCGCGCGGAGGCGCTCGATGAGCCACTCCGGTGACGGGGTCACCGCGATGTTCTCGATCAAAATGGCGCTGTAACGCGGACAGAGTTTGAAATCCTCGACGCTCACAAAAAGACGGGAGGAAGCCGGCCACTCGGCGAGGGTGGTGGTGAGCGGCGTGCGCGAGAGCGACAGATTGAAGAGCGTCGCAACTTCCCGCGCCACGCCGTAGTGCGCAAGGCAGTCATGCGCGCGATTCGGCAGGATGTCAATCTCGAAAATTGTGTCTTTCTCCACCTCGCGCACCGCCTCGACTTCGAAGCTATGCAGGGTGAGCACCTCTGCCACCTCCTGTGGCGGCGGCAATTTTTGATCGAAAAAAGATTGGAGCCAGAAATAAGAGGCTTTCATTGTGTCATTGTGAATGGTATCAAGACCGACGAAGAAAGCAATTCCCTGTACTACGTTATCTGTCGAAAATTATACACGACTACGGCGTCGTGGTCGCAAATTCTGTTGTGGTTGTGTCGGATACCGCGGCGGGTTCGGCGACCGTCGGATCGGACGGCGCCGACGAGGATGCAGCCCGTTCAAACTCAATCGGTGAAGTTTCGGGCGACTCGAGCACAGCGCTCTCGCTCGACGTCGCGGTTTCGGCTGGGGCGGCAGGTGTTGCTGCCGGAGTCCCAGTCTCAGTCGCAGTCTCAATCGGTGCCGCCTCTGTCGGCGTAGTGGTCGGAGTGTCTGCTGTCGCGGCTGGTTCAAAGAGCGTCGCGTCAGGATCAGACGCAGGCTCTGGCGCTGAGACAGGCGGCGGCTCAGGGACGAACACCTCCGCAGGTGCGAGTGCGGCCGGCTCGAGCGAAATACTCTCCGGCGTCTCGCCGCAGGTGCCGCGGAATTTGGTGATTTCGCCGCTCGTGATCCGCACGCAGTAGGTATCGCCCGTGGCGCTGTCGCGGAGTTCGAGCGCGTCAAGCACCGCCTTGCGCGCAATGACCTTGTCCGCAACAAACGCGGTTGCTTTCACGATCCCTTCGCGGAAGACGATGCCGAGCTTCTCGAACTGATCAAGCACCCACGAAAACCCTTCCCCAATAATGCCGCCGGACGGCGCAGCGCGAGAGAGCGCCCGGTCTATATCCGCACTCGAGAGCCCACTGGCACCGCTATCGGTACCGCTTGTCGCCGATGCCGCGGCGACAAAGTCTCCGCTCTCATCGATCCGTCCAAACGCGAGGTTCACAAATACATGGATGAGCCCGATTTCATCCGCGCCCCCAGAAAAGGACTCGAGCGCAACGCCGACGGTCATACCGGAAGTCGTTGCCTTGCTGCCGACGCCCGGCACGGACGAGAGCGCGATCCGGTCGCCCGGTACAATCGCGCCGCCTTCGCCATTTACCTTCACCGGCACGCATCCGATGAGCGAGACCGGTTGCGGATTGGTGGCGTACTTAATAATAGCGCGGCCGAATGTTTGATACGGGTCAGTTGAGACCACGCCAAGCATCGTGCGGCTATTCGTTGCCCGCGCAAGCACGGCAATCGTATGGGTTGCAGCGCCTCCGAGCATGCCGGTGCGCGCGTCAACTGTCTCTGAGACATAGGTAATCATCCGCTGCGTCGGCATGACGATGTCGCCCTCTTCGGTGCCGGTCGCAGTCTCATACCACTCGGCGATGTCTGAAGGGCCCGCGGAGCACACAACGAGCTGCCGTAGGTCGCCCACTGCCGCGGCATCAAGAACTCCGCCGGAGTGGCACACGCCATTCAGTGATGCAAGCCCGGGAAAACTCGTGTAGATCGTGCTTGTCGCAATGAGTCCCTGCACCGTCGTCGTCCCGCTAATCAGCGCGCCGCCGTGGACGGCAAGGAGACTTGCTGAAGATGTGGTTCCGATGCCTGTTCGCCCGTTGTCTAGTATTTGAAACAGCGTACTTGATGCGCTGCTGATGACGGAAAACGCGGTTCTCCCGATCGGTGTTGTCGTACCCGCCCAGACGGAGAGCTTTGCATACGGCGTCGTGGTGCCGATGGCAACGCCGGTGTTGCGGAGCGCGCCGGAGCCACCAGTCCTGCCGTAGATCGTGAGCATCGGCTCGTCGTCAAGCTGTGCCGTGTAACTATGGACGTCATCCTGCGTGCTCGTCGCAACGGGTAAGTTAATCCACGAAAGAATCCCCGCGTCTGTATCAAACGCCATTGGGCCGATTTGAAGTGAATCTGCGCTCGTTACGCCGCTGCCATAGTCGTACTCGAATGCGCCGCTGTCGAGCGTGAGGCCGCCGCGGATCGAGCTCGTCGCCTTGCCGCTTCCTGCAAGCGAATAGGAGGTGTCGATGCGCCAAATTGGCTCGGCAATGGTTGAGGTGGCGACGGTCCAGGCGTATGGTTGACTGTTTGGAATTGTTGATGTTGATCTCACGGAGTAATCCACGCGTCCGCCACCAAACCAGACCGTTGAAGACGCCTGGAAGATGCCGGAGACGTGTAAGTTCGCTGCAATCGTTGAGGAGGCGGAGGCAATGAGGCCGCCGAAGCGATCAATCGTAAAGAGGGTTGAGGAGGAGAAGCCTTGGACGCTGAACGGCGTGCCCGAGTAGCTGATGCCGCCCTGGGAAGTCGGGATCTTCAGGGTGAGGAGGTTCGAGGTGTTGGAGATGGTCGAGGTTGCACTGATCGTGAGGACGCTGCGGACGTCGGCAGAGGTGGTGGCCATGGCGACGTTGTCGGTTGCAGTAGTGAGACGAACGACCGTGCCGTCGTCTGTCCATCCGGGAGTGCCGCCCGAGTTGTCGTCATCGTCGCACACCACTCTCCCCGCCGAGTCAGTGGTGAGCACGCCGCCGTTTGCTCTCGCAAAGCAGTTTGCCGTTGCAATGGTGAG
>Ga0137796_10000930_pt1 | contig 17527 bp, 21 predicted proteins | sample OV2TP3_FD_97704 | JGI IMG/M metagenome (GOLD analysis project Ga0137796, IMG submission 97704) | reverse complement strand
TCCTGAGGTAACCTCCGTGGCCTCCGCCGCTGGTTCGCGCTCTCCTGTTGAAATCCGATAGGCTTCAGTCACCTCGATGACGAAGACTTTCCCATCGCCGTAGTGGCCGGTCTGGTTGGCCCGGATGAGCGCCTCGATTGTCTCTTGGGCTTGGGCCTCCTCGACGATGAGATCGAAGAGGACCTTCGGCAGAAACGCAAGCCCCTCCCCTCCCGGTTCGCCTCTGAGGCCCCGTTGCCGTCCCCGACCAAGCACCGGAAAGGCCGTATAGCCGGCGCACCCGATGCGCGACAGCTCTTCCTTGGTCGCTGTAGCGCGTTGACGCCGGATGATCGCCATGATCTCAACCATCCCACCCCCTGCGCCTCACGGCGGCCCTGGACAGTCCGACGGGTGGGCTGCCGTGGCCGCCGTCTCCCATGAAACCTCCTCTGCCTTCGACGGCGGGGCTTGCCATCGGCAAGCCGGCGTAGGGGGTGGGACCATGTCGCACCACCAATTTGCCGGCTGCGACGACTAGGACCGCGGCCAACAGGCGGCGCAGCCACATTCCTGAAAAATGGTTCGCTCCCAATCGCGAGCCGACGATGCCACCGGCCAAGGCCGCGATGACGAGGAGAGCCAGGGAGCCGATCATCAGCCGCCCGGCGGCCATCCGCCCGGCTAATCCGGCGAGTGAGTTCACCATGATGAAGGCGGCGGAGATGGCCGCAGTCCGTTTCATATCCGCCCAGCGCAGGAGCCCCATGAGCGGGCTGAGGAAGATGCCCCCGCCCACCCCGACGATCCCTGAGATCAGCCCGATGATACCGCCCACCGGAAGGGCGACGGCGAGCATAGGAGCGTCGGGACGTTCGTCATCCCGCAGGGGCGGCAGGCAGAGGCGAGCCGCGGCCACAAGTAGACACACGGCTAAGAGCCACCGGTACGTCTGCGCAGAGATCGGGAGCCACCCGCCGATCAGGGCCGCTGGGACCGATGAAAGGACAAAGGGCCACAGCAGCGACCAGGAGCCGTGGCCGGCGCGCCAAAATGTCGCCCAGGCGGTACCGGAGACGACCAGGTTCAAGAGGAGGGCGCTGGTGCTCATCGCGGCCGGGGAATAGCCGCCGACCAGCGACATCGCAGCCAGGTACCCAGACGCGCCGCCATGGCCGACCGAGGCGTAGAGCATCGCCACCAGGAAGATCAGGGCAATGAGGGTGGGCATACGTGCTCAGCCTCCGCATACGGGTTTTCATCCCGCAAGAGCCTGACCGCATGGCCCAACACCGACGCCACGACAGCGAAACATTCCCTCACGGCTTTGGGGCTGCCAGGGAAGTTGAGGATCAGCGTCTGTCCGCGCACGCCCACAATCCCCCTGGAGAGCATGGCGAGCGGCGTCTGCTTCAGGCTCTCCTGTCGAATGGCTTCTGCTATCCCTGGCACGGATTTATCGATCACCTGTGTGGTGGCCTCTGGGGTCGTGTCCCGCGGCGAGAGGCCCGTGCCTCCCGTCGTGAAGATCAGGTCGCATCGAACCTCATCGGCCAACCTGATCAACGCTTGTGCGATGACGGCCGGATCATCCGGCACAACCAGCGTCTCCACCACTTCGGCCCCTGCTTCCTCCAGCAGCTGCGTGAGGACCGGCCCGCTGACATCAGGCCGCTTGCCCTGAAATGCTCGGTCGCTTACTGTCACAACGGCTGCGCGCATGGGATGCCGTCAGGCTGGTTGGCTACGCGGGTAAACGGCTCCTTGCCACCGGTCTTGCGAAGTAGTTGCAGGTCGGTAATCGTTGCGGCGGGGTCGATGGCCTTGACCATATCGTAAAGTGCCAGAGCCCCAATCGCGGCAGCCACGAACGCCTCCAGCTCCACGCCGGTTTTGGCTGTCGTCGCGGCGTGAGCCACCAAACGGATCGAATGCGCGGCGGCACTCGGTTCATACGTCACCTCCAGATGCTCAATCGGCAGCGGATGGCACAGCGGGATGAGCTCGGCGGTCCGCTTCGCCGCCTGGATGCCGGCGATCTTGGCGACGGTGAACGGGTCACCCTTCTTCAGTGACTGTTGCTGAATCGCCTCAAACGCTTCAGGCGCAAGGTGGATCACACATTGGACCTGCGCCTCGCGCGTGCTCGGGGCCTTCGCGCTCACATCCACCATCCTGGCGCGTCCGTGACGGTCAACGTGTGACAGTCGCTTCAGTGAGTTTGGCATAGTCGGCTAAGGTGTTGACGTTCGTGAAGGAACGCCACAGCTCTGGCTCACCAACGGTGATGAACCGTGCGCCGGGTTGGCGCAGCAACACCTGCAGGGCCCGCTCTTCCCGATTCAGCAAGGTGCCGATCGTGCGGCAGGCCTTCACGTGGCAGAGGAGGGGAAATGGCTGGATGCCCTCTGTTGGATGCAGGCTGGCGATCACCTCGCCATCCCCATGACAAGCACCGGCCAACCGCCCAATCAAGCGCCCATCGATCCAGGGCATATCGCATGGGAGAAAGAGATTCCACGAGGTCTCGGTGTGCAGGAGCCCCGTGTAGATTCCCATCAACGGTCCGTATCCCGGCTGCACATCCGTCACGACCGTCTGAGCAGGCAGCGCGTCCCGGAGGCGCCGGACGTTGTGCACATCGCCAATCACGAATACCTGCCCGACATACGGTTGCACGTGCTGGATGACCATCTCGATTAACGTCTGCTGGCCAACCGGTAGCAGCGCCTTGTCGCGCCCCACCCCACCACCTGCCTTCTCCGCCGAAGGCGGACCGTGCGAAGCACGGGGGCCCTTTGGGCCCAAGTCAGGTGGTGGGGCCATCCGGCTGGACATGCCACCGGCGAGGATGCATCCCGAGATGACCATCCCACCACCTGTCGCTTTGCCGCAAAGCGGCACCCGTCGGCTGACCAGCCGACGGGTCGCCTTCGGCGACGTGACAGGTGGTGGGACCATCACGCGGACCCCCGTTTGACCAGCACCGGTGTTCCCGCGGACCACGGACCATCGTTGGAAGCGACCCGAATCCATCCATCGGCTTCGACGAGGCTGCGCAGTTGATGCGAGCCTTGCCCATCCAATGGCTCGGCGACGAGTCGATTGTGCTGGGAGCACCGGACGCGGATGAAATGCGTCCGTCGCGTGCGAGAAACACGGAGATTCTCGGTGAGGACGGCAGGCTCTGTATAGGGATCCTGCCACGTCCGCCCCATGAGTCGATACAGGGCCGGCTTCACAAACTCCTCAAAGGTGACAAAGACCGATACCGGATTGCCAGGCAGGCCGAAGACCAGCGTCCGGCGATACCGGCCGATGAAGAGCGGCATGCCAGGCTTGATGTTCACCCGCCAGAGGAGTGGTCGAACGCCGCAGCGGGCCAGCGCGTTCCGGACCAAGTCTCTGTCGCCGACTGAGACGCCTCCTGAGAGGACCAAGAGATCGCAGGCTAACCCCCGACGCACTTTTCGGGTCAGCGAAGCGAGGGTGTCACGGCCCATGCCAAGATCCATCGCTTGAGCCCCCGCCTGTTGGACGAGTGCCTGTAGCAGCGGGCCGTTGCTCTCATAGATTTGGCCAGCCCCCAAGCGCTTCCCTGGTAGTTGCAGTTCATCGCCCGTGGTCAGGGTCGCCACCGTCGGCCGGGGGTAGACGGGCACCTTGGCGACTCCCAGGGCTGCCAACAGCCCAATTTCCTGAGCCCGAAGCCTTGTGCCGGCTTTCAGGACGCGGGTCCCTTGACGGAGATCCTCCCCCCGTCGGCGGATGTTCTGCCCGGGTGGTGGCCAGCGCTGGACGACAAGTTGACGGCGCTGTTGCATCACGTGCTCCTGCATGGCGACGGCATCGGCTCCCAGCGGAACCTGAGCGCCGGTCAAGATGCGCACGGCCTCCCCCTGTCGCACAAGAGCGCCAAACGGCCGTCCAGCCTCCGCCCGACCGACGACGTGTAACGCCGCACGAGCGGCATGGCCATCCCACCACCTGCCAGGCCGCCGGTGGCGGCCCGACAATGTCGGGGGCCCGTTGGGCCGCTGGCAGGTGGTGGGACCATTCGTTGCTCGGGGGGCGTCTTGGGATCGAAGCGCGTACCCATCGACTGCGCTGTTGTCGAACTGCGGCAAGTCACAGCGGGCGATCATCGGTCGAGCCAGCACGAGGCCGAGCGATTCCCTGAGCCTGACAACGGCGATCCGAGGCGCAGGGGTGGCGGCCAGGATGCGTTTCAATGCCTGCTCATACGTGAGCATGGTCCGCGCCTGAGCGATCCCTGCCTGCCCCGCAGACCTCGTGGCAGGCGGGAGCGACGTCCAGGGGTTCTGGAGCGTCAACGATCCGCTGGGATGTTCCGTCATCGTACAGCCCGCGTTTCCAGATGGGGGCGTCGCGCTTGATCCGGTCAATGAGGAACTGTGATGCGGCATACGCCTGAGCCCGGTGCTGAGCGGCGACCACGACCACCACGCTGATCTGGCCGACCTCAACGAGGCCGAGACGGTGCTGAATCTGTACACCGTCCAGCGTCCATTGAACCTTCGCCTCGTTGACCAGTCGATGGATCAGCGCCTCGGCCATCTCGGGATATGCTTCATAGAACAGGGCTTGGACAACATGGCGCCCGTCCTGATCCGCACGCACAACGCCGATGAACGTGACGACGGCGCCGCAACCGCCCGCCTGTCTGCCAGAGGCCGGCGCAGGCGGGCCGTGCGAGACCCACCTCTGCAGAGCGGCGACGCGATCCCACGGGATGGGCGCTGTGGTGAGATACGCCATCTGCCTTACCCACCGCTCACAGGTGGAATGAGCCCAAGCTCATCCCCGTCAGCAAGCGGCGTCTCCCACAACCGGTATTCCTGATTGATCGCGAGCCGGGCATAGCCGATGAGGCCGGCCAGTCTGGGGTAGCGTTCCAGCAGGGCCGTTTTCGCATCTGTCCCTCGCGCTCCTGGCCCCAGGACCAACCAGCACTCATCACGCCCGGCCGCGTCCCGTAACATCGCAAAAAGTCTCACCCTGATATCCATGCGTCACGCGGTCTGAGGAGCCGACGCCTCCTCAACCTTTTGCCCAGTCCGGATGGTGTAGGCAGCCTCCACAGGACCGATGAAGACCTTGCCATCCCCATGCTGCCCTGTCTTGGCTCCTGCCGAAATCGCAGCCAGCGCCGGCTCCACTTTCGCATCGTCCACGATGATCATCAGCTGCACTTTCGGCAGCTCATCGTAGACCGTCGCACCCACCTGAATACCCCGCTGCTGTCCACGGCCTAACACATCCATCTTTGTCAACGACACAATGCCGGCGGCTTCGAGGGCCTTGACGACCTCATCCTCCCGCTCTGGCCGAATGATCGCTCGGATCAGTTTCATCCCCCCACCTTTGTGGCATCGCCACAGGCGATGCTGGTCGCCAGGACAGCATCGTGTTGAGGAAGGAGGCTGGCCTGGCGACCGGCCTCTGGCCGACACAAAGGTGGGGGGATCATGTGCCCGCTGCCTCCTCATCTGACGAGAGCGTGTCTGGGACCATGAGCACCCGATCTTTTGCCACCGGCTCCCGCTCGACCTGTTTGAAGAGCTCCAGATGTTTCAGGATGGTCACCACGACATCCGGTAACGCCTCATCGCATGGCACCAATTCCATGATCAGCTTGCCGGGCCGAGGCTGCCGACCCGTCCGACCGCCGACATAGATGGCGACCGCGTCCGCTGGCTTGCCGCCAATATTCACCTTCATGCCTCGCAGGCCGATGTCTGCCGCCTGGTGGTTGCCGCAACCGGCCGGACATCCGGACCAATAGATGGACGTCGGATCAAACTGTGGTCCCAGTCGCTGTTCCAGCGCCCTCGAGAGGTCCATGGCGTGGCGCTTCGTCTCGATGACCGCAAGATTGCAGAAGTCCGTTCCGGTGCAGGCAACCATCTTGCGGAGAAATGGCGACGGTTCCGGTGAGAAGGTGTCGAGTAAGGGTTCCTCCAGCAGGCGCGCGAGATGCGACTCCGGGACATGGGGAATGATGGCATCCTGGGAGACCGTGAAGCGGATCTGTCCGTTGCCATAGGTCTCCGCAAGTCTCGCGAGCTCTTGCAGGTGGTCCGGATGCATTCGCCCCGTCGGCACGCACAGGCCGACGGCCAGGGATCCGGGTTGCCGCTGCGCGGTGATGCCCAAATGATCGGCCTGCCCTGTCTCGCGTTGGTCGTCACCGGATGGCGCCAACTCCCTCTGTAGCCTCGCGACCACCTCCTCGCGCAACTTTGGAATCCCCCACTCCTCAATGAGGAACGCAAACCGACATTTCGTCCGGGATCCCCGGGGACCGTGGTCGCGGAAAATCTTGATGAGCTCAACCACCACCTCCACCGCCTGCGCAGGCTCCACAAACACCTCCAAGGCCGACGCCACGGTAAACCCGCCCGAGCCCATCTTCCCGCCCACGAGGACGTTGAACCCCTGGCGGCCGGCCTGAATCGCCGGCACCAAGGCGATATCCTGCGATTCGTTATGGGTGCAGTTCTGCAGGCAGCCCGTGGCGGTGATGTTCATCTTCCGCGGGAGGTTGGCGAATTCCGAGTTGCCCTCAGGCCCGACGCACCGCCGATCCAACGCCATCACCACCGGCGAAGCGTCAAAGAGTTCGCGGGGCGTCAATCCGGCAAGCGGGCAGCCATTGAAGTTGCGGAGGTTGTCCATCCCCGTCTGCAGGCTGCGAAGATTCACACCGCGCAGCCGCTCAAAAATCCCCGGGACGCTGTCGAGCGTATAGCCCCGCAATTCCACCTGCTGCCGGGTCGTGAGATCAAGGATGTTATTGCCCAGGCGCCGAGACAGATCCGCGATCGCCCGGAGCTGCTCGCTGGTCGCAAACCCATTGGGCATGCGGATGCGCATCATGAACTGGCCTGGCGTGGGTTTGCGGAAGAAAATCCCCAGCCACTTCAGAAGGTCTTTGTCTGCCGGCGTCAGCGCCTGCCAGCCGTCCTGAATGAGGCGCGGAAGATCCTCGCGCACACGCAAGGGATCTCCCCCCTTGGCGGCCTTGTACTCCTCAACCGGATTACTGCCCTCACGCATGCGCAACCTCCGGGGCAGCGGATTGGCAGGGCTTGCCGACAGCGATGTCGAACGGCCGCTCCGAGCGCAACGCGTCAGATCCTCGGTCCGCTGTCCGAATGCGCACGGCTTGTTCAATCGGCAAGACGAAAATCTTGCCATCACCGAGTTGCCCGGTCTGGTTGGCCTCGATGATGGCCCGGATGAGCGGCTCGACCTGGGCCTCTTCCACAATCCACGAGATCATCCGCTTGGGCAGATACCGAACACCCACCCCGCTGGCCGCCCCTTTACGCGGCAGGTACCGAAGTCCCCGCTCGCGGCCCCGCCCGAGGACCCTCGCGTGAGTGAACGCCTGTACGCGCAACCGTTGGAGCCGGAGTTTCGTGTGGCTCCACCGCTGCGGTCGGATGATCGCCACGACCTCCTTCAGCCGAACCTCTTGGCGAGGCGGAGGGCTGCTCCATAGCCTGAGCATCCCTGGCATGTTCGATGGCTCGGCGCTCATCTCCTGTCGGATCGCCAGGTGCAGCTTCTCTTCGTCATGGGGTCCATGGCGCTGCCCACTCATGTCACCTTCCTCCCGATGCTGAATCGCAGAAAACACAAACGGCGTCCCCTCGCCGTGCAGGGAACGCCGTTGTTCCACGCCGCTGGCAGCTTCACCGCTGCCAGCCTCACATCCGTGAGACCGACTGCAGAAGAACAGCACAAGGGCGCTCGCGTCTTGCGAACGCCCTTGTTCGTCCTGCTCGATCCGCCGTTGGATCGAATGACACTATATCATACTCGCCGGAAGACGCGCGTCAACGCCTTTCTTTGACCCCACCACCTGGTGCGTCGCCGAAGGCGACCCCTCGGAAAGCCGAGGGAGCCGCTCCGCGGCTGGCGCCAGGTGGTGGGGTGAGCTCGCGCGCCAAGAGAATCGCCTCGGCGATCTCACGCATGGTCTTGCGCTTCTCCATGCTCTGTTTCTGCAGCATGCGAAACGCCTCAGCCTCAGAGCAGCGAAGCTCTTCGATCAGGACCCCTTTCGCCTTCTCAATGAGTTTCCGCTCGTCGAGCGACTTCTGCAATGCCACGGCCTGCTCCAGCGCCCGCGTGTGCTCAATCGCCACAGCGGCCTGGTTCGCAATGGTGGACAGCACGCGGGTTTCCTCATCGCTGAACTGGTGCTCATGAGCCGTGTAGCAGTTCAGGACGCCGATGACCCGCTCCTGCATGACCATAGGAACCGAGAGGAGCGAGCGCAACCCCTCTCGCCGAGCAATGTCGGGAAACATGTACCCGTTGTCCCTCGTGACGTCCGAGACGCTGATGGGCCGCCGCTCCTTGACCGCCCGGCCGCTGACGCTCTGGCCCACCTTGATGGGCGGCTTGTTCCGATAGGCCGAACTCAGGGCTTGCGTGGTCCTGATGACCAGCACCTGCTTGGCCTCATCGAGCAACATCAGCGAGCAGATCTTCGAGCCCATGAGCTCCGCCGTGACCATCACGATGAGCTGAAGGATCTCATCGAGGTACCGGTCCGAGACGACCGCTTCGCTGACCTTGGCCAGCGTGTCGAGCGCTCGTTGGAGCTGTCGGGCCGAAACCCCCATCTGTCCTCACCCAAAGCTGCGTCGGAGTGCACTGTAGAATATGGAGGTTACGACTACGTTACGCACAGGTTAATTCGAGGTAACGTATCCAACCCAACCACCTGGCCGAGGCGATTCAACACCGGAGCCCGGACCGTCAGGGGTGGGGATAGCCGTACCACCCAGCACTTCACTGTTGACGGGAAGGCTTGAATATGGCATGCTTATGCATACGCATAAACATGCGTAGATGAGAGGAGGGCGCGATGCGCGTGACGATCAACTTACCGGATGATATTCACCAGAGGGTCGCCGTCGATGCCCTCAAGAAGCGGCGCAACAGCAAGGAACTCGTGATCACCGAGATCCTGCGCGCCCATTACGGCGGGGGCCAGCCGAGCGAAAAGCAGCAGGAGCTGCTCCGATGGCGTATCTCCCCTGCTGTCGCACGGCACATTGAAGGCCTCCGGCACACCGTCAAGGCCCGCTGGAAATGCGGGTGACGTGCGACTCCGATGTCCTCAGTAATTTCGGCCGGCGAGCCGGTCGCGGAGTCCGCGAGGTGCATGAAGCCATTCAGGCCGGCACGCTCAGCCTCAATGTGATTTGCCTCTTCGAAGCCCGCGGGGGCATGGAAGATGTGGCGAAGGTTCATGCGTTCGACAGCGCCTTCGCGCATCTGCCCGTGCTGGACTTCACGCGAGAAGCCGCGCTGCGCGCCGGCGATCTCTGGAGCACCCTGCGCCGCGCCAAGAACCCCGTCGCGATCCGTGACCTCTTCCTCGCTTCCCTGGCGGATGTCCATCGCGTCAGGCTGCTGACCGCAGACCATGACTTCATTCCGCTGCGCGCGCTCGGTCTTGACATCACCATCATTGAAACAGAAAGCCATATCTCGTCGTAGCCTTCCCGCGATGAAACCGAAGAAGCAGCGATAAGACCCCAGACCCGATGTGGGGGGTTACGATGCGTCGGTGGGAGGGTGCGTGTCCTGGTCGGCCAGGAGGAGGGCCGCTTCGATCTTCTGCAGCAGGTCCTTCGTCTCGTAGGGCTTGTCGAGGTGGTAGACCGCGCCCAGCCGGAAGGACAGGCTGATATCCGGGTCAGCGCCGCGCGCCGTGATCATCAGCACCGGGATGTCCTTCGTGTCCGGGTCGCGCTTCAGGCGCGCCAGCGTCTCGTGGCCGTCCATCTTCGGCATCATGATGTCGAGCAGGATGACATCCGGGTGCTCCGCCTTCGCGAGGACCAATCCCTCTTCCCCGTTCGGCGCGGTGAGGACGCGGAACCCGGCGCGCCCCAGCAGCAGCTTGACGAGCTTGCGGCTGCTGTCCTCGTCGTCGATCATCAACACCATCCGCTCGGGCGTGTCAGGCATGCGCATCTCCCGATCCGTCCCGGCTGCGCGCGAGGACGGCCTCAATGGTCCGCGTGAGCTGCTCCCGGTTGATCGGCTTGACGAGAATCCCGTCGGCCTTGCGGTGCAGCGCGGGCGTGACGCGGGTGGCGTCGTCGTGGTAGATCGAGCAGAGCAGCACGGGCGCCTGGGGCCGGATCGCCTTGAGGGCGTCCAGGACCGACTCGCCATCCATCCCGGGCAGCTTGAAATCCGTGATGACGAGGTCGATGGGGGCGCGCCGGGCCAGGTCCAGCCCCTCCTCGCCGGTGGCAGCCGTCAGGACCTCATAGGCCCCGGTCCGCTCCAGGTTGAGCTTCATCACCAGGCACAGGTCCTGCTCGTCGTCGATCAAGAGGATGCGCTTCTTCGTCATGCGCGCTCCGGGTCCGATGGCGCCACGGGCAGCGCGACCCGCACGGTGGTGCCGCGGCCCTCCTCGCTGTCGATCGCGATCACCCCGCGGTGCTTTTCCACAATCGACCGCGTGATGGCCAAGCCGAGGCCCGTTCCCTGGCCCGCCGGCTTGGTGGTGAAGAACGGGTCGAACACCTTGCCGAGCTTGTCCTTCGGGATGCCGGTGCCGGTGTCTTCCACCTCGCAGAGCACGGCGGCTTCTCCGGGACGGAACAGCTGCCGAGCGCGGGCCGCCATCTCGTCAGCGAGGCGCCTTACGTCAACCAGCCGCGTCCTGAGGATGACCTCGCCGCCCCTCGGCATCGCCTGGAGGGAGTTCAGGATGACGTTAATGAACACCTGCTTCATCTGGTTCTCATCGATCAGCACGACGGGCAGGGCGGCGGCGAGCCGCTCCGTCACCTTGATGTTGCTGAGGGTCAACTGCTTGCCGACCAGCTCCAGCGCCGTCCGGAGGACCGCGTTGAGATCGCGGGGCTTCGCCTCCAGGGGCGCCTGGCGGGAGAAGTTCAGCAGATCCCGGACGATCTTGTCCGACCGGAGCACCGCTTCCTTGATCATCTGGAGGACATCCTGCTGATCGTTCTGCGCCGGGCGGATCTCCTGCTCCAGGTAGTTCACGCCCTGCAGGATGATCCCCAGCGGGTTCTTCACCTCATGCGCGATCCCGCTGGCCAGCTGCCCCACGGCCGCCATCTTCTCCGCCTGCACCAGCATCTGCTGGGTGCTCTGCAGCTCCTTGTAGGCCACGCCCAGCTCTTCGGCGCGCTTGCGCGCCGCGACGGCCGAGGCCGCGGCGGCGTTGGCCAGCTGCCGCTCCTTCTCCTCGGCGCGTTTCCGCTCCGTGATGTCGTGGACGGCGACGACCGTGCTCATCTCGTGCTTGCTGAACCGCACGCGCACCGCGAAGACCTCGAGGATCACCCGCTGATCGCCCTTCCGGAATTCATAGCTGCCGAAGGCGTTGGGCTGGCCGTTCAGCGCCACCTGGATCGGGTGGGCCTCCGAGGTCAACGGCTTGCCGTCCTCCGCCAATGGCAGCAGCTCCACTAGCTTCGCGCCCATCACCTCGGAGTCCTGCCGCTCGACGAGGCGGCGAAAGGGGGCGTTATACCATTGGACCCGCCCGTCCATGTCGATCCAGACGATTGGATCGACGATGGCGCTCAGCGCCACTTCCAGCTTCCCGAGCTTGGCCCGCAGCTCGTCCACTTGACTCGTCTGGCTCGCGGTTGTCTCCACGCCCATCCCCACCCCCAGACACAAGAACGCCCCTCCCCCCTGTCGCGTTGAGAGAAGGGCTTGACCCTCCTCGGCAGCCCAGCCGTCCGGCCACTGACCGGGGTCAGACACCTGACCAGCGTTCCGTTACCGCCAGGTGTCAGACCCCGGGTCAGGTGTCTGACCCCGGATCTGTAGCTTTGCGCCCCCAGCTTGCGCTGAGTTTGCCTTTCTCGAGGGAGTGCGGCGTGCACGGTTGTGCTTCGCTTCCTCTCAAGCATATCATATAATATGAAATGATGGCAAAAGCCAAGTGGTACTATAACGTCTGGTTTGTGCTGCTCATGCTCTTTGTCGTCGTCGGTCCGTTCGGGCTTCCCCTGGTGTGGAAGAACCCGCACTTTTCCCGACGGGTCAAGGTGATCCTGACCCTCGTCATGATCGCCTACACCATCGCGCTGATCGATCTCACCATCCGGGCGGTCCGGGCCGTCCTGCAAGAGGTTGACGCGTTCAACGCGTCCCTCCGGTTTTAGATCACCTCTCCTGTCCTGACCATGATGCGCGCGTGGCTCGCCGTGCTGGCTCTTGCTGCGTCCGGCTGCATCGGCAGCCAGTTCAACCTCGCCACCCGGCGGGAGGAGTACACCATCACGTCCACCGAGAAGGAGGTGGAGGTGGGGCGCAAGCTCGCGGCGCAGGTCCGGGAAGAGCTGACGATCGCCGCGGATGACCCGCTCCAGGCCAGGGTCCGGGCGATCGGCGAGCGGATTGTGGCAGTCTGCGACCGGAAGGAGCTGGTCTACAGCTTCAGCGTGGTGGAGGACGCCGAGGTCAACGCGTTCTCCTTGCCCGGCGGGTACGTCTTCGTCAACAACGGGCTCATCAAGAAGGCGACGAGCGATGACGAGTTGGCGGCGGTGATCGCGCACGAGGTCGCGCACATCACCGCCCGACACTCGGTCAAGCGCTACGAGGGCCGCCTCGGGGCGCAGTTGGCGCGGCTTGCCGCGCTCGCGTCCCGCCAGGGGCAGGCGGTCGCCGGCGTGAGCACTGCGCTGCAGGCCGCGCAGCTGTCGTACGCCCGGCAGGATGAGTTGGAAGCGGACCGGCTGGCGGTGCGCTACCTGCAGGCGGCGGGGTTCAATCCGAGGGCGATGCTGACCTTTCTGGAGACGCTGCGGGAGGTTCATCAGCAGCGTGAATCCTACCTGCCGCGCGGGATCGTGCGGCCCCACTATGCCCTGACCCACCCCTACGTGCCGGAGCGGGTGCGCGCGGTAAAGGAAGCGCTCTTCGGGGTGGCCGACTACCTGGACTACCTCAACTCACCCCAATAGCTTGCCGGCCATCGCCCAGTCGGATCGCTTGACGTCCCTGAAGACGATCCAGACCTGCTCCTTCGAGACCTTCGCGATCTCGACGAACGCAGCTGTCATCGCGTCGGCCAGTTGGGCTTTCTGCTGCGGGCTGCGGCCTTCCAGCCACTCCACGGTGATCACCGGCATCTTCGATCCTCCTCCATGATAGTCATGCGGGTGTCTGGAGCGGTGACGGCCGCCGCGGCCTGACATGCGCCTGCCTGAGCGCCGCGCGCAGCGCGCCCACCAGGAAGAGCGACCCGGTCACGACGATGGCGTCGGTGGCAGCCACGGCATTCAACAGGTACGTGTAGGCGTCCACGGCGTCAGACATCACGTGGACATCGTCGCAGAAGGGGCGCAGGCGCCGCGCCAACTCCACGGGATCGAGCGCACGGGGATGGCGGCTCTGCGTGCAGGTCGCGCTGACGGCCAGCGGGCCGAGCACCTTGCCGAGCCCCTCCACCGCCTTATCCGAGGAGGTTCCGATGAGCAGGTGGATCCGGCGCCCGGCGCACAGCTCGGTCAGCGCCTCGCGCAGCGCGCCGGCGGCGTGCGGGTTATGCGCGCCGTCGAGCAGCACGAGCGGCGCCTCGTGGACCGCCTCCAGCCGACCCGGCCAGGCGACATGCGCCAGCCCCTGCGCCACCAGCCCGTGCGGCGCCCCGGTGCCGGAGAGCAGCTCGAGGGCCGCCACCGCGACCGCGGCGTTCTGGGCCTGATGCCGCCCCACGAGCGGTACGTCCACCGACTCGTAGATCCCGCGCACACCCGTGATGGTCAGCTGCAACCCGTCCAGGCTGTGACGCTGGATCCGGACCGTCACATCCTCCCCGCAGCGGAGCAGCGAGGCGCCGTGCGCCTCGCACGCCTCGCGCACCACCGCCAGGATCGGCTCCGGCTGGGCGCAGGTGATCACGGTCTGCCGCGGCTTGATAATGCCGGCTTTTTCCCGGGCGACCGCCGCCGGATCGCGGCCCAACAGCTCGGCGTGATCGACGTCGATCGGGGCGATGAGGGAGAGCTCCTGATGCACGACGTTGGTGGCATCCAGCCGCCCGCCCAGCCCGACCTCGAGCACCGCCACGTCCACCCGGCGCTGCTGGAAATACCGGAACGCCAGCGCCGTCACCAGCTCGAAGTGCGTCGGCGGCCCCTCCGGCGACTCGCGCCGCACAGTCTCGATGGCCGGCTGCATCGCCTCGAGACAGGCGACGAACTCCTCCTCGCTGATCCAGTCCTCCCCGTGCGACCACTCGCCGGACTGCGGGCCGTCGGTCCAGACCCGGATCCGCTCCCGGAGATGCTCGAGATGCGGGGAGGTGTACAGGCCGACGCGCAGCGGGCTTTCCCGGAGCATCGCATAGAGCATCGCGCAGATGGAGCCTTTGCCGTTCGTTCCGGCGACCAGGATCGAGCGGAAGCGCCGCTGCGGATCGCCGAGCGCGCCGCACAGCCGCCGCATGCGCTCCAGCTTCACCTCCCGCATCGCCTGGGGGTGGCGCTCGTAGTCGGCGAACGTCTCCAGATACGCCATCGCGTCTTGGAACGTCATGACCCGCCGGCCTCCCGCTCGCGCTTGCGCCACTGCTCGAGCATCCGCCGCAGATCGCCCTCGGCGGAGCGGATGACGAGCGCGCCCACCAGCAACAGCACGGAGAACTGCCAGGCGTCTTCCGGCCCCACGATGAGGCCCGTGTGGATGTCCTCGGCGGCCGCCAGCTGTGCGGTAAAATGCTCGATGCTGCGCGCCAGCGAGCCTTCCCGGAGATCCAGCGACGACAGCTGATGGCGGTACTTCAGGGCGGGAAACTGGATGCCGCGCACCAGCAGGAAGGTGGCCAGCGCGGCATCGCTCAGGTGGAGATCCGGGTCAAACTCGAACCCCTCGAACTGTGCGGCAAGCGTCGGCAGAATGATCGCCGGCCGCTCGACCAGCACGTGGCCCCGGCGGACCACCGTATCGCCCGGGTTGACTGCGGATTCCGCCAGGAACAGATAGGGCACGGGCGTGGTGTCAAAGGTCGCCAGATCCTGCAGGCGCAGGCGCAGGATCTCGGTCTGGCGTCTCGCCTTGTCCCACAACGCTTGAGGGTCCATCAATGGCCAGGGGCGCTAATGCCGAAAATGGCGGACGCCGGTCAGGGCCATCGCGAGGCCCGCGGCGTTCGCCGCCGCGATGACCTCCTCATCCCGAATCGAGCCGCCCGGCTGGATGATCGCCGCAACCCCGGCCTTCGCCAGCAGCTCCACGCTGTCCGGAAACGGGAAGAACCCATCCGAGGCGGCGACCGCGCCGCGGCTGCGCGCCCCCGCCTTCTCCAGCGCGAGCCGCACCGAGCCCACCCGGCTGGGCTGGCCCTGCCCGATACCCACCGTGGCGCTTTCGCGGGCCAGGACGACGGCATTTGAGCGGACATGCTTGGCGGCGCGCCACGCAAAGAGCAGCTGAGCTCGCTGGGCGTCCGTCGGCGCACGCGTGGTGATCACGCGCAGGGCCTCCGCCGCCTCCGGCGCGGCATCCGGCTCCTGCAGCAGCCACCCCCCCAGCACTTGACGCCATTCCCACCCGGCGGGACGGCTGCGCGGCCACTCCAGGATGATGAGCCGGAGGTTCGGCTTGCGGGCGAAGCGCGCCTCGGCCTCCGGCGAGGCGGCCGGCGCGGCGACCACTTCCAGGAACGTCTCCATCAACGCGTCGGCCAGCGCGCGGTCGATCGGGCGGTTGACCCCGACGATGCCGCCGAAGGCGGATTCCGCATCACAGGCGAAGGCGCGCTCGTACGCGCTGCGTCCGTCGGCGGCGCTCGCCAGCCCGCACAGCGAGCTGTGCTTGACGATCGCGCAGGTCGGCTCGGGGAACTCCAGCAGGCAGCGAACGGCCGCATCAAGGTCGAGCAGGTTGTTGTAGGACAGCGTCTTGCCCTGGCGCTGCGTCAGCGTCCCCACGCCATAGGCCGGCGTGGAGGCCGGCACGTACCACGCGCCCCGCTGGTGGGGGTTTTCGCCATACCGCAGCCGCTGCCGGCGGGCGATCGTGACGCTCATCGAGTCGGGCAAGTCCGCAGGCGATGCGCTGGAAGGCTGTGAGCCGTCCGCTGACCCCAGGAAGCCTGCGATCCGCTGGTCGTACGCGCTGGCCAGCGTGAACGCGCGCGCCGCGAGCTCGCGGCTGAGGCGCTCGTCAAGCCGCCCCTGGCTGCTGGTGAGCGCCTCCGCGACCTGGGCGTATTGCTGCGGCTGGCAGACGACCGCCACGTGCTGGAAGTTCTTGGCCGCCGCGCGCAACAGCGCCACCCCGCCGATATCGATCTGCTCGACCGCGGCCTCCACGGTCACCCCAGGCGTGGCGATGGTCTCCTCGAACGGGTAGAGGTTGACGACCACGAGGTCGATCAGCCCGCCCGCGCCGACCGCCGCCACGTGGGCCGGGTCGTCGCGCCGCGCGAGGATGCCGGCGTGGATCTTCGGGTGCAGCGTCTTCACCCGCCCGTCGAGCTGCTCGGTGATTCCCGCAAACTGCTCCACCGTCGTGCTGCGCACTCCCTGCGTCACCAGGAACTCCGCCGTCCCCCCTGATGCCACCAGCTCGACGCCGAGTGCTTTCAGCGTCTTGGCGAATGCGTCCAACCCGGTTTTATCGGCGCAGCTCAACAGCGCCCGCTTCACGGTGATCATGCGCCCCTGCCCAACTCACGGGCCACCAGCCGGCGGAAGGCCTGATGGAGCCGCCGCGTGACAGGGCCGGGCCGTCCGGTCCCGATCCGCCGGCCGTCGATCCACGTCACCGGCAGCACTTCCTTCAGCGTGCTCGTCAGGAACGCCTCGTCGGCATTATACACGTCGTGGCGGGTCAGCGGCTCTTCCCGGATCGGCAGCCCTGCCTCGCCCGCAAGCTCGAACAGCACGTCGCGGGTGATGCCGGCCAGCAGCCCCAGCCAGCACGGGGGCGTCAGGATCGCCCCGTCGCTGACGAGGCCGAAGTTGCTCGCGGTGCTCTCGGTCACCGAGCCGAGCGCGTCCATGAACAACGCCTCCTCCACCCCGCGCAGGTGCGCATCCACCACCGCCAGGACGCTGCCGAGGCGGGCCGAGTACTTGGCCTGCGGCGTGATGGCCCCGACCGAAAATTTGCGCGTCGGCACCACCGCGACCCGGATGCCGCGACGGTAGGCGGCGGCCGGCGGATGGATCGCCTGCTGCACCACAATGCTGGGCGCAGCGCTCCCTCGCGGCTGCGGCAGGAGGGCCACCCGCACCACCGCGTCTCTCAAGCCGGAGCGCGCCAGCGCCGCCAACAACTGCGCCCGCAGCCGGCGCCGGTTGGCCGGTGCTGGCGTGCCAAGGAACGTCGCCGACGCGTCGAGGCGGTCCAGGTGCGCGTCCAGCCGGAAGATGCGGCCCCGGTAGGCCCGCATCGTCTCAAAGCAGCCGTGGGACCGCCACAGCGCTGGCAGCGCCGCGCGGAGAGGATCATCCCACCACCTCTTTGCGGACGCCCACCCCTGGTGGGC
>Ga0137796_10000929_pt1 | contig 17538 bp, 22 predicted proteins | sample OV2TP3_FD_97704 | JGI IMG/M metagenome (GOLD analysis project Ga0137796, IMG submission 97704) | reverse complement strand
CACCGCCGCCGCCACCCGCTGCAGCGCTTCGGCCGCCACGACGAGCTCACCAACCTGGCCGCCTTCCTGCTCGCGCCCCAGACCGAGTACATCAACGGCGACTGCGTCACCATTGACGGCGCCGAATGGCTGCGCCACGGCGGCGAATTCAACTACCTCGACGACGTCCCCGCCTCCGCCTGGGACCAGCTCGACCAAGCCCGCAAGTCCAAGCGATGATTGGAAAGGGCGGGGCTTCAGCCCCGCCGCCAGGAGCGCCTCGAATGTTCCTTTCCTCGCTGCCGCAGGCCGGCGCGGAGCCCGCAGGGCGCAGCGCCACGAACGAACAATCTGCGCTACTCCCCGGCCTTGGGGCGCTCCTCGAGCTCCACGACCATGAACTCGATCGGCCGGCGCGCCTCGCGCAGCTCCAGCCCAAGCTGCTCCCGCACCGCCACCACCACCGACTCCGTCTTCTCTTCGTCCCACTTCAGGTCGAAATGAAACGTCCCCTCAATTCCCGTCTCGTCCACCACCGGCTTCCCGAGCGCAGACTCCAGCATCCGGGCGAGATCGACGGTGGAACTGTAGCGACCCTCAAGCATCCCTCTCATCCTGCGGGCGGCACTCCCGCCCTTGGTGGTCGGTTGGCGCAGCGCCGCTGTCCGGCCCTGCGGCGCCGCCAGCACCCATACCTCCGCCTCGCGGGTCTCCTGCCGCAGCTGCAGCCCCAAACCCACTTCCAGCGTCTGCCGCAAGACCGTTTTGAGCATCTCCGCCCGAGCATCAGGAACGCGGACCACCAAGTCATAGTCCTGCTGCGCCAGTTCTTCAGGCAGCATCACCCGCTCAAAGGAGATCCCCAGGCCGTTGCCGATGATCTCCCTCAGCCCCATGCCGCGCATCAGGATTTCGTTGTTGGCCCGCTTGACCCCCATCATGTTGCTTGGCTGGTGCGGCCGGATCCAGGCCTCCAGCAGCGCCTCGGACGACTCCCCGCTGCGCATGCCGGCGAAGGCGTCAATCGCCCCCGATGCTTTGGGCAGCTTCTCCCGTACCTCGGCAATCTTCCCGGCGACCACGGCCTCCAGCATCTCTTCGGTGAACCCCTCCGGCCGCGTCTCCGCCAGGACGTTCCCTTCCGGCCCGACGAGCACCGTGTGGGGGATTCCCTCCACCGCGAAGCCTTTCCACATCGACCGATCCGTGTCGAGTCCTACCCAGCCCGCAATCGGCTTGTCGCCCAAGAACTCCCGCACCACCTCTTCGTCCTCATTGCTGATGGAGATGAACTGCACCCGGCCCTCGAACTTGGTCGCCAGCTCGTTCAGGTGCGGGATGGCCGCCACGCACGGGGCGCACCAGGTCGTCCAAAACTCCAACACCACCACCTTGCCCCGCAACTCCTCCCAGCTTCCCGCCGCACCCACCGCCGGCTGCACCCATTTCACCTTCAGCGCCGGCGCCGGCTTCCCGACCTCCACTCCCGCGGCCTCGGCCACCCCAGAGCCAGCGGCCATAAGAAGGCCTGCAAGAAGAGCAATCGACCTTGCATTCATTCGGGTTTCTCCATGCCCGATGGTCTTCAGCCCCCAGATTTTATCCTTCTCCAGGCCTCCGTTCCAGGCTTCTCAATCGTCCATCCGTGTTCATCCGTTGTTCCAGACTCTTTCCGTCAGGAACTTTCTGCCCCGAACGGGTAAATTTTACCCCACAAAAATTGCTCCCGCATTCATTCCAAAGCAACCTTTCGCCTCTAACTCCCAGCATTTCAGTCTTTGCGCGAACGCGCCGCCTTTGGCAGGCAACTTGCACTCCTAGGGGTACGGCGAAAGGATTTCTGAGGCCGCGCTTAGCGTGGCCGAGGTGGGGGTCCTAAGCCGTATCAAATGGAAGGCTATTGCCTGCCCATCGCGCGCGCCCGGCGGGTGCTTCTGCTGGCCCGCCAGGCGCGCGTCCGCCTGGACGTGCACGCGGCCCTGGAGGCCGCGGGGTGCCGGGTTATCTCTCGCGACTACTTCCGCCCCTCCGACCTGACTCGCTATCCGCCCTACGATCTCGTCCTCGCCGACGCCGCCCTCTTCTCCGAGCCGCACCGCGTCGAGCTGCTCCGTGACCTGCGCGACGCCTTTTGCCGCTCCCGCTTTGTGGTGTTACTCGACACCAACGACCCCTGGCTCCGCGGCGAAGTCCAGAAGGCCGGCTTCCCCGCCCTGATCGACTACGCCGCCGACCCCGGCTCCGTCTCCACCTTCGCCCGCGACGCCGTCTACGCCCCCGCCCCCGAGCCCGCTCCCCTGCTCTTCGACCTTGAGCCCGGCTGGGCCTCCCTCAGCAGTCTCATCCCGCACCGCCCTCTTCCCCAAGGCTAGCACCGTTCCGCACGCCTCGGCGCTCTCTGCGCTCCTCCGCGTCCTCTGCGGTCGGCTTTGTTCTTCTAATCCGTGTTCATCCGCTTGCCCTGAGCAAGCCCAGCAAAGCGGGGCGCGCTGAAGGGTGGTTCCTAGTCCGTCAAGACTTCCAGCAGCCGGTCCATCTCCCATTCGCGGTTGTAGAGGTTCGGCCCCACCCGCAGCGCATCGTCGCGCAGGCTGACGAACACATTCCTCTTCCGCAGCGTCTCCCACAGCTCCGCCGTTTTCTCTGCCGTCCGCGCCGCCACGCAGACAATCGTCCCTCGGCGCGCCGCCTCGCGCGGCGAGCGCAGCACCATCCGGTCGCGTGGCAGCCGCTCGATCAGGTAGTCACACAGCCCCTGCGCGTGCCGCTCGATCGTCTCCACCCCCACGCGCAGCAGGAACTCCACCGACGCCCGCATCGCCGAGTAGTTCAGGAAGTTCCCCGCTTCGGGCGGATCCCACCGCCGCGCTCCCGCCGCCAGCTTCCACCCCTCGCGCGGCAGCCGGTTGAAGTTCTCCGCCCCCTCGACGTTCATCCAGTGGATGTCGCCCACCTCCAGCCGCTCAATCAGCTCTTCGCGCACGTAGAAGAACCCCGTCCCGTACGGCGAGAACAGCCACTTGTACCCCGCCGAGGTCAGGAAGTCGCACCCGAGCTGCTGGACCTCGAACGCCACCGCTCCCGCCGCCTGGCTCGCATCCACGAACGTCAGCACGCCCCGCTCGCGGCAGCCCGCCGCCAGCTTCGCCACCTCAATCCGGTTCCCGCTCGAGAACGCCACGTAGCTCGCCGCCACCAGCCGCGTCTTCGGCCCCACCGCCGCCAGCAAGTCCTCCGCGGTGATGAACCGCCCGTCGCTCGGCGCCACCGCGCGCACCACCACGCTGCGCCGCTCCAGATGCTTCCACGGGTAGTAGTTCGCCGGGAACTCCATCGCCGGCAGCACAATCTCGTCGCCCGGCTTCCAGTCCAGCCCGCGCGCCACCGCGTTCACGCCGTCCGACGCCCCCGTCCCCAGCGCAATCTCGGGGGGCTTCGCCCCGATGAGTTTCGCCAGCGCCGCCCGCGTCTGTTCCGGCAGCTCGAAGTAGTGCTCCGCGGCGATGCGCTCGGGATACTTCTTCAGCTCCAGCGCCTCCTGCACCGCCCGAATCGTCACGCGCGGGAACGGCCCCTGCGCCGCGCAGTCGAGGTACACGCGGCTCTCCCACTTCTTGTCCGCCTCCGCCGGCGCGGGGAAATCCCAGAACTCCTCTCGCCAATCCACCGCCCTCTGCGCCTCCGCCTTCATCCCCTCTCCTGTCCGCTCCATTGTCCCAGGCGCACCTCGGAAAACAAGAACCAATATGGCGCGGTGGTTGTCCCGAAGCCGGCTGCACGTTACGCGGCGAACGCCTAGAAGTGCTCCGCCAACTCCGGGAACGACTTGAGTTCGAGCAGTTCGCCGGCCCCTCGACGTATCTCCTCGTGCTCGTAGTCCCAACTCCGCGCCGACGGGATGTACACCGCGTTCATCCCCGCCGCCAGCGCCGGGTTGATGTCCGACCGCGGGCTGTTCCCCACCATCCACACGCTCCGCAGCTCCAACCGCTGCCGCTCCAGCAGCGCGCGGTAGGCGCCCTCATTCTTCTCGCTCACCACCGCGCACGTCTCAAAGAACGCCTGCAGCCCGGACATCTCCACCTTCCGCCCCTGTTCGTCCGCGTGTCCCTTGGTGAACAACAACAATCGGTGCCGCGGCGCCAGGTACGCCAGCGTCTCCACCACCCCGTCAAACAACTGTCGCGGTTCCTCCTGCAGCCGCCGCGCAATCCGCCGGATTTCCTCCACGTGCGCCGGGTCCGCCCGTTCCCCCGCTAGCTCGAGGTAAACCTCCTCCAGCGTCAGCGCGAAGCTCCACGCCCCGTAACCCCGCGCCAGAATGTTTCTCCGCTCGGTCAGGTCGAGCGTCCGCCGCACGTGCTCCGCCGCGTAGCCCAGCGGCGCGCACAGCGCCACATAGGCGTCAATCGCCTGTTCGAAGTGGAGGTTTTCTTCCCAGAGGGTGTCGTCGGCGTCGATCAGCAGCACTTGCCCCTGGCGCCGCATCCGTAGGTCGCTCGCCCGGCTCAGCTCTTCGCTTGCGCCGCGGAAAGCTGCTCCAGAATCCGCCGCCCCAGCCGTTGCAGGTCGCCGTGCAGCTTCAGGTAGGCCTCGAAGTCGCGGTCGACTTCCAGCGCCTGCTCCGCCGGCAGCTTCGCCCGGAACACCATGTCTCGAACCTGCACCGGCGTCGGCAGCAGCACCTCTTCGTTCAGTTCTTCCAGCGCCTGCCCCGGATCGTAGTGATACCCCATAGCCGTTCTCCCTCCTTGCTAAGTGTACATCTTGTTGGGGTCGCCGCTTTAGCGGCGACATCATCCGCCGCCCTTAAGCCAAGGGGCTTTAGCCCCTGAGTCCTGCGCGTAGTCGAAAGGTGCACCTCTGCCGTTCGTTTGTCTTTTCACCGGTCACCGGTCACCAATCACCTCTCACCGTCTTTCTCAGAACGCCTGCCGCTCCGACCACTTCCGCACGATCCGCCAGCGCCCGTCCGCGCCTCGCCGCAGCACTTCCAGCGTCACCTCGATTTCCCCCACCGGCGTGTCCACCACCGAGAAGTCGCTCCGCACCGCCGCCGTCACCTCCGTGGCGCTGCGCGGCACCACCGTCAGCAGGCTCCGGTTCCACAGCGTCTGCTTCCCGCGCACCGAATCCATGTACTGCCGCACGCCCTCCACCGACGCCTCCTTGTCCGCCTGCATCACCCGGCCCGAAACGTAGAGATAGCTCGCAAACTCTTCGTCGAGACTTTCGGCAATCGTCTTCACGTCGCGCTCGTCCCACGCCCGCCAGTACTCGCGGTAGAAGGCGTTCACCTCCTCCACTACCCTGTGCACGTCCGCTTCCCCCGCCGGCCTTGCCGCCGGAGGTTGCGGAGGCTCCTGCGCCCCCGCCAACGGCAACAACACCAGCGCCAGAATGAACACGCCTATATTTCGGCCCATCGACTCCTCCTCGCACCCGCAACAATCTGTTCAACCCAGCGGCTCCCGCCGCTGGGCTCACGCCTTGTTCGGATTTCAGAACCGCAGCAGGTAGGAAAACTTGACGAAAAACTGCCCCGCGTCATTGATGAACGCCCGCCGCCGCTGGATGAGCGCCGCCTGCTCGGCGGGAAGGGTGGGGCAGTCGCTGGCCGCAATGCCGGGTCCTTCGCACAGAAAGATGTTCTGCGCGTTCCCATTATACCCGACGAACAACACCGTCCCCGGATGCACCAGATAGGTAATCAGAAAATCGGCGTTGAAGTTCTTGCTGGTCGTCAGCACGGTGTGCGCCGGGTTGGCCAGCACCGCGTCGTACTGCAGGATCATCCGCAGCGAAAGCTCCCGCGTGAACTGGTAGTTCCACTTCGAGCGGATAATGTGGTTGTTGAAGACGCTCTCCTCCGTCGCTCGGTCCTTCAGCCGGAACCAGAGGTAGGTATTGTCGATCCGCAGCCGCGTCGTCGGCCGCAGCGTCAAGCCGAGATTGCCCGTGGTGATGTCGGCCAGCTCCGGCGACTGCCCCGCCGGCGGCACGAAGTTGATTCGCGTCCCCCAGGTGTAGCTTCCGAAGAACGATACCTGGCGGAGGTATTGGGTGGCCCAGAAAAAACCCTTTCGGTTCCTCGAAAAGTCCATGTTCTCCGTCAGCACCGGGAAGTCCACCGGCCGCAGCCGCTCCCGGTCGTAGTTGAACAACGCCCCCACCTCGGTGCCCCCGATGAACTCGAACGTGATCGAGCTGTCGTGCACGAAGTCGAGCCGCGTCCCCGAGTGGTCGAACACCGCCTCGGTGTTGAAGAACGGCCCCCACGAGATGAAGTACTTTCCCTCCGGCCGGAACCCGTAGCCCACCTGCTGTCCCACTCGCCGGATGTCGGGCCGCCGCAGAAACCCCGTCGCCGTCCGGTACCCGCGGCTGAAGTCGTTGTACTCCAGCTCGTAATTGAACTGCCGCCCGCTGCGCTCGATCTCGGCCTGGTAGGCCGGCCCGGCCAGCTTGCCCTCGTCGCCCCGGAAGCAGCCGTCGATCGCCTGCCGCCCGCTCCCTCGCGTGGCGAAATCGCTCACGGGAAAGCACCGTGTCCAGCTCGTCACCGCCTGGAACTCCGCCGTCCAATTCTCATTGAGCTTGAACCGCCCGTCCACGCCTCCGATGCGGTTGTAGACGCCTTCGAACTCGCGGTCGGTCAGGATGAACCCCAGCGTCGACTGCTCCCCGATGTCGCGGTTCACCCGCAGGATTCCGAACAGCGCCCGCTGGCCGTGCAGCGGGTCGTCGGGTGTCACCAGCTTGCCCGGCGCTTCGTCGTCAATCGCGAACGCCCCCAGCGCCCACTTCCCCAGCTTCCCCGTCCCGCGCACCCCGAACTGCGGGTCGGCGATCCGCCGCGTGAAGACCAGGTCAATGGGCGTGTTGAAGTAGCTGGCGTTCTCCAGGAAGAACGGCCGCTTCTCCGGGAAGAACACCTCGAAGCGCTGGTTCACCGTCACCTGCGGCTCGTCCGACTCCACCTGGCTGAAATCCGGGTTCAAGGCAATGTCCATCACCAGCGCGTCTTTGAAAACGATCTTCGCGTCCAGTCCGCCGTCGCCCTCGAAGCGGTTGCGGTCGAACCGCGGCCGCAGTGGGTCGCGCGTGTCCAGCGTGCGGTCGGAGCGGAAGATCCCGTAGGGAATCAGCTGCACGTTGCGCCCCGGAGAGATGTTCTCCAGCCCTTTCAGCGTCGCCGCCTGGTTCAGCCGCCCCTCGATGCGGCTGGAGATGTGCGGCCAGAAGGTCTCCTCGTTCAGCCGCGGCATCTCGCGCAGGAAGATGAGCCCCCACGTCTGCTGCGGCGCCGAAGAAAAGCGCAGGCTCTTGAATGGGATCGCCATCCACACCACGTACCCCTGGTCGGTCACCTTCCCCCGCGAATGCCACAGGGTGTCGAAGGAAGAGTCGAACCCCTGACCCTCCGTCCACAGCGCGTCCCATTGGATCCCGAACGGGTTGGTGATGAAGGCGTAGGCTCGGCGCTCATCCTTGAACGTGTCCAGCATCACCTCCACGATGTCGTCGCCGAAGATGTTCTCCCGCGGCGACATCCGCGCCCGCACCTGCCCCGCCTCCGGCTCGAAGCAGATGAAGACCACGTACAGGTTCTTGTCGTCGTAGCCCACGTAAACTTCCGTGTGGCGCGTGGAGGGCTTGCCGTCGCTCGGCCGCTGCTGGATGAACCCCTCTACCTTAGCCAGCTTCCCGGCCATCTCCGCATTGGGCTTCATTTCCAGGAAATCGTCCAGCTCCGGCGCCCGCGGCACCCGCGGGATGGTCACCGTCGGCGCCTCCGCCCCTTCCAGCGCGCCCGCCACCGACACGGCCACCAGCGCAGCCAGGACCCCCAGTTGAACCCGCTGCCCCCTTCTCCGCATCAAGCCCCTTGAGGTTGGCTTTTCGGCCCCGCGCCTCACTGCGGCGGGGAAAGGAAATCGTAGCCTTCGATGGAAGCCGCCACCCCCGACACGGGTTTGGCGCCGCCCGGCGCTTCCACCCGCACCACCCGCCCCTGGCAGCGCACCTGCGCCTCGCCGCGCGGCAGCAACCGCGCGGGAAGCGTGAGCACCACCTCCACCACGCTCCCGGCGCTGAACTTCTGCTCGGAGAAGAAGTAGACCCCGGTCCGGCTGATGTCCCGCGTCGTTCCCGCGCTTCGCGCCGACCACGCCGGCGCCGTCATCCGAACCTGAACCGGAAGTTGCAAGGGAAACCGATGCGCAATCCGACGGTTGCTCATAGTTCAACCCCGGCTGCCAGTTTTCAGGCCGCCTACCCTAGCATTGCACTTCCAGCGCCGCAATAGGAAAGCAGTCTAGTTGTAGGCCTCGCTTGCCCAGTAGGACTCATACTGGACTCCCGGCTAGGTAGACCCACATCTGCTAGCATATCCTCCCACATGTCTATGAAGCGCAAAGTCCAATCCCTCTTCCTTCCCGGCCCCACCGGCAAGCTGGTAGCCCTCTGGGAGCAACCCGCCTCCCCCCGCTCCGACCTCGTCGCCCTCGCCTGCCACCCCCACCCGCTCTATGGCGGCACCCTGCACAACAAGGTCGTCCACCACACCGCTCGCGCCCTCCAGCATCTCGGCCTGGCCGTCCTGCGCTTCAACTTCCGCGGCGCTGGCTCCAGCCAGGGCCAACACGACCACGGTCGTGGCGAAGCCGACGACGTCCGCGCCGCCCTCGCCTGGCTGGAGGAAAAGACTCCAAGTGCTCAGGTTGTGTTAGCCGGATTCTCTTTCGGCGCCTGGGTGGGACTTCGCGTCGGCTGCGAAGACCAGCGCGTCAAAGCGCTGGTGGGCGTCGGCCTTCCCGCCGACGGCAGCGACTTCTCCTACCTGGCCGCCTGCCCCAAGCCCAAGCTCTTCGTCCAGGGCACCCGCGACCAGTTCGGCTCCCGCGAGTCCGTTGATGCCGTCCTTGCCCGCGCCCCCGACCCCAAGCAGCTCATCTGGATTCCCGCCGCCGACCACTTCTTCACCGGCCACTTGGAGGCGTTGCGCCGCGCCATCACCGAGAATCTTCCGGCCTTCATCGGCCCTTGGTCGCATCCAGGCTGACCACCGCTTCCGATCCGACCACCTCCGCCGTGTGCACCGTCCCCGCCGGAATCTCAATCATGTCGCCGGGCTCGAGCACGACTTCCTTCCCTTCGGCGCCGATCTTCAGCCGCCCGCGCAACACTGTGTCCTTCTTGTCCACCTCGTGCGTGTGCGCGGAAAAGTACGTCCCCGGCGGGTAGGTGTACCGGCTCACGGAGTACCCCTCGGCCTCCAGCCGCTTCCGCATCGCCGCCTCGCTCAGCGGCCCCCACTCTTCTTTCCAGTGCTCCACCCGCACCGCCATCTCGGGTCACTCCTTGGAGAAGAAGCTGGCGAAGCGCTCGGCCGGAAGCGGGGGCACCTCGCGCAGCTTCAGGTTCTCCTCCACGTGCTCCACCCGCTTCATCCCCACCAGCGCCACGTCCACGCCCGGAGCCGAGCGCGCGAACTGAAGGGCCCGCTGCGCATCCGTCTGGAGCTCCCCGTTGAGCGCCGAGCGCAGCTCCCCCGGCAGGTCGCGCCCCACCTGCCCCTGCAGCATCGACGCGCTCGCCAGCACCGCAATCCCCAGCCGCCGCGCCGCCTCCAGAAAAGAAACCTCTTCTCCACCCACCTTCTGGTTCGCGAACGCGTAAGCTTCCGGCATCGCCAAATTGAACGGCAGCTGCACCACTTTGAAGTGGTGCTCCTTGCCACCCACTTCCTCCGCCAGCCTCACCAGTTCCTCCAGCGACAGGTAGTCGCCCGCCCGCGAAGGTCGCCGGAACCCGTCCCACGTCGCCACCCCGTAGCAACGGATGTGCCCGACCTTCACCGCACTCTCCAACTTCCCGAACGCCAGCCCCAGCCGTCGCAGGAACTCCACCCGCGGCACCGCCTGCAGTTGGGTCTCCGGGTTGTGCACGAAGTAGATGTCGATGGTGTCGAGCTCCAGGTTGCGCCGGCTCCGCTCCAGTTGATCCGCGAGATACCCCGGCGACATGCAGTGCATTCCCCCGACGACCTCCTCCGGCTTCAGCACGCCTTTCTCCAGATACTCCCGGCGAAAGTAGGCGTTCGGGTCCGGCGGAAACGCGCCGTCCGGCGTCAGGAAACCGCCCTTGGTGGCTACCACAACTTCGTCCCGCGACACCTTGCCCGCCGCCACCTGCGCCTTCAAGGCCGCCCCCACCGACCGCTCGCTGCGCTGGAAGCGGTAGTTGATGGCCGTATCGATTACGTTGACCCCAAGCTCCAGCGCCCTCGCCACTGCCCGGGTATAGAGCTCGTCGGTGGCCGCGTCGGGCTCGCCCAGGTATGTCCCTATCCCCAACGAAGACAACCACTTGCCGCCCCACTCGCGAAAGTGCCCCCCGGCCGTCCGGCCTCCGAACCGTTCCGCATAACCCGCCGTCCCTTCCGGCGTCGCGTACCCTGTCAAACCCATGCATGTCCTCCCAAACGGGGATGCGGGAGTATAGCAAAGCCGGTTCCGCCCCTGTGGGAAAGCGCCACAATTCTTTAGTTGACTTCCACTTGACCTGTGCTACTCTAGACTAGCCACACTGTAGACCGAGTGCCCCGCCGCAACAGCGGGGCGGGTACAGGGTGCGGGAGGCTTTCGACCCCTCGGGGCAACAAGACCCCCACCTCCCTAAGGAAATTTGCCCCAAGCCTCCCCACCCTGTTTTTATTTCTGACCCTCAGGTAGTCCTCTGTGCAAGCCGCCTTCTACGTCGAACTGGATGAAGGCGACGATCGGCTGGAGATTCCCTGGGCCGACCCCGACAATCCCGCCAACCGTTTCTTCGACCTCAGGGCCGACCTCCGCGGGTTGGACCAGATTGCTGAGGCCCGCGACAACCCGCCCCTGCGCCGCTTCCTCGCCGCAGTCAACTCCCCGGACACTCTCTTCGCCACCGCCAAGTGCGACACCTGGCAGACCGATGAATTCAGCCCCGACGAGCGCGCCGCCTTCCCCCAGGCGCAAACCAAGTACGCCTCCTACGTTGACCTCGTCTTCAGCCGCGACGCCTTCAACTTCCATCGCCGGCACTACGAGCAGCTCGCCCACCGCCTGATTCCCCTCCTCCTGCCGACTTCCACGGCCGCCCGCACCGAGCTCTGCCTCCGCCACTGCCACTTCCGCCCGCACGAAGAGTGGGGCTTCTACCTGACCGTCTTCCTCCACGGCTACGGACGCGACGCCGCCGAAGCGGAACATCAATGGACCGAGGCTCTCGAAGTCTTTGAGTCCGCGCTCCAGCGCCTCTCCGCCGTCCTGCAGCAGGCGCTCCAACAGGCCGACGGCTGAGGATTCCGGCTTGCGCCGGCTCGCCCTTGTGGTAAGCTGGCCGCCTTCATTCGGGCGTTCGAGAGGACTTGCGGCCGTGTTCAGCCTGCGCGACTTCTTCAAAGACCGCGAGCTCTACCACGTCGGCCCCGACCACTCCGTCTTCGACGCCGCCCGCTTCATGACCGAGCGCAACATCGGCGCCGCCTGCGTGCTCGAGAACGGCCGCCTGGTCGGCATCGTCTCCGAGCGCGACATGATGAACCGCGTCATCGCCGCCGGCCGCGACCCCAAAGCCACCCGCGTGCGCGAGGTCATGACCGCCAAACCCGTGGTTGTCGAGGCCAGCGAGAGCCACGAGACCTGCCTCAAGGTCATGCAGCAGGCCAAGATCCGCCACCTGCCCGTCATTGACGCCGACCGCCTCCTCGGCGTCATCTCCCTCCGCGACCTCCTCCAGGTCGACCTCGACGAAAAAGTCGAAGAAATCAAGCTCATGCAGGACTACATCCACTACGTCCCGCCCTCCAAACCCCCAGGTCTGACTTGATCGCTTCCCCCCTGCCCTTGCCTGCCTCTCCGCCTTCACCCGGCGAGAATGTGGGTGTGGCCGCTGAACGAGAGCCGGCGCCCCGTCAGGGCGACAAGACCCGCTACCGCGCCCGCCTGGCGCGAGTCGAGACACTGACCGAGACCACCAAACACTTCGAGTTCGAAGTCCTCGGCCCCAGGCACTTCTCTTTCACCGCCGGGCAGTTCATCTCGCTCTACCTCGCCCGCGACGGCGGCGAAGACAACCGCGCCTACTCCCTTGCCTCTCCGCCCGTCGGGAACCGCTTCGACCTTTGCCTCAACCGCGTCCCCGGCGGCTACTTCTCCAACTACCTCTGCGACCTCGCCCCCGGCGCCACGGTCGATTTCGAAGGCCCATTCGGCTTCTTCGTCCTCCGCCAGCCGCCGCGCGACTCCCTCTTCATCGCCACCGGCACCGGCATCGCCCCCATCCGCGGCATGCTCCAGGAGCGGTTCGGGAACCCTTCGGCAAGCTCAGGGTCTTCGACCGACCGCCAAGTCTGGCTGCTCTTCGGTGTGCGCTACCCGAACACTATCCTCTACCGCGATGAGCTCGAAGCCCTCGCCGCCCGCCACTCCAACTTCCACTTTCTCCCTACTCTTTCGCGCGCGCCTGCCGAGTGGACCGGCCTTCGCGGCCACGTGCAGGAGCACCTCGAGCCGCTGCTGACGCAGCACTCCGGCGTAGACGCCTACATCTGCGGCCTCAAGGCCATGGTGGACGACGTTCGCCGGCGCCTCAAGGCCCGCGGCTTCGACCGCAAGCAAATCCGCTACGAAAAATATGACTGACCTCCCTTTCGGTTGTCATCCCGAGCGAAGCCCAGCCCGCTACTGCGGGCTGGGCGCAGTCGTCGAAGACCCTGAGCGTAGTCGAAGGGAGGGACCTGCTTTTGCTTCTTATCCGTGTTCATCTGTGTTCATCCGTGGTTTCATAAAGCTGTGAGCGACGAGCGCTGGAAACTCGAACAACTCAAAGAGCTCGCCCAGCTCGACCCTGCCGATCCGGTCGTCCACTACGGCCTCGGCTGCGAGCACCTGCGCTTCAAGGAGTATGAGGAGGCCGCCGCCTGCTTCCGCCGCACCCTCGAGCTCAAGCCCGACTACTCCGCCGCCCACCGCGACCTCGGCAAGGCGCTGGAGAAACTCGGCCAGACCGAGCCGGCCATCGCCGCCTACCGCACGGGGAAGGAAATCGCCTGCCGGAAGGGCGATCTGCAGACCGAGCGCGAAATCGACGTCTTCCTCAAGCGCCTCGGCGTCACGTGAGCAAGGCGGGGCAACCCTTCAGGGTTGCCATTCGAGGCCTGCATAGATAAGGGGCTTTAGCTCCTGAGGTCGGAATGGCGAACGAGCAGACGAGAGCGCGGGTGATAGCCCTCTTCGTTTCTCCGCTCAAGGGCCAACCCATGGAGTCGCGGCAGGAAGTTCTTGCTCGCGTCAGCCACGGCTTCGACGGCTGCGCTCACGCCCGCCCCGGCGGCAGCCGCCAGGTGCTGCTCCTCGACTCCGAAACTTTGCAGGAATTCTCCGTCGCTCCCGGTGCGCTCAAAGAGAACATCACGACGGTGGGACTGGATATCCCCGGCTTGGCGTCCGGCACCCGCCTGCGGCTGGGCGAAGCGCTGCTGGAAATCACCAAGCTCTGCACGCCCTGCGCGTTCGTGGATAGCGTGCAGCCCGGATTGCGCGAGAAGCTTCAGACCAGACGAGGAATGCTGGCCCGAGTGCTGGAAGGCGGCCCCATCCGCGTGGGCGACGCCATCCGTATCATGAATGATTAGCCACTAGGTGGACAGAGCAGCTCTTCAGAGCCGACAGGCCTATTAACCCCGGAGGCTCCTGCCTCCGGGAGAGCAGGCTCCCCCAGGCGGGAGCCTGGGGGCTCGGTGATGGGATTGCCCTTTCGTCAGCGGCGGCGACGCTTCTTGGCGCTCTTTTTCTTCGCGCTCTTCCTTCTCTTGGGCCGGGCTTTCTTGGCCGCCTTGGCCCTCTTCCTGGCCTTGGCTCGGCTCTTTTTCTTAGCTTTCTTCCGCGCCCGGGCCCGCGCGGCCTTCTTCTGCGCCGCGATTTCGGCCGGCGGAGGCTCGGCGAAACGGCCCACGCGCGGGCGCGCCAGCCGGTTGAAATCGGCAAAGCGCAGCCGCAGCGCCTCGGCGTGGGTGCCGGCATTGATGACGATGTTCTCGTTGCGGGTCACGTGGACGTCGGTGTAGGTGGGCAGCTGGTAGAGGTTGCCGAAGGGCGGCATGGCCCCCAGCTCGCAGTCGGGGAAAAACTGCTGGAAATCCTGCTCGCTCGCCAGCCGGCACTTCTTCGCCCCGGCCACGTGCGCCAGCTCCTTGAAGTTGATGCGCAGCGGCGCCGGCACCGCCACCAGCGCGAACTCCCCGTCCAGCTTCACCACCACCGCCTTGGTGAACTCGAATCCGGAGATGTGCATCCGCGCCGCCAGCTCCTGCGCGGTGAACGCCGGGTCGTGGTGCATCACGTCATAGCCGATCTCGAACCGGTCGAGGAAGTCCTTCAGGCGATTGGAAATCATCGCGCCCTCCTCCGGACGTTGCTTCGGGGGCTGCCTGGGCTCAGCATAGCAAAGCCGCACCGTTCCACCAAAAAGTATTTCCGCCCGAAAGGAAGGGCGGCGGGAAGGGGGAGACTTCCCGCCGCCGCGTGGGGTAGGCATGACCCCGCCCCTTCCCTCCGTCCTGGCCGTGTGGAGCGGCCAGCACGGTGGAGAAGGAGCGGGGGTCTGGCTATGGGGACCCTGAATCCCTCCTCCGCAACGACTAGCGGTCTTTCCGCACCCGGATGCGCCCGCTCGAGGTGCGCACATCCACCCGCGTACGGAGCGCCGGATGCTCGGAGCGCAGCGCCTGCGCCAGGTCGGCGGCGGTGACGAAGTCGCCGCACTGCCGCGCCTGCTCCCAGTTCCGACCGCCGTCGTAGCTTTTCATCACCACGAAGCCCGCCTGGGCTCCCGGCAATTCGTTCACTTTGCCCCCCTTGGTTTACGCGTCGGACTCGGCGGCTTGCCGCTCCATCGCCGCCAGCACGGCGCGAATCTCTTCCGCATCCAACCCCAGCGCCGCCACCGCGCTCAGGCCGCTGATGGCCGCGCCGATGACGTCCTCGCGGCGCACGCACTCGATGAGCCGCGCCGCCAGCCCCAGCGCGCAGCCCACCCGCACCGCCTTCTCCAGCCGGCCCATCTCCTGCCAGTCGGTCATCAGCGCCCCCTTAGCGCAATGCCTTGGCCCAGCGGGCCACCCGTTCGAAGCGGGCCGGCTCGCAGGCCGAGCAGATGACGTCGCTCACTTCCCGGCCGTTCTCCTTCCCTTCCTCGATGAAGATCAGCCACAGCAAGGCCTGCAACGCGTGATGGCCGCAGCGGGTTCGCTCCTCGGGTGTTCGCACCTCGGGCAGATACCGCCCGCTGCGGTTGGGTGGAGGGACAACCACTACCGTGGCGTTCTCGATGAACTGCAAGTGTGCCATCCGCGCACCTCCGCCCCGCCCGCCGCGGCGGGCAGGACAGTTGGCCAAGCCTACTTTTTCCCTAAAAGCCCTGCTGCGTTGCTCGCTAGGTTGTCCTCGTCGCCGTCATCCACTTCTCGAGAAGAAACTTCTGCTGGTCGTAGCTGGTGGTCAGCTTGAGCCCCCAGTAACGGTCGGCGTTGCAGATGGCGCAACCGCTGGTCAACTCCTCCTGCCGCTCGATCTTGCCCCGCCGCCCGAAGAAGAGCTGGTAGAGAATCGCGTGCTGCGTGTCAAAGCGACACTTCGGGCAGTACCGCGACTCCAGCTCCACTTTCAAATCTGCTTTGCTCATGAACGCAACCTTTTTACTCCAATCAAATCCCGCGTTCACCCTGAGCGCAGCCCCGACGAAGTCGGGGCGCAGCCGAAGGGCCGCCGCTTTACCGCAGGAACTCGCTCCTCCCCGCCTCGTGCGCCATCCGCTCGAACGCCGCGGGCTCGCACCCCGAGCAGATGCGACTATCCTCGCGCAGCGCCTGGATCGTTTCCCGCTGGCACCGCTCGCAGGGCTCCAGCCGGAACCGCATCATCGTCGCCGTCTCCAACGTTCCTCCTCCCATTCGGGTTTCTACCCGCAGCCGCTGGTGGTGCCGCAGTTGTGGCAGCGGTAGCAGGAGCCGTTGCGCGTCATCAGCGAGCCGCACTCCGGGCAGGCGGGCGCATCGGCCGGGGCCTGCACCGGCGCGGGCGCTTTCACGCGCATGGCCTCGGCGTCGGCGCCGGAAATCTCTGCCGCCGCCTTCACCGCCGGCGTGGGCTCCACCGCTTCTATCGTCCCCTCGCCGTTGGTCACGCCGATGTCCACCGTCTTGTACTCGGAGGAGATGAACTTCGCCCCCAGCCAGCGGAAGATGTAGTCGATGATGGACTTCGCCACCGGGATCTCCGGGTTGTTGGTCCAGCCCGAGGGCTCGAAGCGCACGTGGGAGAACTTGTCCACGTAAATCTTCAGCGGCACGCCGTGCTGCAGCGCAATCGAGATGGCCAGCGCGAAGCTGTCCATCACCCCCGAGAGCGTCGAGCCTTCCTTGGCCATGGTGATGAAGATTTCGCCCGGCGTCCCGTCCTTGTACAGCCCCACGGTGATGTAGCCCTCGTGGCCGGCGATGGAGAACTTGTGGGTGACGGCGTTGCGCGTCTCCGGCAGCTTGCGCCGCTGCAGCCGGCCCGTCGGAGCCGCAGCTGCCGGCGCCGGCACCGCCTCCGCCTTCGGCTCCGCCTCCGCCTTGGGCGCGCGCGCGGTGGTGGAGAGCGGCTGCACTTTCTTCGAGCCGTCGCGGTAGATGGCCACCGCCTTCAGCCCCAGCCGCCAGCCTTCAACGTAGGCCTGCATGATGTCCTCGACCGTGGTTTCCTCCGGCATGTTCACCGTCTTGGAGATGGCGCCGCTGATGAACGGCTGCGCCGCCGCCAGCATCTTCAGGTGGCCCATCGGGGTGATGGAGCGGGTGCCCGCCGCCGGCTTGAGCGAGCAGTCGAACACCGCCAGGTGCTCCTCCTTCAGGTGCGGCGCGCCCTCGATGGTGCCGGTGCGGTCGATGTTGTCCACCATCTCGCTGATCTGCTCCGGGGTGTAGTCCAGCCGCTGCAGCGCCATGGGCACGGTGTTGTTGACGATCTTGATGACCCCGCCCCCCACCAGTCGCTTGTACTTGACCAGGGCCAGGTCAGGCTCGATACCGGTCGTGTCGCAGTCCATCATGAAGGCGATGGTGCCGGTCGGCGCCAGCACCGAGGCCTGGGCGTTGCGGTAGCCGTGCTTCTTGCCGTCGGCCAGCGCGCGGTCCCACGAGTCCTGCGCCGCCGCCATCAGCACGCCGGGCACGTTCTTGGCGTTGATGCCGCGCAGCGCGTCGCGGTGCAGGGCGATGACGCCCAGCATGGACTCGCGGTTGGGCGCGTAGCCCGGGAAGGGGCCGGTGACCTCGGCGATGCGCGCGCTGGTCTGGTAGGCCTGCCCGGTCAGCAGCGCCGTGATGGCGCCGGTGAGGTCGCGCCCCTGGTCGGAGTCGTAGGGCACGCCCGAGGCCATCAGCAGCGCCCCCAGGTTGGCGTAGCCCAACCCCAGCGGCCGGTAAGCGTGGGAGTTCTGGGCAATCCTCTCGGTGGGGTAGCTGGCGTTGTCGAC
>Ga0137796_10000927_pt1 | contig 17547 bp, 17 predicted proteins | sample OV2TP3_FD_97704 | JGI IMG/M metagenome (GOLD analysis project Ga0137796, IMG submission 97704) | reverse complement strand
CAGAGCACAAATCCACAGGACCGTCTGGAAGAGGGTATTAAATTGAACGCCGTGTGCAACTTTTGTGTCATTGCGCCTGCCCTGGCTGGCAGGCCAGGGAGGAGCCGTAAGGCGACGAAGCAATCTTTTAAAAGATTGCTTCGCTTCACTTCGTTTCGCTCGCAATGACATAATAGGGGAAAAAAGTCGCACACGGCGTTCAATTTCAGAGGACAATGACAGATTATCCATGAAAGACCAAGGCATCGGCTTTGCGTTCCACATGGACTTTGCTTCCCTCTTTGAATCTTCCTGAGATGATCTCTTCGGCTAACGGGTCCTCCAGAAGACGCTGGATCGTCCGCTTGAGGGGCCTGGCCCCAAAAATGGGATCAAACCCTTTTTCAATCAAAAGCTCGATCGTTTCTTTCGAAACGACGATCTCAATTCCCTGCTCCTTAAGGCGACGGGCCTCTTCCTTGATTTCCAGATCCACGATCTGATAGAGGTTCTCCTTGGTGAGTGATTTAAAAACAATCGTATCGTCGATGCGGTTTAAAAATTCCGGTTTAAAGGTCTTTTTCACCTCCTCCATGAGCCGTTCCTTCATGTCTTGGTAGGTGACCTCCTCGGTCTGCGAGATAAACCCCAGCGACCCTTTTTTGCGCAGGATGTCCGCCCCCACATTCGAGGTCATCAGGATAACGGTGTTTCGGAAATCCACTTTGCGTCCCAGGCTGTCCGTCAGACGGCCGTCCTCCAAAACCTGCAGCAAGATATTAAAAATATCCGGGTGGGCCTTTTCGATCTCATCCAGCAAAACGACCGAATACGGACGCCGCCGGACCCGCTCGGTCAGCTGTCCCCCCTCCTCATAGCCGACATACCCCGGAGGGGCCCCGATCAAACGCGAGACGTTGAATTTGTCCATGTACTCGGACATGTCGAGCTGAATCAGGGCATTCTCGTCGCCAAACATAAATTCCGACAAGGCCCGCGCCAGAAGGGTCTTTCCCACGCCGGTGGGGCCCAGAAAGATAAACGAGCCAATCGGCCGACGGGGATTCTTGATCCCGGCCCGCGAACGCCTGACCGAACGGGCAATGGCGCTGATCGCCTCTTCCTGCCCGATCACGATCTTTCTTAAATGCTCCTCCATGTTGAGGAGCCGTTCGCTTTCCTTCTGCTCCAGACGAACCAGAGGGATCTTGGTCCACTGGGAGATCACCCGCGCGATGTCATCCTCTCCCAAGGTGGGCGTGATGTTGTCCCGCTTTTTATTCCATTCGTTGCGCATGCGCTCCAGCTCGTCTCGGGTGTCCCGCTCCTGGTCGCGCATCTTGGCGGCCTTCTCAAAATCCTGGCTTTTGATAAAGGCCTCTTTTTCTTTCTTCAATTGCTCGATTTTGGACTCCAGGTCTTTGATGTCTTGAGGGATGACCATCGACTGAAGACGCGCCCGGGCGCCGGCCTCATCGAGGATGTCCACGGCCTTATCCGGCAGAAATCTCCCCGAGATATAACGATCGGAGAGCTTCGCTGCCGCCTCCAGGGCACTATCGGAAAATTTGACGCGGTGGTGGGCCTCGTATTTATCCCGGAGACCCTTAAGAATAAAAATCGTTTCCTCAACCGACGGGGGATCCACGATAATGATCTGAAAGCGCCGTTCCAAGGCTGTGTCTTTCTCAATATATTTGCGGTACTCATCCAGGGTGGTCGCCCCGATGCACTGGATTTCTCCCCGGGCCAAAGCGGGTTTTAGGATATTCGCGGCGTCAATGGCGCCTTCCGCGGCCCCGGCCCCCACCAGCGTGTGCAGCTCATCGATAAAGAGGATGATTTTCCCGGAGCGCTTGAGCTCGTCCATGACCGCTTTGATCCGTTCCTCAAACTGGCCGCGGTATTTGGTTCCGGCAATCATCAAAGCCAAATCAAGAACCACGATATTTTTATCCCGCAAAACCTCCGGGACATCACCGGTCACAATGAGCTGAGCCAGACCTTCGACGATCGCGGTTTTGCCCACTCCCGCTTCTCCCAGCAAAACCGGATTATTTTTCGTCCGACGGCTTAAGATCTGAACAATCCGCTCGATTTCATTTTGACGCCCAATGACCGGATCGAGCTTGCCTTCTCTGGCCAGCTTGTTCAAATTCCGTCCATAGGCATCGATGGCCGGGGTTTTCCCTCCGGTTTTAACCGGCTCTTGAGTCCCGAATCCCGGGATGCCGGATCCCAGAAGCTCCATCACCTCATTTCTCACCTTGCCCAAATCCAGCCCCAGGTTCAAAAGCACGCGGTACGCCATGCCCTCGCCCTCTTTGATCAGACCGAGCAAGATGTGCTCGGTGCCGATATAATTGTGGCCCAGGGCCCGCGCCTCCTCGGCGGAAAGCTCCAGGGCCTTCTTGGAGCGCGGGGTAAAGGGGATATCGCCGATGACCTGGGTCTGCGGCCCGGGCTGAACGAGCTTTTCCACTTCGATCCGGATGGTCTCCAGATCCAACCCCAGCTTCTGCAGGACCGCGGCGGCCACGCCCTCGCCTTCGCGGATCAATCCCAAAAGAAGATGTTCCGTCCCGATATAATCGTGATTGAAGCGCCGGGCCTCTTCTTTCGCAAAGACAATCACCTTTCTGGCTCTTTCTGTAAAACGATTAAACATGTTAATTGCCTCCTAGTTTCTGTCTAATTAAAGCGGCCCGCCTGGCATCTCGTTCGTTGGAATTCAGCTTCTTCCCCTCGATTTTCTGCAGGTGCGCCGGTTGAATCATAATAAAAAGCTCGTTGATGGCCATGCGGTCCACGTCTTTGACAATCCCAACATCAACCCCCAGCCTCACCATGGACAAAAGCTCAATGGTCTCCTGGCTGGAAATGATGTGAGCATTCTTCAAGATACCCAAAGAACGATAGATCTTGTCCTCCAGCATCGATCGGTTTTGTAAAAGAAACGCCTGCCGGGCCTGCTCTTCCTGTTCGATGACCTGACGGATGAGCCCGTTGATGTTTTGGATGATATCCTCTTCGCTGTGCCCCAGGGAGACCTGATTGGAGATCTGGAAAAAATTGCCGGTCGCCTGGGTCCCCTCTCCGTAAAACCCGCGGGAGGCAAAGCTGAGCTTGGCGATGGCGGCCAAAACTTTATTGATCTGTTTGGTCATGACCAAGGCCGGCAGATGCAGCATGACCGAGCCGCGCATGGCGGTCCCGGTATTCGTCGGACACGCGGTCAAGTACCCCCAATCCTCCCGAAAGGCAAATTCCAGCTTGCCGGCCAAGGCATCGTCGATGGCGTTGATGATCTTCCATGCCTCATTGAGATCAAAGCCGGAGCGTAAGACCTGAATGCGCAGATGATCCTCCTCATTGACCATGACCGAGAGGATTTCTTCTTGAGAGACAATCAGGGCCTTGCCGTCGGTCGTGGCGGCGTGCTCGTGGCTCATCAGATGCCGTTCCACCAGAAACTGCCGGTCCACCTGATCCAGCTCCCCCAAACGCAGGAACATGGAATCTTTAAACATATTGATTTGACCGACAATCCCCTGCAGATTCTCTAAAATGTCGCTCAATCCTTTTTTGTTCAGCCGATGTGGGAAAGGCACCTGCGCGAGGTTCCGGGCCAGCCGGATGCGGGAGGAGATCACGATGTGGGCATGGGGGCCTGTGCCTTTGAGCCACTCGCCGGTATGATAAATCAGATCATCCAGCTTCATGGGGGGAGCCTTTCTTTTTCTCCAGCTCATGGATCTTGTCACGGAGCTCCGCGGCCTTCTCGAAATTCTCCGCTTGAATCGCCTGCTTCAGATGGTGCTTGAGTTCCTCTAAAGGATCGGCATCGGTCTTGGTTGAGAGAACCTGATATTTGGCCGGCATCTTTCCCGAATGCCGGGCGGACCCGTGGATCTTCTTCAAGAGGACCCCCAGATATTCTCGAAACGATGCGTAGCATTCGCTGCAGCCGAGTCTGCCGAACTTCCGGAAATCTTCGTAGGTCAGGCCGCAGCCCGAGCATTTTATTTTGACCTTCTCGACGTCTTTGACCTGCTGGCCGAAATCCGCCAGGCCCGCCAGAAGATCCGCCAGGCCGAACTGCTGCTCCATATGGACGCTCTTTTCGCGGGCGCAGCTTTCACAAAGATGCATCTCGGTCATCTGTTCATCGACAATTTCCGTCAAATGAACCGTGGCCTTCTTCTTCCCGCAGACGTCGCATTGCATATCTATCTTACCCTCACGCCCTCTTTCTTCGTGAGCTCTCGAAATAATTTCATCAGCTGGAGCGTGAGCCTGCCGGGACGACCCTCCCCGATCGTGCGGCCGTCCACCTTCACAACCGGAATAATCTCCGCGGCGGTGCCGGTTAAAAAGCATTCATCGGCGTTGTAGACCTCATGACGGGTGATGAGCCGTTCTTGGGTTGCAATACGATTCTTCAAAGCAAGATGAAGAACCGTATCCCGGGTGATTCCCCTTAAGCGGCTTTGAGACGGTGTGGCGAGGATCCCCTTTTTGATGATGAAGATATTGTCGCCGGTACACTCGGCCACATACCCTTCATGATCCAGCATGATGGCCTCATTGAAGCCGCCGTTATTAGCCTCGATCTTGGCCATGATGTTATTGAGATAATTCAAGCTCTTGAGCTGGGGATTCAGGGCGTCGGGTAAATTCCTCACCGTTGGCACCGTGATGATGGCCATCCCTTCTTTGTAAAGCTTCTGGGGATAAAGGGTGATTTTATCGGCGATGATCACGATGTGGGATTTCCCCTGGCATTTTCGCGGATCCAGCCCGAGGTCCCCTTCCCCCCGAGTCACGACAACCCGGATGTAGGCGTCTTTTAAATGATTGGCCTTGAGCGTCTGTAGGACGGCATGGCGCAGCTTCTGTTTCCCTAAGGCAATCTCAATCATCAAGGTGTGGGCCGTTTCAAAAAGCCGGTCGATATGCTCATTCAATTTAAAGACCAAACCCGAATACGATCGGATGCCTTCAAAGGCCCCGTCTCCGTATAAGAACCCATGATCGAAAATCGAAATCCTCGCCTGATCTTTCTCCACGAACCGGCCGTTTAAATAGATTTTCATGATGTCCTTCCCTCGCTCAAGTTATAGAATAAAGAATCTTGCCGCTGGCAACAATCTTCTGCAGAAATCGGTTTTCCCGTGCTAAGGCTTGATTTAACTCATCCTGTGTATAGACTAAAACGTCCACGGGAACCGGCGCCTCAGCCATTTTCAAAATAAACTCATCCAGCCTCTCTTTCATGGAACGGGGATCATGCTTAAGCACAATAAAAATATCGGCATCACTATGATGCCCTGCATTTCCCCACGCCAAGGAACCAAACAAATAAATCTTTTGAATCCTGGAGTTCGCTTCTGCCAAACGCTTCGCCAGACCTTTCAGAGAGGCCACAATCTTTTTCTCATCAAGAAATACAGGTCTTGACGAAGGAAAAAATATCTTCGGCATGATGGATTGCCTCCTGAGCGTCTTTGGCCGTGTAATACTCTAACGGCGCTCCCATTGCAAACCCATTCGGGTAACGTGTAGGGATATAGAGTTTATCCAAAAAGACCGCCTTCTCCAAAAGCCCTTCTGAAACCTTAATCCGGTCGGGAGGCAACTCCTTCAAGAGCTTGACGATCACATGCCCCCATCCCTCGCCACCGAGAAAATCATAAAGTCCTTTCATAGCCTTTTCCGCGCTCTGTTGACAGGCAAAACAGGCCCAATCGTAATCACCGACTTTTACTGATTTCTTGGCATGTTCTAAATCATTCTCAGACTGCATCAGCCAATCTTTAAAACGTTTCGGCATTCTTTTCCCTTTCTAAACCAATCTCCCATCCCGCATATGCAGGATCTTATGGGACCGCTTCGCAATCTTTTCATCGTGGGTCACAATGACCAAAGTCTGCCGATGGATCTTATTTAAAGTCATCAGAAGCTCGATGATCTCCTCCCCGGTCTCGGAATCCAGATTTCCCGTCGGCTCATCGCAAAAAATAATCTTAGGATCGTTGATCAAGGAGCGGGCAATGGCCACTCTCTGCTGTTCGCCGCCGGAGAGTTGATAAGGCTTATGGCTCACTCGGGCAGACAATCCCACGCGATCGAGCAAATCCAGGGCCCTTGTCTCTTTCGACTCGGAGGTTTCCGACTGCCCTTGGACTAAAGCCGGCAACAGCACATTCTCTAAAGCCGTAAACTCCGCCAGCAGATGATAAAACTGAAAAATAAAGCCGATCTTTCTATTTCTTAGCCTCGAGCGTTCATCGTCGCTGAAGCGATAAATATCTTTGCCTTCTAAGATCACTTGGCCTTGGATCGGCCGCTCCAAACCGCCCAGGATGTGCAGCAGCGTGGATTTTCCCGCGCCCGAGGGGCCGATGATGGAAAGGATATCGCCTTCTTTAATAGTCAAATCAACGCCCTTAAGGGCATGCAGTTTATGAGAACCCTCCCCGTATGTCTTGTGGATATTGACCGCTTCCAACATCATTCATACCTTAAGGCCTCGACCGGTTCCAGGGAGACCGCTTTCGCGGCCGGATACACAGTCGCCAAGTAACTGATGACCAAAGAAGATCCCACGATGATTAAAAGATCACCCAACTGCAAGATGACCGGCAAACGGTCAATATAATAAATCTCCTGCGGCAGTTTAATAAACTGATATTTTTTAAGAGCCAGGCTTAAGGCAACGCCTCCGATGAGGCCCCAAAACGTCCCCACGCAACCGATATAAAGGCCACTAAACGTAAAGATCCTGCGGATCGCGCTTCTGGGCACCCCCATCGACTTTAAAATGCCGATATCCTTGATTTTGCTGGTGACGGTCACAATCAAGGTGCTGACAATGTTAAAAGAGGCAACCAGCACAATCAATGTTAGGATAACAAACATGGCGAATTTTTCAAGACGTAAAGCGGCAAAAAAATTCTGGTTGGTTTCAATCCAAGTCCGCACCACATAGGCGAAGCCGATCTTCTGATAAATCTCTTCTTTAAGATGCGGGGCGTCATAAACATTGTCCAGCTTAACGGCGATGCCACTGACGAGACTTGGGGGAAAAGAAAAAATCTCTTGGGCCGTCTTCAAGGGGACTAAAACCAGATTCATATCGTAATCGTACATCCCGGAGGTGAAAATCCCCGCCACCTGCAACGGATGACGCCAGCTTTTGCTGGCGGTCCCCGCCACCGGTGAGATCACCGTGAGGGTGTCGCCTTTGGTGTATCCCCAGAAACTCGCCAATTGACTGCCGATCAAGATAGTGTCTTCTTTAAGATCCGTCGCGAGATTGCCATCGGCCCAATATTCGTTCACTCGGGTGACGGTGGATTCGGTTGCGGGATCGATCCCCCGCACAATCAGCCCCATGGCCCGGCCGTCGGCCTCTAAAAAGACATTGCCGTGAATATAAGGAGTTGTGCCTTGAATTCCGGGGAGGTTCTTGATTGTGTCTTGCACGGCCCCATAATCGGCGATGCCGGTTTCTTTTTCGATAACGATATGGGCGTTGGTCCCGATGATCTTATCGCGCAGCTCTTGGTCAAAGCCCGTCATCACGCCGATCACCACAATCAGCGCCATCACGCCGATCGCAATACCCGCGATCGAAATCAGATTGATGATCCAAAGAAAACGGTCTTTGGCCGCGGTCAAATAGCGGTAGCTGATCCAGCTTTCGTATTTCATTCAAGTCTTCTCCACCGGCTTCAAGAGCGGAAACAAAATCACATCCCGGATGGAAGGGCTGTCGGTTAAGATCATGACCAGACGATCGATCCCGATCCCCAACCCCCCGGCCGGGGGCATGCCGTATTCAAGAGCTGTCAGGAAATCCTCATCGATGGCCCGGGCCGAATCCTCGGGATCATCTTCGCGGTCTTCCGTCAGGCGTCTTCGCTGCTCCAAAGGATCGTTGAGCTCCGAATAGGCGTTGCCCACCTCGAGGCCTGCCACAAAGAATTCGAAACGCTGCGCCAAAAGAGGCTCGTCGGGTTTCGTTTTGGCCAAGGGGCTTAAAAAGGTAAAATAATCGGTCAAAAAAAGCGGATTGACCGTCGCCTCTTCCTCCAGCAGGTCCTCTACGATTTTCATGACCGCCGAGCGGGTCAGTTGCTCCACCTTGACCGGGCCTCGTTTGGCTTTGACTTTCTTGAGCATCGTGGGGGCGCTGTCCTCGGGGGCTATGCCGAATCGATCCTTCACAATCGCCGCAAAGGAGCGTCTTGGCCACGGAGGAGTAAAATCAATCTCTTTCCCTTGATAAACCGCCTTAAGATTGCCCGTGATTTCCTTGACGAGCGAGCTCACCAGATCTTCGGTCAAGCGCATCATATCTTCGTAATCGCCGTAGGCCTGATAGACCTCGAGCATCGTGAATTCGGGGTTATGCCGCGGGGAGATCCCCTCATTTCTGAAATTGCGGTTCATCTCGTAGATTCTCTCCAAGCCCCCCACCAAAAGCCGCTTGAGATAAAGCTCCGGAGCAATCCGCAGGTACACCTCCATCTCATAGGTCTCGTGAAAGCTCTTGAACGGCCGCCCGCGGGCGCCTCCCGCGATCGGCTGAAGGATCGGGGTTTCGACCTCCAGGAATCCCCGTCTGTCCAAAAACGAGCGGATATACGAAATGATCCGGCTTCTCTTGATGAAAAGCTCCCGGACCTCACGATTGGCAATCAAATCCACATACCGCTGGCGGTAGCGGGTCTCCACATCTTTAAGGCCGTGCCACTTCTCCGGCAGACTCATCAGGGACTTGGCCAAGACGGTGAGCTTCAGCACCCGCACGCTTTTCTCGCCCTTCTGGGTCTTAAAGAGCTCTCCGGAGATACCGACAATATCCCCGATATCCATCTCCTGGACGATCTCAAAATGCCCCGGCGTGACGATCTCGGCTTTGAGATAGAGCTGAATCTTTCCGGTTTGGTCCTCCAAATCCATAAAGATCACTTTGCCGTGCTTACGCTGGGCGGTCACCCGGCCGGCGAGAGTGACCTTTTTGTCGTCTTCAAAATGATTCAAAACCTGGCTGATCGGCCCGGAGCATTCGAACCGGCCGCCGTAGGGGAGGATCCCTTTCGCCTGCAGATTTTTGAGTTTTTCTATTCTAACGCGCTTGATTTGGCTGAGTTCCATGTGGGGGTTTTCCCTATGAAAAATTTCAGAAAATGAAGAATTGAAGGCTTCATCCGCCTTCGCTAAATTACTTTCGTGTTTAGCCAGTCTTCATTTAAGTTTCGCCTGGTCCGGCGAAGTCCCGCTAAAGGCGGGACGAAAACGGACTTCGGCGGATAGTCCGGCGAAGCCAAATGCGAAAGCAATTTGGCGAAGAAGGACATTATATAGAAAAAGCTAGGGGGTGTCAATCGAGACTCCCAACTGGGTGATATACCCTATTGTGTGTAAATTGATTGAGAGGCAATGAACTCCAAATGGCAAGAGAAACCTTTAACCCAATTTACACAATTTATTTGACGTTACCCGTCTTAAGTTGTGGCGGGGGCGAATTGACCTCGTGAGGCTGCGGCCTAGCATCCGAACGGGATCAGGCTAACTTAGACATTCCTGCTACTGGTAGCAGGAATGTCTGTGAAAAAAATTTAACTGCGACCCGGGCCTATTTTATTCCATATCCTATTTATTGATAATATCTTATGGTATTTTAGCAACGCCGTTCCGTTCCTCCCGTCCCTGCCTTCCCGATCGCTTTTCCTTTAAGATAGTTGAATATTCTTTCTCGATCTTCGTTTTCCTGATCACCCTTGTAATAGATCTCAATGAATTCGACCTTGTCTTTATCTTCAAAATAGGCATAGATGATCCTGATCCCGCTATTTGAGCCCTTTCCTTTTAAGGCCTTACAAGCGAATTTCCTCGCCTTATAAATTAAAGGATAATCGGCGCCTAAATTGGGAATCCTCAAAGCACCCCAATTGTCTATTTTGTCTTTGTGGAGTAGTTTTAACTGAGTCTCTATAAAATTTTGCAGATCTTCGCGAAGGGTTCGAAATCGTTTGAGTTTTTTAAAGTCTTTTTCGAATTCTGGAAGGAATGTGACTTCATTGAATATCGGCTTTGGCTGCGGCATCTCCACTGTAATCCCTGACTGCCGTCAGGCAGGCCTCACTGAATAAGCCGGTGTACGATAAAACACAGACTCGTATTTGATGATTCCTCCTTCTTCGGCCGTGAGCCAAGGAACATCGTAATGGGAATATTCGCTGATTTGCTGGGCGTTCATATCGGATAATCTGTTTAAAACCTCATCGATCAGTTCAATCTCTTTCGGGGTCAATTTATCCAAATCAGGTTTTCTTTTAGGCAAATATTTCGTCTGAGGATACTGGAAATATTTGTCCTCAACCTTTACCAAATCTTCTCCGTCCATCTCCTGAACAATCTTCGAAAACTCTTTCGGTGTCGGCCCATAATGATTTTTCTGATAAGTGGCGCCGATCAACTGCTCTTCGTATTTTTCATAATAGTCGAAATCAACAAAATACAGCAATTTATAAAGAACTGTTTCTCCGACGTTCGATTTCGAACCGACTCTATTAAGGATGTAGAGAAGGACCTCTTTAAATTTTTCAATATTCTTTTGAGGAACATCAATGCGCAGTTCCTGCCTGCCTGTCCGGTAGGCAGGCTTCTTTTCTCTGGTTTTAACAGAAGCTTTTTGCTTCTTGGGCTCAAGGACCACTTTAATATCCTGGCGTAAATTAAGAAGGCTATCAACGGGAACATTAAAAACTTGAGAGAATTTTAAAATTTCTTCGGCGCTCACTTCTCTTTGACCATTCTCAAGCTGAGATAACGAAACTCGATTCAAGCTCATTTTGAGAGCAAGCCGCTCTTGCGACCAGCCCAAGCGCATTCTCAAATCCTTTATTATCTCCCCGAGTTTTTTGTTAAATCCGTCCATAAGCATCACTCCTTCGGTTTAGCTTGTGGTGAGCAAGCCCCGCCTTGGGCGGGGCTTGTCGAATCTATTAAATCATACAATATGTTATATATTATGTCAATAGTGTGTAATTTTTTGTTACAGTAAACCGCCAGCATAGTCATCGTTTGTCCTGAGGATTTTACGAACATGTCCGCTGAATTTCTTTTAAAGGGCCTTGATAAGCCCCGCAGCATACCCGGGTTCAGCCTTCCGATGCCGTGGACAATGATGGCGTGGGGTTTGGGCATTGATCAAGATTGGCCAGAAAGAATATTGCGTTTTCCGACTAATTCTTTACCACATTTGTAGCAGAATTTTTTGAGCTGCACTCCTATTGCATTAATTTTTCCGATATTTTCTCTAAAATAAACATCGCTTTTATTAATTTCTTTTCCACAGTTTTCGCAAATATGCGTCTTTCTTGCTTTAGTTTCTTTCAAAAATTTTATACTGTCGTATTTACTCATATTTCCCTAAAGTCTATGCTGCCCAGTCGTGTTGTTAATTCATCAGCATTCGTAACAGGGTACCACAAAGCCAAGAATGTTGTTGTTTTAGTCAGATCATTAACGATTTCTGGTCTATCAAAACCGCCGATAAACGTTAAGGCGGCCTCTCCACCCTTATCTAACCTTGGAATGCCTTCATAAGCAAGAGCTAGGATTCTTTCCTCACCAGCATGTCCATGAGGGGCGGAGCATATAAATGCCCTATATGATTTGCCATTTCGGGTATTTAAAGTCATCATTGGACCAACAATTCCAGAGGTTAACCTGTTTAAAATTGCATCCTGTGGATACCAGAACCCTACAAATTTTATAGCTTCAGGCTCCTCGCTACTAAAGGGGAATTTAAGGGTTATATGTTTAGTCGTAGCAAGTGGCGTTTCGGCTGCCGGCTCAAGCGGCTCAAAGCAACCAAGTCCCTGGAGTTGAATGGTGAATACGTGTCCTTGGATCTCATTGATCGGCACAGCTTGTTTTTTTATTGCTGTCAATACCCTCCCATCTTGCGAGAAGTGAGCTCGTCCATTGGGATGATGAGAATACTTCACTCGATGAGATGTTATCTTCCCACCTGGTTCCAGGCTCAAGTTTGCCGGTGGTGGGTTCTCTGGTGTCCATGTAACGAGGCTTACTATACCCTCGCCGTGTTTAAAATATGGGAAATTCACAAATAGGCTACCGTCCTTTTTCTGGAACATAACCTGGAACATTTTACAGCGAGAAGAAGCAGTCTCTACAGCCACTATATAACGTTCTGAGCGAAAACATTGCACCAAATTTTTAGTTTCGCCCAATGGTTTGGGTAGCCCCTTTGACATTTTATTGCTATAAACTGGTTACAATTAAATTCTGCAATTCAGAAAGACTATTTAAATAAATGTTATCATGCCACCATAAATTGTCAAACAAAAACCTGTTGACTTTCGGTTTTTCTTCGGGTACCATAGGGCTGCGATGCTGACCAAGCGCCAAAAAGAAATTCTGGACTTCACAGAAGATTTTATCCGCGACAAAGGCTACTCTCCCTCGCTCGAAGAAATCGCCCGCCATTTCAAACTCTCGTCTGTGGCCACCGTACATGAACACATCTCTGCCTTGAAGGCTAAGCATTATTTGAGCACCGAAGAAAATCAAGCGCGCTCCCTTAATGTCTACGGTAAGGAAGATATTAAAGATCAAATAACCTTGCCTCTTTTAGGAAGGATTGCAGCCGGCAGCCCCATCGAAGCCATCGAAAATCCTGAGCCCATAACCGTATCGAGATCTCTGTTGGCCAGATCCGGCCGACACTACGTCTTAAAAGTTAAAGGGGATAGCATGATGAACGATGGTATTTTCAACGGGGATTTCGTTGTTATCCGAGAGCAGCCCACAGCCGAACAGGGCGATACGGTCGTAGCAATCATAAACGACAACGAGGCAACGCTAAAAAGATTCTACGTCCATGACGATTTGTTTACCTTGAAATCCGCCAATCCTTATGTGCCGCCCATCGTAACGAAGGAATTGGCCATAAGAGGTAAGGTCGTCAGCATTATCCGAAATCTAAACAATGGCAAAAAAGAAATCGAAGAGTCTTCAGAAAGTAGAAAAAGAAAGATTGATTATTCGTGGGATTTTAGGGGTGAAAATACTAAAACGTACACACACGGCTTGCACAATTATCCGGCCATGTTTATCCCCCAATTGGCCAGACGCATTCTATTAAATTGCAGTCAAACGGGAGACACCATTTGTGATATTTTCTGCGGGAGCGGAACGGCTTTAGTCGAAAGCAGGCTTTTAGGGAGAAACGCCTACGGCATAGAATTAAATCCCCTGGCTGTCTTAATAGCAAAAGTCAAAACAACCCCCATCAGGCCCGAAATCCTGCAAAAAACATATCTTTCTTTGCTTTCGGGTATTAAAGACTACAAACTTAAATCCGATGAGTTGCCGAAGTTTTTCAATATCGAATTTTGGTTCAAAGAAAATGTTATTTATGAATTGGCGCGAATAAAGAAATGTATAAGCGACCTACAGAATAAAGACATCCGAGATTTTCTCCTGGTGCCTTTTAGCGAAACTGTCCGATATGCCTCTAATACAAGAAACGGAGAGTTTAAATTATTTAGAATGCCCCAGGAAAAACTTAAAGGCCATAATCCAGATGTTATCTCGATATTTAAAAAACGCGTTGAAAACAATATCGAAAGAATGCAAGAATTTTATAACAACGTAGATAACAAAACTTGGGTCAAGATTATTCCAGGCGATTCGACAAAACGATATGACATAGAGGACGAATCCATCGACTGCATTTTAACCTCACCACCTTATGGCGACAGCCGGACAACGGTGGCGTATGGTCAATTCTCTCGGCTCTCTCTGCAATGGCTTGATTTGATAAAGGATGGCGAATTACAGCTTGATAGCAAACTCATGGGCGGACAAGTAGATCAAAAGATGGGAAATAACTTAAACTCAAAATCTTTGACGAAATCTTTAAAATTCATTGAGCAGGAAGATTCGAAAAGGGCAAAAGAGGTGCTTGCTTTTTACATCGATTTAAATAAGGCAATGATTCAAGCGCACCGGATACTAAAGAAAAATAAATATTTCTGCGTTGTTATTGGAAATAGGACCGTCAAAAAGGTAAAATTGCCCACGGATTTTATCGTTGCTGAATTAGCAGAAAGTTTGGGTTTTCAGACTGTGGATATCATCGTAAGGAATATCCCCAACAAACGCATGCCATTAAAAAACTCTCCCACGAATGTCACGGGAGAGCTTGAAGAAACCATGCAGAAAGAAAGCATCGTTATCCTGCAGAAGCTCAAATAAGCCTTACCTTATTCTCAAAACAATCATACAATTTATTGATCTTTACCCTAAAAGCAGTTCCGTGATTTCGGACGGAGCCGTTGGGCCTATAATACATCCGAAAATCAACAACGATGTGATCGCTTCGGACCATTTGCTTAAAAGACTTAAAGTCAAAGCCCGAAAGCAGATAAGCCTCATTAAAATGGAAATGTTCCTTGTCTTTGATCATTTGCCTGTCAGCTAAGACATAAACTAAAGCGGGCAGTTTAACTTTAAATTTCTGCTCGAGTATTTCAAAATCCCAGAAAATCTTTAGATCAGTGCCGCTCCCAAAAACGCTTATCTTGTTCTCCTGAACTTCCAGCTTAAGATCCTGATTATTTTCTTTTGAACAAATAACTGTGCTATGCAGTTCTTTCGCCCGGGCATTCTTACGTTTCTTATATCCAAAATTATCCAACAAGAACCTGTCTCGATCTCCCCCTTGTGGCTTCGGCTCAAGAGTAAACAGCGTTAACATCGAAGTGGCATCCTTGCGGTATGCCTTTAATTCTGCTTCCTTCCCAATATCGCATAATGGGATATTATTCTCCTTTATTTCAAGCAAATCTTCGAGTGTCTTGCCTATTCCCGTATCGCCTGCTCGATGCGTAGACACAAATTTTAATTGCTCGATTTTCTTCAACTTGCTTTTTAACATTGCCAGTGTCATCTCTGTCATGGCATCAATTCCTTTAAAGAAATACCCAAAGCCTTGGCAATTTTTTCAATATTTTGAATCATTTGCGTCCCAATTGTACGGTAACTGTCGACGATAATTATTTTTGAGACATGAAACTTGGTGTCATTGCGAGGAGCGACTGAAAGGAGCGACGAAGCAATCTTTTTCATCGACAATAAGATTGCTTCGCTCCCCTGTCTGCCGACAGGCAGGCTACGGTCGCTCGCAATGACACATAAAGTCGGGACAGGCGGCAGGGTCTTCACCTCATAGAGGAGAATAGCATATCTTTTTACGGGGCTCACGGAATCTGAGACCGGAGCCTCTCCAAGTTCTCCCGGGCCGGTTGAAACTGCGGATGGCTTTTCACAAGGGTCTCCAGAATCTCTTTGGCTTCTTTCAGATTTCCCTTCTGGATTTGCCAGATCGCCAGATTATTTTGGGCCATCGGGTCCTGGGGATTCAATGCCGCAGCCTTTTGGAAATGCGTCCAAGCCCGCTCCGGTTCATTTAAATAAAGATAATTAAGCCCTAAATTGTTGTGAAGAACGCCGTCGATGGGATCAAGGGCCAAGGCCTCTTGATATTCCTGGACGGCCTGGATGCGGTTTCCCTGGTCTTCGTAACAATGGGCAAGGTCAAAATGAATTCCTTTGATAAATCCCAAATAAAAGGGTTTAACTTGATCCGATCGTATCCTTTTAAGATAACGGTGCATAATCTCCAGCCCAATTTTATATTCCCGAATCGCCCAATCAAGCTCTTTGTTGAAATAATACGCGCGGGCGAGCAAAATGCGGCCGCGGGCGAAATTTGGCTCAAACTGGACCATCCGCTCAAAAAGAGGGATCTCCCCCCGCCAGAAGGTGTTTTGATGGACGGTCAAAAGGACAAAGATCAAGATCACAAGGGATAAAAAAACCGCCCCAAATTTATAAGCATGCTTTTTAAAAAGGACGGCACCCCCAGCGCCCCCTGCCGAGAGCACAAACAAAAAAAATCCCACGCTGGGCAAATACAAGAAATGCTCGGCGGTCAGAATCAAAGAGTACTCATTGATCAAGGGAATGATATTGAGCGTTGGGAGAAGGCCAATCAAAAACCACACGAGCCCCCCTACGGCGAGACGCCGATTCTCTGAAGACATCGCTCGGATCAGAATAACCAATATCCCCATCAGAACCGTCAAGATCAAGACAGCGCCTATAAAGGGCTTCAGGATATCCGTTGAACGGTAGTAATGAAGACCCAGGGGAAAAAGAAGAATCCTCCCATAGGTTAATAAAGCTGTTGGGATGTGGAGGATCCGCAGAAGGAATTCTTTTGTGGGGGGCTCGCCCAATCCCATGGGGCTTGGGGTCACCATCCCCCGGAAACAAAGATACAACAACACAATCAGGCAGGCCCCGGCTAATCTTAAAAGGCCTTCTCTTTGCTCCTTCCTGCTCTGTTTTCTCAAGGGGCCGTTGACCGAAAACAAAAATTCATAAACCGCAAAGAGCAAAGGCAAAACCACCGCCTGCTCTTTGGACAACAAAGCCCCTATTAAGAAAACCGAAGAGATCGAATAGAAAAAAATGCGGGAGAAATTCCCTCGGGCCCTGCCCGCCCTGTACCGTTCTGGTACAGGGGCCGCCTGGATATAAAAAATAAAGCTGATCAATCCCAAAAAAGAAAACAACAAATTGGATACGCCGGCAATGGAAGCCACAGCCTCGGTCTGAACCGGATGGATCAAAAATAGACCGGCAACAAGAAAGGCCAAACCCTTTCGATTCAACATGAGCTCCATCAGCTTATAAACCAGAATGCTGTTGCCGATATGAAGCAGCACATTAAAAAGATGATACCCCCACGGATTCCTTGAGAACATTCGATACTGAATCTTATAGAGGACCTCCAGCAAAGGCCGGTAATAAAAATTGGCAAGGGAAAACGCGGGGGCTTGAGGGGTGGGATTTAAAAAAATCTTTGATAAGTGATCCCACTGGTCAATGCGGGGATTGTTCGCAAGAAAAACGAGGTCGTCATGGACGAAGGGATGAAAAATGGCGTTGGCATAACCCGCCAGCCCGAGACAGAATAAGAGAAAAATAATCTTAGAAAAACTTATTTTGTAACCCACCGGCCGTCTTCCCGCTGAATCTTTTTTCCTGGGGAGGCCTTTTCCCGCTGGACCTCGGCAAAGACCTTCTCGATCGTTTCCAGGGCATCGGTCAAATTGTTTTGCTGGGCAATGGTCTGGTAGATCGTCCTTCGGTCCTTATTTTCAACCTCCGCCAAGGCCCGGGCTTCGGGATGATGCTGCAGGACGTCGACATAACCGCGGTTATTTTCTCCGAGAACGCCCTGGGTTTCAAAGGCCTGGAGTTGATCAAAACGATTCCTTCGATTCTCCAGGGCCGCCTTGACCTCGGGGGTCATTTCCTTGATCTCGTATTGGGCGGCCGACAATGTACCCCCCAGAATTAATAAAAAAAATGCGATAAAAAATCGGGCCAGCTTTGGAAAACCAAACTTTCGTATCGTCATCGTGTTCCTCCCGTCATTTTGATTGCGTTTTA
>Ga0137796_10000925_pt1 | contig 17566 bp, 13 predicted proteins | sample OV2TP3_FD_97704 | JGI IMG/M metagenome (GOLD analysis project Ga0137796, IMG submission 97704) | reverse complement strand
AGATGTGGCCGAATCTCGAACCCGTGGACGCCCTGAGGTTCGAGGGAGTCACCAGCTATCGCCAGAAGATCGCGGCCGCGCAAAAGCAGACGGGGCAGAAGGACGCCTGCGTCGCGGGCACGGGACGGATTGCGGGGCGAGAAGTCCTCTTCGGGATGACCGACTCCCGATTCATGATGGGATCGATGGGTTCCGTCGTCGGCGAGAAAATCACCCGCGCGTTCGAGCACGCGGCGGAGCGGCGCATCCCGGTCGTCTTCGTCTCGGGCTCGGGCGGCGGCGCCCGGATGTACGAAGGATGCCTCTCCCTCATGCAGATGGCCAAGACGTCGGCGGCCGTCGCCCGCTTCAGCGAGCGCGGCGGTCTCTATATCTCCGTACTGACCCACCCCACCATGGCGGGTGTGATGGCCAGCTTCGCGGCGCTGGGGGACGTCACGATCGCGGAACCCAAGGCCCTCATCGGATTCACCGGTCCGCGCGTGATCGAGCAGACCATCAAGCAGGAACTCCCCAAGGGCTTCCAGACGTCCGAGTTCCTCCTCGAACACGGTTTCCTGGACATGGTGGTGGAGCGCCGGCGTCTCAAGGACGAGGTCGCGCGCCTGTTGAGCTATCTCACGTAGTGCGAATCGCCTACCTCATTGTCGACCTCGAGATCGGGGGAGCCGAGCGCGTACTCGAGCGGCTGGTGCTCGGCCATTCGTCCGGATTCCAATCCATGGTGCTCTCGATGGTCGGGGAGGGACCGGTCGGCCAAGCCCTCCGGTCCAAGATTCCCGTGGTGGAACTTCGGATGCGCGGAAAGTTCGACGCGTCGGTCCTTCCGAAGGCCGCGGCGGCTCTCCGCGAATTCCGGCCCGACGTACTCCACACCTTTCTATTTCATGCCAACCTCCTCGGAAGGATCCTCCAGGATGTCGCGCCAGTACCGCGGACCGTTTGCTCCCTTCACACGCTCGAGGGTGCGGGCTACCACTTTCCCGTGCAGAGATTCACGTGGCGCGGATTCGATCGAGTCGTTTGCGTGAGCGAAGCGGTCGCCCGGTACGCGCGGAAGAGAATCGGATTGCGCGATGCGCGAATCATCTACAACGGGGTTCCCCTCCCGACGAATTCCTCCGGAATCAAGTCGGAGTTGGGTCTTTCCCCGGTGGTCGCAACCTCCGTGCGGATGTCCCCCGGCAAGGGAGCGCGCGAATTCGTCCGCATCGCAGCCACGATACCCGAGGCCCACTTCGTCCTCCTGGGGGGAGGGCCGGAGGAGACGGAGCTCCGCGGGACCGCGGGTCCGAACGTCCACTTCGCGGGATGGAGAGCGGAGGTCGTCCCGCTCCTGGTGGACGCAGACGTCTACGTCCACGCGTCGCGTTTGGGCGAAGGATTCCCGAATGCGGTGGCCGAGGCGATGGCGGCGGGATGCGCCGTCGTCGCCACCGACGCCGGGGGCACCCGCGAAGTCGTGGGAGACGCAGGATGGATTACGGACGACATGGAATCCGCCGTCCGCGGGCTCCTCTCCGACGAGCCGCGGCGGCGCGCCTTGGGCCGGGCGGCCCGGGAGCGCGCCGAGCGGCTTTTTTCCATTCAGACCATGGTCCGTTCGTACGAAGAATTGTATCGGGAGATGATTTCTTGATTGTCTGTACCGCTCCCGTATAATGGGCGCGGGCACGGGTCAAGAGAAGGGACACATGTACGCCGTGAGCCAGGAAAGCGGCCTCGAGCAGTACCTCAAGGAGATCCAGCAGGTTCCGCTTCTCACCGCCCTACAGGAACGCAAGCTCGCCCAGCGGATGAAGGCGAAGAAGTCGACGGAAGACGACCGTCGAGGGGCGCGCGACCAATTCATTCGGGCCAATCTCCGCCTCGTCGTTTCCGTCGCGAAGAACTACCTGAACCGCGGCCTCTCCTTCCTCGACCTCATCGAGGAGGGAAACCTCGGTCTCCTGAAAGCGGTACAGCGGTTCGACCCGCGCAAGAAGTGCCGGTTCAGTACCTACGCCACGTGGTGGATCCGCCAGGCGATCCGGCGCGCCTTGGTCAACACGTCAAAGACGGTTCGCATCCCCTCGTACATGGTCGAAGTGATCGCAAAATGGAAGTCGGTGCACAACGAGCTGACGCAATCGCTCAAACGACGACCCGACATCAGCGAAATCGCCGAGGCGATGGAGATCGGCGACGAGGGGATGGAGATCCTCAAGCGCGCGATCAACGCGAGCGACAACCTCGGCCGCCCGGTGTCCCTGGACGTCATGTGGCCGACGAGCGAGGTGGCGGACGGCAAGGACGCCAATATCCCCGAGAAGACCGTTTTCAGCCAGATGGACACGGAGCGGATCGAGAGCCTGCTTCGATCCATCAACGAGCGAGAGGCGGCGGTGCTCCGATATCGCTACGGGCTTTACGACGGCCAGCCGATGACCCTGGGCGACATCGGGAAGAAGCTGAAGATCACGCGCGAGCGCGTGCGGCAGATCGAGAAGCTGGCGCTGACGCGCCTTCACAAGCGGCTTTCCAAGAGGAACGAGATCGATTAGCGGACGAGGAACTGTTCGTACTTCCGCACGTCCTCTTCGCTCCCCACGATCAACGGGACCTTCTGGTGCAACTCCGTCGGCTGGATTTCGAGGATGCGTTCCGAGCCGGTGGTCGCCCTGCCCCCCGCCTGTTCCGCGACGAACGACATCGGTGCAGCCTCATAGAGAAGGCGTAGCTTCGGTTTCGGCGAGGCGGGATAGAGGAAGATCCCGCCGTTGACGAGCGTCCGGTGGAAATCCGCCACGAGAGTCCCGACATACCGTAAGGAATAGGGCCGCCCGGAGGCAGGATCTTTCTCTTTGATGTGATTCACATAGGCCTGGGTACCCTCGTCCCATGCGTGGGTGTTTCCCTCGTTGATCGAATAGATCTTGCCGCGCTTCGGCATCCGGATATTGCGGTGCGATAGGAGGAACTCCCCGACGGTAGGATCGAGCGTGAACCCGCTGACGCCGTTCCCCGTGGTATAGACGAGCATCACGCTGGAGCCGTACATCACATAGCCCGCGGCCACTTGGCGATGCCCGGGTTGGAGGCAATCCTCGAGCCGCCCCTCCTCTCCGGGAGAGACCTTCCGGTGAATGGAAAAAATCGTCCCAATGGAGATGTTCACATCGATATTGGACGAGCCGTCCAGAGGATCGTAGAGGAGGACGTACTTCCCTCGCTTGTATTGCTTCGGGATCGGCATGATCTCCGGCCTCTCCTCGCTGGCCATGCAGCAGAGGTGGCCGCCGTGATCCATCGCCTTGAAGATGCGATCCTGGGCGTACTCGTCGAGCTTCTGTACCTGCTCGCCGTGGACGTTCTGTGTCCCGGTCATTCCCAGGATGTCGATGAGGCCCGCGCGGCGCACCTCGCGGGCGATCATTTTTATCGCCAAGATCAAATCCCAGAGGAGAGCCGTGAACGCCCCGGTCGCCTCGGGGTGCATCGACTGCTCTTCGGCAATATGACGCTGAATGGTGACGATCTGGCCGATCATCTAGAGCCCCGCAGGTTTGGGAGGAGCGACGGGCGTCGGGCGGACATGCTGCGCCACGGCTTCCCGCGATCCCTGGAGATTGAGAGACGCCATCAACGTCTTGAATTTCGCCTCCAGCCCCCCCAAGATCGGTGTCAACACGTCCGAAGGGAGGCTCCAAAGGTCCTTCTTGAAGGGTCCCCATACTCGCTTGATCGACTTCTCGATGTTCTGGGCCTCCGTTTGACCATCCTTCCACTCGGCCGGCTTCGTCCTCTTGCACCAAGCGACCATCGCAGGCTTGAGAGGGAACTTCGGATGATCGAACACCATTCGCTGAAACTCCGTGGCCAGATGGATCTCGATCGCTTCGTGCTTGGGGAACTGGTCAAAGAGATTCTCCGGGAGCGTCGAAGCCCCGTGCTGGACGGTTCCGGCCAAGCCGTGCTTGCGACAAGCGCGTGAAATCTCTCGAAGGACGTCGAAATCGATCGATACCTCGACGCGCGAGCCGTCCGGAGCGACGACCCCTCCGTGGGACGTGCCCGTCTGCACGCTCATCTTCGAGATCGGTTTCCCGCCCCACTTCTCCCGATACCCCTGGAAGTATTCTTCGAACTCCTCCACGGTGGAGTTTTTTTTCCCTACTTCGCCGATCTCGCCGCCTACCGAGACTTCGACCGGCTGGATTCCGCGGATGAAGCGGGTCAATTCCGCCGCGCGCTCGTAGTTGTCTCGCTGTTGCTCCTTCACGGTCGGGCGTTCGAGAACCACCAACGTAGAGGAGTCGATATCGATATTGAAGAAGCCAGCCTCGATCGCCTCCTTCGTCAATTCCTTGATTTCGTCCGTGACCCTCTGAGGATCTTTGAAGTACTCCTTCGCCGAAAACTGGAAGTGGTCCCCCTGGATGAAAACCGGCCCGGTCCACCCCTCCTTGATCGCGGCGGCCAGCACGCAGGCCGAGTACTCGGCAGGGCGAACCTCGCAGTACCCCATTTCGCTCTTCGCAATCTCAAAGAGGAAGGGGCCCGCATCCAGGGATTTCGCCGCCCGAAAAATCGCCCGGGCCTTATCGTAGATGAGACCTCGAAGGTTGTGCGCCGGCACGGTAAAGCCGGAGACCTTACCTGCTCCGATGGCATCATAGAGTCCCTGAATCGAGGCGCTCACCGCGCCCAGATCGTTCGCGGCCATGCGGATGATCCACCGTGCCGCCTCCCTCGCCCCGTCGCCGAAGACGGCCGTGCGTACCAGCTTATCGATCTGGCCGACAAGCCTCGCCCGGTCCGACACCTTGAACGGGTCGATCGTCACGGCCCCCTCGAGCGCCGCGACCAATTCCTGATTGTTTTTGAAGATGTCCATCGGGTCTCCTCCGGGGTGGGAACGGCCGGAATTATGTCGCGGCGCTCCGGTGGATGTCAAACAGAAATGGGGTATAGTGCCCCATCGTGCGCTGCGACATCATCCTCTTCGATCTGGACGGCACGCTGGTCGATACCGCGGACGACATTGCCGAGTCGTTGTCGAGCGTCCTGGCCGAATTCGGCCGGCCGACGCTCCCGCGGATCGAAATCGTCCGCGCGATCGGGAACGGCGTCCGCAAACTCGTCGAGCGAACCACCGCCCCGCCCCATGAGGAGATCGTGACCCGATTCTTGACCGTCTACTCCGCTCGATGCCTCCAAAAGACCAAACTGTATCCCAAAGTCGCGGAGACGCTCACCCTACTCCCGCAGCGAAAAGTCGTCCTTACGAACAAGCCGTTCGCGATGTCCAAATCGATCCTGGACGGCTTGCAGCTCTCCCACCATTTCGAGCGAGTCTACGGCGGCGACTCGCTCCCGATCCGAAAACCGGATCCCGAGGTGGTGCGGACCGTGCTCCAAGAGATCGGGGCATCACACCCAGTCCTGGTCGGCGACAGCGGGGTCGACGTCCAGACGGCGAAAAACGCGGGCATTCCGGTCATCGCCGTCCTGTACGGGTATCATCACCCCGGCGAACTCGATGCTGCGGACGTCCACATCGACCGCTTCGATCGCCTCGTGGATTGTCTCCGCTCATGAGTACCCGAAATCGCACCTCCTTTCATGCCCGTGCGGGCGTAGCCAACCGTTCGAACACGGCATCGAACAACCGGTGGAGCTCGTCGAGGATGCGGCGATCTTCGACGAACATCCCTAGTTCCAGGTTGTATCGAAGACTCGTATCGGTGAAATTCGCGCTTCCGACGTAGGCGGCCCGATGATCACAGAGCACCATCTTCGCGTGGAGCTGGAGCAGCTGACTCCCGCCGCGCCTCTCATGCAGGTACCGTACGGCGATCGGGCGAGCCATCGCGCATCGCTCCAAGACCGGATTCGACTTGATCTTTCCATCGCGTACAGTAGTCACGATCCTGACAGGCACCACCGCGGCTGAAGCCAGACCCGTGAAGGTGGGATCCACATACGGGGAGAAGACTTTCACGATTTCCTTAGCGCCCATGATCAAGTCCCGGAACACTTCCTCCGTTCTACGCGCGCCAGGTACTGATTCCAGCGAAATCCCCTGATCGGGTGGCACCGTGAGAACGATGCCGGTGGGATGGTGATCGGGGTCCTGGGGACCCTCCCTCTCGGGCTTCAGCCAGTCGCGGATTCGATTGAGCATGACTCTCCCGCCGCAACGGGCATGCCATGATCAGTAGCTAAAGTACACGATGCCGAATTGAACGGAGGTTACGAAAAGAAACGTCCAGGGGTAGAATCGTAACGTCTCGAAGCGGTACCCTATGGGAGCTACTTCACGCGGATCTTGAAGAATTTGACGCGGTACGGTCTCGGCTTGCGATCGGTGTAGGCACCGATAATGCAACCGTCCGAGGTCAGCCGGCGACACCCTCCGATGAAATAGTATCGCTCGTCCAGGATGTCGCTTTCCGCGACGTCATACCAGGTATCCCCATCGTCGTCGCTTCCGATGACGACAATTCGGTTCTCCCTCGACCTGCCCGCGAAGAAAATAGTGGAATTCGGATCCTCCCCGTCGGAGACAAAGAAACCGTGGGAATCCGCCTCCGAAAATACTACATCGATGGAGTTTTGGGTCGCCGCCCACTCGGGGCTGATACGTCGATCTTCCACCCAAGCGCCGGTCTCCGGCGAGGAGGTGAATCGGACATAGTATTGCCGCTCCCCCACCACGGGAAGCGAACGGTAGGCCAAGTGGAGACGGGATCCTCGGGCGAAGATGCTCTCGAAAAATGGGTCGAAATTCCATTCCTCCGGGAGGTTCACGGTTTCCGGATATGACCCATCGGTGTAGATCGGAGGTTCGGAGACCTCCTGCGTCTCAAGATCCGTCGGAATCGGGTTTCCCAGCGGCGTACGCCATGTCACTCCTCCGTCGGTGGACAGCACCATATGTACACTCACGCGAACGTGACGGGCCTCTCCACAGTTGTCGTGGTCGATCCTGCTAGAAAAGCCGGACGACCATCCATACACCAGGTCGCCGGTGTTCGAGAGGCTGAGTACGGGGATATCGACGAAGGGACCCTTGACGCCGAATTCATTTGTCCCCATCCGAACCATGCGGACCGGTCCGTGGATCAGTTCGCCATTCTGGTCAAGAACAGCGAAGTGGGAAGTCCCCCCGCCGCTTGCCGCGTAGATCTGCTTCCTCTCAGGGTCGTACAACATCGTCATCTTGGCGATCGCCCGCATCCGCGGAATGGGCTTCCTGATGATCGGTCCTTTGAAGTCGAATTCCGGCGCCAGCCGATAGAAAGCGGACTCAGCGACAGAGGTGTCGACTATGGGCGGATTTACCAGCAGGTAAATCGTCCCCTCGGGGTCCGTTTCGACGGCAGGGGCCTTGTCGTCCGGTCCAGAGAGAATTGGCGTGAAAGTCGCACCGCCGTCGACGCTCCGCTGAAGAGTCCAGGATCCGCGCAGGTTGGTCTCGTTTGGATCAGGGTGGAGAAAGGTAGCGAAAATGCCGTAACGGTTCGAGACCATGCGCTGGTAGCTGCTCGCGAACGTGGCATAGAACGCCCAATTGCCGGGCAGAGGCTGAGGAGCAATCCTCGCCACGACACGCACCGGTAGGAAGGCCGCATTCTCTCGTCCGATCGGGTCGGTCGCGACGACCGTCAGGATACGCCGGCCCCCCGGCGCGCTCGAAACGTCGATGTCCGCCGCATAGGGTGGAGAAGAAACGCGCGCCTTTTCGACGCCGTCGAGGAGGAAACGGACTTCGACGCCCGTGTCCCCCTTTACTTCGGCTTCGGCACGAAACGCAGAGCGAACGACCGCGTTCTCGAGTGGGCTCAGGAGTCGGATCTCCCTGTTTGGAGTCGTCTCCTTGGAAGTCTGGGCCCCCTCGCGGTCAGATCCGCATCCTAGGAGAAGGACCAGTATCGGCAGCCCTACGAACCGCGTAGCCACCTCCCCGCATCAATTCGTCCTTCCTCGAGGAGAACCAACGCGATCGAGCCTTCCGGATTCCTATTCGGGAACGCGGGGCGAGAGTTGAGCGGATTCTTCAGCGACGATATGCTCGCCGCGGGAGAATACCGCGGGTGGCTGCCGACAGAACATGAGGAAGAGACTTGGGGAGGGCCGGCTACGCGGTCACCTCCCCATCCTCCGCTTACTTCCGAAGGACCGTCATGTCGCCGCCGGCGTGGATCGCGTGAATCTCGGTCCATCCCGAAACCGGCGTGGGCCGGAAACGATTGTCCGTATCTCCGTTCCCCAGGGCACCCGTCTCGTTATAGCCCCAGGCAGACACGGTACCGTCCGCCCAAAGCGCCACGGTGTGTGAGGTACCCGTCGCTATCGCCGTCGCCGGTGGAAGCCCTGGCAGGAGAGCAGGTTCATTGACATTATCGGTCGTGCCGTCTCCGAGCTGGCCCGAGAAGTTCGATCCCCAGGTCCAGAGACTCCCGTCGGAGAGAAGGGCCACCATGTGGACGTAGCCGATGGCCAGATCGAGCACCCCGGATATCTTCGGAATCGGAATCGCGACAGAACTGAGCGGAATCCCCGCCATGCCCAATTGGCGGTAGTAATTGTTTCCCCAGGCATAGGCCCTGCCGTCGGCCAGAACGGCACCCGAGACATGCGGACCGGTCGAAATCCGGGTCGCGCCGACCAGCGCTTTTCCCGCGACGTCCGCAAACACCGGCACCGGGAGGTTCCGGTTCGCCTGCGTTCCGTCCCCCAATTGTCCGTAGTTGTTCAACCCCCAAGCGAGAATCGTGCCGTCGCTCAGGAGCGCCAAGGAATGGTCCATGCCTGCGGCGATTGCGATCGCATCCTGTACCGGAGAGCCATCGGCCGTTCGCACTACAGGCGCGGGATGAAGGCGATCCTTCGTCGTCCCGTCTCCCAACTGGCCGAAGATGTTCAAGCCCCACGCCAGGAGATTTCCGTCTCGGGAAAGAGCGATCGAGTGTCCCCTTCCTGCTGCGACAGCGACGACGTCGGCAAGTCCGGGAACCTCCACTGGAGCGTTCGAATTCTCGCGCGTCCCAGTGCCGAGTTGTCCGTAGAGATTGTTGCCCCACGATCGGACCGTACCGTCTTGCAGGGCCGCAACCATATGGGTGTACCCGACCGCGAGGTCGGCCATCTCGGAAGTATCGGCGAGCGGCTCTGGTCGGACGGCGTTGGATTGCGCTCCATTCCCGAGGGCTCCGAGGAGATTGCTTCCCCAGGTCCGAATCGTGCCGCCTTTGATCAGCGCCGCGCCAAACGCGCTTCCGGCATCGATCGCGATCACGTCGCTCAAGCCTAGGACCACGACGGGGGACGGGACGCTGTTCGCGGTAGATCCGTTCCCCAGCTCTCCGACCATGTTCGAGCCCCACGCGCGTACCGTACCGTCGCTGAGACGCGCCAGGGAGAAGAGTCCGGCGGCGGCTATCGAGGTTACGTTCCCCAGGGGAGGACCGGAGGGAGAGATCCGTACGGGGACGGGATGGGTACGATCCACCCGCGTTCCATCGCCGAGCTGACCCCAGGCATTTCTTCCCCAGGCCAAGACGGTCCCATCGCGGAGCCGGGCCAGAGTGTGCGAATAGCCAGCGGCGACGGCGACGACTCCTGTCATCGGAATGCCATCCTGCATACGAACGACCACGGGATACGTGCTCGTCTGGAGAGTCCCGTCTCCGAGCTGGCCATTGGTGTTGGAGCCCCACGTTCGAATCGTTCCATCGCCGAGGAGGGCGACCATGTGGAACCCACCGAGGGAGATCGCAACGACGTTCGATAGAGGGGGTCCTGATTCGCTCGTCATCACGGTGCGGGGGGTGAGACTGTCCTGCATCGAACCGATGCCGAGCTGACCCTGACCGTTCTCTCCCCATGTCCGTAGAGTGCGGTCCGCGAGAAGGACCGCCGAATTGTTTTGACCGGCTTCGACCTGAATTCCGGTGACGATTCCGAGAACGGGAAGCGGGAGCCACTCGTCTTTCGTCGCGCCGTTCCCCAGCTCCCCGTCCTGATTGTCTCCCCAAGCCAGGACGGTACCGTCGACTCTGAGTGCGAGCGAATGGCGATCTCCGGCCGAGACTCGGACCGCGCCCTCGATGTCCTCGGCGACGCGAGCCGGAGAGTTTTGGTCGATGTCGTTGCCGTTTCCAAGTCGGCCGGACTCGTTGGAGCCCCACCCACGTAGGGTTCCGTCCTCCAGCCGGACGAGCATGTGCCGACCACCGGCACTGACGGAGTCGACGTGCGAAAGCTCGGGTACCGGGGCCGCCATCGTGTAGAGTCCAGGTTTTCCGTGTCCGAGCTGACCAAATTGGTTGTTCCCCGTCGAGAAGACAGTAGGAACTCCCGGGCTCGAAAGGGATCCTTGGGACTGACCGCGCCCCGTTCCCCCGCAGGCGAAAAGTGAACAGGCCAGAAAGATGAGAAACGCTTGGGGGCGAATCATGTCGTCCTCCTGTAGTTCACAATTGAATTCGGGCATCCTCGAATACGAACTCGGGATTCCCATTCGCACCCAAATCGGTACACTTGGACCGCGACGGAATCGTATGGAGCGTCCCTGCGATGTGGATTTGCGTGGTCTAGGAGGTGAGAGAGGCCTCCTGGCTCCGCTCTCGGAGAAAATTCGATCGCGCTCTATCGACCCGAGGGTACAATCCCGCCATGCCGGTAGTACTCCTCCGGGATACTCATCCCCGGGATCCCGAAAAAGTGCGCGCGATGCTGAGCGCCGTTAACCGCGCCGTTTGCGAAGCGGTCGGGCTGCCTCCGGGAAACGTGTGGGTTCGCTACGAACCCGGCAGTCCCGAGCATTACTGGGAGGGCATCTCGGGGACAGCGGAGGGACAAAACGTTCTCGTGTTCGTAAACCTCGTTCAGGGACGCTCAGAAGACCAAGTCCATGCCCTCTTTGGCGCGATCTCGAGCGCCGTCGCGCAATCGTTCGGAATCGAACCGGAATACGTTTGGATCCGCATCGAGGAATTCCCGCTCAACCGAGTGGGCCAAGGCGCTCGATCCTACGAGGAGATCCGCAAGCAGAAATGACTCGGACCCGAATCGTCGCCACGCTCGGTCCGGCCACCTCGTCGGATTCTTCCGTGGCGGCCCTGATCGAGGCGGGGGTCGACGTCTTTCGACTCAACTTCTCCCACGGAACCCACGAACTCCACGGCCAGGCCATCGAGCGCATCAGGCGGCTGGCCGCGGGACGTCCCATCGCCGTCCTTCAGGACCTTTGCGGGCCGAAGTTCCGCCTCGATCGCCCCGTCCGCGGGAAGCCCGGAGACATCGTAGAGTTCCCCCTACCCGAAGGGGTCAAGACGGGCGACCCCGTCCTCTTGGCGGACGGCACAATGCACCTCGAGGTTCTCGACGGTCGTCGATGTCGCGTCATCGTCGGCGGCGACATTCCTCCCGGCAAGGGCATCAACTTTCCCTCCTCTCGCCTTCAGGTTCCGGCGCTGACCGACAAGGATCGGGCCGACTTGCGATTCGGAGCGGAGCGAGGAGTCGATTTCGTCGCTCTATCCTTCGTGCGCCGCGCGTCCGATTTGGAGGAGGTCAAGAAATCGGGGATTCCGGTGATCGCCAAGATCGAAAAGCCCGAGGCGGTCGCGCACAGGGAGGAAATCGTTGCCGCCGCGGACGGGATCATGGTGGCGCGGGGCGACCTTGGGGTCGAGATCCCCATCGAACGGGTCCCGGTGGTTCAGAAGCGGCTCATCGCTCTGGCGAATCGCGTGGGGAAACCCGTGATCACCGCGACGCAGATGCTCCGGTCGATGGTGGACAGCCCGACGCCGACGCGCGCCGAGGCGACGGACGTGGCGAACGCCGTTTTGGACGGCACCGACGCGGTGATGCTGAGCGAAGAGACCGCGGTCGGAAAGTATGCGGTCGAGGCCGTCGGAGTCATGGATCGGATCCTCGCGGAAGCGGAACCTCTCCTCGCCCCCCGTCGACTCGATCCCGGAACGGAGCTCGAGGATGTGCTCTCCGAGTCCGCGTGCGAGATCGCTGCGCGAGTCGGGGCGCGCGCGATCGTGGTGCCGACCCAATCGGGATTCACGGCGCGCAAGGTCGCGCGATGCCGTCCGGCGGTCCCGATCGTGGCGCTCACACCCGAGGAGAGCACCCGCCGCCGGCTGTCCCTCGTTTGGGGCGTGACGGCGATCACGGTCCCGTGGTTCGACGACCACGCGGGGGTGCTCCAACGATTCCGCGAACCGGTGCGCGCGACCGGGCTCGTTCCCGAAGGGGCACGGGTCGTAATCACGGCGGGCTGGCCGTTCGCCACGCCCGGAATCACGAACTTGGTTCATGTGACGACGCTTTGAATCCCGCAACCGCCTCGTCGGCGCCGGGTATACTTAAGCCGTGCCTCACGGCGACACTACGATGGGCGGAAAAGAACGCCCGTTCCCCACGACCACGTGGGGGATGATCTCGCAGCTCCAGGAGCGCCCCAATCCCGAGAGCCGGACCGGCTTCGAAACGCTGTGCCGGCGCTATTGGAAACCGGTCTACTACCATCTTCGAATCGGCCGGGGTCGGTCCAACGAGGACGCCAAGGACCTGACTCAAGCCTTTTTCCTCTGGATCCTCGAATCGGACGCGCTCCGGAAGTACGAGCGCGAGCGCGGCAGCTTTCGGCGCTATCTCAAGGTGCTCCTCGGTGGATTCGCCGGCCATGAAAAGTCGGCCCTGGAACGCCTGAAACGAGGAGGGGGCAAGCAGATCCTCTCCCTGGATTTCTCCGAGGCGTCCTCGGCAGAACTGGTTCCCGATCCCGACGCCTCGGATCCCGCGAAGGTGTTCGACTCCCTTTGGGTGAAGGAGATCATCGAGGCGGCCACGAACCGCGTGCGCGCGCGGCTGTCGTCGACGGGTCGAGAGGCCTACCTTCGGGTGTACCAGAAATACGACTTGGTCCCGGAGCCCCAACGCCCCACGTACGAAACGCTCGCGTCCGAGCTCGGCCTCAAGGTCAGCGACATCCGCAACTATCTCTTCGCGGTGCGCGAGATGCTCCGCGACGAAATCCGGTCTGAGGTTTCCGAGACCACTACCGATCTAAGGGAGCTAGAGAATGAGTGGAACGCCCTCTTTGGCTCCTGAGGGCTGGCACGAGCAGGTCAAGGGGGAGGTCCGCAAGCACGAGTCCATTCGCTCCTCCCCTCCTGAATCCGTTTCACGGTATCGGATCCTGAAGGAAATCGGACGGGGCGGCGTCGGAATCGTGTACGAAGCGACGGATCCCGAGTTACGCCGCACGGTCGCGGTGAAGGTGCTCTCTCAGGGATGGACGAACTCCGGCGTCATCTGGCGGTTCTTCCGAGAGGGCGAGGTCATGGCCCGCCTGGCGCATCCCAACATCGTCTCCGTCTACGACGTGGGAGAACATGAGAGTCAGCCCTTCCTCGTAATGGAGTTCGTGCAGGGAAGGACCCTCCAAGATCTGTTGAATCAAGGCGGCGAGAAACCGCGCGCTCTCGTCGAAATGCTCGAGAAAGCGGCGCGGGGGGTGGCCCACGCGCACGAGCTCGGAATCGTACACCGCGATCTCAAACCGGGGAACATTTTGATCTCGATCGAGGGGCGCCCGAAGGTGACGGACTTTGGGCTGGCGCACTGGGACGCCTTTTCCGCCGAATTGACGAAGAGCGGAACGGCGGTCGGCACGCCGCGCTACATGGCGCCAGAACAAATGGAAGGCCGAACGCGCGAGATCACCCCCCGTACCGACGTCTATGCGCTCGGTGCGATCTTGTACGAGATCCTCACGGGACGCGCGGTGGTGAAGGGAGGAACGATTGGGGAGGTGTTTTCGAGCGCCCTCCATGACGAAGTCGTTCCCCCCCCGACGGATCAACAAGAGGATCTCTCCCGATCTCGAGACCGTCTGCCTGAAGTCTCTCGAGAGAGATCCGGCACGACGGTATGCCTCCGCGAAGGAATTCGCGGAGGACTTGAGGCGATACCTGGATGACCAGCCGATTATCGCTCGGCCACCGTCTTTGCACATCCGGATCTTGCGCCGGCTCCGTCGCCGCAAGAGCGCGACGCTCGCGATCGGCGCGGTGTGCCTCTGCGCCATCGGATTCGCGTTCTACAATGGCATGCGCTCGATCCAGCGGTCCGTCGAGAGGAGGAAACTGGCCAATCAGGCGGCCGACGCGATGAGGCAAGGGGAGTGGAAGGCGGCGGTCGGGTTCCTCAGCGCTGCTCAGCGACTCGCGCCGGACGACTGGAGCATCGCCCGGGAGCTGCAGATCGCGCAGAACATGGAGCGCGTTCGCGAGATCGAGATCCGGCACCGGAGCGCACTCCTCCGAGCCGAAGAACCTCCCCCAGCCCTTCCCTATCGCTCCGCCCCGTTTGCAGAGAGAAAGCCCTTGCTGGAGTGGCAGGATCGTATCGCCCGAGCACAGCGAGACCGGGCGGACTGTGAATCGGAACTGGATCAACTTCTGCTGATGACCCTCGGTCTTGACCCCGGGTTCCTTCCCGCCAGGGAACGGATCGCCAAGTTTCATCTTGCGCAATGGAAGGAGGAGATGTCTTGGGGGAATCTCAAGGAGGCTCGACACCATGCGGACGTCGTCGAGCGCTTCGGAACGGAAAGACAACACCATTCGATCCTGGGGCCTGCGAAGGTGGCGATCACGACGAGCCCGAAGGCAATCGCGCATCTCTTCAAGTACGAGGAGCGCGAAAGACGCTGGTTCCCTCTCCCCTGTAACAGAGACGGACAGACGAGGGAGGTCGAGATTCCCTCTCCGGATCCGGTCCCCCTCGATGCCACCGCCGCGGAAAAGTCTCGCGGCCGGCATCTGTCTGCCTTCCCCCTGAACAAGACATCCTACAACGAAGTCTCTTTGCCAATCCAGCTTCCGCCGGGCTCCTACCTTCTGGTGCTGAACAGCCCCGGATTCGTCGAACTCCGAGTTCCGATCCTCCTCGAGCCCAACGCAGTTGAGGAAGCACACCTCGCCCTGCTTCGACCGGAACAAGTCCCTGAGGGCTCTGCGTATGTGGCTCCCGGAAGATTCGTTACGGGTGGAGATCGGGCCATTGTGGAGAGCCGTCGCGGAACCCCCGTGTCTCTCAAGGGCTTCTTTATCTACACCTATCCCGTGGCCCATCGGGAGTATCTGCTTTACTTGAACGATCGGGAGTGGCATCCTGCGTCTAAGGCTGTGAAACGACTTCCCACATACCTGGCACCGGGCGAGGAGATTACGGACGATCGGCGGATCTTCTCGCTGGGAGACATGTGCCCGGAGTACGCACCGGTTACCCGTATATCTTGGGATGATGCAAACGACTACGCGGCCTGGAAAACGAAGCGGTGCGCAGAGAAGTGGAGGTTTCGATTGCCGACCGAGGAGGAGTACGAGAAGGCCATTCGCGGAGTCGATGGCCGTTTCTATCCTTGGGGGAGTTACTACGTCACTACCTTTGCAGGGAGCGTGTCCTCGCGCGGTGGGGATTTCTCCGAGCGCTCTCGGATTGAGGAGGTGGGTCAGTTCCCGACCGATGAATCGGTCTACGGAGTGAAGGATTGCGTCGGCGCGCAGTGTTGGACGGCAACTCCCTCGCCAGGCGACGATGGCTACTATCTCCTAAAGGGGGGAGGAATGGCGGGAGACATGAGCTCGATGCGGTGCGGTTACCGCGTCAGGAACATTGCGAGGGCTCGGCCTGTAGGAGTCGGCTTCCGCCTGGCGGCCGATCTCCCCGATGGCGAAAAGTAGCCCTCACTGCGAGTCCATCGTGTGGTAGAAACCTGCCCCGATCACGGAAGCGATTCCACGCACGACCACTGGGCTCGTGCGGTCGTCGGTGGACCCGTCTCCTATTTGGCCGAAAATGTTGGAGCCCCACGCGCGAATCGACCCATCCGAGAGGAGGGCGATCCCGTGATCTCCGGCGGTCTCGATCGCGGTGACGCCGGCGAGACCGGTCACCGTGACGGGGGTCCAACTATCCGTCCGCGTCCCGTTGCCGAGCTGGCCATTCCAGTTCGCTCCCCAGGCCCGCGCCGTTCCTCCCGGCACAAGCGCGAAGGTGTGGAAGTTTCCCGCGCAGATAGAGGTGGCCGCCATTGAGGGCCCCGGCGTCGGAACGAGACGCATCGTATTGGTCCCATCTCCCAATTGGCCGTACGAATTGTCTCCCCACGCCCAGATTCTTCCGTCCGTTCGGAGTGCGACGCTGTGGAAATAGCCCCCATCGATGGCCTGGACCTTGTCGAGTCCGACGACCGCAACCGGCGAGGCTACGGGAGCCCAACCGTTGGACGCGCCGTTTCCAAGCTGTCCGGCGAGATTCAGACCCCAGGCGCGAACCGTCCCATCATCCATCAGCGCCAGGGTGTGGAAGGCGCCGGCGGCAACCTCGCACACTCCGCGGAGACCCGGATCGAGCGGTGTCGATCGGTCCGTGCTCGTGCCGTCCCCTAGTTGACCGTAGGCGTTGGCTCCCCATGTTCGCATGGTCCCGTCCGCCAAGGCGACGACCGTGTGGTACAGCCCCGCGGAGATTCCGCGAACGGAGGAGAGTCCGGGAACTTCGACGGGAATCGCTGAGCTCTCGGTCGTACCGATCCCAAGCTGGCCGAGATGATTTCCACCCCACACGCGGAGCGTCCCGTCTCGGAGTAGAGCGACGCTATGTCTGAAGCCGCCCGTCAACGCGATGGCACCATCGATCTGCTTCACTTCCGTCGGACGGTCGCTGCTGGTTGAGCGCCCGCTTCCCAGTTGTCCTGAGGAATTGCGACCCCAGGAGCGCGCGGCGCCGTCGCTCAGAATCGCCACGGAATGGTCGCCTCCCGCGGCGATCGCGACGGCGTCCCTGAGTCCCACGATGGCGACGGGGGTGGTACGGTCGGTGGTGGTTCCGTCGCCCAACTGCCCGTGTCCATTGCTCCCCCACCCTCGCAGGGAGCCGTCCACGAGGAGCGCGAGCGTGTGATGCTGGCTGCCCGCAGCGATCGCCGTCGCTCCAGAGAGACCCGGGACCGCCCCAGGCGTGGATTGATTTGAGATTCCCCCATTCCCCAGCTGACCCTGAGTTCCTTGACCCCAAGTCTGAACGGTACCGTCGCTTAGGAGAGCTGCCGAATGGAACCGGCCTCCAGCAATGGCTACCACGTTGGACAGTCCGCTTGCGGGAACGGGAATGTTGCTGCTGAGGTAGGATCCTTGGCCGAGTTGACCTCGTCCGCCGTACCCCCAAGACCTGACCGTCCCGTCGGCCAACAACGCCAAGGAGTGATAGCTCCCGGCGGAGATCGCGACGACCCCCGTAAGATTTCGAACGAGAACTGGCGTCAAGCGGTCCGTGTTGGTCTGATCCCCCAACTGGCCGTCCTGGTTTCTCCCCCAGCTCACCACGGTTCCGTCGCTCATCAGTGCCATAGTGTGGAATTCCCCGGCCGCGACGGCGGTCACTCCGCTCAACCCAATGGAAGTGGGGATGAGACGATTCTCCTTGGTCCCGTCTCCAATTTGCCCCTGATTGTTCATTCCCCAACAGGAGACCACTCCGCCCGTAGCCA
>Ga0137796_10000917_pt1 | contig 17674 bp, 11 predicted proteins | sample OV2TP3_FD_97704 | JGI IMG/M metagenome (GOLD analysis project Ga0137796, IMG submission 97704) | reverse complement strand
TTCAGAGATACTCTGTTCCCGAATTCCTTATCCGACCAGTATTGCCTCTAGACCGGCCCAGGGCCTCGGCGGACCGACCTTCCCAAGCTCCTGCCTCCGTGGTCCAGGCACTCGGGATCAGCGCATTCCTCCGAGAGCGGCCACCGCGCGCTCCGCGTCGGGCCCCCCCCACCCGGAGAATGGCTTCGAGAAGATGGGTCCGAACGTTCGCGGAGCCTTCGAGTCGAAAAGCCCGGACTAGGAACGCTACACAGTCGGCGGCGCGTATCCTCGGCAAGGGCAGGGCGTCGATGGCCACGTGACGCATCCGTTCGGATCGATCTTGAAGCAAAGCCATCAGGACTCGGGCGACAGGGTCGTCCAGCGCACGATCCAGGTCGATACGCGAGATCGCGGTGGCGCGTTCGTCGGCGTCGAGGGTGTTACGAGCCGACGTCAAGAGATGCAGAGTCGCGCTCTGCGGATCCTCGTCCACACTCTCCAGCGCCGCGAGAGTCTCCTTCGTCGCAGCGGATTCCCCCTCGGATCCGGACTCGTCCACGATACCGGGCGGAAAGGCGTCGAACTCAGGAAGGTCCGGCGCGACGGATTCTACCGATGACCGGATCTCGTCGCGACCAGGTCTCGAAGGTTTCGACTCCTTCAGGGCTTCCCCGTCGAATCGACTGAGGGCGAAGACGAGTATAGGAAGCAAGGCGATTGCCGTGAGAAAATGACTCCGAGAAGCCGCCGGCCACCTTCCCAGACCTCGGAGCATCCTCCACCCCATTGCGGCGCGCTCGTCGAAATTTCAAAAAAAACCGCACAGAAGGCGATGAAGATTTCGGAGCGCGGGGACCCTCCGTGAAATCTTCGGTCGATTTGGGCAATGAGGAAGCGGACGCCGGCATGGAAGATTGGGACGTGAAGAAATCTCCGATCCTCGGGGGGCGGCCCCATGGCGATGGGGATCTGCCCCCCTCTAGACCTCGTCCGCCACTGACGTACGAGGAATTGCGCCTACGCTATGCGTGGCTCCTAGCGGCGGAACGTGGCGGAACCCGATTCGATCGCGCGGCGTCGGGAGTGCTGGAAGAAATGGTGAAGCGACTTTTGCGGCGGCGCTAGTCCCCCAGGAATCTCTGAAGGTCCCGCACCTCTTCGTCGAACTCCTCCCGGCTCCCGCAGTACTCGGCGATCGCGCCGCGAATCAACTCGCCGAGCTTGGCCTTGCCGCGGAAAATGTAGTTCTTGACCGCCCCCTCGTGGGTGTCCAGCTCGCGTGCGATCTCCGTGTAGGATCGATTTTCGAGGAAAAAGGCTTCGATGGCGCGGCAGTAGGGGAGGGCGGCTTGATCGCTCGCGGCCCGAAAACGGTCCAAGGCCCCTCGCACGATGTTCTCCGCCCACAGTCGGTTGAAGCGGTCGTCAACCGGTTTGACCTCCGGGGCTTCGGCGAGATTCTCGTCCACGAGCGCCTGGCCGCGGCGTTTTCGGGAGTACTCTCCGCGCCACCACATCTTGAGAAGGTTCTCGGTGACCGCCACGAGAAGTCCGCGAAACCTTCCCTTGGTCCGATCCGCCTTCTCCAGGAATCCGTCGCGGCAGATTTGGAGGAAGACGTTTTGGGCCAGATCCTCGGCGTCATCGAGCGACAGGCCATGGAGTTGCGCATAGCGACGTACGGGTTCCCAATACTGGCGGATAATTATGTCCCGGGTCCCTTGGGGGTCGTCTTTCGCGGAACGTAGCACCGTCCAAATCGTTGAAGGGAAGTCCATGTACCAGGGATTATACGGCGAATTCCCCCAACCTCGGGATCCTTTGCAGTCATAATCCTTCCGAGATGCCTGCAGCTTTTCTTTGCCCCGAATGCCGTCTTGAGCGGCGCCCGGAAGGGGACGAACGGATCTGTCCGACATGCGGATCGGAGCTCATCGAGGGCGGAGCGCTCTCTCTCGCGGCGGAACCCGAGGCCCATCGGACGGTGGGACGGTACGAACTCCACGACCGCTTGGGAAGCGGCGGGATGGGGACGGTGTGGAAGGCGCACGACCCGCAACTCAATCGGTTCGTGGCGCTGAAGCTCATCCAGGAGGGATCGCCGGGGGACTTTCGGCGGCTGCAGCGGGAGGCCCAGATTGCGGCGAGCCTGCGCCACCCCGGCATCGTGGCGGTCTATGAGACGGGAATCGCCGACGATCGCGGATACATCGCGATGGAGTACATCGAGGGGGTGACGGCGGAGGCGTCGCATTGCACGATCCGGCGAGCGGCGGAGATCGTGAGGGACGCGGCGGTGGCGATTCACTATGCGCACGGCAAGGGGGTGATTCATCGGGACATCAAGCCGGGGAACGTGCTGGTGGAGCGGGACGGGCGGGTGGTGGTGACGGACTTCGGGCTGGCGAGGGACACGGAGACGAGGTGGGCGCAGTCGGCGTCGGGGGCGGTGATGGGGACGCCGGCGTTCATGAGTCCGGAGCAGGCGATGGGGAGGGCGAAGTACGCGGACGCGAGGACGGACGTGTGGGGTCTGGGGGCGACGCTGTACTACCTGCTGACGGGATACGCGCCGTTCGAGGGAGGGTCGATCCACGAGGTGACGTCGCGAATCCTGAAGGAGGAGCCGACGGCGCCGAGGAAGAGGAATCCGAGATTGCCGCAAGATCTGGAGACGATCGTGTTGAGGTGCCTGGAGAAGGAGCGGCGGAGGAGATTCGCGAGCGCGCAGGACTTGGCGGAAGACCTGACGCGATTCCTGAACGGGGAGGCGATCCGGGCGAGACCGGCGTCGGCGTTCTACCGGATGAGGAAGGCGCTGGGGCGGCGTCGGGCATGGGTGGCGATGGCGGGGGTGACGCTGGCGGCGGTGGGGATCGCGGGGGGAGCGTTCGTGAACGCGGTTCGGGAGAAGCAGACCAAGCGGGCGCGAGGGGGACGGGCGCTGGCGATGGGAGAGTCGCTGTACGCGGAGGGGAAGTGGACGGAGGCGAAGGGGTGGTACGACCAGGCGAGGGGGCTGGGGATGACGGTGCGGGCGGAGCACTACGAAAGGTGCGTGACGGAGGAGAGGCGGGTGCATTGGCTGGCGAGGCGGGAGCAGGAGCTGGGGAGGTACGTTCATCGGGCGGAGACGTTTCTCCGGAGGGCGGAGCAGGCGAGGCGAGGAGGGGTGAGCGGGGGTCGGGAGTGGAGGGAGAGCGTGACGGAGGCGATCCGGATCTTGGACGAGGCGATGGAGCTGGATCCGACATGGCCGGCGGGATCCGTGGCGAGGGGGAGAGCGAAGATCGAAGGGAACGACTTGGAGGGGGCGATCGGGGAGTTCACGGAGGCGCTGAGGCACGATCCGGAGTTCTCGATCGCGAGGTACGAGCGGGGGAAGGCGTATCTGGCGAAGATGATGTTGGAGGAGATCGTCCACCGAGACCTCGATTCGCGAGCGGAGGAACGGGCGGAAGGGTTTCGGAAAGCGGCGCAGGAGGATCTCGAGTCGGGCGCGGTGAGGGGAATGCGCCTGGAGGCGGACGAACTCGAAGTCTTGGAGTGCTTTCGAATCAGCGCGTCGGAGCCGGCAGAGGTTGCGATGCGCCAGATCGAGCGGCTTCTCGAGAAGCGTCCGACGGAGACGCGGCTCTGGCGGTTGCTCGGAGATCTCCGATGGCGGCGGGATGAATTGGCTGCAGCGTAGGTGTGCTATGAAAACGTCTTCCGTCATGCGGGAATCGATGGCGATCTGCTGGCGGCACGAGGGCTCCTTCTCGAAAGAAGATACGATCGTAAAGCCGCGCTGGAGGAGTATGGTCGAGCCATCGAGTTCGATCCAGGCTGTTTCTTGGCACGGATCAACCGCGCGAACCTTCTCCTAGAACGAGAGAAGGCAAAGGAGGCCCTCGTCGATGCGACCCAGGCAATGCTGCTCTCGCCTCGAGCGCCCGCAGGGTACATCCTTTGCTCGCTAGCCCTAGTGAAGACCGGAGATCTACCCGGCGCTTTCCTCCGCTGTAACCAAGCCATCGAACTCGATCCGGGAAACGGATCGTGTTTCAATTGCCGTGCCGTTCTTCGGTCTTACCTCGAAGACTGGAAGGGGGCGGAAGAAGATACCACGCGAGCGATCGTGTTGGACCCAAAGCTCCATTATGCGCGGATCAGCCGCGCAGCGGCCCGCGTCAGACTAGGACGCCTCGAGGAAGCCTTATCGGATCTTGACGTCGCCGTAGCCCGGAAGCCAAATAGCGTGGATGCCTGGTACAACCGCGCTTGGGTTCTCGGCCTCTTGCGTCGGAGATCGGAGTCCATCGAGAGTTTGTCTCGGGTCCTGACCTTGGACGCGGCGCACCTCGGCGCTCGTCTGACCCGGGGAAAGGCGTACTTCGAGTCGGGGGAATACGCACTTGCGGAAGCGGATTGCACCAGCACCATCAGACTCGATCCGACAAATGGGACCGCTCGGCGCCTTCGTGCAAGGGCGCGGGTCAAACTCAGGCGTTTCCTGGAGGCGCAGGGCGATGCTTCCGTCGCCATCGCTCTGGATTCTCGGGATGCCAATGCGTGGGCTTCGTGGGCGCACGGAGCCTTCGCGCTCTCGAAGTGGGGGGAGGCGTTCCTCGGATACACTCGTGCTATCGAATTGGTTCGACCGCAGTCCTATCTCCATTGCCGAAGAGCTTGGACTCTCTTTCACCTGGGGCTGAATCGCTCTTCTTTCCTGGAAGCCGGCCGCGCGCTTCAGTTGAATTCGCTCGAGGAAGCGGCCTACAACGCGCGCGGCGAGTCTTGTATGGAGTCGACATTCCGATTTCAAAGACTCGAAAACGGTCTACAGGCCGTGGCTCTGAGACCCCAGGACGCGGACAGCCATCATCTTCTCGGGACAGGGTGGGCCTTCCTGAGAGATTTTCCCCGAGCCATTTCGGAGTACAGCCGCGCGATGGTCTTGGATCCCGGGTACAAACACGCCTATCTCAGGCGAGGGCAGGCGCGACTGTCACTCGCCAGGCGAGGTGGCGCAGATTCCGAGACGCTCCTTCGCGGAGCCATCGAGGATTGTCAGGCGTACCTAAAAATGGATCCGGGCAAGGCAGGGGAGCTCGCGGCGTCCAAGGTAATCGAAGAGTGCCGCAAGAGGTTGAGACAATAGAAGCGCAGCGCACGCAGTCGCTTCTCCGAATTCGATTCACCCCCCGCCTCCTCGAGTCATAATTCACCGGTATGTCGCGAGCGCTTTTCTGTCCCGAATGCCGTCTTGAGCGGCGCCCGGAAGGGGACGAACGGATCTGTCCGACATGCGGATCGGAGCTCATCGAGGGCGGAGCGCTCTCTCTCGCGGCGGAACCCGAGGCCCATCGGACGGTGGGACGGTACGAACTCCACGACCGCTTGGGAAGCGGCGGGATGGGGACGGTGTGGAAGGCGCACGACCCGCAACTCAATCGGTTCGTGGCGCTGAAGCTCATCCAGGAGGGATCGCCGGGGGACTTTCGGCGGCTGCAGCGGGAGGCCCAGATTGCGGCGAGCCTGCGCCACCCCGGCATCGTGGCGGTCTATGAGACGGGAATCGCCGACGATCGCGGATACATCGCGATGGAGTACATCGAGGGGGTGACGGCGGAGGCGTCGCATTGCACGATCCGGCGAGCGGCGGAGATCGTGAGGGACGCGGCGGTGGCGATTCACTATGCGCACGGCAAGGGGGTGATTCATCGGGACATCAAGCCGGGGAACGTGCTGGTGGAGCGGGACGGGCGGGTGGTGGTGACGGACTTCGGGCTGGCGAGGGACACGGAGACGAGGTGGGCGCAGTCGGCGTCGGGGGCGGTGATGGGGACGCCGGCGTTCATGAGTCCGGAGCAGGCGATGGGGAGGGCGAAGTACGCGGACGCGAGGACGGACGTGTGGGGTCTGGGGGCGACGCTGTACTACCTGCTGACGGGATACGCGCCGTTCGAGGGAGGGTCGATCCACGAGGTGACGTCGCGAATCCTGAAGGAGGAGCCGACGGCGCCGAGGAAGAGGAATCCGAGATTGCCGCAAGATCTGGAGACGATCGTGTTGAGGTGCCTGGAGAAGGAGCGGCGGAGGAGATTCGCGAGCGCGCAGGACTTGGCGGAAGACCTGACGCGATTCCTGAACGGGGAGGCGATCCGGGCGAGACCGGCGTCGGCGTTCTACCGGATGAGGAAGGCGCTGGGGCGGCGTCGGGCATGGGTGGCGATGGCGGGGGTGACGCTGGCGGCGGTGGGGATCGCGGGGGGAGCGTTCGTGAACGCGGTTCGGGAGAAGCAGACCAAGCGGGCGCGAGGGGGACGGGCGCTGGCGATGGGAGAGTCGCTGTACGCGGAGGGGAAGTGGACGGAGGCGAAGGGGTGGTACGACCAGGCGAGGGGGCTGGGGATGACGGTGCGGGCGGAGCACTACGAAAGGTGCGTGACGGAGGAGAGGCGGGTGCATTGGCTGGCGAGGCGGGAGCAGGAGCTGGGGAGGTACGTTCATCGGGCGGAGACGTTTCTCCGGAGGGCGGAGCAGGCGAGGCGAGGAGGGGTGAGCGGGGGTCGGGAGTGGAGGGAGAGCGTGACGGAGGCGATCCGGATCTTGGACGAGGCGATGGAGCTGGATCCGACATGGCCGGCGGGATCCGTGGCGAGGGGGAGAGCGAAGATCGAAGGGAACGACTTGGAGGGGGCGATCGGGGAGTTCACGGAGGCGCTGAGGCACGATCCGGAGTTCTCGATCGCGAGGTACGAGCGGGGGAAGGCGTATCTGGCGAAGATGATGTTGGAGGAGATCGTCCACCGAGACCTCGATTCGCGAGCGGAGGAACGGGCGGAAGGGTTTCGGAAAGCGGCGCAGGAGGATCTCGAGTCGGGCGCGGTGAGGGGAATGCGCCTGGAGGCGGACGAACTCGAAGTCTTGGAGTGCTTTCGAATCAGCGCGTCGGAGCCGGCAGAGGTTGCGATGCGCCAGATCGAGCGGCTTCTCGAGAAGCGTCCGACGGAGACGCGGCTCTGGCAACTCCTGGGACGGCTTCAGGGGCGTCGAGGCCAACTCTCCAAGGCGTGGGAGAGCTACGCAAACCTCATTCGCCACGGAGGTATCGATGGACTCACGCTCACGGAGCGAGGACGAATCCTGGAAACCCAAGGCAATCCTAAGGGTGCGTTGGAGGAGTATGGTCGAGCCATCGAACTTGACCCCAACTTCGTCATGGGATGGTATATGCGCGCACGGACACTGTCCCAACTGGGTAAAACTCGTGAGGTCATCGACGATGCGTCGCGCGCCATCGCGCTGGCGCCTCACCTACCCGCTCCCTATCTGGTTCGATCCCAAGAGTACTGGAAGAGGGGAGACCGAGCGATTGCCTTCTTGGATTGCGGCCGAGCCTTAGACCTCGATCCCGAATATGCGGCCTGTTATGTCTTTCGCGGCCAGTACCGCGCACGGTTGCAGGATTGGAAGGGAGCAGAGGAAGATGCGACGAAGGCGATCGAGTTGGGCTCGAGACTGACCAAGGCGTGGCAGATCCGATCGACATCTCGTGCAAGCGTAGGGCGCCATCGCGAGGCACTTGCCGATATCGACATCGCCTTATCCCAGGATGGGGAACAGCCGGACTCATGGTATACGCGCGCGTATATCCTGGCGCGGATGAAACGCTACTTGGAGGCGGTCGAGTCCGCGACGCGCGCTCTGGCATTGGATCCTCAACACGTACAATCGCGTCTGCAACGCGCCTATGCGCATTTTGAGTCGGCGAATTACCATCTGGCAGAGGCGGATTCCACGGAAGTCATCCGCCTTGAACCCACCAATCTGGAGCACTGGTGCCTCCGCGGGAAAGCCCGTCTCTTTCTGAAGCGATTCGTGGGAGCGCAATGGGACGCTTCCATTGCCTTGATGCTGGAGCTGCGTCACGGAGAGGCGTGGGCTACTTTGGCGAGAGGTGCCTACGCCCTTTCCAAGTGGCGGGAAGCCTTGCTCGGGTACACTCGAGCCATCGAACTGTTTCCGAGGGATGCCTTTCTTCGATCCAATCGGGCATCGGCGATGTTGAAGCTGGGGCTCAATCGCGTCGCTTTCGAAGAAGCGACGTGTGCACTCCTGAGGAATCCGTTTGAGGAAGAGGCATGGTTCATTCGTGGGGCGTCCTGCTGGGACCGGGCTTCCCGGTTCATCAGGCTCGAGAACGCGATTCAGGCTGTAGCGATGATGCCGACGAGTGCGAGAGACCGAGATCTGCTCGGCATGAGTTGGCACGCCCTAGAGGACTATTCGCGGGCCATCAACGAGTACAGTCGCGCGATGGTCTTGGATCCCGGGTATGCGCTCGCCTATCTCAGGCGAGGGCAAGCGAGACTGTCGCTCGGCAAGCGGGGTGGGGCCGATGCGCAGACCCTCCTTCGCGGAGCCATCGAGGATTGTCGGGCGTACTTGAAAACGGCTCCGGGCAAGGGAGGGGAGATTGCGGCGTCCAAGGTGATCGAAGAGTGCCGCAAGAGGTTGAGCCCATAGCGCTCACGGCTCGGCGAGCCGCCTCCGGCAGGACTCGATCCAACGCTCCACCTCTGCGACGTTTCCCTCGCTCCTTCGCAACTCCAGGAACCACTCGAAGTCGCGTAGGGCGTCGCGAAAGAGCGTCTTCCGTTCGGCCCCGGCCTTCCTCTCCGCCTTCCGCATCTTGGCGTACCCAAGGTGATAGTGGAGGATCGCCCCCTCGAGTCCCGACCGCGCGGCCTCGTCGAAATCGCGAAGAGCGCGATCCCACTCCCCGAGCTTGAGAAACGTGCCGCCGCGCTCGAGATAGACCGAGGAAGAGCGGAATCCGCGGTGAAGGGCGGCATCGAAGTCGGCGAGCGATCCGTGGAAATCTCCTAGGTGGCGCCGCGCGGTCCCTCGATTCGCGTAGGCGGCGCACAGATCCGGACTGAGTTCGATGGCGCGATCGAAGTCCTGCTTGGCTCCGGCCCAATCCCCCAGTTGCCCCTTCGCCAATCCGCGATGGAGATACAGATTGGAGTCTTCGGGATCGAGAGTCAGGAGGCGGTCCAATTCCGTCAACGCCAACGACCACTGACCCGACATCCCCCGGGCGAGGGCGAGGTGGTGTTGGGCCAATCGATAGAAGGGACACATCCGGAGAATCCGCTCGAACTCCTCCGCGGCGACCGCCCAGTTTCCAAGAGTTCCCAGCGCCAGGGCTCGGAGATTGAGCGCCGGCAAGAGAAGGGGTTGGATCGTGGCCGCGCGCGAGGCCTCTTGCAGTGTCTCCTCCCATCGGCCCAATCTCGACAAGGCGTGCGCTCGTCCGAAGTGGGCCAAGGCCAGACCGGGTTCCAAGGCCGCCGCCGCGGTGCAATCGTCGAGCTGACCCTCCCAATCGCCCTCGACCCCTCGGGCCATTCCCGAGAAGAACCGAAGCGCCGCCGAGGTTGGGCCGGCCTCCCAAGCCCGAGACCATGCGGCATGGGCGTCCTTCCCACGTCGGGATCGAAAGTGGAGGAGGCCTGCGATCCAGAGAGGACGTCCGTCGCTGGGTCGGCGCACGGCCAAGGCGCACGCCTCCGCAAGAATTCGCTCGTCCGTGGCCGTGACCGGGAGACGCGCGAAGGCGATCAGGAGTTCGAGGATCTCTCCTTCCGTCCGTTCCAGCTTCCAGAGATTCTTCCGGCCTTCCTCCAGACTGCTTTCCGCGAGGCGCCCGCAGGCCTCGGCGCGAGCCGGGGCCGTGGGATCCCCGACCTCGGCCGCCATGAGTTCCAGAACAAGCTGCTCCACGTAGGTCTTCCCCCGCTCGTATCGTGCGAACGTGTGCTCGGGGTCCCACCGGATCGCCTCCGAGAAATCTTGGATCGCCCCGTCGCGATCGCCCGCCAGCCGCCGGGCGCGTCCCCGGGCGAGGAGCGCCGGCTCCCACGACGGATCGCGACCGAGAGCCTCGTCGCACGCGCGAATGGCTTCTTGGATGTGCCCGTGCCAGTCGGAATGGACGGGCGGGGTGGCGCGTCGCGCGCGCTCCGCCTGGGCCATGGCCTCCTCCCAGCGAGAAAGGTACGGGCGAAGGACTCGTTCCCGTTCCAGAAGCCATTCCGTTCTTCGCTGAGCCCTGGGATCCGCCAGGGGCGCCTCACTGCGGGAAGGCGAGAGCCAGGTTCCCGCGAGGAAGACCGACCCGGCGAGAAGGCTCGTACCGAATGCCGCAACGAGGAGTTTCCGGCGGAGGCGGAGAGCGACGATCAGACGACGGAAACGGGGAACGGGACGCACGGAGATCGGATTACCCTCGAGGAGACATTGCAGATCCTCGGCCAGTGACCGGGCGCTGTGATAGCGACGTCCCCGGTCCTTCTCCAGACAGGCGAGGATGATCGTCTCGAGTTCGGGCGGAAGCGTAGGGACCACGGTTCGCGGAGGGGGCGGATCCTCGGTGAGGATCGAGACCATCACTTCGCAAATGGCCTTCCCGTCGAAGGGAGGACGGCCCGTCGCGAGTTCGTAGAGCGTCGCTCCCAACCCCCACACGTCCGTGCGGGCGTCCGCGGCGCCGGCTCGGCCGCCGGCCTGCTCGGGACTCATGTAGCTGGGCGTGCCCATGGCGCTCCCGGGGAGGGAAAGCGACGAGTCCATCCCGCAATCCTTCGCGAGTCCGAAGTCCGTCACGTAGACTCGGCCGGACGAATCCAGGAGCAGATTGTCGGGCTTCAAGTCCCGATGGATCACTCCCTTCGTGTGCGCGAAGTGCACGGCGCAGGCCGCGTCCCGAATGATCTCCGCGCATCGCTGGGGATGAAGGCGGAGGCCGCGAAGGGATCGGCCCTGAATGAAATCCATCGCGACGTACATTTGTCCGTCCGCCGACCCCACGTCATGGACGGCGACGATGTTGGGATGCTTCAATCGTCCCGCGATTTGCGCCTCGCGCCGAAGGCGGCGCTCTTCCCGGGAACTGCTGCCCCGGAGAAGCTTGAGCGCGACGCACCGGTGGATCTGGGGATCGAAGGCCCTCCAGACCGTGCCGGAGGCGCCCGAGGCGATCTCTTCCTCGAGCTCGTAGCGTCCGACCTTTCGCGCGTGAGGCTCGGAGTCCTCTCGAAGGGCGGCGAGGATGAGCTGGATCTGGGCGGGTCCCAAGAGAGGCTTCCATCCGCACCGAGGGCATCCCGGGTTCGCTCCTCCGCATTCAGGACAGTTCAACGATTCCGCCACGATCGACTGGTCCGCTCTCGCCATTGCCGCGCGGGAGGGGAGCTTTCACGAAAAAGAGCGGGCGAGTTTTTCCGAAACGCTGTGCCTCGAACGAAAAAGGGAAGGACGGTTCCCTTTGGGAGAAACACGATGAAGGACTTTCTCACGTTTCGCCGGATGATCACGCCGGTGTTCGTTCAACTCCTCTTCTGGCTCGGGGTCCTCGGTTCCGCGGTAGGAGGGATCGGCCTGTTGGCGACGGCGGAAGGGCAGATGAAACTGGCCGGGGCGGCATCGCTCATCCTCGGTCCGATCGTGTGGCGGCTCCTCTGCGAAACTCTGATCCTCGGTTTCCAGATTCAGAACACCCTGGCGGACATCCGGAGCAACACGACGCCTCGGCCTGCGCCGAGGGTGGCGCCGCGCCCGGCTCCGGTCGCCCCGCGGATGCAGTGACCGCCGGATCTTGCCGCCGTCGAGGGAGAAGCGGTGCTAAGATAGGAGCGCCATGCGCTCCCACGACACAAGCATGGGGCGGGAGGACGCCGCCTTTCCGAATACGACGTGGAACTTGCTCGCCACCATCGCCGATCCGGCGGATCCCCAGTATGCGCGGGGGATGGAAACCCTGTGCACCCGGTACTGGAGACCGGTGTATTCCTATCTCCGCCACGTCCGGGCCAAGTCCAACGAGGACGCGAAGGATCTGACCCAGGCGTTTTTCCTTTGGCTCTTGGAGGGCGAGACGCTCTCCAAATATGCGCGTGAGCGGGGAAGTTTCCGGCGCTACTTGAAAGTCGTCCTCGGCGGTTTCCTCTCCCATCAGGAAGAGGCGCAGCGTCGCTTGAAACGGGGAGGCGGCGTTCGGGTCCTCTCGCTCGATGTCGCGATGCTCTCGAACGACACCCTCCCCTCCGATGCGACTCCGGACCAGGCCTTCGATCATGCGTGGACCGCGGAGCTGATTCAGGTCGCCGTCGATCGCACGCGGCGACGACTCCTCTCCTCGGGTCGCGAGCAGCACTTCGCGATCTACGAGAGGTACGAAATGACTCCGGCCGATCGACGGCCCACGTATCTCGAGATCGCCTCCGAATTCGGGCTGAACGAAACCGACGTCGGGAATCGGCTCTACACCGTCCGCGAGATGATCCGAAAAGAGATCCGCGAGGAGCTCGGCGCGATCACCGCGAATCCGGATGAACTCGAAGATGAGTGGAACACCCTATTCGGGACCTGAGGGCTGGAGGGAGCTGATCCGTGAGGGGCTCCGATTCCACGAATCCGGTCGATCCACCGACAGAGGGCGTCTGTCCCGGTATGAGCGGCAGGGGGAGCTGGGCCGGGGTGGCGTCGGCCTCGTGTACCGTGCGTTCGATCGAGAGCTTCATCGCCCCGTCGCCATCAAGATTCTCAGCGAGGGCTCCGTCGCTCGGCCCGAGGTGCTGAAGCGGTTTCAGCGTGAGGGGGAGGTGATGGCGGGCCTCTCCCACCCCAATCTGGTCACGATCTACGACATGGGCGAAGAAGAGGGACGTCCCTTCATCGTGATGGAATTGGTCGAAGGCGAGACTTTGAACCAGGGACTTCAGCGGAATCGATGGAGCCTTCGCCGGCAGATCGAATTGCTCGAGCAGACGGCTCGAGGAGTGGGTCACGCTCACGCGCACGGGATCGTGCATCGAGATCTCAAGCCCGCCAATATCCTGGTCACTCCCTCGGGAACGCCCAAGGTCGCCGATTTCGGTCTGGCGCATCTTTCGGAAACTCCGCTGACGCTGACACAATCGGGAATGATGTTCGGCACCCCGCTGTACATGGCCCCGGAGCAAGTGGAGGCCCGGCCCGAGAAACTCTCGGCGCGTACCGACGTCTACGCCCTCGGTGCCATCTTGTATGAGATTCTGACCGGGGCGCCCCCCTATGCCGGAGGGGGCAGTCCCGCCGAAGTGTTTACCCGCATCCTGGACCAGGACCCGATCCCCGTCCGCCACCGAAACCCGGATGTTCATCCGGATGTGGCCACCATTTGTATGATGGCCTTGGAGCGCAATCCGGGAGACCGGTATCCGACCGCCCGGGAGTTCGCGGAGGATCTCCACCGCTTTCTCGAAGACCAGACGATTCTGGCGAGGTCTCCTTCCTGGCCGGCCCGCACGCGACGATTCCTGCGCCGACACAAGACCGCCTCGGTAGCGGTGGGCCTGAGCTTCTCTTTTGTCTTGGGCTTGGCCGGAGTTCTGGCGGTGCGGTCGATGCAGCGGGCGCAGGAACAGAGGAATCTACTTCGGCGGCGCGAAAACGCGCTCCAAGAGATTCGTGCCGCAATTGCGGAAGAGCGATGGGCGGGTGCCGCAGCTCGTTGCGACGAGGCCCTGAAGCTGGATCCGGGGAATCCTGAGATCCGAATTCAGGAACGCATCGCCCGGGCGATGGGTCGGGCCGTCCATGCGTTGTCCGTCGCCGACCTCACGAGCCGGGAGATCCGATCCATCTTTGTTCCCGAGGTGCCCGCCCCGGCTCCCGCTTCGAGAAGACAAGCGGTCTGGGATGCGGAGGATCGGCTCCGTCGACTCAAGCTGGAGCTCCAAGGCCGCTGGCAGGAAGCCGAGGAGGCCGCGCGAACCGCGCTGGCGTTGGATCCACGCCATGGCCCGGCCCAGAGAATCCTGGAACAACTTGCCCTCGACCGACATCGTCGGGCGGAGGAGGAAGGAGACCTCCCGATGGTGGCCTGGTGGCGGGAACAGGCGATTCGCCACGGAGGCGCGGAGGTCCTCGACCGTCTTGACCCTTGGAGTACGGTTACCCTCACCCCGAGTGTGGAGGGAACAAGAGCCTTCCTGTTTCGCTACGAACCCCAAGGCCGTCGTCTCCTTCCTCTCCCGGCCCATCCGATTCAAGGAGCGCGGGAAATCGAACTCCCTCCCATCGACGCGCTTCCTCTCTCCGCTCCCGAATCGGAAAAGAAGGCGATGAGGAACCGGACCGCCTATCCTCTCTCCGAGACGGAATTCAACGAAGTTCGGTTTCCCGTGCGTCTACGCCAAGGCTCGTACCTGATCCTGCTCAAGAAAGAGGGGTTCGTCGATACTCGGGTACCGCTGCTCGTCGAACATGGCAAGGAGGCGTCCGCCTCCGTCCGGCTCCTCCGTGCCGAAGAGATTCCCGAGGGTTTTGTCTACGTCCCGGCGGGGAAGTCGATTCTGGGGGGCGACCCGCGCGCCATTACGGAGAAAGAGACGCCGCCTCCCCGTCGAGAAATCGAGATGAACGGATTCTTGATCTCCCGCTTCGCCGTGACGGCGGAACAATACGCCCGGTTCCACCTGTCCCTTTCCCGGGAGGATCAGCGGAAGCACGAGCCCCACTCGGGAGTCGAATTCCATGCGGAGAGTCCGGTGTGTCTGATCGCCCATGAAAGTGCCGAAGCCTTTGCGGCTTGGTTCACCGGCACCCGAGGAATGGGAAAGTGGACCTTTCGCCTCCCCACCGAGAAAGAGTGGGAACGGGCCGCGCGTGGAGCGGATGGTCGCTTCTTCCCCTGGGGAAACGAATTCGACTATGCCTTCTCCGCCGCCTTCCACTCTCGGTCTAAGGCCGGATTTGTACCCGATCGATTCGATGATACGATCGGCCAATTCCCCGCGGACGAATCCCCCTTCGGTGTTCGGGACATGGCGGGCGCCTGCGGGACCTGGACGTCCACCTACAACGCCGACACGAAAACGTGGGCCGGAAAGGGCGGGTCCGCGTGGATTAAGGCCGACGCATGCCGCGCCGCCTCGAGGCACTGGGTGCCGGCGGAGGGGATGTCGGAACATCTCGGAATCCGACTGGTCGCCGACCTTCCGCGCCCGGAGTGATTCACCGAGCGAACTGGACGATCGCCCGCGCCGTCTCCGCCGGCCACTCCATCTGCGGCGCCGATCCGCACTGGGGAAACAGTAGGAGCCGGGCGCCGCGAATCTCTTCGCGGAGCCAGTGCGCGTTCCGCACGGGCACCAGGCGATCCTCGTCGCCCCAGAGGATCAGCGTGGGCACTTCGATGGACGTGCAGCGGGAACTGAATTCGAGCATTTCGCCGATCTGAAACGTCCGGGCCATGGCGAGGGTGGAGCGAATACTCCCGGCGAATCCCGCTTCGTGAGCGTATTCGTCGATCTCCTCCTCTCGAAGCTTGGACCGGTCGAAGTAGTTTCGGCCGATTCCGATCCGAACGAGAAGACGAGTCGGGAGAAGCGCGATCAGGTCGGAGAGGACAGGGGTGCGCATGACGTCCATCGGGTAGGTCCACTCCTGAGGAAGCGAAGGGGCATCCAGGATCACGAGTTTGTGGACTTGAGCGCGATGGGTCAACGCGAGTCGCAGCGCCACTCCTCCCCCGAAACCGAAACCCACGATGGTGGCTTTGGGGATCCGAGTCGCATGGAGAAAGGCGCTCGCCCGGCGAGCGGCGGCCTCCATCGAGTAGTCCGCTCCCCCGGGTTTGTCCGAATAGCCTGCCCCCAGCATCTCGAGGGCCAAGACACGGAACCCTGCGGAGGCCAGCTCGCGGAATAGGTGCCGCCAATCGTAATTCGATCCCCCCATTCCATGGAGTAAGAGGAGTTCGGGTCCTCGACCCTGATCCCAGTACGTCAGGCGATGTCCGTCGATCTCGATCGTCTTCTCGACCCCGGAGGCGCGCATCTCCTTTCGGAATTCGGAGGGGACGGGCGGTCCGGAACATCCGGCGACGCACAGCAGAAATACGAGGGATCGGCGGGAGACCATGAGTCTCTCATCGCTGAAGGTGCCGGTTTCTTTCAAGAATCCACCGGAGATTCGCTTTTCTCTACCCGCCCTGCCTCCACGTCCAGATAGAAGGGCGGGGATTCTTCGTCTCTGTACGAAGAACTCGTCTGGGAACGCCGGCCGCGCCGACGCTGTGTGCGGGGATGGTCCGCACGAAGCGCTCCACCTTCCGGCACAGGAGATCACGTTCGATGCGCACGACTGCGATTCGCCTGTTCTTGGGTCTGGCTCCGCTGTTCCTCTTCGGGTGCACCGAGGAGCCTCCGACCCAAGCGTTTCTCCTCGACGGTTTCGGATTCCGGTGGGAGAAGCGACCCCATCGTGTCAACAAACTTGGGGTGAAGCTTGGGGACATGATTCCCTACGACAAAGGCTTGCTCGGCCGCTCGTGCGCTACCCTAGAAGGAGGAAGCTGGGCGACGGGCGAGGAAGGGTCCGATTCTGCGAATCACTGCGTGGCGGTAACCGCTCTATCCTCTTCGAAACTGAGATTCCACCACGGCCAAATCTCGGAGCTGAAGCTCTGGGGTTCCAAGACCGCACCGGCCGAAGCGACGGAGACGATCACCCTCGCGCTCGACTCCATCGCCCTTTCCGGCTGTACCCAGTTTGCCGTTCTCTTGCGTGGGTTCGATCTGGACACCGACTTGACTCATGAGTTTGGGTACACCGTCCAAGGAATGGCGGCGGGAGTCGGGCAAGCGAATCTCGCGGCCTCAACCCTTCGGTTTACGGTACGCCTTCGGATCGTGGCCGGCGAGGTTCCGGATCGCTCGCAGAAACTGGCGAAATACGGCGCAACCGGTCGGGTGTATTACACCGTCGTAGGGCTCGTGAACGGAGTCGTAACGGGTCAGAATCATGGATATACGCTGGTATATGCCCCGGGGATCTTTCCCCTTCAGCCGAGCGCCTCGAACTCCCAGCAAGCCGTGACCATTCAGGGCGCTCCGGGATTCAACCTGGCGACGGTCGGCCTCACGGAGTTCGACTTCACTTTGAACTCCGGGGAGAGCAAGTATCCCGGCCGTTACTTGCGGGAAATCCGGGTGCGAAATCACGATTTCTCCTATGAAGCGAGCACGGGCGTGATGAAGTTCAAGTGCGATGGATTGTTCTCCAATTCGGGAGGGGTTTCGTGGGGACTTAAGAACTCGTTTCGGGCCGGTTTCGTCCTGCTCCAGGTGTCCGATCCGAACGGCCGGCTCGTGCGCCTCTTTCGCACGGAAGAACAGAATGAGACGGAAATCTGCACTCCCTTGTCCGTGGAGTATGGAACGGGATACACTCCGCCAGAGTGAACCTAGACGAACTTGCCCGCGGGTGTGAGCCGGGCCTCGGCGCTGCCGTTCGCTTCCTGCCCGCCAGGATCGTCCGCCGCGTCATTCGGCGGCATCGCGGGATAGCCGCTTTCGGCTCGGTCGTGCCGCACGCGGAGTCGTATCGTCTGCCGGCGTCGGAACTCACGCCTCTCCTCCGTCCTGGGGAGCTCGAATCCGTTCCGACGGGGACGGTCGTGCTCTTGAGCGAGTCGGATTCGGGAGATGCGGCGTGGTTGTGGCGCCGACTCTTCCACGAGCGGATCCACCGTGTTCTTGCGGACAAGCGAATCGGAGCCGGGCGAATTCGGGAACATCTTCGCCGGCTCGGTCGCGCCGAGTTCGGCGAGATTCGCAGGATCCTTCGCCACGACCATCTGCTTCTTCCGCCG
>Ga0137796_10000913_pt1 | contig 17717 bp, 18 predicted proteins | sample OV2TP3_FD_97704 | JGI IMG/M metagenome (GOLD analysis project Ga0137796, IMG submission 97704) | reverse complement strand
GAGTCCATCCGGGCGCTGCTTGTTTAGCGTGGCGAATACCTTCTCGAAATCGTCCGCAGCTCGTACCTCCCAAGGCTGAATAGTCAACCCCAGCGCGCGCGCCGCGACTGGGAGAACCTCTTTCACCTCGATTACAATGAACGGAAGGGCCGGTTCGTAGAGAACCGCGACACGGGCAATTTTGGGAACGGCTTCTTTGAGCAGCTCCAGCCGCTTCCCGCCTAGTTCTACGGTAAGGTTTGTAAGGCCGGTGACGTTGCCGCCAGGACGGGCAAGGCTATCAATGACGCCTGCCTCGACAGGATCGAACACAGCGCCCACCATAACAATGGGAATCGTCTTGGTCGCATTCTTGGCCGCCAGAATTAGCCTGCCCCCTCCTGCTACCACGATGATATCAACCTTGAGACGCACCAGCTCGGCCGCAAGCTCAGGGTAGCGATTGCCCTTCCCCTCCGCATATCGGTACTCGGTGGCGATGTTCTGACCTTCTATGTAGCCAAGCTCGCGGAGAGCCTGCCGAATAGCCTCGGACCGGGCGGACTCGCTAGTGCGGTTGCCCGGCGAAAGGTACCCTATCCGCGGGGTTCTCACCGGCTGCTGCGCCTGAGCCACAGCCCCAGCCACTACGAGCACGAAAGCGATGACCAAAAGCCCCAGCCATTTTCGATTTTGGATTTTAGATTTTCGATTATCGGACCGAAAACTCGAAGATCGCACCCAGGTTTTCTCATGCATCCGCGTTTCTCCCCAATCTAAAATCGGCAATCTAAAATCGAAAATCATTTTATGACCCTGTCCGCCGCATCTCTTCTCACAACACGGCGATGATCTCGATCTGAAACAGGACTTTCCCTCGCACGTCCGTCGTAATGGCATGAAGAGGAAAGGATCTTGCGCCTATCCCTTAGAGATTCTTGAGATTAAACACCTTCCTCGCATTGTCTTCGAGGATCATTTTCTTTTGCGCCGCGGAGAGCCACTCGATCGACTCAACCACCGGTCTCAGGTCGTCGAGCATCCTGCCTTCGTATTGGAACAACCCTCTGCCCGGGGTCTCGGTTCCGAAGAGGACCCGCTCCGGGCCCACTACCTTGATCAGCAGCTCCAGGGTCTCCTTCGTATACAGGGTCCCGTCGAAATAGAGCTTCCTGTAGCCGTCCAGAAAGGAGCCCTTGTACTTGGAACCGTAAAGATCGCTCTCCTCTCTTCCGGGCGGATTCAGATATCGCCCTATTTGGAATGTCGTTCCCCCTCCCCCATGCGCGATGATGAGCTTGAGCCGGGGAAACTGCTCCAGGACGCCCCCATAGACGAGGGTGGGGCCGGCGATGGTCTCCTCCAAGGGCTGGCCCAGCATATAAGCCAAACGGTAGCGCAGGTATCTCGGCCCTTTGAGATAAGCGGCATGGATGAAAAGCGGCACGTCGAGTTCCTGGGCCTTGGCATAAAGAGGAAACCAATGCTCATCATCCAAAGGAGGAACGGTCTCGTCGCCCCTCGGGTTGGGGTTGACAATGGCGCCCACAAACCTCAACTCTTTCACCGCCCTCTCCAACTCCTCCACGCTTGCCTTCATGTCGCTCTGGGGGAGCGTGGCCATGGCGCGAAAGCGCTGTGGTTTCCTGCCGACCGCCTCAGCCAGGACGTTATTGAAAACGAGGCACCAGGGGATGTTGATCATGGGGTTTTCACTGGAAAGCATCGACACCGGCCGAATGCTGAGGATCTGCACATCAATGCCCCTCTCCTCCATGCACTTGAGGTTGCGCTCGTTTTCCTCATCAACTCCCTTGAGCGGTCTTGCCGATGCCGAGGCGTTGCGCAGGGACAACAGGCTAAAGCCCCACTCTCTAAGGCCCACGCTCAGCCAGTGGGCATGCATGTCGATCACCATGGAATCACCTCCGCATTCTCTTTTCCGTTATCCTTTCTGAGTACAGAAGGGGTGGTAGGTTCCCATCCTACACGCAGCCCCAGCCTTCGCTAGAGCCGCCTCAAACTCCTGATGAATTTTCGGATCCTCATCCTCGAACTCGATCTGGCCTCCGCCGAGCTTGACGCTGGTGTACGTGGAGCCGTCCCCTTCGGTCATCCGCATGAAGCGGAAGCGCCAGTTGTTCCAGCGCAGCGCCAGGTAGCGGGCCCGCTCCGCCCCGGAGTTGAAATGCTGATGGAACCATTGATTCGGAGGCACCACCACGCTCCCGGCCTTCCAGTCCACCCGCTTCCGCCCCTCTCCCTCCTTCCACAGAAGCGTGTAACCCTGCCCGCTCAAGATGATCACGTGAGCGCCCGGACCGTGGCGATGGCCCTTCTTATAGGTGCCCACGGGAAACTCCGAGATGTGAGAGCCCATGGTCTGGCCGGCCAGGTCAAATTTCATGTTGGTGCTCCCTTTGCCTCTTTCGCGGTAGTCCTTCAAAGCTATGGTGTGCGTGTCGGAAACGAAGTTCGTCGACATGAAGAAGCGCCCGTAAATCTTCCCCTTGCCGCTAAAGTAGTCTTCCTCCTCGGGATTGAACCGGTCCAAAAAGGAGAAATCGTTTTCAAAGATGAAGTCGACGTTGTGGAAGAGGTTCATCATGTAGCAGCTGTTGGTCACGGCAAAGTACCTAGCCGACTCGCTTCCGCTGCCGTTGAAGTGCTGGTACGAAGCATTTAGAGGAATTGCGAAGAGACTCCCCGGTCCCCACTCAAAGGTGTGCTTCCTGCCGTTTTTCTGCCACACCGTGGTTGCCCCGTGCCCCTTCGCCACGTAAACCATCTCCTCGTAGAGGTGTTTTTGCGGCTTGAGCTTGCCCCCCGGAGGAATCTCACAGACATAGGCGTCGTTGACCCCTCCGGTGCCGTCCAAAACCACAAAGGCCGCCAGGCCTCCTTTGAGGTCCCAAGGCGCCAGCTCCAGCGTCTTGATATCCTCAACGAAGAATCCCCTGATGACCGGGATCTTCTGTGCCTCTTGCCAACCAATGTAGGTATCGACTTTGGGCAGGAGGCTCTCGTCCAGCTTCTCGATCTTCTCCTCAATCTGGTCTGACATCGGATTGCTCCCTCCTCTCTTCTTTTCAGTGGCTATCGACCTTTAGAATTTATCTCTAACATATGCCGCCAGCCGTTGTGACCAAAAAAACCTAGTACAATGCCTTTCATTCATCGCGCCAAGACGCCAAGAGCGCAAAGAGTCGATTCTTTTTCTTGGCCTCCTTTGCGCCTTTGCGCGAGTCATAAATTCGTTCTCTTGTCTCGATAGCATGAGCGTCACCTCTTACTCTCGGCGGCCTTCATGACATCTCTCGCCAGATCAAAGATCGGCTTCATGTCGGCGTATTCGGGACGGACCACGTCGAAGTACTTTCGTCCCTCGATCAACCGGTTGCTCACGGGGACGTCGTCCTTAGGGATATCGATTCTTCTCGAATTAGCAGGATCGTCCGGATCGCCCAGCTTTTGCAGTGCGATCTGCCCCTTGCGGGAGAGGAGCCAGTTGATAAAGACCTTGGCGGCGTTGGGGTGAGGAGCCCGGTTCAAGAGGCTCAAGGAGCCGCCGCCGGTGGAGAAGCTTCCGCCTTCCTTCCAGGCGGTGGTATCGAACTCGTCTACCGGCAGTCCCTGATTTTTGGCGCGCAGCGCGTCCTTACACCCCATGCAGATGGCAAACTTTCCCTGAGCCAGCCAATCGGTCATCTGGCGGAAGTTCTTGCTGAAGGTGATCTCCATTCCACCGAAAAACCGCTTGATAAATTCCGCGCCCAACTCCGGATGGTAGTAGAGGAATTGCATGGTCGCCCCAAGGCCGGTATCCGCGGGGCTCAATGAAACGATCTTTCCCTTCCACTTGGGGCCCACCAGGTCCCAGTGAGATCTGAACTGCTTTGGATTGACGAGATTGGAGTTGTAGGAAAGCTGGGCCGAGCTCGGGTTGGCGAGATAGGCAAAAATGTATTTGCCCTCGGGGTCGGCGTAGCGGTGCTCCCCTCCGAACCACTTGGATTCGTCCACCACCTCAGGGAGGAGGAGCGCGGGCTTGATGGGGTCGAGGGCCTTGGCCTTATAAAGCATGTTGAAGTTGGTGTTGGCCCCAGAGCTGAAGACATCGGCGATATATCGCTCTGCCCTCCTCTCGGTGAGAATGCGGGTCGCCATCTCCCTGCCGGTCCCGGTTACTGAGACCATCTTAATATCAGGATATTCACTCTTGAAGGCCTCCAGGAGACGCTCGTAGCGATAGATGTAGACGGCGACCTGTCCTTCTTTCTTCGCCGCCGCAAGCGTCTTCTCCCATTCTCTGCTCCACTCAGACTGTCCGACCGCATCGCCGACGGGCACCAAGAGAATCAAGAGGGTGAAGCCGAGAACGATCAAGCCCAACTTCTTTTCCATCCAAAAAATCATCTTGGACCTCCTTTTAAGATCCCTCACTTCTTTCTTGCTAGCACCTCATCGAGAAGCTTGATGACCGGGTTAATGTCCTTCGTCTCGGGATCGTCCGTATCAAAATAGTTCATTTGCTCCCCTCGTCGCTCTTCTGGAGGGATATGGTCTTTCGGAACATCAACCCTACGGGAGTCTTTGGGGTCTCCGGGTATGCTGATGACCCTCTGAAAAGCTGTCTGGCCTTCTCTGGACAACAGCCAGTTGATAAAGACCTTGGCCGCGTTGGGATGAGGTGCCCGGTTCATGAGCGCCACCTGACCGAACGCCGACGAGATATTGACCCCCTCTTTGAGATGGTACAGGGGAAACTGATCCACAGGTAGTCCTTGGTTTTTGGCTTTCGCTATCGTTGAACCCTGGATGGGAAGGCACAGAGCAAACTTTCCTGTAGCTAACCAGTCCACCGCCTGCCGTAAGTCCGCTGTCATGGTAACTTCCATCTCGCCGTAGAGGCGTCTTATGTATCGCGGGCCGAGTTCACGATGATAGTAAAGGTACTGCCACGATATCCCTGCGCCCCGCACTTTCCGTATGTCAACGGATACGATCTTTCCCTTCAGCTTTGGGTTGAGAAAGTCCCAGTAGGACTTAAAGTCGTCAGGCTTCAGGAGATTGATGTTGTAACCCGGAGTTGCGCCTCCGGATACGTTACCCTCGTAAACAAAGATATACTGACCTTCTCGGTCCACATATTTGTGCTTGCCCTCCCACCACCTGGACTGGTCTAAAACCTCAGGCAAAATCAGCGCCGGCTTGAGCGGCTCCAGCATCTTGCCTGAGTAGAGCACCTGGTAGAGAGAGTTGCCCCCGCCGCTGTAGGCATCGGCCAGAAATTTGCCCGCTCTTCTCTCAGCGGCTATGCGGGGGGCCAGTTGAGTTCCCGACCCCGTAACGCTCGCAACTTTAATTTTAGGGTAGACCTTCTGGAAAGCTCCCGAATCGATGATGGCGCCATAACCGGCTATGTAAACCGTGACCTGTCCCTCTTTCTCGGCGGCCTTTACCGTCTCCTCCCATTCTGTCACAGCCGCTGCCCGGGCCTCACCAACCACGATGAGCCATGCGACCATAGTAAACATGCTTAGATAGAGCGGCAGCATAACTCCCTTTTGCTACTATCTCTCTCTCGCTTTCATCACCTCTTTGGCGAGCTTAAAGATCGGGGCCAGGTCGGCAAACTTAGGGTCGGAGATGTCATCGCGTATTAGCGCCATGGGATCCCCTCCCCTAGCTCAGTCGCCCGCTAGATGCCGGGCGAGGTCGTCTAACGGTCCCGCGGTCTCACCCCTTTGTCTCCTCCACCTCATCTCTTCGAGCGACTCCGAGAGCTTGGTATCGATCATCACATCCTGCGCCGGCTCTCGGATGATCCCGATCGGATCAAGACCCTTCTCGACCTTCTCGATCTCCCTCTTCATGATCTCCCTAAGCATGACAATGCCGCGGTCGGAGCCGGCCAGGCGCTCTTTGGTCCGATCCGCAATAGGCCCCTGGGTTTCCCAGACCATGTGATCTTGGGCCAAAACCATGTCCATCCTGAACCTGGCGAAGGGATGCAACGCGTCAGGGGGATCCTTAAAGGGCGCCACATAAATGACCTCGGGATCTTCCTCTTCCGCCGTGCCGTTGCTCTTTTCTCCGGGTATGAAATGGACAAAGAAAATGTTGGTGCGGGTGTCGTCCATCGGTACCCGGATCTGAGTCGCGTCTCCCTGCCGCAGAATATTGGGAAAGATCACTGGGTGTTGATCCACGATGCCGTTTTTGTAAAACCGCCGCTTCATAACGCCGTAGGAAACCTCATAGAACTCGAACTTCTCGACATCATCGATAAAGCCACGGGTGCTGCTCGGCGGTTTTTTCCCCCTTCCGGCGGTCTCCTGATGCAGAATCTGAAGATGCGCGGGGTCCACGGAGTTCTCCATGGCCTGGAACCAATTGGCGTCCAGGCGCGGATAGACAACAATTTTCCTGTTGCCATCCGTTCTGGCCCAGACATCATACTTCGGTATCAGCGGCGCCGGCTCGGGGCCCATATAGGTCCAATAAAGCCCGATGAATTTTTTTACCGGATAGGCCTTGTGCCTGACCGTGAGATGGAACCTGCTGCCGGGTGGCTCGGTAGGACATGCTAACACGTTCCCCTCGGGGTCGTAGAGCCAACCATGATAGGCGCAGGCTATCCCCCTCTCCTCAACCCTGCCGTACGCAAGGGAGGCCCCGCGGTGGGAGCAGTGGTCCGCGAGCAGACCAACTCTTCCTCCCTTATCTCTGAATAGCACCAGATCCTCACCGAGGATCCTCACGAACCTAGTAGGGTTCTCCACTGTCAATTCTTTAGCCACAGCAACGGGATGCCAGTAGCGGCGGAGCAAATCCCCGGCCGGTGTCCCCGGACCCACCCTCGTCAGGACCTCATTTTCCTCTTTGCTAAGCATGGAGTTGCCCCAGTTCTCCCTCAAGCATATAAGCGGTCGATATATCCGCTGTCGTCGATCTCCCGCAGGTGGTGGAGATCCCAGAGGGCCAGCGGATTAAAATCCTTGATCTCGGGCTTGATCTTGACTGCCAAGGCAAAAACGTTGCGGATCGCTTCCAGCGTGGGATAAGGCTTAGGCTCCAGCGAGCCTGCATGATTGTCGTAATAGTCGGTCACCTCATCGTCCGACTGAAATCTTAACAAATCCCTGCACGTCTTGTTGATGATCTCCAGCGTCTGTTGTCTCCGGGTCTTGAAGAAGTGGACCGCGTCCACCAGCGCCAGCAGTAACCCGCGCACCTCTTCCTCGTGGCTGTTCACATAGGTTGTCGTTGTCGTGATCGTGACTCCTTCGATCATGGGCATCGTGGGAAGCTCGGTGACCTCAGCGCCGATCGCTCGGGCGCGCTTCTGATCCACGGCTCTGACAAAGGTCGCATCGTATTCGCCGGCCATCACCTTCGCGACCCGGTCCATAGCCCTTCGCTCCCCGTTCACCAGCTCAACATCCCTCCCCCCCTTCAGGCCGTGCAGCCTGAGGTAGAGCCAGACGTTGAGGCCCGTATGGCTCTCAAAATCATCCATCGAGACCCGCTTCCCTCTGAGGTCCTCGAGCGTCTTGATCCCGCTTTTCGTTACCAGCCAGTGCTCTTTCCAGACATTATTGGTCTGGGCGATGTGCACAAAGGGATCGCCGTTCAGTGCCCGGCGGGCGTAAAGGTTATGGTGGTTTCCGGAGATAATATCCAATTCGCCCGCCCTTAAGGCCTCCATGGCCCTCTGGCGCTTGCCTTCCATGGAGCCCAGATCCATCTCCAATCCGTGCTTTTCTAAAAACCCGCCTTCCTCCATGACCTTCCACAGCGGCACATGACCCGCTGCGCGGTAGTAGATTCGGATCTTCCTCTTTCCCGTCATGATTCTTTCCTCCTCCGTTTTCACCGGACTGCCGGCATTTGACAAGCCACCCCTGTCTTTCTCAGCTCGCTTTCGTACCGCTTTCGAATCTCCGGATCTTCGTCCTCGTACCCGATCAGCGTGCCTCCCTGTTTGACATCTATATAGACGCCATCCTCCCTATTTTGAGGCGCTATCTTGAAGCCGATAGGATAGAGCCGGCTGCCAAATCGGATCGCCAGATGCCGCGCCGGCTGCGGGCCAGTATTGAAGTGCTGGTGAAACCAGCCGCCTGGAGGACAATAAACGCTCCCCTCTTTCCATTTTATCTCAACGACCTTGCCGCCACGCCCGCTCGCGTAAGGCCGGATTCCCAGCTCCTTGTTCCAAAGCAAAACGTAGCCGGACGACTGCAAGCCCAGCAAGACCGCCCCTGGTCCGTGGTAATGGGCCTTGTGGTAACGTCCCGCAGGCCAGGTCGACAAATGGCCGATCAACGAGTTCCCCGCCAGCTCGAACTGGGTGATTTGCACCCCTGATCCTTTAACTTCTCTTTGGTCCAGTGCCGCCGATTGGACATCGGGAATAAAGTTGGTTTCCCAGATGTGCTGCATCCCCTTCTCATAGCGCTTTTGTCCGACGGAGAAAAAATCCTCCTGCCCCGCGTAGCGATTGGAAAACCGATAGGGGCAGTTCAGCACGAATTCCTCGTCATGGAACACATCCATGATAAGCGGGGCATTGGTCACCGCCAAGAATCTGACCGGCTCCCGTCCTCCGTTGATCAGCCGGTGCCAACAGTTGAGCGGCAGGGCGAAGAGACTCCACGGCCCCCATTCGAACATTTGCTTGCGGCCGCCTTCCTGCCATAGCTCGGTCGCGCCGTGGCCCGCTAAAATGCAGATCACCTCCTCGTAGAGGTGCCGCTCCACCTTCAAGCTCTCGCCGGGAGGAATCTCGGCCACATACATCCCCGTGACCCCCTCCATCCCGTGAAGTTGGATGAACGCCCCCTTTCCGCCGATACGAGGCCATGGTGCCAGCTCGATTTGCCGCACATCCTCGATCCCGTAACCGTCCACAATGGGTATGCCTTCCCGCTGAAGCCACTGGACGTAGGTGGTCTTCTGAAACGCCGCAATCAAGTTTGTCATTCGCTCATCTGTCGCCACGGGTCTCCTCCTGAGATGATCATTCTGGCCGCGCGGTCTACTTGAGGATTTGCTCGGCGAATTTTGCCGAAGGGAGCCTTACGCTAAGATATTTATCCTCCAAGTGGTTCCGCAACCTGTGATACTCCTCCACGCTCATGGCATCCTTAGCCGCCTCCCGACCCGTCTCCGCGATCCACTTTGTGTCCACATCCAGACGGCGCGTGGCCTGCCCTAGTGCTCTCCCGTAGCTCTCCTGTCCTTCCTTGCCGAGAAACCAGTTGACGAAAACCTTGGCTGCATTGGGATGGGGCGGGTCTTTGACCACGCCGATGACGCCAGAGCCGTTGCTCGTGGGCAAACCCTCCCTTGGAGTGGGCAAAGCCTTAACCGGCAGGGCAGCCTTGATAAATGGCTCAAAAGTATAAAAGCTTATGCCAATGGTTAATGCCAGCTTGCCCTTAGCAAGGGCGTCAGCGATCTGCCTCTGGTTGCGGCTGACGAAGAGATCCTGGGCCACGAGCCTTTTTAAGTATTCCTCTCCCCTGATGTCCCACATGAAAGACCACAGGGATTGGCCAGCCCCGGGGGTCCGTGGATCAAGCAGTCCTATTTTGCCCTTCCACTTGGGATTGAGAAAATCGTCGAAGGAGCGCAGCTCCTCGGCCCTGGCCAGGTTTGGGTTATACCAGAGGCTTCCCGTCCCGGCATCGGCGATAAAGGAATAGAGATAGCGGTTGGTCTTGAGATTGTCCTCCCAGATGTGGCCGCCCCACCAGTTCTTAGAGTCCCTGACCTCGGGCAAGATCATGAAGGGCTCAAAGGGACCGATCATTCCGTCATGGACCAGCGACTCGTAAGTTCCCGATCCACCAAGAAAGACATCGAAATACCTGACCCCTGCCTTAAATTCCGCTGCGATCCTCTTGGCGTTCTCAGGCCCTCGGCTGGGATAGAGCTCCGCATCGATGCCAAATCTGGGCTTAAAGATCGCCTCCAATTGTTTCCTAAGCTCGGGCCTAGCGGGAATCCCTGCGACCACTTTTCCCTCCTGCCGCGCCAGCTTTAAGACCTTCTCCCATTCTCTGTTCCAGCCTGCCTGTGCCCCGGCAGACAGGTCGGTCTGCGCTAGCGCGCTGCCAACAAGCGCTAAGAAAAAGAAGGCCGAGAAACCTGCCCATGCGAAGCCCAGCCTCAATCGCGCCTTAAAGAGCATGCCGGTCCCCCTTTCCTTACTTGAGAATCTCTTCAGCAAATTTCGCCGCCGGTACCCTGACCTTGGTGTACTTGTCTTCCAAATGGTTCCTTACCCTGTGGTACTCTTCCAGGGTGAGGAAGTCCTTTGCCGCCCGGACGCCATGGTCGACGAGCCAGTGGGTGTCCACGTCAACGCGGCGCGTGGATGCCTTCATGGCTTCGCCGTATGCCTCTTGCCCTTCCCTGCTCAGGAGCCAATTGACAAAGATCTTCACAACCTTTCCTTCTTTTCTCGCCGCCTCCAGCGTCTTCTCCCATTCAATCTGCCAGGCTGGCTTTGCTTCCGCGGAGTGGCCCATTCCTGCGACAAAGGGAACGGTGGATATCAAAACAAACACGCCTACCCACTCTCTCCTCCTCATAGAAAACGCTCTCGTTTTTCTCTTCACCGCCCGCTGCCTACTTCAACCTGAGGCTGATCCGCCTCTGGCGGGGCCTTCTGCCTGGTAAAGCCGGTCAATGAAGCCCGATACGTCCAGCTCTATAAGATAGTGGAGGTCCCACAGTGCAAGAGGGCTAGCCGCTTTAGCTTGAGAGTCCTTCATGCAGCAGAGCTGGTAGGCGTTGCCGATGGCTTGAAGATCCGGGTATGGTTTGGACAAGAGCTTGGCGACGCTGTTGTAACTGACGCTGCGAGCCTCCGGCTCTCTTTTCCGCAAACCGTCCAAAATCCGCTCGGTCTCCTCGCGGTGGGTGCGCGCGAAGTGAATGCCTTTAACCATCGCCTTCACCAGCCGTTCTCCAAAACGATCCTTTCTCTTCAGCGCCTCCAACGTAGTCGTAAGCGTCGGGCCGTTCACCATAGGGAGAGGTTCCAAGGCCAGGACCCGGAACCGATCCTCTTCGTACTTCTCCGTGCTGCCCGTCACAAAGGTAGCATCGAATCTCCCCGATTTGAGCCCTTCGAACTGCTCCGTACGAAACTCATCCATTGTCTCGGCGACCTCCACCCACTCGACTTCATCGAGACGCAGGCCGGATCGCATCACATAAAGCATGTGGTTGCCCCGCAGATGGTGGTATCCTCCCGCTGGATCCACCAAGGTGGTATCTCCGATCCGCTTCCCTCTTAGCTCGGAAAGCGAAGCAACGGCTTCTCTTGTGACGAGCTTGTCGTTAACGCTATTTGAGGGCGAGGCCAGGCACACAATGGGCTTGCCGCGGCCAACCAGAGCGTAAGGAGTGATATGGTTGCCGGAAATGAAATCGACCCGGCCGTCGAATAGCGCCGCTTCTGCCAGCGTAGAGCTACCGCAAAATTCGAAGCTAACCCTCATTCTGAGATCACGCCAAATTCCAGCCTGCTCAAGCACCTCCCATATGGGCAGGTGGGAATGGGAGCGGTAAAAGCCTCGGACCTCGATCGGCTCGTAATCAGCCATTGCTGTGCCCCCTCTTACCATTTTGGATTTTGGATTTTCGATTGTCGGAAAGAGACTTCGAAAGAAATGCGCTCATCGGTTTGTTCTCCTGGCTTTCAATCCAAAATCTAAAATCGAAAATCCAAAATATTATTTGATCACCTTGTCCGCCCGGTACAGAACCGATTGCGGAATCGTCAGGCCGATCTGCTTCGCTGTCTTCAGATTGATCACGAACTCAAACTTTGTCGGCTGCTCGACGGGGAGATCGGCCGGCTTGGCACCTTTCAGGATTTTGTCAACGTACGTAGCGGCGCGGCGAAACATTGCTTGACTGTCCGCACCATAGGACATAAGGCCACCCGCCTCCGGAAACATGCTGACATCCGAGACTGTCGCCAGGCGGTTCCTTGCCGCGAGGTCCGCAATCCTGGGGCCTTGTCCAAGGTTGTTGACGAAGAGAGGCTGAACAATCAGAGCGCTTGCGCGGTCTCTGACCATTGAGGCGAACGCACCGTCAATCTCCTCTGGCCCTCCCAGTACCAACGGCTGAAATTTCACCCCAAATCTCGCGGCTGCTTCCTGCGCTTCCTTTACAAAGAGCCGGTGGGCTGTGTCGCCACCGTGGGCGAGAAAGGCGACCCGGGAAAGATTCGGAAGTATTTCCCTAAGCAGCTCCAGGCGTTTTCCTGCAAGCTCCGGCATGATGAGGGACATACCCGTGATGTTTCCGCCGGGCCGCGCCAGGCTTGCGACGAACCCGCTCCCAACGGGATCTGCGGCCCCCATCATCACGATCGGTATCGTTTTCGTGGCATCCTTCGCAGCCTGTACCACCGGAGTCGCCCGGGCTACGATAAGGTCAACCTTCAGCCGGACCAACTCCTCTGCCAGCCCAGGGAGCCGGTCCACCTTCCCTGCCGCCCACCGGTATTCGATAGCGATGTTTTTGCCCTCGACGTAACCCAGGTCCCTCAAGCCATTTAGGAAGGCCTGTTCGCCCGGCGTGGCGGCGGCAGGCAAAGTCAGCAAGCCGATACGCGGGTTCTTCTTCGTCTGCTGCGCCTGGGCCGGGAAGCTAAGAGCCAACAGCATAGCGCCTAGAGCAAGGCAAAAGACTTTTTTACTCATGGATTCCCTCAGCATTCGCTTCTGGCTGGCCGCCTTCAGGTTGACAATAACACGGCTATGGAATATGGTTATTAACAAAAGCACGTAAGAAACAGGAGGAACGGCCATGCCAACTGGTCGAGGACAGTACGAGGTCGTGAGCGTCTCGCTTCCCCGAGACTTAGTGAGGCGAGCCGATGCCCTCATTCCAAAAAAGCGGCGCAGTCGTATCATTGCTAACATGCTTACATCCTTCCTTGACTCCATCTCACGGAAACAACTGGAGCGCGAGTATGAGACGTACTATGCCCAACGCTCGGCCCGGGAAGCGCAAGCGGAGCGCGACCTGCTGGCCGAGTGGAAGCTGAGCGACGAGGAGGCCTGGGCAATCCTTGAGAAGGAGGGGTCGAGTGGTCGGCGTAAGGCGGGGTGATGTTGTGGTCGCTAACCTCGACCCCACCATTGGCGTCGAGATCAAAAAGACGCGGCCGGTAATCGTTCTCTCCAACGACAGCATCAATCAATTCAGCCAGCTCGTCGTGGTCGTCCCACTGACCAAGAACACGGCCCATCTCTCTCCTAGTCATACGCTCATCCCTAAGGGGGTTGCCCGTCTCACCTTTACGTCTAAGGCGGTGACTGAGCAGGTCAAAGCCGTCGATAAGCGACGACTCGTCAAACGTCTGGGAAGTCTGACACCCTTGCTCCTCGCACAGGTTGAGCGCGCTCTTAAAAATACTCTCGCCTTCCCCTGATCGCGTTTGCGATTTTAGATTTTTGATTTTAGGTTCTACAATCATCGGATTACTCGATCCGCTCTTGCCAGCACGTTCGGCGGAATCGTCAGGCCGATCTGCTTTGCCGTCTTAAGGTTAATCACAAACTCAAACTTCGTCGGCTGCTCCACAGGTAGTTCGGCCGGCTTGACGCCCTTCAGGATTCTGTCCACGTAATATGCTACGCGCCGGTAGCTGTCCGCGAGGTCCGCCCCGTAGGACATGAGCCCGCCGACATCCACAGCTGCTCTGTTCCCGTGCACCGACGGTAACCGGTTCTTTAAGGCAAAGCCTACAATCCGTTTTTCGTTAGCATTCATTAGTGGGCCCTGGGACACATAGAGTCCATCGGGGCGCTCCTTGTTTAGCGCAGCGAATACCCTGTCGAAACCGTCCGCGTTTCGTACCTCCCAAGGCTGAACACTCAACCCCAGCGCACGCGCCGCGACTGGGAGAACCTCTTTCAGCTCGATTACATTGCTCCGCGTGGCCGGATTGTAGAGAACCGCGACACGGGCAACTTTGGTAACGGCTTCTTTCAGCAGCTCCAGCCGCTTCCCGCCTAGTTCTCTGGTAAGGTTTGTAATGCCGGTGACGTTGCCGCCGGGACGGGCAAGGCTGTCAACGTGGCCCGCCTCGACAGGATCAGACCCAAGGCCCAACATAACGATGGGAATCGTCTTGGTCGCATTCTTGGCCGCCCGGACCATGGTGTCGCCTCCTGCTGTCACGATGACATCAACCTTCAGCACCAGCTCGGCGGCAAGCTCAGGGAGCCGATCGACCTTCCCCTCCGCATACCGGTACTCGATGACGATGTTCTCTCCTTCTATGTAGCCAAGCTCGCGTAGAGCCGCCCGAATTGCTTCGGCACGGGTAGACTCACGAGCTGGCTCTTGCGTCGATAGATACCCTATCCGCGGGCCTTTCTTTGCCTGCTGCGCTTCGGCAAACGGAGCAATGGACAGTAGAGCAGTAGTCAGGAAGCAAATCAGGAATTTTCGGGTCATGGCTTTTCTCTCCTAACTATTGCCTCTTGCCTAATGCCTTATGCCTTCTTGTCACTTGATCACCTTATCTGCTCTCATCAGCGCCGCTTGCAAAACGGAGCTTTCCCAAGTTATACTTTTGGTATGAAAACGGCCATATCCATTCCCGACAAGTTATACGCCGAAGCTGAGCGGCTATCCCGCCGCTGCAAGAAATCAAGGAGCCAGTTATACGCAGAAGCCGTAGCCGAGTATCTAGCGCGCCATGATCCAGAGGCCATAACTGAGGCGATGAATCGGGTCTGCGAGAGCATAGACACACGACCCGATCCAGCCATTGCCGAGGCGGCAAGAAAAACCCTTGAAAGCGTCGAATGGTAGTCGCCCAAGGCCATGTGTATTGGGCAAGCCTGCCAGCTCCAACAGGTTCCGGTCCCGGTTTTCGCAGGCCGGTGCTCGTGGTCCAAGGGGATGCGTTGAACCGCAGCCGGGTGAGAACCGTCGTCTGCGTCCCATTGACCAGCAATCTTCGTTGGGCGGAGGCTCCGGGAAACGTCCTTCTTCCGGCGCGCGCCACAGGCCTCCCGAGGGACTCCGTCGCCAACGTCTCCCAAATTATCAGCCTCGATCGCGACGCGCTCACCGAAGAAGTCGGCAAGCTATCCAAGCGCCAGTTAGAGCTAATTCTCACCGGCATCGACATCGTCCTCGGCCGTTAGGTCCAACCCTGCAATTTTCGATTTTGGATTGTTCGGTCATCGAATTACTCTATCCGCTCTCGCCAGCACGTTGGGGCGGAACCTCACGATTTTAGATTTTCGATTTTGGATTGTTCGGTCATCGAATCACTCGATCAGCTCGGGCCAAACATTGGGCGGAATGCTTAATCCGATCTGCTTCGCCGTCTTGAGATTGGTTGCAAACTCGAATTTCGTCGGCTGCTCCGCAGGGAGATCGGCCGGTTTGGTTCCGTTAAGAACTCATCCACGTATATACAATGCCCCGGTACAGCTCGGCCAACTTGGGTCACAAGCCATGACGGTAACGGCAGCCATGTATTCCCTCACGGAGTCAGTCCCAACTGTACTTTGATTGCTTGTTCAACTGCCTGTAGATCCGACCCAGACAAACGAGCCATTCGATTCTGCACGCGTCTTTTGCTGACAGTCGTCAACTGATCTGCCATGGCTTTGTTCTTTTTCCCTTTGACGGTGACGTATGCTTCGCTGGGGTAAAGGCGATCCACGGAAGTGGTCAAGGGCACAACCTGAATACGGTTCAGGTACTTGTTTGAAGCGTCGTTGCTCACAATCACAGCGGGACGCTGCTTTTGAATCTCCCCGCCTGCCGAAGGATAGAAATTGACCCACCATACCTCACCGCGTTTCATTGGCGACGTCTCCGACTGTAGCTTCGGCCCACTCCAGAGCCTCCGCTTCGCGGGCTTCTTCTCGCGCCATCTGACGATAGGCTGCTTCCAGGTCCCGTCCCATCACATATGGTCGCGCCAGAGACTCCAGAAACCGGCTAATACGACGCCGCCCCACCACTCTATGCAGTCCTTCATAGACCCGTTCGTCAAGCGTGATGGTCAACTTTTTCTGCATATCTCCCTCCAAAGCAATACGTGTGTTTATACGTATTGTAGTCAAGAGCATTAGAGGAAACAAGCCAGAAGTCTACCCGACTCTCTCCCTCAATCCAAAAATCGAAACCAAAATTCATCTGATCATTCTATCCGCCCGCGCCAGCACATTCGGCGGGATCGCCTAACGATTTTGGACTTTCGATTTTGGATTTTAGATGGTTCGATCATCGGATCACTCGGTCTGCTCTGGCCAGTACGTTCGGAGGTATTGTCAATCCGATCTGCTTGGCGGCTTTCAAATTGATGATGAATTCGAACTTCGTGGGCTGCTCCACAGGCAGATCCACAGGCTTGGCACCTTTAAGAATCTTGTCCACGTAAGTGGCGGCGCGCCGGTACAGGTCAGACAGCTTCGTCGCGTAGGACATCAGGCCCCCATCCTCCACGTATTCCCTCCACGGATACATTGCGGGCAGACGGTTCTTTGCCGCGAACTCCAAGATCTGGGTTCGGTTACCGGTGAATATCGGGTGCGTGGAGACCGTGAGAGCGCGTGCACCCCCTTTGGCTGCGGCTCGGAATGCCCCGTCAAAATCGCTGATGCTCCGGACTTCAAGGGAGTGAATCTGCAGCCCCAAAGCGCGTGCTGAGGCCTGGATCTCGGTTAAATAAAAAGGTACGGCAGGCGTTGGCCGATACCAGAAAACAGCCACACGGGGGCTTGTGGGAACTGTCTCCTTGAGAAGCTCCAATCGTTTCCCGTACAACTCAGGGCCACCGAGGGAAAGCCCGGTGATGTTACCACCCGGCCGTGCGAAGCTGGCGATGAGGGCGTCGCCAACAGGATCGAGGGACCCCGTCATGACGATTGGAGTCGTGTTAGCCGGATTCTTGGCAGCCCGGATTGCTTGTATGCCTCCTGCGGCAACGATCACATCAACCCTCAGACGAACCAGTTCAGCGGCGAGATCGGGTAGTCGGTCAAATTTTCCCTCTGCATACCGATACTCGATGGCGATGTTCTGACCCTCGACGTAACCTAATTCACGCAGTCCGTTGTTAAACTCCTCGATGCGGGCCGCGTAGATAGGTCGCGAACCGGGTATCACGACGCCTATTGTGGGGATTTTTTTCGGCTGCTGCGCCTCGGCTGGAACGCTAAGAGCCAAGAGCATAGCACCTAGAGCAAAGCAAATGACCTTTTTGCTCATGAATCCCCCATTTCTCTCTGGTTTTTCACGTTTCGTCCTCCTCTGCGCAATCTTTCGACCCTCACCCATTCCCTCTCCCTGGCAGGGAGAGGGTGAGAGTGAGGGTAGAGATGCAAAATCATTTTCTGCTGCCTTTCGCCTATTTCAGCACCTCATTTATCAGCTTCTGAACCGGCTCGGGATCGAGGAAACCTATAACGTTATATTTTCGCCCTTCGACTCGCTTGGCATCCGGAAGGACATCGTCTTTGGGAATATCAGTCCTCATGGAGTCCGATGGCTCTACCTCTTTTGTGTTCATAATTCTCTGCCAAACCATTTGTCCTTGGCGAGAGAGATACCAGTTGATGAAGACCTTAGCGGTGTTGGGGTGGGGGGCCTGGTTGATCAGAACAAGCACGCTGCTCCCGCCCCCTCCGATCGAGCTTCCCTCTTCGAGCTGATGGGGTTCCACCTCTTCA
>Ga0137796_10000911_pt1 | contig 17759 bp, 14 predicted proteins | sample OV2TP3_FD_97704 | JGI IMG/M metagenome (GOLD analysis project Ga0137796, IMG submission 97704) | reverse complement strand
TAGACACTATGCGCATTCTCGCCATCGAAACGAGCTGCGATGAAACCGCGGTCTGCCTTATTGAGGCCCGCGGCGGTCTTTTGCGTGCCCGGCTCTCGCTCCTCGGAAACGCACTCTACTCGCAAGTAGCGCTCCATGCGCCGTTCGGGGGCGTGTTTCCATCATTGGCAAAAAGGGAGCACGCGAAGAATCTGGTGCCACTGCTTGAAGCGGTGCTCGGTGAGGCGACCGAGGTTACAAATGAAAAAGGGAAAATGAAAAATGAAAAATTACAATACAAAATTAAAAAGTATGACAACAAGGTACGAAAAATTCGTGTACTACTTGAACGTGAGGGGGAACTATTGCAGCAACTACTAAGCGCATTGCCAAAAATTGTATCCAAAAAACCACCGGCAGACGCCATTGCGGTAACCTACGGTCCGGGGCTCGAGCCCGCGCTCTGGGTTGGTATCAACTTCGCCCGCGCACTCTCGGTGCTCTGGGACGTGCCAGTGATACCGATTAACCACATGGAAGGGCACGTCGTCTCGGCGCTCCTGCGCCGAAATGACGTGTCGTCCCCAGTTACCAGTTACCAGTTACCAGCCCCTAGATTCCCCGCTCTCGCTCTCCTCGTCTCCGGCGGGCACACCGAGCTCGTCCTTATGAAAAAATGGCTTGACTACACCGTGATCGGTGAAACGCGCGACGACGCGGCCGGCGAGGCCTTCGACAAAGTCGCCCGCATGCTCGGCCTCTCCTACCCGGGCGGCACCGTCATCTCGGCCCTTGCAGAAAAAGCACGCCTCAAAAATGTTAGACATCCGATGTCTAACAAAATATCTAGCAAATTGTCCGGTAACCAGCGTCCAGTAGCCAGCGTCCAGCTTCCCCGGCCCATGCTCCACTCCCCCGATTTCGACTTTTCCTTTTCCGGCCTCAAAACCGCCGTCCTCTACCTGCTCAAAGCGCCTATTCAACACCGAGTGTTGAATAAAGGGTTGAATAAAAATATTCAATACTCGGTGTTGAATACGTTAGTTGCGCTTGAGTTTGAAAATGCGGTGGTTGAAGTGCTGGTTAAAAAGACGCTCCGGGCTGCAGAGCATTTCGGTGCGCGCACAGTGCTCCTCGGCGGCGGAGTCGCGGCAAACATACACCTGCGTCGCGAGCTTGAAGCCGCGCTCGCCCCGCTCGAAGCCGCGTCGCGTAAGACGCGACTGCTTCTAATGGGGCGAGCGCGTGAGAGCCCGAAAACGACGCTCCTCCTCCCCGACCCCGCGCTCACCGGCGACAATGCCATCATGATCGCCGCTGCGGCGCATATCCGTCTTGCAAAGCTCGGGCTCGATGCGTTCCGTGTCAATCCCAAGATCAACGCCAAAGGCAACCTTCGGCTGAGCACATAAGGCGTCAGTGCATTTCCTTGCTTTTCTAACACGACGGTTGTACTCTTTTCCCTGTGGCAGGACGAAATGCCGCATATGAATTCGCGCGGAGCAACAACAACCGCCCGAAAACTGCCATAGATGCCGTATCGGCCATGGTCGCGCTTCAATAGGGTATGAAAGGAGCAAGAATGCAGCAGCGTACGATTCGCACAATAGCCCTGCTCGGTGCCGTGGGATTATTCGTGGTCGGAAACACAACCTTTGCAGGAGAGGCAACCGCGGCTGGCGAGCTCGCGCATGGTTCGGCCTTTGCCGCTACATTTGCCTGGCTCGCCATTCTTCTGATGGCCGCTAAAATCTCCGCGCTCGTCGAGCGATTCGGCCAGCCGCCGGTGCTCGGGGAACTCCTCGTCGGAGTACTCCTCGGCAATATGGCACTTCTCGGTATAAATTTTTTTGAAGGAGCGAAGACCAATCTATACCTTCCATTCCTCGCCGAGTTCGGGGTCGTCATTTTGCTTTTCCAAATCGGCCTCGAATCGAACCTCCAAAAAATGCGGCATGTGGGGGTACGGGCTTTTCTCGTGGCGAGTGTGGGAGTCATTGCTCCGTTCGTTCTCGGTACCTACATCGTTGGCCCGTGGCTCATGCCCGGCCTTACATCGAGCGCCTACTTATTTTTAGGCGCAGCGCTCACGGCCACGTCTGTCGGAATCACGGCGAGAGTATTTCGCGATTTGGGCACATCCCGGAGTCCCGAGGCGCAAATAGTTCTCGGTGCCGCGGTGATTGACGACGTGATGGGTCTCGTTATTCTCGCGATAGTCTCCGCGATCGCCACAATCGGAGCCGTCAGCGCAGGTATCGTCACGTGGATCTTTGCAAAAGCCGTACTGTTTGTGGTCGGCTCCATTGTCGCGGGGATCATCCTTGCACCGCGGTTTGGACGTCTATTTTCACGGATCCATACCGGAGTCGGAATGAAAATATCCCTTGCGCTCTCTTTTGGTCTCGTGTTCGCGTATCTTGCCGATCTGATCGGCCTTGCCCCCATAGTCGGCGCATTTGCTGCTGGTCTCGTACTCGATCCCGTTCATTTTCGGCACTTTGACGAACCGACGTTCGTTGACGATGTGCGGTCAGCTCTTCGCGGCATTGACAAGGCGACCACACAAAAAATACATGCAGCTGTCGACCACCACGCCGATCACCACGTTGAAGACCTCATCGATAAACTGGGGCTAGTGTTTGTCCCACTGTTCTTTGTGATGACGGGCATGGCGGTGAAAGTTGAAACCCTTTTCAACATGCCGGTACTCGTCGTGGCGCTCGCCATTACCGTCGTCGCCTTTGTCGGCAAATACGTTGCTGGTTTTGTTGCCGGCCCAGTCAACAAACGCATCGTTGGCTTCGGCATGGTGCCGCGCGGCGAAGTCGGCTTAATCTTTGCCGCGGCCGGAAAAGCGCTCGGTGTCGTGAATGATCAAGTATTCTCGGTCGTGGTAATCATGGTAATTTTTACGACGCTGCTCACGCCGCCAATCCTCACCGCCCTGATCAGACGGCAAACGGCCATATGACAACCACGAGACACATAGAGCCTCAATGACACAGAGCACGGTCTCCCGTGCTCTGTTACTTTTTTGCATCATGCTATAGTGAGAACATGCGATGGAACGGCCATATAATTTCAGATGCCTTGCTGGTTAGCACAAGTATTCTAGTTGCGTTTCTGATCGCAAAGCTTGACATCGCCGCGTACCTCCTGCGTATTCCCGGTGAACTGCGAGTACTCGCCTCGTTCATCGCCGGCATATGTTTCGTTTCAATATTTACCGTCGCGCCTGCGACGGTTGTTCTCGGGCAGCTTGCGGTTGAGAACTCGCTGCCTCAGGTCGTCATTGTTGGAGGATTCGGCGCTCTCATCGGTGATTTTTTAATCTTCAAGCTATTTCGCGACCGTATCGCAGATGATCTGCGGGAACTTCGCGCGCTCGCTCCACAACGGCGACTGAAGAGAGTGCTCTGCTCGCGCCCTCTGTGGTGGGTGAACGTCGCTATCGGCGCGCTCATTATCGCCTCTCCCCTGCCTGATGAAATCGGACTCGCCATGCTCGGTCTCTCACGAATACAAACGCGGGTGTTTTTGCCGCTCTCATTTCTGCTCAACGCCTCGGGTATACTCGCGATCGGTCTTATTGCGCGAACCCTCCACGGCTAAACATCTGCTCTCTGTTCCCATCGCTCCAAATAAGGGATTAGGCGCAACAAACGAGCCTTTAATAGAGTCATATCTTTAAAAAATTTACGAAAGCAAAATTCTAATATGGCTCTAAACAAGGCTATTTTGAGTTTGGGGAATTGCTGATACTTACCCACTATAGACGACGAAGGGCCGATCTGTTCGTGCGAGCGAACCAGAAAGTTCCAACTGCCACCGAACAGGGTTCGCATACGCGTACCAAATCCTCACCTCCATCATCGAGGATTTCGGCGAGAAACCAGAGGACGATGGAACACCGACGAGCCAGGAACCCGCTCGGTAACATTTCACCGCCCATGCGCGAGATGCGCCTGGGCGGGATTTATTTTTCAGTTTTTATTCTTTCTTTTTGCTTTTTTCCTCTCCGATCTCGTCGAGCGCGGCGAGGAGCTCATCGGCCGAGACCGTGGCAGTGCCGCGCTTGCCGACGACGACGCCGGCCGCGGCGTTTGCGAGACGGGCGGCGTCAGAGAGCGAAGCGCCTGATGCGAGAGAGAGCGCAACTGCCGCGACAACCGTATCGCCCGCGCCGACAACATCAAATACGTCGCGTGGTATCGTCGGATAATACACCCTCGATTTCGCGTCAGCGAGCACGCTGCCAACATCACCTAACGTAACCAAAAACGAAGTATCGAGCACCTGCGCGGCAGCGCAATAATCAGCAGCCTGCAAGCCCTGCACAATGGCGCGCATCTCCGCTTCGTTCGGCGTCAGAACCGTTGCGCCGCGAAACGATCTGATGTTCTGCCGTTTCGTATCACCGATCACTGGCTTCCGGTGCCGACGTGCGCATTCAATGATGTGCACGGGGAGATTCGAACCGAGAACGCCTTTCGCGTAGTCAGAAAGGACAACCGCGTCCCATGCCTGCCTCCAGTCCACGAGCTCATTCCACAATCGTTGCATGCGCCAGGGCTCAACAGGCGTAGATACTTCTCGGTCAATGCGCACCAACTGCTGATTATGCGCAAAAATTCTGGTCTTCTCCGTTGTGGGACGGTTGGGGAAACACGTAGCGCGAAAACTCACACCGCGCTTTTTAAGCTCACTCACCAGCTGATCCCCTGCCTCATCAACGCCGATCACGCCGCTGAGCTCAACCTCCCCGCCAAGCGCCGCAATGTTCGCCGCGACATTTGCCGCGCCTCCGGGCGCGTACCACTCGCGTTTGACGTTCACGATCGGCACCGGCGCCTCTGGAGAAATGCGCGTAATTTCGCCTTCAATGTAGTGATCGAGCATCACGTCGCCGATCACCAGAATGTGCTTGCCCTGCCACGTCTGAACAACACCTTTTAACTCATGCACCGTGCTCATCATTACAATCCTTCTTTCAGGTTGTCTCGTCTACAGAACTGCGGGACATCGGATGTCCCGCAGTCGCACTATTCTGCATCAGTCTGCGTTCAAGCAGCGTATTTTTGCGGCTCAGCAAACATCCGATCGAGCGCCTCACACCAGCTGTGTATGATCCACTGGTGCCCGTCCTGCGCGAAAGGCGTCGTCGCGGCCGGCACGATGATATCGTTATGCGCCAGACCCTTGATCGCGCCGCCGCCTCTCCCGAGAAGGCAAATGGTACGGAGACGCTGTCGTCGCGCTTGCTTGACTGCAGCGATTATGTCCGGCGAATTCCCGCTCGTCGTAATGCCGATGAAGACATCCCCTATTTTCCCCTGCGCCTCAATCTGCCGCGAAAAGACGTTCTCGAAGCCAAAATCATTGCTGAGCGCAGTGAGCACGGATGTATCCGCGGTGAGTGCGGTTGCCGCAAGCGCACGGCGCTTGCGCTTAAATGTCCCAACGAGCTCTGCCGCAAAATGCTGCGCATGCGCAGCACTGCCGCCGTTTCCCGCAATGAGTACTTTTTTTCTGCGTTTGAGCGCGCGGGCGATGCACCACAGCGCGGCATCGAGGCGCTCCATAAGCTCTTCGTCCGCTTTCATACACTTCACCACATGCTCGACTCCCTCAAGATACAACCGAAATTCTCTCACGCGCGTACTCCCCTCTTCTATAATTATATTTGTATACCCGCCGCCTGCCTTCAGCCGCTCGTCTGCCCGTGAGCATACACCGCTCCTCTATAGAGTACAACTCGCGCGAGTCTTTCGTTGTTACGTTCTAAATTTTTGCATTTGCAATAACTCTGCGATCGCTGTGTTATTGCAAATACCAAAATAGACCTCTTCAGAAAGTCATCTCGTGACGAAATTTCTGTGTTCGGGCGAGACAAGGAAGGCGAGCAAAATGGTTCGATGGCGTGACTCGGTTGTACGGCGAGAATCATTTTGCGACGCCCGGACAGAAGTCGCAGTCGAAAACCAAAAATTGCAGTAGAAATGACTTTCTGAAGAGGTCTAATATCCCAAAACGCCAAACTCGCTCGTACCACATTTGGGGTTCAAAAGAAGGAGTCTATTACGTTTTCTTTTCTTGCGCGCTGCCTGCAAGCACGACGAGGAGCGGGCTCGCGAGGAAGATTGACGAATAGCTGCCGGCGACGACGCCGACCATAAGCGCGAGCGCAAAATGCCAGATCGCGCTTGAGCCGAAGACGAGAAGCGCCGCAAGCACGAGCGCGGTCGTGATGGAGAGGTTGATTGAGCGCGCGTAGGTCTGCTCGAGACTCTTACCCACCGTGGCAGAGAACTCCTCCCGCACGCGGTACTCCTCGTTGTGTGTGAGATTCTCGCGAATGCGGTCAAAGATGACTATCGTGTCGCTCACCGAGTAGCCGAGGATCGCGAGGAGCGCCGTGACAAACAGGATGTCAATCTCGACCCCGGCGAAACGCCCGAGTATGACGAATACCCCTGTCGGAATCGTAATATCGTGGAAAAGCGCAAGTACCGCAACGCTGCCGTACTTCCATGACGGCACCGGCTTTGACACTCGGCGGAACGCCCACGCGACGAAGAGAATAATCATACCGAGAACGACCGCAAGCGCGACCACGCTTTTTCGTTTGAGCTCCTCGCCGACCGCAGGGCCAATTGCAGTAAACCGCTCCTCGCGAACCTCGCGCGAGCCGCCAAATGAAAGCGTGTCAAAGAGCGCCGCGCGCTCCTCGGGACGGATCTCTCGTGTCCGCAGAATCAAGCCCCGTTCGCTTGCGGGCTGCATGCTGACGCTACCGAGCGCGAGCGCCCGAAGAGCGCCCTCGATCTCCGCGAGAGGAGGCCTCCCGCCAGGATAGCTCACCTCGACAAGCGTGCCGCCGGTAAAATCAATCGAGAGCCGCACGCCGAAGAAAACCGCAGCCGCAAACGAGAGCGCCACGAGCGTGGTTGAAAACAGAATGAAAAAAGTTTTGTGGCGAATGACGAACATGGTAACGCATCGTGCTTAGGTCTGATCATATTCGATGCAAAGTCAAACTCAAAAATCAAAACCACAACGCAAAAGTCAAAAGTTTTACGATTTTGGGCTGTGGTTTTGCGTTTTGACCTTTGACTTTTGAGTTTTACTGAATGCTCGTCGCAATATTGTAAATGGGTATCAGTACTGACGCAACAACAATGCCGACGCCGCCGCCGAGGATGAGGACCAGCGCCGGCTCAATCAGCGAAATCAAGCCGTCGACGGCGCTGTTCACTTCGCGCTGATAGAATACCGCAAGCGTCTTCAAAATGGTACCCACCTCTCCCGCCTCCTCGCCAACCCTGATCATCTGCACCATAATGCCGGGTATCTCCTCGTAGCGGCTGAAGGACTCCGAGACCGACGCGCCGCCGCGTACCGCCTCGACGACGTCTTCGAGGATCGTCTCGTAGACCGCATTGTCGACGACCGAGGCTGAAACCTCGATCACGCGCACCATGGGGACGCCCGCGGCAAGCATGGTGTGCAGGTTATCCGCGATGCGCGAGAGATAGAGAAGCTTGAAGAGGCGGCCAAAGACGGGGACCGATATCTTCAGGCGATCAAACGTCGCGCGTCCTCCTTCGGTGCTCCTGTACCTCCAGAGCGCAAACCCGAGCGCAATCACGCCGACGGCCACGAACACGCCGTAGTCGACGAGGACGGTGCTTGTGCCGAGCACGATTTGCGTGTAAATCGGCATCTTCTGCCCTGTCTCGCGCAAGATATCAGCAATCTGGGGGATAACAGAAGTGAGAAGGAGCACCATGATGCCCACAAAGGCGGTGAGGATAAACGCGGGGTATACCATCGCGCCGCGGATTTTCGCCGTGACTTGGTAGTAGCGATCGAGGTAATCCGCAAGAAACATAAAGACGTCGTTAATCTTTCCGGATTCCTCCCCGGCGGCGACCATGTTGATATAAAACGCTGAAAACACCCGTGGGTGTTTCCCGAGCGCCGCAGACAGAGAACTGCCGCCTTGGATGTCGGCGACCATCTCCTTCAATATTCGCTGGAGGATCGGTTTCTCCGCGTCCGATGCGAGCATTTGAAAGATGCGCAACGCGGAGATACGCGCTTCAAAGAGGGTGGCGATCTGCCGCGAGAGAATCACGAGGTCTTTGGTGGTAACTCGGTCAAAAAAGGCGAGCTTCGCCGCAAAGAGCCCGCCGCCCGCCGCCGCCTCCTCGAGGCTAGCAACAACGAGTCCGCGGCGCTGGAGCGCGCCGACCGCGACGTCCGCGCTCATCGCCTCGATCTCGCCCGAGCGCTCCTGGCCAGCCGCATCGTAGGCATTGTATCGAAAAAGCATAGTTAAGCTTTTAGCCGTTAGCTTTTAGCCGTTAGAAACGAAAATCGTTGCGCGCAAACGCGCCGCTCCGTCGTCCCTCTAAAAGCTAACAGCTCAAAGCTAAAAGCTCGTCATAACATTTTTTCCAGCGCCTGCGGATTATACGAATGCGTATAGGCGTCCTCGACCGAGATCTCTCCCGCGCCGACAAGTTCGGCGAGCGAACGGTTCAGGGCAACCATGCCGTGCTCAGAGCCGGTCTCAAGCACCGACGGCAGCTCGTGCGTCCTGCCCTCGCGAATGAGATTTGCGGTCGCCGGAGTATTCACGAGTAACTCATAGGCGGGGACAAGCCCGCCGGAGAGGCGCGGCAAAAGCCGCTGCGAGAATATGCCGAGGAGTGATCCCGCAAGCTGGATCCTGATCTGGTCCTGCTGCGTCGGCGGGAACGAGTCAATGATGCGGTCCACCGTCTGCGAGGCGTTGTTGGTGTGGAGCGTCGAAAAAACGAGGTGCCCCGTCTCGGCGGCGGTCACGGCCGTCGCCATGGTCTCGAGGTCGCGCATTTCACCGACGAGGATCACATTGACATCCTGCCTGAAGGTTGACTGGAGCGCCGTTTTGAAATCGCCGGTGTCAATGCGCACTTCCCGCTGGTCAATGATGGCCTTCTTGGGCTCATAGATATACTCAATTGGGTCCTCGATCGTGATGATGTGCTCAGCGCGGGTGCGGTTAATAATCTCTACCATCGAGGCAAGTGTCGTGCTCTTGCCTTGCCCCACCGGCCCCACAACGAGAAAAAAACCCTGACGGCGGCTCGTGAACGTCTCGAGGATCTGCGGCAGCCCCAGTTCCGAGAGCGTGTGGATCTCGCGCGGGATCACGCGAAGCGCGAGCGTGAAAAGCCCCCGCTGCACATAACCGTTCCCGCGAAAACGCACCGCCTCGCGAAGGCCGAACGAGAAATCAATCTCGCGCGTCTCAAGGAATCGCGCTCTGCTCTCCTGCGAGAGCAGCACCCCCAGGTACCCCTCCATGTCCTCGCGCGTGAGCGCCGTACGCTTAAGGAGCGGCACGAGAAAGCTCCCCACGCGAATGATCGGGTTGCGTCCTTCGGCGAGATGCAGGTCGGAGGCATTCTCGCTCGAGACGATCTCCACCAATTTTTCGAGTTCTTTGTGGTAATCCATGAACGAAACTCAAAACGAAAAACGCAAAACGAAAAATAACAATAGACTTCTTCGGAAATTCCATTCTGCTGCAATTTTTGATTTTTGGCTGCGACGTCGTCAAGCTTCACAAAATGACTCTCGTCGTACAACAAGTACGCCGTCGAGTCATTTTGTTCGCTTTCCTTGTCTCGCTCAAAAATCAAAAATCTCGCCACGAAAGGAATTTCCGAAGAAGTCTAATGCAAAAATCAAAACTTCCCGTTGCTTTTCGTGGTGATTTTCTCGTCGAGAAGAGGGTAGGCGTTACTATGGTATTCGTCAATAAGTTGTTTTAGGTTTTACGTTGTTGTTTTACGCTTTTCGCTTTACGCTTTGCGTTTTATGAAACAGGACGGGCGAATCAGCGCGGTCTCGTGCCCTACTTTCTACCCTCTACTCTCCCGAGAATCACAACGTATTCACCTCCTCAAACGGCACGGTGTGCTCGGAGGACTTCAGTATAGCATCCTCTTTCATGGTGAGCATCCCCTGCGTTTCGCGAACGTGCTCGTAGACCCTCGACTCGGTCGGCGCTTCAAGAATGATCCGCTCAAGCTCTCGCGTCATCAGGAACATCTCGAAGACCGCGGTCCGCCCCCTGAGACCGCTCGAACACTCAGGGCTTGGCGCAACCTCGTAGATCTCGCTGCCCAGGGGCACATTTCTACGATGCGCTTCAGGCATATCGGCAAACTGCTTCTCGATCATCAACTTGATGCTGCCGTCGATGACGACGGCGCGCCCCGCTCCCGGACAGAGCGTGCGCACGAGTCGCTGCGCGACAACGAGCACCAAAGTCGGCGCAATCAAATACGGATCAACCCCCATATCAATAAGCCGCGGTATGGCGCCGGCGGCGGTGTTCGTGTGGACGGTCGAGAAGACGAGGTGCCCGGTGAGCGCGGCCTGGATCGCGAGCTGCGCGGTCTCGCGGTCGCGAATCTCGCCGACCATGATGACATCCGGATCCTGCCGCAGCACGGACCGGAGGCCTGAGGCGAACGTAAAGCCGATCTCGGGCATCACCTGTGACTGCGCGACGCCCTCGATATTGTATTCAACCGGATCCTCGAGGCTCACCACGTTCTGCTTCTCGCGGTCCACCTCCTGGAGCATCGCATAGAGCGTCGTTGATTTGCCCGAGCCGGTGGGTCCGGAGAGGAGAATCATGCCATAGGGGCGCTTCAGGGCCAGGCGCACGAGGGCGAGATGCGAGTCGCGCATGCCGAGGCTCTCCAGCGTCTTCACGCCCCGCTCCTGATCAAGGATACGCAGCGCCACCTTCTCGCCGCCGGAAGACGGAAATGAGGAAACCCTGATGTCAATCTTGCGCCCCGAGATGCGCACGGAGAATCGGCCGTCCTGCGGCTTGCGCTTCTCGTCAAGCTTGATGTTCGCGAGCACTTTGATCCTCGCCACCACCGCGCGGTGCACCTTAATCGGGAGAAGCAAACTCGTGTGTAAAACGCCGTCAACGCGGAACCGCACGCGCACGCGCTCGGCCATCGGCTCAATGTGGACGTCGGAAGCCGCGCCCTCAATCGCGTAGCGGAGGACAGTCGCTACGATCTTTGTCACCGGCGCTTCCTCGATAATAGTCGCCTCGCCACCGGGAAACGGTGCCACCGAAATCTCCTCCACTGCCTTGCTGATCGCCTCCTCCTCCCCCCCGAGCACCGTCTCGTACTCCTCAAGCGCCTTCCCCACCTCGCCGGTAAGCCCCTCATAGGTGCTGAGTGTGCCCTCAAAATCCTCGCGCGAGATAAGGAAAAGCTTGAACGGGACATTCTTCTTCGACGCGAGAAACTGAATCGCGTCGCGCGCCTCCATGTTCTCCGGATCAACGATGCCTACCTCAAGCGCCCCGTCCGCAAGCGCGAGCGGTATCACGCGGTAATGCTCCGCCGATTCATGCGGGATGTACTTGAGCACATCGAAGGAAACGCCAGTCTTCGGGATCGCGCGCACCGAAAGGCCGTAGTACTCGCCCTTCGCGGCGAGCACCTGCTCGGGAGTGATGCCGCGCTCTACAAGATCCCCGGGGACTTCCTCGGGCGCGATCAACATCTTCTCTTCCAGGGACGCAATGTCCTCTGAGTTAAGCGATCCCTTTTCAGCGAGAATGGAGAGATAGCTCATATATACGAAACGCAAAATGTACAGTGCAAAGTGCAAAACAACAACGCAAAACAAAAAAAGTTTTGCGTTTTAGGCTTCTTGCGCTACGGCGCCGCTCCCGCAGCAGCCGGCACGGAACGCTCCGGCGTGGATACCACCCTGGCGGTGCTAGTACCCGCCGCACTGCCTCCCTCTTCGCCGAGCGGTAGAAACGGGTTGCGCTTGCCCTTGGGCTCCGGAGAGAGCTCGACGCTAAAATCAACGAGGCTCTGGAACCGCGGATCGCGGAAGAGCGCCTCGTCAAAGTGCAATTTGTTGAGATCGCCCAAGAGCGAAAGAATCTCGGCGCTCTGGGCGGCAACCACCGGATCCCTCGGCGCGCTCGACACGAGCTCGCTCACCTCTCCGGGCTTGAGGAGCGTGTACGCCAAGGCACCCACGCCGAGAACAGCGGCGACAACAAGCGCGAGCCAATATTTTTTTACGAGAGCCATATGCCTAAAATCTAGATGCACCGTCTAAATCCGAGATCAAACTCGATACTTACACTAAACGCAAAGCGTAAAGTGCAAAGCGAAAAACAACAACGCAAAACCTAAAACAGGACGACGACGAAAATTTTGAATTTTACACTGTTGTTTTGCGCTTTTCGCTTTGCGCTTTACTCTTTTTACTGCAACCAGTACGTCTTCACCGCAACCTTGAAGAGGTGCCCCTTAGTCGCGGCGTCTTTGCTCGATGTGAACGAGAGCTCGGTGACGTCAACAATCCGCAGGCTCCGTTCCAAGTCACGGAGGAAGGCAAGAAACCGCTCGTAGGGCGCAATCACGCTGAACGAGAGCGTCAAGAATGAGAGCTTCGGCTCATCGAGCCCCTCCTCCGCCTCCGCCGCCTCGCGCGCCGCGCGCGCGCCCACGGCAAAGTCATCCTCGCCCTCGGGAACCGCAGCCGTGCGCGCGAGCGGCTCCTGCCGCTTCTTCATTTCAATATCCTGGATCGCGAGACCGTAGCGCCTCGCCATCTCGTCGATGTCGATAATCAAACGGACATTGTCGACATGGTCCGGCAGGAGCTTGCCGAGGCGCTCGATATCATCCGGCGTAAAGCTGTTGTATTTTGTGAGGAGCTTATCGCGCACGCTCTGAAGCTCGCGCGCCTGCTCGAGCGTATCCTCAAGAAAAGAAATATCCTGCCGGAGCGCCTCGATCCTCGGCCGCGCGGGCTTGGCGTAGAGCACCACCAAGGCAATGCTCAAGGCAAACATCAAAATTGAGATTATCGGCGTCATAAAAATTCACTAATTTCCAAATTCCAAGTGTACAATTTCCAAACAATTTCCAAATCTCAAAGCTCCCCGCCTTCGCCCTGCCTCAGCCGAGGCTACGGCGGGCAAGCAATCTCCAAACCCGAACGACTTCGTGTTTGAGATTTGAAAGTTTGGAAATTGGAATTTGCTTGGAAATTGATTGCTTGGAAATTGGAAATTTATCATCAAAACCGGTTACTGCCTTCCAGTGCCTTCCGCCTCACTCTCAATCATCGCTCCATAATCCGTGAGCTTCTTTCCGAGCTGCGCTTCAAAATCAAACGTCGCGAGCCCATTCTCTACATTCTGATCGAGATCTGAAAACACCGGATTGATCACCTCCGGGTGATTACCGAGGGCGTCCGCCTGGAGCGCGATCGCGCGGAAGCCCCGCGCCTCGCCGCTCATCTTAAGCTTGCCTCCGGGCCCGCCCGCCGCCGTGTACGCAAACAAGGTATAGCGCACGGAACGGAGCGTCTCATCTTCAAGCAGCCTAAAGAGCGGCGTCTCGGCCCTATGCCCCGCAAGAAGCGCCGCCGCCGCCCTCATGCGGGCGTCCGCTCTCTTGAGCTCCTCGATCACCGCAGGCTCGAAGGCCTCGCGCGCCTCGGCGAGCGTCGTCTCAAGTGAGGCGACACGGCGGGTTAAAAAATGCTCGTAGAGAAAAACACCCGCTGTAAGAAGCAGTGCGAGCACGAAGATAACCGAGGAGATGATCCCGATAAGACCGGCGCCGATGCCGCTCTGTTTTCTCCTCTGCTGCGGCGCAGCAACCACCGGCTGCTTCGGCATGAATGTAGTTTTGAAGCGAGTGTCCATGACAAAAACTCAAAACGCAAAGCACAAAACGAAAAACAACAGTGCAAAAGTCAAAACTTCCCGTTGATTTTTATGGTGATTTTTTCATCGAGAAGCGGATGTACGTCGACATGGTATTCGTCAATAGTTGCTTGAGGTTTTACGTTGTTGTTTTGCGCTTTTCGCTTTACACTTTGCGTTTTATGAAAAAGGTGCACGTATGCCTATGCGCTCCTTTTAAAATCCACACCCGTAATTTCTTTTCACTACTGTTCCGCCAGCGCCCGAAGTACCAAGCCCGTAGCAACCGCAAACTCCGGCCCCGCCTCCATGAGCACCGCCTCAAGAAACGCCGGCGCCTCGAGCTTCTCAAATGGATTGCCCAGCGAAACGTCAGTCGGCAGCGCGTCGCGCGCCCGATCGAGGAACCCGGGAAGAAGCGCGCCGCCGCCGGTAAAGATCGCGTGCGAGACGACGCGCCCTGAGCGGTGCTGATACTGGATCAAGAGCCGCCGCATCTCGGCAAAGATGAAGTCTATCTGAGTCGGCACCAGCTCCTCAAGCGCTCTCTCGCCCATCCGCTCACGAAGACCCCCACTTCGCTTGAGCTCCTCGGCCTCGGGAAGCGAGATCCCGAGAGCGCGCGAGAGCGCCTCGCTGATATGCTGTGCGCCGCGGTTGATGCTGTGCGTACCCTTCACGATACCGCTCTCCACGAGATACATCTTGGTTGCGTGCGCGCCGACATCAACCACCAACCCCACCGCGATCCCCTGCCGGAGCACCGATCGCACGGCGCTAAAAATTTCCACCTCCACAAAATGCACGTTGAGCGCGGCCTCTCGCGCGATCGCGCGATAGAGCGCAAGCGCCTCTTTGTGAATTGCAACCGCGAGCACCCCGACGCGACGGACACGACTCCCCTCTGCCGCCCCACTCTCCCCTGAGGCGCTCCGGCGCTCTCTCTCATAGCTCTCCCCAAACGCCTTGCCCTCGCGCTCATTCGCCATTCCTTCCTCCTCGCGGGGCGCTTCCGGCACAATCATCCAGTCGAGCTCAACCTCCGAGATCGGCACCGGAATGTACTTGCGCGCCTCGGTAGGCACCATCGTGCTGAGCTCGCTCTCGGCGACCGCCGGCAGCTGCATGAATGAGACGAGGCTCGCCGAGAGCGGGATTGCAACGGCGCACTCTTTCGTCGTCACGTTCGCCTCGCGGAAGAGATCCTTCAGGGCAGCTACCGCCTGCTCGAGGCTAAGACGGGTCGCTCTCCCGACCTCGACGCCGCCATAGGGCCCGAGCGCGAGCGACCCGTACGTCTCGAGCACCGCCTTGCCGCCCTGCTTATATGCCTGCACGACCTTGAGCGAGGCGGTGCCGAAGTCTATCCCAAGAACGCTCGGCCCGCGGGTACCAAGAACTGGCTGTCGCACAACTCTCATTAACGTTGAAAGTAAATCGCTAATCGCCATAACTATATGCTGCGGGCAAACTACGCCTTTAGGCCTTACCGCGGAATTATGACAAAGTGCCGCGGGTGCGCCATCTGTTCCCTGCTCGTGCCACTCTAAAACGGTATTCACCTCCCCGCTCGAACTGCCGTATAGTGTACAAACGAAATCCGAACGTTCTCAAATAACCAATAATCAAGATGCAAAGTCCGAATTTCCAAGCTCCAAGTACTCAATTTGGAAGACAATTTCCAAATCTCAAAGCTCCAATTTCCAAACCCGAACGTTTTCCGTGTTTGAGATCAGTATACCATCTACCATGAAGACACGGCAAAAGAAAAACGCACACCTATGGGGAAAAGTCCGACACATGGGTACGGCTCTCCGCGCGCTGGCTCTCCACGCGCTCGACGCGCTTACGCCGCCGAGAACGGCAAGCCGCGCTCTCCGCACACTCACCGCAGGAGAGCTCTTTTCACGCGCCGAGCGCGCAGGCGAAATTGACGGCGATATCGAGGCGGTCTTCGCGTACCGCGATCCACTGGTGCGGCGGCTCATCTGGGAAGTGAAATACCGCTCATCGCCGAGGGCAATCGCGCTCGCCGCGGAGTGTCTCGCCGCGCATCTCGCCGAGGAGATCGCGGAGCGCGCGCTCTTCGACGCGCTCGTGCGGCCGCTCCTTATGTCTGTCCCCGCCTCGCCGACGAGAGCAGCGGAGCGCGGCGGCGACCCCCTCGCACTCGCTGCCTCACGCACTGCCGCGCTTCTCACTGGCCTGTGCATGCACGCGCCGCACGTTCTCTACAAAATCCGAGATTTGAGACCGCAAACCGGCCTCGCGAACCGCGCCGAGAGACTCCGAAACGTCGTCGGGAGTTTCGCCGTGCGCGAGAGCCTTGACGTCCGCGGCCGCGATGTGATCGTCCTCGACGACGTCACCACGACTGGAGCCACATTCGTCGAAGCCCGTCGCGCGCTCCTGGCCGCAGGAGCGCGCTCTGTCTTGTGCGTTGCCTTTGCACACTAGCGAGCAGTAAGCACCATGCAGCATGCAACGGCCGTCATTCGCGCCTGCCGCTTGTTGCATACTGCTTATTGCTTGATGCGTGCTTGCGCATGTTAAAAACGGATCAGGTCTCTTTTTGCATTTCGCGCGTAAGCACCTTACAATAATCCCATCGGTGAGGTGGCTGAGTGGCCGAAAGCGGCTCCGTGCTAAGGAGTTGTCCGCGCAAGCGGACCGTGGGTTCGAATCCCACCCTCACCGCAGATTGATACTTCCTCGCGCGTAAGCGCAGATAGAGATGGCGCTCGAACCCCCTCCCCTTTATCCACACCCCGCCCCTCGCCACACGTGCGTTGCGGACGGTATACTAGAGACGCCATGAAGGGCTCACCCCTCACCATCGTCGTCATTGCCGCGGTGGTGATCATCGGCGGGAGTATCGTTACCTATCTGCTGATTGAAAACTCGCCGCAGGAGAGCGGTTTCGACCCGAAGCCCCCAGAGGACGGGCGCACGATTAAAAAGCGGGTGCCGCGACCAAATGTCTACGAGGACACCGAGCCGCTCGCCTTGCCACCGCTTCAACTACCGGAAAATGAAACGACAGGTGCGGGAGATACGATCGGTGGTAACGCGCCTCTACCGCAACGGCGCCTCTCGCCCCCCACAACGCCGCAGGGATCGGGAGGAGAGATCGTGAAGCCCCTGCCGCCGCTCATTCTGCCGGAACCATGACTAGATCGTCATGCCAAACCCGTATACCATGTCGCTGTCACCAAACCAAACAGGAGCGCTCGCCCGCTACTTTGCTGACATCTCAAAAATTATTGTCGCGTCATCGGTTGTCGGTTTCTTCGTACCTGTGGGGTCGGATAACATCACTATTCCAGTCTTTGTCGGCGGATTTATCGCCGCTCTGTGTTTTTTACTATTCGGTGTTTTACTTTCTCGCTAACGCGGTCGCTGCATGGCATGAACTTGCTTATCGCATACACAATCTTGGTCGCTTTCGGGACAATGATCTTTCTTGTCGCCATGCGCTATAAGGCACCCTAAGGGATATTTTTATTATGTCCGACCTATTTATTTACATCGTTGCAGGTATTGTGTTTGCGACTGCGCTTAGCATCGGTTTTTACTATGCTACAAAAAACACGTAACAAGGACCGCTCAAAAAATACTAAAGACGACACAGTCTCTATCTCTATGCGGCGCAATTTTACAGTGCAATTTTGCATTTTGATTTTTGCTTTGTGCACTCTCGCGATCTCGGAGACCACGCACGCTGCCTGGGTCGGCCCGTCCACAACTCCCCCGGGAAACAACGCTCCCTCGCCAATCAACGTCGGGGCGAACCCGCAACTCAAGATCGGAGATTTGCAACTTGAAGGCAACTTTCGCCTCATTCGCAGCGGTGCCGATGCCGGCACATTCGGCGCGCCACCAAGCGGCTCAATCTTCGGCCTCGCGCGAGGCACCGGCGCCTGGGGCCTCGTCGTCGAAAACGCCACCGGAAACGTCGGCATTGGGATGACAAGTCCTCCGCAACAGCTCTCCGTTGCAGGGCAAT
>Ga0137796_10000908_pt1 | contig 17780 bp, 16 predicted proteins | sample OV2TP3_FD_97704 | JGI IMG/M metagenome (GOLD analysis project Ga0137796, IMG submission 97704) | reverse complement strand
ATGGGCGAGTCCTTGCGAAATATTTCGCCCGCCACTGTAAAGAAGGCCTTGCGGCGTGAGGGAAAAGTCAGGGATGGTCAAAACCACCAAAGAATTTGGGGCAGGAATCGTCGTTACGATATCATCCATCAAAGTCTTGATATTCTTGCGAAAGGTTTCTTCGCTCACTCCCTGCACCCAGTCGTTGACGCCAATCAAAAGCGTCACAAAATCAGGATGTAACTTCTTACAGACAGGCAATTGATGATCAATAACATTTTGACTAGTCCACCCGGCTCGCCCTAAATTCGCGATCAATTGGATAGGAATATTTTTTTCGCGAAGGCGACTTACCAGCACGGCCGGCCAGGAGTCCTCGGGTGTGGCCCCTGTCCCAATCGTATAAGAATCACCCAAGGCCACATAACGAATGGTTCGACTTTGGGCTAGACTCTCCTGGGCCGTCAGGACAAAGCAGAAAAGAAAAAAGACAAGAAAAAGAAGATATCTCATCGGATATCAATGACTTCTCCTCGGAATTCAACCTTTTGACCTCGATGAATCTTACGGCCCTTGCGTCTTTCGATATCACCATCGACCTTGACCAAACCTTGCCCAATCAACTGGCCCGCCTGTCCGCCGGTTTCACTTAACCCCGTTGCCTTAAGAAGTTTGTAAAGTTCGATGTACTCACCGTTTAAATTAAACTGTATCACACATCACCTCACAAAAAAATTCGTGCTCAGAGGAACCTAAACATGGAATAAAAAGGCAAACGAAATAAAGTCTTAAGGATTTCCTCGATCTTTTTTTCTTTCTGATACTGACGATAATCCTTCAAGGCCTCCCTCAATACCCCTCGTACCGAAGGCGAAGGATTGTGTTCAATGGCCTCCATAAGACGCAGTAATCCCGCTTCCCGAAATCCCATCGTGTAAAGCGCGACTCCTTCCTCTAAAACGTCCAGGTATTCAGGGGCCGGATCTAGATACCCTCGCCATTGCCTAAGCAAATTAGGGGTGTCTGAAGTGGCGATTAAGGCGCGAAATTTGTCCAAAGGGATTTTCACGCTTTTTAAGTCGGTTTCAAAATTATTAAGGGCTGAAGGAAGGTCAAAGGCCCCCCGTTTCACAAAGACCACACAAGGTCCCTCAATATAAATCAACTGCCACTCGGAATCTAAAGCCAAGTAATCAATCAGACGATAATTGTTTTTATTACTTGTATTCAACATAGCGATCTTAATTTTCAAATCCTCTTGGGCTGGAACCCAATAGGCCGGTGGATCCTTTAGGATACGCATATAGTACTTGTATAAATCAAGATTCAATTGACGGCCATCCACAATAGGTTTCAAATCTGGATAAGCGCTCCAGAGAATTGCTCCCCCATATAAATCCGTTGCAAAAACATTGCCGTGGATCTGGTTGTCTTTTAAGACTTGAATCACCCCAAAAGGATTTCCCGGGTGAATGACCAAACGATTATAATTCTGAAGATGATGATTCTCATAGGACTTCATATTCAGATAATGCAAAGATTTTGTTGTGACACTCATTATAAGGCTAAGGTAGAGAACTACCTTCACAATTCTCCGGTAAAGCGATTTCTCCCACACTTTCTGCCATACAGGCGTTTGTTGGGCGCTATAGGCCATAATGTAAACACTCGTAAAAATAAAGAAATCCACTCCTCGTACTCCATAAAGAAAAAAGAATAAGGCAAACGAAAATAGAACGGCATAAAGAAAACGGCGCCGCTTATCATAGACAAAAGGAATTACCATCAAGATGACCAATAAGTGAAACCATAATCCTTCATACCCAAAAATAAATATAGGAGGGGTCATCTCATTAATGATATTATTAAACCAATAGAAATTGATGTGTCTGGATAGTAAAAGGACCTTAAAAGGATGTAAGGCCCCCTCTATCCCATAGGGATTGATGAGAAAAGCACAAAGATAAAGAAGAAGAGTGATCCCTAAATATTTTACTTTCTGCAAGGAGATTTGAATTGTTTCCGTCTGTATTCCTTTATCTCCTCTTAAATTCAAATACTCAACAGTGTTGGCCAGAAGGAATAGAGAGATCAGTGGCACACCGTACATAAAACTACCTAAGTGTAAATTACCCCATACCACCCCGAGTAGAGGAAGCACCAGCAAATTCTTCAGTCTCCCATTTTCATGATAATCAAAGAGGATCATCAAAAAAAGTTGTAAGAAAATAAAGTTGAATATAAGGGGTCTGGCCAGTAACCTCATGAAAAGTCCATAGGCCATCGTCAAAATCATCCAAAAAATAATGATGGGGGGTAGTCTTCTGCGGGCATATCCATAAAAAAGCCCCAAAGAAAAAACAAAAATTATGGTCCGAAAAATTTTTAATCCCTCGTAGCCTGTCCACTGATAAATACGATAAAAAATCAAGCTACCTAACCATTGCGTAAAATACCACGGCCGTTGCAAGTCAAGAACCGGATAAGGATCAAGTCGCGGGACTTGGCCATGCTCCACCATCCATTGACCAACAGCCAGATGCCACCAGATATCCTCTACCTCTAAGGGAGCATAAAAAAGGATGACTATGAATAAAGCGAGAAGAATAAAAGATAAGTTATTAAGGAAAGATTCAAATTTTGATGTCGATGCCACCATCGATGAAATTAATTATTTCACTTTAGAAAGGATAGCACGGGCTGGTGCCCCATCGGAATTCAATATTTTAAGCGGAAGACAAATCAAGTAATATCGTCCCGGTTTAACTTTAGATAGATTTAATCCCTCGATAAGCCATATACCGGCTCCCAAAAGGGTCTCGTGTGTCTGCCGACCATCTTTTTTATAGCCACCGACGGAAAGATAATCCACGCCTATCGTACGCACACCGATTTTCGTTAAATACCGAGCGGTTTCATACGGGATATAAACAAATTCTTTCACAAAACTATTTTTTATCCAACATCGCTTTGAATTCAATGTTTTAAAAAGAATCCTTTCGCCCCGTTTAATCTTGTGCTGTTTTAATTCATTAATGCAGATCATCTCCTTATCTTTAATAGGAATGACGCGGGCTGGTCCAATGGTAGCCTCTAACGGCATTTGGTCTAAACTTTTCCCATTTTTTAAAAAATGCAGCGGCGCATCCATGTGCGTTCCCGTATGAGAACCCATATCTAAATGGGAAACGTTGCAACGACCTCCCTTGTTCATATCTACAACCCGTTTAATGATGACCGAAGGGTCGTTTGGCCAATGCACCATGCCATTATGTAAAGTAACGGTGATGTCAAACCATTTCGTTTTTTGATCCATACGAAGAGACGTTTTAATGAATAGGTTGACGACGAGCTTTTAAAATCTCAATAATGCCTGGAAGCATGGAGAGAAAAATAATAATAAAAATAACAACGGTAAAATTCTTCTTGATAATGGGAATATTGCCGAAAAAATATCCTCCCAAAACAAAAATCGTCACCCACAAAAGAGCCCCCACCACGTTATAGGTAATAAAGTAGAGATAATCCATACGACCGATGCCCGCCACAAAAGGAGCAAATGTTCTTATAATAGGAACGAATCGGGCGATGACAATGGTCTTGCCACCATATTTTTCATAAAACTGATGCGTGCGTTCCAAATACTCTCTCTTCAAAAATCGAGCGTTCTCTTTGTAGAAAACTTTAGGCCCGATGAATTTACCAATCGCATAGTTAACACTATCCCCCACAATCGCCGCTATCGACAAAACCACAAACGCCATGGTAACGTCCAAGGCCCCCATAGCGGCAAAGGCGCCAACGGCGAATAAAAGCGAATCGCCCGGTAAAAACGGTGTTAAGACCAATCCTGTTTCCGCAAAGACAATCAGAAATAAAAGACAGTACGTCCAGATCCCAAAATTTTGGATTATTTCGCTTAAATGCTTATCTAAATGCAGAATAAAATCGACAAGATAGTGAATGAACTCCATGAGAGTCTAACTCAATTTCTTCTTGGCAAGCACTTTGAAAAAACAAAGGAAGGCAATCGTCAAAAGCGTTCCCCACGATAATATCAAAAATAACCAGCCCGCTATTTTCATCGTATATTCCCCGCTAATCGCTCTTTTCTATCCCAAGCAATTTTAACCATGATGGTTAAGGTGATAAATAAAACAGTTAATCCCAGTCGCGTCCACCAAATATAGACTTGATTGGCCTCCGGAACATTTTTCATTAAGATAATTGGAATCCATTCTTGCCATAACCACATCCCCAAAATGAAAAATAAAAATACAGGTGTAATGTATTTAATGATAAATTTATAAATGACCGGAATACGCATATCGGCACCCCTATGAATCTCATCCCACGCCTTTTCTAAACCAAACACCCAACTAAAAAGGACGGTTTCAATGGTGGCAAACAGAACTAAGAAAAATGTTCCGCCCCAGAAATCTAACTCATCGACGACACCATTCCCTAAGAAAAATATGGAGGGCTGGCAAAGAAGAAATGTCGCCACCCCAAAAATCATCACGGCGCGTTTACGGTTGATATCAAATTCATCCTCCAAAAAAGCAATGGCTGGTTGGGCTAAGGAGACCGACGAAGTCACACCAGCTAGAAACAAAAGAAAGAACCACAAAAATGCAAGAAATTCTGCTAAGGGCAAGCGATGAAGAACTAACGGCATAGTCACATATCCTAAATTAAAAGTACCGGAACTGACAATCGCCTGAATATCCGCCGGACCAAAGAAAATATACGCAGCGGGAATCACAATGCTCGCCCCTAAAATTACCTCTGCGATTTCATTGGTGCTCGCCGCGGTAACACCCGATAAAACCACATCATCGGCCCTGGATAAATAACTGGCGTAGGTTAAAATCACGCCAATCCCAACGCTTAGGGTAAAGAGTATTTGGCCGGCCGCCTCCAGCCAAACTTTTGCGGATGTCAATTTGGAAAAATCCGGATTCCACAAAAACCCAAATCCATTCGCAACATTCCAGTCGGGCCTCGAAGAATCAGGTACCCCTAAGGTGATAACTCGAACCATAAGAATAATCGCACAGAGAAACAAAAGCGGCATAGCCAGTTTGCAGACCTTCTCTATGCCTCCCTTAATCCCATGATAAATCACCACGATATTAAGACCAAAAGTAATCAAGAAAAAGAGATACGCCCAACCGATGCCATCAAAATATTGATTAATTTGTAATCCTTGAAAACCTGCCAAAAAACTTTTCATGGACGATTGATCCGTTAGCTGGCTATATTTTCCAATCAAAGCAAAAAAACTATACGCCAAACTCCACGATTCAATATAGGTGTAGTAAATAAATATAACCAGGGGACCAAAAATCCCAATAACCCCAAAATATTTAATAAACCGATTTTTCTGCCAGATGCTGTGAAAAATTCCAGGGGCTGTCCCATGACCAAAACCGCCACCATATCGCCCTAACGTCCATTCAATCCACATCAATGGAATCCCTAAAATGAGAAGCGACACAAAATAAGGGATCATAAAAGCGCCGCCACCGTTGGCGACCGCTTTCGCCGGGAACCGTAAAAAATTCCCTAAGCCAATCGCTGAGCCAGCGACCGCCAGTATCACACCCAAACGCGTTCCCCAACTATCACGGACACGTAATTTGTTTTGTGTCATCATCCTCATCTCGTCTTTAATAATTCGGCCCTATTATATCACCACGATATCGACGGTCAATTTTCTTCCCACATTTTTATAGAGGTTTCACCAACAACCAAAATAAACACGCCGCCACTATACGATAAATACCAAAAGGAATAAAACTATGATTTTTAATAAAGTAGAGAAAAAATTTGATGCTGAAAATAGCCACTATAAAAGATACAGAAAATCCGATAAGGAGTAAATTCATCTCCCCGATTAAAAGGGTTTGAACATTTTGAAAAAGATCTAAGATAGTGGCGGCGACCATGGTAGGTACCGCCAACAAAAAAGAAAACTCAATAATGATCTTCCGTTTAATACCGAAAATTAATCCTCCAATGATAGTGGCTGCGGCCCGTGAGACTCCCGGGATCATGGATAAGATTTGAAACAAACCGACCGCAATCGCTATACTGTAGGGTATTTGCGCAATATCGTCGATAGCATTCTTATCCTCGCGATGCCATAAATCAAAAAGAATCAATAGAACACCTCCTAAAAACATACTCCAGAGGACAATCTGATTACTTCCCAGAAGCACACTTTTAATAAGTTTATAAAAAATTAAGCCAGATATCGCGCTGGGGAGAAAGGCGACCAAAATGCGCTTCAAGGCCGCACCCCTCAATAAAAAACGACCGTACAGAGCCAATACCGCCAGAATCGCGCCTAACTGGATGAAAATTTCAAAAGTTTTTAAAAACTCTGTTTGAATGAGGCCCAACAATCGACTGATTAAAATAAGGTGGCCTGTCGAGGAGATGGGTAAAAATTCCGTCACCCCTTCGACAATTCCTAAAATAACAGCCTCAAGTAAAGTCATTTTATTGAAATATTAGGCGTGCTGTTCGGAAAGATGTTTGATCCGTTTAAGCATATTAGGATGTGTATTTAATACTTCCAGGAGTCTATCGCTGAAATTTAAACGAACTGTTTTGTTACGTAAATTAACCAATTCCGTACTATCAATGCTGCCGTTGCGATCCAAATCCAGCTGACTTAATTGGCGAAATTCATTGATGGCCTGAGAGGGATCGTTCATAAAGAAGGCCTTAAGTCCCTCCGCCTCCTTTAAGACAGTGCGATCGAGGCGAGCCGAACCATACACTAATTTATAGAGAGCCGACGCTAAGGCTGAGGGTTGATTCCCAAATTCAATCGAACCTCTGTCGGCAAAATACTCACGGATACGCGAGGCGTATAAGACCAGCAAATTCGTTATAAAGTAAAAAAGAAAGGCCACTAATCCAACGATGGCGGCATTATTATTGCGGTCATTCCGTCGATGTCCATAAAACATAAAATGCCAAGCAATACGATACATAATCATCGGGATAACGGACAATAGCGTAATCGTTAAAACATCGCGGTTACGAATATGGGCTAATTCATGGCCCAAAACAGCTCTTAATTCTTCTTCATTGAGTAACCGCATGATGCCTTGTGTCACACAAACCCGTCCATCACTCACACCTCGCCCAAAGGCAAAGGCATTGGGAATAGCCACGGACGAAACACCGAGCTTTGGAGTCGGTAGATGAGCCCGCTGCGCCATCTCATCCAACATCCGATAAAGCTGGGGATACTGCTCACGTGTCACATACTTAACCTGCATGGTCCATTCCACCATTTTAGGACCAATCAGGTATTGAATAAACATCATTACGATCGAGACAAGGAGGTAAAAATAAAAATCCGTTACTCCTAATGAAGTGCCAATAACAACCACGATAGCGTAAATAATGCCAAAAAGAATCGCTAATAACAACCACATTCGTAATTGTAAACTAAACATAGTGATACCTCCTTCTTTTACGTGACCAAGCGGCCATGCGACCAAGTAACCAAGTAAATTGTAAAGTCTTTGCGGGTCACTGGGTTACTTGGTCTATTGGTCGCATTAAATATTTTACACACGGATCGGTAAAATGACAAATGGAATCCCTTTCTGATAAAACCTTCGCTGCATGGCAAAGACTGTATAGTTGTGCAACCACCGTGTTAAAAAAGTATCCTCCGGAAAAACCAATTGCCCACCAAAGAATACAGCTCCCGGGTATTTCTGTAAAACCCCGAAGGAAACCTTTTCAATCTCATCAATAATATCAATGCCAATAGCCGAGAGTCCCTCCGCAAAATAGCCATTATTTCTCATATAATTAAGGTATCGCTCAATTTCTTTACTCACCTGAGCTCGAAGGCGATCCACCTCTTCCAGGCCTTTAAAATTTCCTGCGTCGATCACGCCAATTTGGATAAAAACAAAATTCTTAAACTCATTGCCAAAAAAACGAATGACGTTGAACAAGGTATGCAGTCCTAATCCATTAAAGCCATTCACGAGCAACACGGCGGTTTTCGCCTTTGGATCATAGGGAGGCTCTTTTGGAATTCGTCCCACATCCAGCGAGGCCGTCTGCACCAAGCTCTCTAATCGCTGCAATAGTTTGGCCGTATGAATATAATGACGTTTAATAATAACGGCGACCGAAATTAAGGCGCTGGTGATCATTAAAGTAATCCATCCACCTTCATAAAATTTCAAGGTGATAACCGAAACTAAAATAAAAGAAGTCAGCAAAAGACCTAAGCCATTGACCAGAATTTTCTTCTTCCAACTTCGAATGGCCTCACGGACGTGCCACCAATATCGCACCATGCCTGCCTGCGAAAAACAAAAGGTAATAAACACGTTAATACTGTAAAGAACAACTAAAACATGGACGGACCCATGCGTAAAGAGCATCGTTAAAAAAGCGGCAAACCCCATCAGGATCACCCCATTCTGCGCTACAAGTCTATCACTTAAACTGGCGAATTTGGTAGGAAACCATCGATCCAGGGCCATGTTGGCGATCACGCCCGGCCCTCCTAAAAATCCAGCTTGGGCCGCCACAAACAAAATCATCGCTTCGGAAATTAACGTCACCCAGACAAACATGTTTCCCCAGGGAGAAGCCCATGTGTGCGTGATATTCTCAAAAAGAACGGCATTTAAAGTCTTGCTGGGTTGATCCATCACATTAAACAAAAGATAGGCGATCATCAATCCTAACACCATAAAGGCCAGTGACCACGACATGTAACGCATCGTCTTACGGGCTGTCTCAACCCTTGGTTCTCTTAAAATGGAAATACTGTTACTGACAGCCTCTATTCCCGTATACGTCCCCGCGCCCATACTGTACGCTCGCATAATAAGAAAAAATATTCCAGCGAACCCAGCCTGAGCCCGTGTTACCTCGATATCTCGAGCGGTTGAAGCTATCATCTGCGACACATCCGGGATATGGACCAATAAACTATAAACAATCACAAAGAAGTGCGTTAAAACAAAAATCATAAAAATAGGCACAAGCGGTAAAACAGATTCTTTAACGCCGCGCGCATTCATCACGGTTAAAACACAAACACCCAAAATCGCAAAATAGAGACGAAAAGGGTACCACTGGGACGGCAAGAAACTAAAAAGGGCATCGGCCCCACTAACAACCGAAATCGAAATTGTCAAAACATAATCAATGATAAGAGCACAACCAGAAATCATCCCTAAATTTGGTGACAACAATTTGCTAGCAACAAGATATCCTCCCCCACCCGATGGAAATAGTTCAATGATCTGCGTGTAACTGGCACTGATCAGTAAAACGGTTATGGCACTGGCCAATGCCACAAAAAGACTAAGATAATTATGTCCTTGAAGGGCCAAGAAGGCTTCCTCGGGCCCATAACACGAAGAAGATAAACCGTCTGCCCCCAATCCCACCCAGGCAAAAAAGGCAATCAGCGATAAGCGCTGAAAGACGCTACGGTCTTGTGGGCTTTTCGCCTTTCCTAAAATCATTTCTTTTAGTTTTTTGATTGCGAACATAGAAAGTAATCTGTTAATCCCTACCTAAACCATACCAATGACCTGTAAAATTCCTTTGCGAATCATCATCACCGCAATGGCCGCCAAAAGAAGTGAAGTAACCTTAGAGAGAACACGTGCTCCAGCTTCCCCTAAAATTTTAATTAACCCATCGGCACAGAAGAATACTAATCCCACCAGAAAAATGTTAGCTAATACCGCAATCAGAGTGGCGAATAAACCATGAGCGTCTATCATCATCAACGAAGTCGTCAAGACAGCAGGCCCCACAATAAGCGGTGTGCCAATGGGCACAGCTCCCAATTCTTGCGGTGGTATCCGGCGCTCTTTGCCGGGTTTCAACAAATCCAAAACAGAGATACAAAATAAAATGGCGCCTCCTGCAATCATAAAATCACCCACCGTAATGCCTAATATCTGAAAAACAATTTTCCCTAAGAAAATAAACCCCACCGCTAAGCAAAGGGCCGTTAATAAAGAAAGAAAAATAATCCTTCGCCGTGTTGGAAGATCAATATCTTGAGTTAACCCAACGAAAAGCGGCAACAAACCTATCGGATCAACAGCGACAAAAATGGGAATAAAGGCTAAGAGAATGTCATTCATAAGCTTTATCGTTAAGTATTAAAATTAATATTTATAGAGTTCTACATATTGTATCAAAATGCAACGTAGAGTGTAAAAAATTTATTTAATAAAAAACCGCTGGAAGCTATAAAAAGCTGCCAGCGGAAAAATACTTTTTTAAGCAATGGGCTAATTCGAAACTTCGGAAAGTGTCTCTGTGGTGGTCGTACTTGTTAAATACGGCTTCAATTTCGCCCATGTCTTACGACCAACCTTGCCATCAATGGTTAAATTGTTCATAGACTGAAATTCACGGATAGCTCTTTTGGTTTTGGGACCCAGAACACCGTCCAGCTCACCCGTATAAAGCCCCGCATTTCTTAAAGCCTCTTGAATCGCCTGAATCGATGGGTTGTCAAAAACTTCAGAACTAGAGACCATCATGGTATCGGTGGTCATCGCCTCTGGGGTTTGTGCTGAAGTCGTTATCGTACTCTCTTCATAAGAAAGACCCTCAATTTCACCTATCAGTTTATCAGCCTCTGCCACTGGATCTTCTTGACTTGTTTTTTTCGCACAACCCATGAACAAAGACACGATAGTCAAAGCCAGGATAAAAACGTACAACTTTCTCATACATCCGCTCCTCTTCTAAATTAATTAAAAATTAAATTTTTTGGTTTTTGTAAGTGTGGGGGCTCAACAAAAAATGTTATTTTTAAGGAAGAATTAAATTCATTGTATAGTGAATTCATGGCCTGTCAAGCCATCTTTGAAGTTTTCTGTTTCGAGCTATAAGTAAAATTATTATCCGCTGAATTTAAAAAAGGATAGGCTGAGTCTTTTTTCGAAACAATTGGGTCTTTCACTGGCCAAGAAATTTTTAAGAGCGGATCATTCCATGCAATTCCCCGTTCATCTGTCGGTGAATAAACATTTGTTGTATAATAAACCGCCTCAGCGATATCAGAAGTAACACAAAAACCATGCGCAAATCCTTCCGGGATATACAACATCTTCAAATCATGGGCGTTGAGATAAACCCCCACCCATTGACCATACCATGGCGAGTCTTTGCGTAAATCCACCGCCACATCAAACACCTCTCCCACAATCACTCGGACAAGTTTTGCTTGGGCCATGGGTTCCTTTTGATAATGAAGTCCACGCAGAACATTCTTTTGCGATCGCGAATGATTGATTTGGACAAAATGTTTTTTCAGCCCAGCTTTCTCAAAGTCCGGATATTTATAAACCTCCGTGAAAAATCCGCGATCGTCACGAAAGACCTTGGGTGTCACTAAAGTTACATCGGGAATTTTTTGCGTTTGGAATTCAAAAGGCATCGTTAACTCCTTACAACTAAGTAAAAGTGACCGGTAACCCGCGACCTGTAGAAACAAAATCTTTTAGCGATCGCTGGTCACTGGCCGCTTAGTCACTTGTTCCAAATCCGCCTCCACCATCATTGTCACTAATTCTTTGAACGAAACAGTTGGTTGCCATTTTAAGTCGCGTCTGGCTTTTTGAGCATCACCTTTCAGAAGATTCGATTCGGCCGGTCGATAAAGTCTTTTATCGATGGTGACATATTTCCTCCAATCCAACCCCACATAATCAAAGGCGTAGGAAGCAAATTCCTCAACCGAATGCGTTTCCCCGGTGGCAATAATATAATCCTGTGGTTTGTCTTGTTGCAGCATCAACCACATCGCCTTCACGTAATCACCGGCAAATCCCCAATCTCGTTGTGCCTTAATATTCCCTAACCGCAACTCCTTGGCCAGGCCCAATTTAATCTGGGCGACAGTGTGCGTGATTTTCCGCGTAACAAACTCAAATCCCCGACGGGGACTCTCATGATTGTACAAAATGCCAGAAAGCGCAAATAAATCATAAACCTCTCGATAGTTACGCGTCAAATCAAAACCAGCGACCTTTGAAATCCCATACGGTGAACGTGGATGAAAGGCTGTCTTTTCCGATTGCGAGCTTTCCGTGACATTGCCGAACACTTCACTACTCGCCGCAAAATAAAAGTGACACTGAGGCACAATTTCCTTAATTGCCGAAAGGACAAAATGGGTTCCGTTAATATTGGTGTTGATCGTTGAAAACTCATCATCAAAGGAATAACTAACAAAACTCTGGGCTGCCAGATGATAGCACTCATCCGGTTTAACCTCTTGAACCACCTTAAAAATACTTGGATAACTTTCCAACGAGGCAGAGTGTAGATGGATCTTATCGACGATGTGTCTTATCCGCCAGAAACGATGCTCGGGATCTTCCAAGGCCACCCGTCGGACAATCCCATGGACCTCGTATTTCTTCTCAAGCAAAAACTCGGCCAAATAGGAACCATCCTGTCCGGTAATACCAGTGATAAGGGCTCGTTTATGCATTTTTTAGTGTTTCTGACTTAAGGGAGAATCCTATATATTAAATCTTTCTATAGACTTTTTTCCAATAGGGGCGTAGATAGGCCACCTTTTTTTCTAGCCAACTTTTGTGGATTTGATAATGAACTATGGTACGTCTTATTCCTTCTTCAAAAGAAACCTTTGGCTGCCATCCTAATTCTTTCTGAATTTTCGCAAAGTTAAGTGAATAACGAAAATCATGTCCAGGCCGATCCTGGATGAATTGAATCAAACCCTTTGGCTTATCGAGCACCTTCAAGACATGATTCACAACATCGATATTCTTAACTTCGAGACCAGAGCCGATATTGTAAATTTCGCCAATGCGCCCTTTCTCCATGACTGCCATGATGCCTTGCGCACAATCAGACACATATAACCATTCGCGTACATTGAGGCCTTGGGCATAAACAGGGATTTTTTGTTTCTTCATGGCCTTATAAATAACAACGGGCATAAACTTTTCGGGATATTGCCAAGGACCGTAATTGTTGGAAGGTCGTACAATAATCACTGGAAATTGATAGGTGCGACGGTAGGCCTGAATAAGCAAATCGGCCGCCGCCTTGCCCGCCGAATAAGGAGAACTAGGATTGAGAGGCGCGGTTTCGTCAAATTGTCCTCGTTCAATTTCACCATAAACTTCATCGGTTGAAATGTGAATAAATCTTTTTACACCCACTTGACGAGCAGTTTGAGCCAAGGATTGTGTTCCAACCACATTGGTTCGAATATAGGCCGCGGCATCCAAAATACTTCGGTCCACATGGGTCTCAGCCGCAAAGTTAACCACTATTTTAGGTTTAAGTTTTTTAAATACCCTAAGTAATTTTTTGAAATCGGTAATATCAATTTTATAGAAATCAAATTGTCTTTTAACATCCTTAAGACGTTCTAAATCGCCCGCATAGGTCAATTTATCGATGACCACAACGTCATACCCACGTCCAATAGCCTGGCGAACAAATTCGCTACCGATAAAACCAGCCCCGCCGGTCACAACAAGGCGATCGCCCGATTTCATTTTTCCTCCAAAATTTTTAACAAATACTCGCCGTAGTTCGTCTTTATCTGTTGGGCTAACTTTTTCAAATGGGAAGCATCAATATAACCCATGCGATACGCTATCTCCTCGACACAACCAATTTTTAATCCTTGCCGCTCTTCAATCGTCTTGATGAAGACCGAGGCATCAATGAGAGAAGAATACGTTCCCGTATCCAACCAGGCATATCCTCGTCCTAAACAAATGAGCTTAAGTTGTTTTTTCTGTAAATAGGCTTTGTTAATGTCAGTGATTTCTAATTCCCCACGTGCCGAGGGTCTTATCTTTTTGGCCATCTCAACAACGTCATTATCGTAAAAATACAGACCCGTCACCGCCCAATTCGATTTTGGATACTTGGGCTTCTCTTCAATTGAAAGGACATTAAATTTTCCGTCAAATTCAACGACACCGTATTGCTGTGGCTCACTCACATAATAACCAAAAATGGTTGCTCCCTTCTCTTGACGCGCTGCCTTTTTCAACAAAGCTGGTAGACCATGACCAAAGAAAATATTGTCACCTAAAATGAGACTCACCCGATCACGCCCAATAAAATCCTCTCCAATTAAAAAAGCTGCGGCCAAGCCTTGCGGTTCTTCTTGCTCTCGATAGCAAATCTTTATGCCAAATTCTTTTCCATCACCCAACAAATTTTTAAATTGGGGAAGTGCCTGTGGGGTCGAAATAACCAAGATATCTTTAATACCCGCGAGCATCAAAACCGATAAAGGATAATAAATCATTGGTTTATCATAAACAGGCAACAATTGCTTGGAAAGCCCTTTGGTGATGGGATAAAGGCGAGTGGCTCGTCCGCCAGCTAAGATGATACCTTTCATAGACTATCCTTTTGGATAAGTAATTGGGAGAAAGTATAAATATTAAGTATTTGTATAGTATATCGTAGGTTAAACGAAAAAACAAATGAATGATTTTAGAGAGGTCTATGCGGGTTGGTCAAAATATTCTGACCTTAATATTATCCAAAGCAGGTCGATCAGGTGCCTTGGAGGCCTTTAAACTTGTATAAATACGCATGGCCTGGTCGGCTAACGCGTCACGACCCAAGGCCTTATGGGATAAGGCAAAATAATAAAAGGCTTCTGAATACCTTTCATTGATTTTCATACATTCATGAAGATAAGAAAGGGCGTATGGATACTGCTTTAACTCAAAGGCGGCTAGGCCGGAATAAAAATTAAAAAAGTCTAACCGCGCCCCGGTCTGCTCTATGGCGATTTTGGCAATGCGCAATATCTCTGGATATTCTTTAAGATGATAGTGACTCACAATCAACATCTCAAAACATTGTCGCTGGGCCTGACGATAATTGTTATTGATAAACTCGTAACGATTTTCAATTAGCCGCACTAAATCTGCATAAGGTTTGGAGACGTTCAAAAAGGAGACCGCTGTTTCACGATCACTATCAATGGCTAGCTGACTATATTCGATAGCCTTTTGGTACTTCCCTTGTTTAAAATAAATGGTCGCCAAATTATAATAAAACCAAAAGAAATGAGGATTAAAAATGGCGGCCTGTTCATAAGAGGCAATGGCTTTATCATCATATCCTAAATAGTAATAACAGAATCCCATCATACCGTAGACGTCAGCTCGTCCAGGACCGATCTCATTAAAGGCCTGATAATACATCAGATAATCATTAAGCGACTCTCTTTTGAGTGGCCTGCCACGAGTAATGAAAACAACCATGGGATCCAGAGATGGCATAAGGCGATTTAAGGCAGCCACTCTCGCCTTATCGACCACGTCCCGATAGTTGACCGTCCCATAAAAAATCAAAAAAACCATCAAATATAAAACAGGAACCCCTTGTAAAATCAAAAATAATCGTTGCCAAAATATTTTTGTTCTTGGGATCGAAATCATCGCCTCTAACCTTTATTTTTTACCGATTTAGCCTGATAACAAGCCGTCACTAACATAATAAAAACGAAAACAAATAAAACTAACATCAAATAATTAAAAACATAACTCACCGTTTCACCATAGCGAAGGTCAACTTCATGTTCCCCTGTGGGTATCCATAACCCTTTAAAAGAAATATTAGCTCGATAAAGAGCTGTGGGTTGGCCATCTAAATAGGCCTTCCACTTTGGATCAAAATTGTCGTTGTAAACAAGGAATTTTGCATTTTTAAAATTCGTTTTGAATTTGACCTCATTAGCTGTAAATCGTACCATCTGAAATTCTTCAGAATCGCCTCTTAAGATTTGACATTTTCCAGCAAATTTCTTGGGATCACCATAGAATTCCGGACCTTGGTAGTCACCAGTAACAAAGGCTATGTTAGGTGATGTACGAAAAACCTGTTCGATCTTTCTAACATCTATGTCCCTATCAGAAAGAGATAGAACCCGATCATACAGACGGATCTTATGCCTTTTATATTCGTAAAAAACATCGCCATTAATATTGGCGTAAAGAAAACTATACCACGGTAGCCCATAATAGATATCCTTTTGCCCAACCCACCCAGCCGGAAACCGATACTCTCCAGCGAATTTAATTATCTTCTGGATTTCTTCTTGGAGATCTTCCCCAATTATATATATAAATCGGAAATGCTTCGGGTCTGCATACAAGTAACCGTACTCAAAAGCAGAATTTTTAAAAAGATAACCATAAACTTCCAAGGGTTGGATGACTATAAGTCCTAGGATGCTCCATAAGAGAATTCTCTCTGAGATATTAACAGATCGACAAAAATAAATAAGAAAAAAAATCAGACTAAAGAAAATGACGATAAAAGAAGAAATTATTTCCTCTTGCTTTATAAAATATGTCATCAATAAAACATGGACAATGATAATTAATCCATAAATGAATCGTTTGGATCGCTTTGAGTTAGTTGTGAAAGCCAAGAAATTATACCATTGCTCAGCCAACATCAAGGCAATAATGGGCAACAGCATCATCCACAAAAAGAAATGTAAGTTTCGAAGATATTTAAAATAGAAAATATGATTGTACAAGAATTGAGATACCACTGTCGAGGGTATCCCGATCAGAAACCCCACCAAGGCCCAAACAAAGAAAAAGGCAAGTCTCTTCGTTATCCTTGTCGCAAGACCTAACAGGAAAATGATAAAAGCAAATAAAGGGATATAAAATATGGCAAACTCGTATTCTCGCAAATTTCTTAAAAAATAACTTGAAAAGGCCAGATCTTCTAAGATCGCCCACCATTCAATCAACCGTTTATCAACTTCCAGAACATTTTGGGTGGTGAGGGTTGAATGTCGGAAGGGTAAAGCAAATGTCCCCTGACTTGCTTCCTGAAAAAGAAAAATTCCGGGTAAAAACGAAATAAAAAGAACAACAATACAAAGAGTCACAAAAATCTTATTGGCCGTAATAAAGTCTACGTATCTTCTCAAGATGGATGCGAAAGTGTGTCCGTAAAAAAATGTATAGCAGACAAGAAAACTCAAAAATATCGTTACAAAATAAAATGGGATATAGGTTGTCATTATGATCATCAAGGAGAAAACTATCCCTAAACACCAATGACGTTGGGGTGTTAGACTAAATGTGCAAAAAAAATAAAAAAACCAAATGATCGGGATTGTTGCAAAGAGAAAATAAGAATCAAACAAGCGAGTACCTAAGGCCGAAAACAACAGGATGAGAAAAGCAACAAAGGCCGTTCCCCTTTGACCAAATATATTTTTTGCCAAGAGATAAAAGCCGACCATTCCCAAAAAGTAATAACTAACTAAAAAAAGGTTATAACTTAAAAAATGTGGAATGCCTAATCGGTCTAAAAATAGTATAAGAAAAAGAAAAGGATTAAAGGAACCAATCCTTCGCAAGAAAAACTCATTGGGGTTACCATACTCAAAGGGAGGATTCCAAAGAGGGTAAATCCCATGTGATAAATTGTAAAGATAATTTGTGATTTGCTCATAATAAGAACCGGCGTCATTAATAAGCCTGGAAGGTGTAAAAATAAAATGACGGAAGGCAAAAATCCAAATAAGGAATGCCAAAATAAATAATATTAAAAAATGATAACGTGATAAAAATTCTTTTGGCTTAAACATTGCCAACATTGTAACCCTTCACTTTCTTCTAAACAAGATAAAAATATTTACGTGTCAAGCCAAAATTAAAATGTCCTAGTTCTACCAAAATTAAAATGTCCTAATTTGTTCTTAAGCTGCCGCGTAATTTAAAGCCATC
>Ga0137796_10000907_pt1 | contig 17782 bp, 15 predicted proteins | sample OV2TP3_FD_97704 | JGI IMG/M metagenome (GOLD analysis project Ga0137796, IMG submission 97704) | reverse complement strand
CGCCGAGGGGCTGTACATCGCCCCCCCGCCCCCCAGGCCCGTCACCCTGAACGCCTCCCCCCCGCCCCCCTGCCCCTTCCCGAACCCCGCCGCGAACAGGAAGAAGTCGTCGAAGTCCACGCCCCCGTCCTCGTCCAGGTCGAACTTCGCGTCGAACCTGGCCTCCCCCTGCCGCGCCCCGAAGGCGTCCGCGAACAGGAAGAAGTCCTCAAAGTCCACGCTCCCGTTCCCGTCGAAGTCGGCCCGGTCCGCCGCCATCGCTATCCCCACGCCCAGAACCGCAGACGCCAGGAACATCCAGGGTTTAGCTCTCAAACAGCAGATACCAGATGCAGACATTGAATAACTTTTCATAAATTTTGTGCCTGGAACGATATCGCCTGGCGCACAGGCCCTCACCCCGTCCGCTGGCGCGTCCACCCCTCTCCCACATGTGGGAGAGGGGAAGCCGAGCGAAGCAAGGCGGGGTGAGGGCCAGAGCCACAGCGATTTTTTACTCAGGCTCTCGATTTCGGTGTTACTCGCCCCAAACCTCCTCCCACGCGCACCCCCGCGCGGGGCGCGGCGCGGGCGCGATGCGGACCACACGGACGGCCTCGGCGTCCTCCCCGTAGGGCAGCATCTCCTCAGGTTCCCCCCGGTCGTTCACGACCAGCGAGCAACCGATGCACCTCCGGCCCGCCCAGGGGCCCGCCGGGATGGGGCCGACGTTGCTCGCCCCGACGATCCACATCCGGAAGCCACGGGCCACGGGGCCGTAGGACTCCTTCCACAGTTTTCCGTAGGGCGCCTTGAGATTGTCGTGACCCGCCTCCACGGCCCAGGCGCAGGGGGAGAGGATCACGTCCGCGCCCATATACCCCAGGGCGCGGGTGATGGTCTGTCCCCGCGCAAAGGCGTCCGCGCAGATCATCACGCCGATCCCGCCGAACTCCGTCCGGGCCACCCCCAGCCGGTCCCCCTGGGCGTAGAACGGATGGCCGATGTCCAGCTCGTTGAGCTTGCGGTGCAGGAGCAGCAGGCGGCCCTCCCGGTCGATCAGGACCGCCGAGTTGTAGACCGCCTCCCCGTCCCGCTCGACCAGACCGGCGCAGACGCAGACACCGTTCCGCCGGGCCGCGTCGGCCAGGGCGCGAAAGGTCGCCCCGCCGGGGACAGGCTCCGCCATCTCCCGCGCGGACGGGTCCGTCCAGCCGAGGTCGCAGCACTCCGGCAGCAGGGCCACGTCCGCGCCCAGACGCCTGACCTCAGCGATCATCTCCGCGGCGCGCGCCCGGTTCTGCGCGGGCCTTCCGGCCGCCACGAACATCTGGCAGATGCCCAGGTGAAATGCTTGACCCTGTTCCATAACCCTTCCCTCTGGCCGGCCTTAAAACCCCTTGAGATCGCGCCTGCGGGTGTGTATATTCTCAGTTGGGCGCGATGAATCGCGCCCTTACCCGGTTTTTTACAACATGTCTGGAGGGTGATCCCATGAAGGCGTTTGACCACATCGGCATCGTCTCGCCGGAGCCCCACGAGGGCGAGAGCTGGGTCGAGTTCAGCCAGGTCTGGGTGACCAATCCCCGCCTGCACCCGCAGCGCATCGAGTACATCCGGCCCAAAACCATGCCCCAGCTCGACCCCTCCAGCGTGGGCCTCTGGAAGCTGTGGCGCCTGCCCCACGTGGCCTACCGCGTGGACGACCTGGACGCGGCGCTCGAAGGAGAAGAGATCGTGTTCGGCCCCTTTGAGCCGGGGGACTTCGCCCGCGTGGCCTTCATTCACAAGGACGGGATCGTCGTCGAGTACCTCGAATACACCCGGCTGGACACCTGGTTCGGGCAGCCCACCCCCTGGCGGCCCGCCGGACCTTGACCTATCACGCTTCGTAAACGACTTTACCGCCCACCATCGTCCACTCCACCGGGATGTCCTTGATCGTGTGCGGGTCCACGGCGGTCGGGTCGGCCCCCAGCGCCACCAGGTCGGCCAGCTTCCCCACCTCGATCGACCCCTTGATCTTCTCCTCAAAGCCCGCGTACGCCCCGTGCAGGGTGTAGATCCGCAGCGCCTCCTCCGGCGTGACCCTCTGGTTGGGGCCCCAGACCTTCCCCGACGAGTCCGTGCGCGTCACGCAGCTCTGGATGCCCATCAGCGGCTGATAGGGGCCGGGGACATAGTCCGTCGCGCCGGTCGAGACGATCCCATAGTCCAGAAAGGAGCGCTGCGCGAACATCCACCGGAGGCGTTCTTCCCCGTAGAACTTCATCTTCTCGCCGTGATAGTAGACGTAGGTGCAGAACGGCGTGGCGATGCAGCCGATCTTCTTCATCCGCTCCAGGATGGAGGGGGTCACCAGGGTGCAGTGCTCGATGCGGTGTCTCGGGTCGGGCCGGGGATGGGCGGCCATCGCCTTCTCATAGGCCGTGAGGACCATGTCGATGGCCGCGTCCCCGTTGGCGTGGACGCAGATCTGAAACCCGGCCCTGTGAATCTGCATGGCCCACTCTTCCATCTCCTCCGGCCCGATGGCGCGGATGCCATAGTCGTCCTCGGTCCCCTCGTAGGGCCGGGAGAGCCAGGCCGTCCGCCCGGCGATGGCCCCGTCCGCGATCAGCTTGATCCCTCCGACGCGCAGCCTCTCATCCCCGAAGCCTGTGTAAAGCCCCGCCTCCCTCAGGGCGTCAAAGTGCGTGTACCACATCAGCGCGTAGACCCGCAGGGTGAGGTCCCCTGCGGCCAGCCCCTCCTGATACGTCTGTAAATCTGCGCTGGAGACGATGGCGTCGTGGACGCTGGTAAGCCCCGCCGCGTGGAACATCCGGCAGATGCGCCTCAGCCCTTCGCGCCGGTCCTCCGGGGTGATGGGGGGCAGCAGGTCGTGAAAGCGCTCGGCGGCCCGCTCGAACACGATACCCGTGAGGTCCCCCGTCCGGGGGTCCCGCTCGTACTTGCCCCCCGGCGGGTCCGGCGTCTCCCGCGTGACGCCCGCCAGCGCGAGGGCCCTGCTGTTGACGAAATAGATGTGCCCTGCCCGGTGGGACACATAGACAGGATGTTCCTCGCTGACGGCGTCCAGGTCCTGCCTCGTCAGGAAGCGGCCCTCCGCCGTCTTGGTGTCGTCGAACTTGAACCCCCGCACCCACTCCCCCTTCGGAGTCCGCCCGGTGCGCTCCCTCAGGGCGGCCTGGACCGCCCCGACGGACCGCAGGTCGCAGTCCACGGCCATCACGTGGTGGACCCCGCTGCTCAGCACGTGGACGTGCGCGTCGATGAACCCAGGCGCGACCGTCTTCCCCATCAGGTCCATCACCCGCGTCCGCGGCCCGACGAGGTCTCGAATCTCCGCCGTCGTCCCCACGGCCACGAACCTCCCCTGGCCGATGGCCAGCGCCTCGGCGCGGGGGCGCTGCAAGTCCACCGTGATGACGTTGGCGTTGAGAATGGCGGTGTCTACGGCGGACATCGGCTCTCCTTTGAGGTTGGCCACTAATTCAGGATCGACTTCAAATAGGCGTAAGACTCCCGCAGCTTCTCGTCGGACGCCTCCTCCGTGTCCCCCCCCACGCCCTCCAGATTGGCCGGCCCCGCGAACCCGCTCCGGCGCAGTTGCTCGAACACCGCCGGAAAGTTCACCGCGCCCTGGCCGATGGCCGGACGCGCGCGCGGGTCCTTCGGGTCATAGTCCTTCACGTGCAGGGAGAAGACGTGCCCCAGCACGTGCCGGATGTCCTCCTCCGGCCTTGCGGACGGGTCCCGGTGCAGGATATTCCCGGTGTCGTAGGTGATGCCCACCACGTCCGTATCCACCCGCTCCAGCAGCGGCAGACACTGCTCGCCCGTGTGCGTCAGGCCGGTGTGCGTCTCCACGGTGATCCGCACCCCCTTGCTGGCCGCGTACTCGGCGGCCCGGCCCAGCCGGTAGTAGAAGAGGTCCGTGGCCCTCCGCCACTCCGACTCGGAGTAAGGGAGCCGACCGTTGAACGGCCAGAACGTCCCCCCCTCCACCAGGTCCGTCCCCAGAGTCACGGCCAGGTCGATGCGCCGCTTGAACCGCGCCACCCCATCCTCGCTGTTCAGGCAGTGCGGCCCCACGATGCACGTGCAGGTCAGGTGGTATTCGGCCAGCCAGCCCCTGACCGCCTCGATCTCCGCCGCCGTCTGCCTCTCCGGCATCAGGTGCTCCCCGAACCCGCCCACCGACGTGATCCCGACCCCCCTGAACCCCGCCTTCGCGATGCCCTCCAGCGCCCGCTTCAACCGGTCATACTGCCGGACCGGGTAGCAGAGCGTGGTGCAGCCCAGTTGATTTGGCGTCATCTCTCTCCTCCACTCTGTCCTTGACCTGAAAACGCTGTTTGTCTATCTTGAAAAACAGACCCAACCCCCTCGATCCCCCTTCCCCGAAGGGGAAGGGGGAAGACGCAATCTTTCTCGTCTCTCCCCAGGAAAAAGATTAGAGAAAGGACCTCCCCTCCCCCCTCGGGAGGGCAGGGGTCGCGACCTCATGGGAGCGACAGGTGGAGTGGCGGGCAGGGGGAGGGGTCTCCACCTCTCACTCTCTTCTTGGAGGTCCGCCATGGAGATCGGATGCTATTCGGCCTTCGTCGTGCAACAGACCCTGAAGGAGAAACTCGAGGCCCTCAAGGAGATCGGCTACGACTTCCTGGAGCTGACCCTGCGGCAGGAGGACGTGGACGCCCTGGACGACCGGGCGATGGACGACACCGTCCGCGCCTCTGAGTCCGTCGGCCTGCCGATCCGGTCCCTGTCTCTGGGGGCCTTCTCCGGGTTTGCCGCCGCCTGCAAGGAGGAGGCGTCCCGAGCGGTCAAGCTGAGGACCGTGGAAAAGGCGGTAGAACTCGCCCACCGCTGCGGGGCCGGCGTCATCCTCTGCGCCTCCTGGGAGCCGGAGGGCGGCCCCGGCGCGATGGAGCGATACAAAACCTACCTCCCCCCCCTGGCGGACAGGGCGGCGGAGAAGGGCGTGAAGCTGGCCATCGAGCACATCGGCAGCAGCCGGTTCCTGAACAGCCCCACCGGCGTCAAACAGATCGCCCGGACAATCAACCACCCGGCGGTGGGCGTGTATTACGACATCGGGAACGCCATCCACGCCGGGGAGGACCCTGTGGCCGCCATCCCCCGGATCGGAAGCCTGATCTTCCAGGTCCACCTGAAGGGCATCGGCGACCGACCCCTGGAGCGGATGCCCCTGGACGCGGTCCTGGAGGAACTGGACGCCATCGGCTACAGGGGCCGGGGGGCGACCGAGGTCTCAAAGAAGGACGCGACGGACAACGAGCACCTCGCAGAGGCGCTCAGGACGCTCCGGGCGCACGGGTTCTGATGTGAGTAGGGGCGCAGTTAAACTGCGCCCCTACTCAAACCACCCGAGGTTCCCCAGGATGGTCTGGTAGCGGTCCAGATCCTCCACCAGCCTGAGCTTCTGATCCTGCGTCCCCGCCCGGCCGATGGCCATTTCGATGGCCGCGACCCGGAGGGCAGGCCGGAGCACGTAGCGGATGACCTGGTATCTCTGAAGCCTGGAGTAGTAGTACGACCAGACCCCCCGATTCTTCTTCATCTCCTTTTCAACGGCCCAGTCGATCCCTCGCGTCTCCCCGTTGTCGATCGTGTAGACGCCGGGCAGCCCGTAGTGGGTGAAAAACCCCTCCATCTCGCGCCGGACGGCATCCCGGAGCTGGTCCTGGCACCGGGAGGTGGCCTCCGCAGCCGCGCGCGCCGTATCCCCCTCCGCCACATCCACCCAGGCCATCCTCACAATCGCGTGGTTGAGGTCCAGACGCCAGGCCACCTCGTCGGGGTAGTTCCGGCTCTGCACCTCCTGGAAAAGCTGTTCCTCCTCCTCCTCCGTGCCCGGTCCCTGCGTCCCCGCGCACCCTCCCACGCACAGGAGAAGACCCAGGATAAACGAGATCCACGCCTTCATTCAAGCCTCCGCGCCACGGACCTCACCCTCCCCCTGACCCCCTCCCTCTCCGCATGCGGAGAGGGAGGGGGTAACAAGAGCCTTTTCCCTTGGTCGGGGGTGGGTGAGGTCTCCTTTCACTGTTCTAACGCCTTCGCGTGCCGGTCCCGGTCCGCAACCCTGCCGAGCCGGTCGTAGAGGAGCACGAGCTGATAGCGCGCTCTGGAGAGGGCGGGGTCCGCCCGGACGGCCCTCTCCAGCGCCTCGGCGGCCACGGAAGGGACCCCCTGGCGCAGCAGGTCCATCCCCAGCGCGAGATAGGCCCGGCCCAGGTCCACGCCCCTCAGGAGCCCCTGCGCCCGCCGCAGCTCCTGCCGGGCGGCCTCCCGGAGCCCCTGCTTCTCGTAGACCTGACTGAGCTGAAGGTGGGCGCGCTCATCCTCCGGGAAGACGGCGATCGCCTGCCGGAGGGCCTCTGCCGCCCCCTTGAGGTCTCCGCGCGCCTCGGCCTCCACCCCTCTGCTCCAGGTGGAGAAGTAGACCCGGCGCCGGCTGGCGTCCCGCTCGCGCGCGGCGTGCGCCCGGCGAAAGGCCTCCATCTCCCGGCGGGCCTTCTCCGCCTCCCCCGCCTTGAGGTAGGCCTGTCCCAGGGCGTAGAGGGCCTCGGCGTAGTCCGGGGAGAGACGGACGGCCTCCCGCAGCTCGGCAACCGCCTCCGAAGGACGCCCTGCCTGCAGGAGGGCCTGGCCGAGCTGATACCGGGCCTTCGCGTCCCCCTGCCTCAGGGCCACCGCCCGCCTGAGCGGGGCCTCTGCCTCCTGAGGCCGGCCCGTGAGGAGACAGACGTGGCCGAGGAGAAGGTGGGCCTCCACGACATCGGGGGAGGTGGCGATAAAATCCTTGAGCGTCTGGACCGCCTCCGGGTAGGCCCCTGAGCGCTCCTGGAGGACCGCGAGCCTCAGGCGAAACTTCGGTTCGCCCGGGGCGATCTCCATCGCGCGCCGGAGGTGCTGCACAGCGTCCGCGAACCGGTCCACCTCCGCGTAGAGATAGGCGAGGGCCTCGTGGAGGTGGAGGTTGCGCGCCCCGGCCCGCGCGGCCCGTTCGAGCATCTCCCTGGCCTGGGCCTGGTCCCCCTCCTGGAGGCTCAGCGCCCCGAGGTGATAGAGGGCTTCAGCGTGTTCTGGCCGCAGCGCCACCGCGCGCCAGAGCTGATACCGCGCCCTGACCGGGTCGATCCCCCTCAGCGCCACGCCCAGGGCGGCCCTAACATTCGCGTCGCCGGGGCTGGCCTGAACCGCGCGCCGGAGCAGCGAGGCCGCCCCCACCGCGTCGCCCGCCTGGAGGCGTCGCCGCCCCTCCGCGACGAGCGCAGGGACCGGAGGCTGGGGACTGGAGACTTGTCCCTGCCCCTCCGCCACCCCACAACCGTTTACCGCAGAGATTGCAAAGATCGCAGAGAAAGCATAAAAAAGGGTCTTCTCAACGGCGGTGAACACTACCTGTCCTCTCTCTCCTCGTGGATGGTGACCGTCTGATCCGCCGCCACGTCGCGCAGTCGCCGCACGGCGCCGGACGGCCACCGCACCTCCACCAGATCAGCGCGCCTGTTCTGGCCCAGGCCAAAGTGGAGGCGCAGATCACCCTGCGACAGATAGCTCGCCCCGCTCTTGACCTCCCGGACCTGGGTCAGCCCTCCCGACGTGACCCGCACCCTTGCGCCGATGGCGGAGCGGTTGGAGAGTGCTGAGTGCTGAGTGCTGAGTGCTGAGTGCTCTTTTGTCTTTTGACTCAGGACTCGTGACTCAGGACTCAGGACTGTCTTTGCTCCTCCCACCAGCTTTATTTTTAGCCAGTGGTTCCGGTTCCCTCCATCGTTGCGGAGCACGACCGCCGTCCGGTCGAGGGTCTGAATAAAGACGTCCAGGTCCCCATCCTCGTCGTAGTCCCCGACCGCAGCCCCCCGGCCCACCCACCGGGAGCGCAGCCCGGAGGCCGCCGCCACATCCGTGAAGACCCCCCTGTCGTTGCGGAACAACAGCGTGGGCTGGGCGTGGCTCGTCGACGGGTCGATGCGCTCGATCTCAGCCTGGAGGTGGCCGTTGACGTTGAGGAGATCGAGGTCTCCGTCGTTGTCGTAGTCAAAGAAGGCCACCCCCCAGCTCACATAGGGCCGGGTGGCCGCGCCCACCCCGGTCGCGAAGGACACATCGGAGAAGAACCCCTTGCCGTCGTTGTGGTAGAGGGTGGTGGTCTCCCCCTGGAAGTTGGTCGTGATCAGGTCAAGACGGCCATCCCCGTCGTAGTCCCCCGCGTCCACGCCCATGCTCGCCTGGGGCCGGCCGTTCTCGTCGTAGCCCACCCCGGCGAACAGGGTCACGTCGGTAAAAACAAAGGCGGAAAGTGAAGGGCGAAGGGCGGAAGCATCGTTTTTTTCGCCTTTCGCCTTTCCCCTTTCGCCTTTTAATTCGTTCCGGTAGAGCGTATTCCGCGTCTCGTCATTAGCGACATAGAGGTCCGGGTCGCCGTCATCGTCATAGTCCAGGAACACAGCGCCGAGGGACCGCCCCCCGTCGTCCACGATGCCCGCCTGCCGCGTGACATCGGCGAAGCGATGGACCCCGTCCGGGCCGGGCCCTTCGTTCCGGTAGAGAATATCGGGGAGGGGATCAAAGTTGACGGGGTCGGGATAGACCTTCAACTCCCCCAGGCTCTTGTTTCTGAGGGAGGGAGGCAGATAGGGGATGAGGTAGAACCCGGAGGTCAGGCGGGGATCGTCGAAGCGGAAGCGGACATAGCCCGCCACGAAGAGGTCCAGATCGCCGTCCCCATCCACGTCGGCGAAGGCGCAGCCGGTGTTCCAGAGGCCCCCCGCGACGCCGGCCTGCCTCGTCACATCCGCGAACGTCCCATCCCCGTTGTTCCGGTAGAGCACGTTGGCGCCGAAGTTCGTCACGTAGAGGTCGGGATGCCCGTCGTTGTCGCAATCCCCGACGCAGCAGCCCATCCCGTAGCCCGGCGTCGTCAGGCCCGCCTTCTCCGCGACCTCCGTGAATCGCCACCCCCCTCTCCCGTCCGACCCCTCGTTCCGGTAGAGCGCGTCCGGCCGGATGGCCTCCCCGCCGTAACCGGGCAGGGGGCCGCCGTTGGCGAAATAGACATCCAGGTCCCCGTCCCCGTCATAGTCGAACAGGGCCAGGCCCGCCCCGAACGGCTCCACGGCGTACTTTCTGCCGCTCGCGCCGTTGGCGTAGCGGAAATCGATCCCCACCTGCCGGGTCACGTCCACGAACTGGGGACCCTGCCCGAAGGCCACCCCGGTCAGCAACATCCACCCCAGCCCCCACCAGAAACCTCTCACTGCCTCTCTCTCCACTCCGGGTCGTAGTGCTCCCCCGGCATCGTCGAGTGGACCAGCTCGTAGACCCCCAGGCCGTAGCGATCCCGGAAGATGAAGAGATAGCGCCCCATCGTGTCATAGTACCAGATCTGCACCGGCTTCCGGCCCAGGTTCCCCCCTACGGCGCTGGGGCCGACCTCCGACTGCCCCGTGTCAGCCGTCGGCATGAGCTGGTCCTCGACCTCGTCGGGCGGCCCGTACTTGATGTAGACCTTTCCCATGTCCGTGTCCATCCCCCGCTTCGTCCGGGAGCGGCTGCCCATCGACGCAAAGTGGGCGTCGGAGTAAGCAATCCTCCGGAAGTGCTCCTGCGCAAACTCGTTGACGGGCGTCTCCGGGTCGGGGTCCTTGCGCTTCCAGAAGTCCAGGATGAACCGGACCTTCCCCTCCGGGGTGAGGCCCTTGTAGGCGCGCAGCTCTTTGGGGGTGGCGATGTACTTGATCTGATCGTAGTAGCGCTGAAGGGAGGCCTCGTCCGTCGCCAGGAGCTGTTCGGAGATGGGCTGGGCGAGCTGAAATTGGCGGCGCGACCTGGCGACCTGCCCTGTCAGGTCGTCCTGCACCTCCACCTGAAGGGTGTAGGCGCCGCCGGGGAGGTCCGTCATGTCGAGCGACTCCGCCTTCACCCCGCTCGTCCCCGGCTTCAGGATGCGCTTCGACGGATACGTGATCACGGGAAACTCGTTCGCGTCCAGGATCGTGTACTGGAGGCTAAGGGAGCCCTTTTCCGGGGCCTCCTTCAGGTTGTAGACCTCAAAGTAGAAGTGGAGCGTGGGGGAGGTCGAGGCGAAGATGTGGGTCACGTTCGGGACGACCTCAAACCCCTTCTTGGAGAAGGCCCCCTCCTTCTCGGCCCTGTGGATGTCCGAGGCGAGCTGGACCTGGCTGAGGACCAGTCCCTCTCCGTCGTAGGGGGGGATGTGGATGCGCCGGGCGCATTGCCCCATCCTCTCCGTGCCCTGGTTGGTGATGGTGACCTGAAGCGTGTAGTCCCCCGGCGGGGCCGGGAGGGCCATCTGATCCAGGACGGCGTTGTACCGGCTCTGCGCCTGCTCCAGGGAGGGGACAGGGACGGTCTTCGTCCGCTCGGAACGGCTGACCTCCTGGCCGGAGGAGTCCCGGAGGCTCGCCTGGACCGTGATGGTCGCCCTGTAGCCCTTCTCCTCCGGCGTGAACCGGAGATACGACGTGTGGACCTGAAGGTAGACCTCCACGTGCGCCATCCCCTGCGCGCCCCGAAAACTCGTCGCGTCCACCCCGAAAAGGATGTCGCCGACGCTGAGCGCAGGGCCGTCGTCCGGCCCCGATGGGGCAGCCCTGGCCCGCTGGACAGAGAGCAGCGTGGACAAAACGATGAGGAAAAAGACTTGCCGCCGATACATGGCTCATCACCCCTTCTTGACAGTGAAACGTCAAACAGACCTAACCCCCTCGATCCCCCTTCCCCAGAGGGGAAGAGGGAAGACGCAGCCTTTCCTCTCACCAGAAAAAGGACCAGGGGAAGGACCTCCCCTCTCCCTTTGGGGGAGGGGACGGGGGAGGGGTCTCTTTACCAGAAACTCGTCTCGACCTTCGGGTCCAGCGGAAGCGTCAGCGTCTGGCTCCCCAGCCTGGCCGAGTGGAACGCCGAGATCATCACCTCGATGTTGTGCCGCGCCTCGGCCGTGCCGTACTCCGGCCCCGTGTCCTCCACGATCGCCCGGTGGTAAGAGATGTACTCCTCCAGCCGGCCATAGTCGTCTCCCCCGGGGTAGATCGGCTCCGGGGCGTACTGCCTGTAGGGGTTCTCCCAGGCGATCTCCGGGTCCGTGTCTATCCAGACCTTCGTCAGGATGCGCCGGCCCTGGACCTCCTCCCACCCCTCCTGGATCGGATAGTGAATCAGGTTCCCCTTCTCCTGGTGCGCGCCCCCCGCCTTGGGCCTGGCCGCGTCCTTTGCGATGTAAATCTCCTCGTGGATGATGTGCCCCTGCGTGCAGTCTGCGGCGCAGTTCGAGAAGTCGTGGCCGGAGATGTAAGGCTGCCGCACCTTCATCTCGAACACCCCGGAGACCCCGTTCTCGAACTCCAGCGCCCCGATCACCCACTTCCGGGTGTTCGCGTAGGGGGACCCTGTCCTCTGCTGCGGACAGATGCGCAGCTCCCGCCCGTAACCCACCACCTGCCTCACGCGCGACCCCACCATTTTCAGGAAGACCCCCGTCGCGTGGTAGGGCGCGACGTAGGTGTAGCACCGGGCCTGGACCATTTCTCCCAGCACGTCGGAGGCCAGGACCTTCCGCTTGAGCTGCTCCCTGGGCCAGCGCCAGCACTGCTCGAAGTTCTCAAGTTTAACGCCTCCCTTCCGGGCAGTCTCGATCAGCAGGTCGGCGACCGGCAGGGTCGCGGCAATCGGCGTCTCCGTGGCCACGTGGATCTTCCGGTCCGCGGCCAGCTTCACCAGGTTCGGCAGGTCCCGGTGAGACACGGTGAAGACGACCAGGTCCGGCCTCGCCCGATCCATCATCTCCTCCGCGTTCGAGAAGCCCGGCGCTCCAAACCTGTCCGCGGCGGCCCTGAGCTTCTCCGGGACAACGTCGCAGATGCCCACCAGGCGGTAGCGGTCCGGAATGCCCACGATCGTACACAGGTGCTGCGGTCCCCGGTTTCCGAGCCCGACCACAGCGATCTTCAATGCGTCTCCCATGTGCGCCTCCTCTCTCAAACGGCAAACGGGACCACAAGACCACAAGACTACAAGACCACAAGACCAAAAACTCCCGCTGTGGTCTGTGGTCTTTTGCCTTTTACCTCAGAGCAATCGGCCACTGGCCGGGGTATCTGGGCGCAGGCATCCGAAACGCCTGCTCCACCTCCCTCATCCCGACGGCGACCACCCTCTGGTCCAGCTTGGTCCTGACAAACTCCTCATACCCCGCCTCCGTCAGCAACTCCGCCGCCCGCGTGCTCATCTCGCGGACCATCCATCCGACCGGGTCCTTCCGGTCCTCTCCCTTCGGCTCCCGGACGTAGGGCGCGTCCTGCCGCCTCATGTGCATGTGCGGGTCCCGCTCCAGGCAGCAGTAGCCCAGCATCGGCCCCGGGTAGACCGACAGCGCCGGTCCCGGATCGTCGGGCCTGTTCCGCTCGTCCGGGTAGGTCTGCCCGTTGAGGAGCTTCAGGTGCAGCCCCCCGGCGCTCACGATGATCTCCCCCAGGCGGTGGATGAACCGCTTGATCCCCAGCTCGTTCGCCTCGGGCTCAGGAAAAATGGGTTCGTGCACGGTGCCTTTCAGCCGCTCCACGTCCACCACCTCGGCCTCCGCCGTCCCGTTTTCCTCCACGATGCGCACCTCCATGCGCCGCCCGTCCTTCAGCCGGGGATAAAACCGCCACGCCGTCCTCGCCAGCTTGGCCGTCCACCGCTGCGGGAAGTTGTAGCCGATCGGGGCGCTCAGGTCTACCGCAACGCCCAGCTCCCCCGCGATCTTCTCCCAGGGGATCTCCTCTTCGTAATAAAAATGGCGTAAAAACGCCAGCCCCACCCAGGTCTTCATGGCTCAGCTCCTTTCTTACAGCCACCCCTCCTCGTAGCCCGTCTCGTACATCGCCACCACGTTCTCCGGCGGCCCCACCGCCTGGATGTTGTGGCACGGCCCCAGGATATACCCGCCGCCGGCCCCCAGGATGCGGAAGTTGTCCCGCACCTCCTGGCGCACCTCCCCGGTCGTCCCGAACGGGAGCGTATACTGGTTGTCCACACCCCCTTCAAAGATCAGCCGCTCCCCGAAATCCCGCTTCAGCCGCTCCCGATCCATCCCCTTGCACCGCCACTGCACCGGGTTGATGATATCCACGCCCATCTCGATCAGGTCTGGCAGGATCTCCCGGATAGCCCCGTCGCTGTGCGTGTTGACATAGGCCCCGGCCTGGTGCGCCAGGTCGATCATCCGCTTCATGTAGGGGAAGAAAAAGGTCTGAAGGTGCTCCCGCGAATAGAGCAGCCGGTCCTGCGCCCCCATGTCCTCGGCCACGGACGTGACCATCACCTTCCCCGGGATTTGCTCGTAGATCCGCCGCGCGTTCTCGTAGCAGAAGCCGTAGAGCTTTTCCAGACAGTAATGTACGACGTCGGGGTGCAGAAGCAAGTCCATAAACGCCTGCTCCTCCCCGCGCAGGTCCTTGTAGAGCAGAAACGGCTCCGATCCCCCGCCGGAGATCACCCGGTCCTCCGCGCCCTCGACCTGTCCGGGGATGCCGGAGTAGTCGAACCAGTCCGGCGTTGGCCAGGTGTAGTCCCGTTCGATCTCCTCCACCGTCTCATACCCCGCCAGCGGATGGCACGCACACTCCCGGTAGACCCCCCCTTCGTAGGGGACCTCCTGATAGCGCCGGCCGTACATATCCTCCCCCGGCGGGATCGGAGGCCCCACGTAGCGCGGCCCCACCCCGGCGTTCCGGTCGATGTGCAGCCGGTTGAACATCTCCTCCGTGCTTCGAAGGCCCAGGTAGTCCAGCAGCTTTTGCGTGGCCTCTCCGGTGGCCCGGTAGTGCATCGGGATGCGGTCCGGCCTCTCCCGCCTCACCACGGCCAGCCAGCGCTCCCTCGGCGTCATCGTCTCCTTCGGCATGACCCACCTCCTCCCCTACTCCACAGGAATATCCGGCCGCCGCTCCTTCCAGGTGCGTGTCTTCATGTCCCCCAGCCAGGGCTGCACGATCTTCCGGTCCAGGCGCAGCTCCGCGACGGCCACAGGGCGCTCCGGCGTGGCCTCGGCCAGCGCCTGGCCCGTCGGGTCCACGATGAACGTCTTCATGTCGTAGCTCGACGAGATCAGAAAGACGTGATTCTCAATCGCCCGCGCCCGCGCCAGCGTCTCGTTGCCCCCCCAGATGGGCAGCAGAATCACCTCCGCCCCTTTGAGCGCCAGCGCCCGCGCCGGCTCGGGGAACTGCACGTCCCAGCAGATCATCAGCCCCACCCTGCCGAAGTCCGTCTCAAACACCGGATAGGCGTCCCCCGGCGTGAGCCCCCCCTCGGCCTCCTCGCGCGGCAGGTGCGTCTTGCGGTAGGTCCCCACCACCTCCCCCTTGCGCCCGATCAGCACGGCGGTGTTGTAGATGTCCTCCCCCTCCCGCTCGTAGATCCCCGCGACGATGTAACAACGCAGCCTCTCGGCCAGCGCCCCCAGCCTCCGCGTCGTCGGTCCGGGAATCGTCTCGCTCACCTCGGCGTAGCCCTTTCCGGTGCCGATGACCGTGATGCCCTCGGGCAGGCAGATGACGTCGGGCCTCTGCAGGCTGGCGGCCTCGATCAACCGGCAGAACTGCTCCACGCTCTCGGCGGCGGACCCCGTGCTGCGCGGGCGGTGGTAGACCGTCACGGCCCGCACGACGCGCCCCTCCTGCGCCGGCTCCTCGATCAGTTGAACGTCGTCCCACCAGACCACGCCCCCCGCGCGCCAGCCGAGGGCCAGCTCGATGACCACGCTGCGCGCGCTGTCGGGCGCACAGGCCACGTGCTCCACCTTCGTCCATCCCCCCTCCTCCCCCGCGTCGAGCGCATAGTCGGGCGGCCGGGCGCGTTTGCCCCCCTCGTCGAGCCAGTCCAGCCGCGCAGACACGCAGCGCCGCTCGTGGGCGACCCCCTGAGCGCGGTAGGAAGCGACGAAGCGATACGTGCGTCCCCCGGCCACGGCCACGCGCCGCCGCCACGCGCCGAAGTCCGAGGGCTTTTCACAGGCGATCCTCAGCGCCCCGCGCCCCGCCCGCCCCCCTTCGGCATCCACGGAGAAACGTGGCGCCACCTCCGGGCGCGGCGACCAGGTCGCCCACCCCTCCGGCGCTCCGTCCACCTGCTTCATCCGGGCAAAGTCGTGGAAATGGGCGACCTGTTTCACGGCCTCCGCTCCTCCCGCAGCGCCCCCCCACGAAATCGCCGCGATAAATGTGATGATCAAACCCCGGCGCATGCTTATTCCCTCTTCAACGGCGCGCGCGCTCGCTCGCCGTGGCCGATGATCTCCTCCCCGACCCAGCGCTCGTCCACCGGGGCGGAGGCGAGCTGGTACCGCGAGTCCGTGCTGAAGCGGAAGCGCCGGGAGGTGTTGTCGAGCGAGCAGTGCAGGGTGAACATCGTGAAGATCAACACGTCCCCCGCCCGAAACTCCGTCGTCAGCCAGCGCCCCCCGAACCGCTCCTGCACCTCCGCCGGGTTCTTGCTGAACCACCCTCCCCCGTAGGGGTTGTTGTCCCGGTCCCGGTCCACGTCCAGCCGGCCGTAGGTGCTCTTGAGATCCTCCAGGCGGTGGGAGTTCTCCAGAATCATGAGCGGCCCGTCGCTGAACGGCACGTCCCCGACCGGGGTCCAGGCCGTGTAGAGGTCGTGCGTCCCCCGCCCCATGTAGACCACGTCGTAGTGACACCCCGTCGCCCCGCCCGGCCTCACCCTCCGCACCCAGATGAAATCGAACGACCGGACCCTGTCGCCTAAAAATTCCTCGAAGAACCGGATGATGCGTCCCTCGTGGCAGAGGGCGCGGATCGCCGTCCCCGTGCGCAGGTCTCTGGTCATGGCCGGCGTCCAGGTGGACTGCCCCGAAAAGACCGCCTCGTCCAGGGGGTAACGGGGGTCGATGTCCCCTGCCGCGTTGAGCCTGGTCAGCAGCTCCCGCCGCGCATTCAGGACCACCTCCCTGTCCAGGTAGCCGCGCAGGAGGAGATAGCCGTCCTCCGCCATCCTGGCCCGCAGGGCCTCGGGGTCCTGCAGGATGTCGTTGGACTCCCGGAGTTCCCCGAACTTGCCGGGGGAAGTGTCGATCGGGAAGCCGTTGGAGGTCAAAGTCTGTTCTGACATATCGTGTACTCCTTCACTTGACACTTTCATTATTGGCTCAGGGGTCCGATGTATTGCCGGGCGACCACGATGTGATCGAACCAGACCTTGCTGACCAGCCCCTGCGGCGCAGTGGTGATGTAGAGCAGCACCCAGAGGAAGTTGAGCTTGAGCCGTTCGTCCCTGCGCCAGCGGAAGCCCTCGAAGGGGGCCCCCCCCGCCGGGACCGTAAAGCGCTCAGGCCCCCCCTTCTCGTCGCTCCAGCGGATGCCCTCGCCCCCCTCGCCGGGGAGGAACTTGTCATAGGTCCACCTCCCACTAGGAAAGCCCTTGCCGAGGTGGCTGACCAGTTTGCCCTCAATCCATAAGGCCATCTCGCCGTTAGTGTCGCCCACGTCGTTCATCTTCATCATCACCTCTGCGCAGACCCACTCTCCCCGCTTCGCCTTGAGGCCGGGGTCGCGGACGAAGCTGTTGCCCCAGGTCTGCCCCTGTGGCGGACTGCCCCGCATCTCCATCCAGTAGGTGTAATAGTCCCAGACCCAGGAGTTCCCATAGGGTTCGACGCCCGTGCTGAACCGGTCATCCCCCCGCGGGCGTTCCCCGGCGCCCCCCTGCGGCCACGGCGTGGAGGGGTTGTAGCCCCCCACGTGGAAGAAGTGGTGAATGGGGTTGCACTGGGGGTCGAACTTGACGTAGAAGCGCACGTGGAGCCTCTCGTAGCCGGGCGAGAGCCGGCGGTAGAGATGGCCGCCGTTCCCCCTGCCCCCCACGTGGCTCATGAGAAGAGAGCGCTTCCCGGCGCTCCCCGGATGCACGTCATCCGAAAAGGACATGATCTCGGCGCTGGACACACTCTCCCAGCGCCCCTTCAGCTCGTCGAGCGAGGCCTCCTCGAAGTCCTCCACGAAGACGACGCTGGAATCCCTCTCGATGCCCGCGTCCCCCGGATACCTCGCCGCTATCCCGTCCTTTTCGACCCCCTCTAACGCCGTCTTCCCGAAGACCTCCGCGAACATAAAAAAGTCCTCAAAATCGACCCGGCCCGACCTGTCCATGTCAAACTTTGGCTCGTAGCCCTCCTCGGAGACGCCCCTGCCGAAGACCCCGGCGAACAGGAAGAAGTCCTCGAAGTCGACCAGGCCGCTGCCGTTGAAGTCGGCCTGCGCGGGGGCGACCCCCTTTCCCCGCGTGAGGGCAATCGAGCCGGCCACGACCGCGGCCGCCAGAGCGAGACCCATCAGGGCAGGCCGGAGCGGGTAGGTCTGGCTGCGCATCGGATAGGCGAGAGTTGCGCTCATGCAGGGTGTCATCCTCTAATGCCCTACTTCCCGAACATCTCTGCGAACAGGAAAAAGTCGTCGAAGTCCACGCCCCCGCTCCCGTCCAGGTCGAACCGGGCCTCTGTGGACCCGAACGCCCCCGCAAACAGGAAGAAGTCGTCAAAGTCCACCCGCCCGTCCCCGTCGAAGTCGGCCCGGCGCGCATCCACGGCCCCGTCACCGCCGGGCCGGGGTGAGGGGCCTTCCTCAAAAGACTGGGGTTCCTCGGTCACCGTCCGGGCCAGGTCCCTCTCAAACAGCGTCCTCTCCCCCTCCCGGATCGTGAACGTCCCCCCCGGCGGACCCCCGCGGTTGAACAGCGCCTCGCAGGT
>Ga0137796_10000905_pt1 | contig 17799 bp, 18 predicted proteins | sample OV2TP3_FD_97704 | JGI IMG/M metagenome (GOLD analysis project Ga0137796, IMG submission 97704) | reverse complement strand
CGAACCCCATTTCAGCGAGAAGGTGCCGAACTAGATCGCGGGGCAGGTCGGGGCGCATGTCGTGAAGTTGCCGATTATGGTCGGGGGGACGCCTGAAGCGAAGACGTACTTTGACCTGATCGAATATAATCTGCGCGCGATGCTCAAGGCCGTCCAGGCGGCGGGCGTCGCGGGGAAGGAGTGAAGATCGTCATGGCGGGTGCCCTCGTCAGCTTCCGCGACGTGGCGTTGGGGTACGACGGGACCCCGATTCTGGAGGGCCTGACTTTGGACGTCCGCCCCGGCGAATGCCTGGCCTTGCTCGGACCCAACGGCTGCGGCAAGAGCACGATCCTGAAGGCCATGGCGGGGATCGTCCCGCCGATCCGCGGAACCGTCCATCGTTCGATCGATGGCCAGCCGGTCCGGTTCGGCTACGTGCCGCAGCAGGAGACGCTCGATCTGGTCTTTCCGATGACGGCGGCAGAGGTGGTCGAGTTGGGGACTTACGGCCAGCTGTCGCCGGGACGGCGCGCCGGCGGCGCTGAGCGGGAGCGGGCGCTGAGGTGCTTGGAACAAGTGGGAGCGGCCGACCTGCGCGGCCGTCTCTTCCATGCTCTCTCAGGAGGGCAGAAGCAGCGCGTGCTGGTGGCGAGGGCCTTGGCGGCCGAGCCAGACGTGCTTCTCCTGGACGAGCCGCTGAGCGGGATCGACGCGCCGACTGCCGAGGCGATCCTGACGCTCCTGGGGCGTTTGAATCGCGAGCAGGAGTTGACGATTCTCCTGGTGACGCATCACCTGGGGGCGGTGCGCGAGGTGGTCCGCGAAGCGATCTGGGTGCACGCGGGGAAATTGCTTCGAGGCCTGGCCTCGGCCATGCTCGCGCCGGAGCACGTGCGCACGATGATCGAGGAGGATTTCCTGTCGTGAGCCTCCTGCTGGAGATCCTGTCCCCGGACTTCCTCCTGCGTAATGCGCTCTACGGCGGCCTGATCATCGGGTTCGTGGCGCCGCTCGTCGGCTGGTATCTCGTCGGCCGGCGCATGGTCTTCCTCGGCGTGGCGCTGCCGCAGGTCTCGACCGCGGGCGTGGCAGGCGCCTTCTTCTGGCACGCGCTGTTCCATGAACATGAACTTCATGAAGGGGATTTCTGGCTCGCCCTCATGGGTTCCACGGTCTTCACCCTCATCGCGATCCTGGGACTTGCCCTCTGGGAGAGCCGCAGCCGGGGACGGGCGGAGGGGCGCACGGGCGTGCTGTATGCTTTTGCCGGCGCGCTGAGCCTGCTTCTGGTGGCGTCGGACCGGATCGCCGAGATCGGGATCCTGGGGCTGCTCAAAGGCGAGATCATCGCGATCCCCACCGGCGAGCTGCTGGTGCTGGCCGTGGGGTACGCGGCCATCTTAGTGGCGCTCTGGTTGTTCAAGAAGGATTTGCTGCTGGTCTCGGCGGATCGCGACCTCGCCCTCTCGTTCGGCAAGAACGTGTTGGCGTGGGATCTTGTGCTTTACCTGATCATCGGCACGACGATCTCGCTCGGCGTGCTGCTGGTGGGGCCGCTGGTGATGTTCGGGTTCCTGATCGTGCCGCCGCTGATCGCGGGCCGCGTGACGACGGGCATCCGCCGGCTCCCGCTTGCTGCCTCGGTCGTCGGCGGGCTCACGGCGTTCGTGGGGTTCGCGGTTTCGTACAAACTGGACTGGCCCATGGGGCCGACCGATGTGGCGCTTGTGTGCGTGGTCCTGGCTCTCGCCGCCGCCGCGCAAACTATCCCGGGCTTGCTACGCCGCGCTTAGATTCTTACTTCGGCACGAACTCCAGAAAATACTGCTTCTGCAGGAAGGTATGTTCCTTGGCCAGTTGGTAGCCGGCTTCGGCCATCTCCTGGATCACGGTTTCTCGTGACACCAGGTGGTCCTTGGAGAATCCCAACGGGCCGGACCGGTCGTCGTGATAAAAATCAATGATCGCCACACGCCCGTTCTTCGTGAGCGCCATTTGGACGCGTTCGAAATACTCGGCGCGTTTCTCCAGGTGGTGGTAGGTGTTGCAGAGAAAAACGAGATCCACGCTCTTGGGTGGAAGCAGTGGATCATCAGGTTTGGCCACAACAAATTTGGCGTTGTAAGGCGTGTGCAGGTGCTCGACCATTTCCTCGTTGTACTTGAGCATGGCCGGTTCGATGTCCACGGCGTACACCATGCCCTTGTTCTTGACCTCCCAGACGAACTTGCGCGTGAAATAGCCGGAGCCGGCGCCGATGTCGGCGATCGTCATGAATTCGGTGATGACCAGCGCCTTGATGACCTCCTCGGGTTTCTGGTGCTTGTCGCGGTCTGGCCGCTCCAGGATCTCGATGTATTCCTTGAGATCGGCGGGGCCGCGGTGCTGTTGCTTGTCCTGCGCGTAGGCGGGGGCGGCCAGCAGCAAGCAGACCAGCCAAAAGGAGAGGAGCCCCCTCTCCCTAACCCTCCCCCTCGAGGGGGGAGGGATGGGTGGGGGTGTCTTAATGCCAATCGTCATTAGGGTCCCTCGGGACGCTCGTGGCGAACATGATGGCCAAAGCTGGCTTGTCGGTTTTGTTCGACGCCGCGTGATACATTTCGGTCGGGATCAGAAGCAGCTTATTGCTCGGCCGCAGCGGGATCACTTCACGCTCCTGCGTCTTGACGTCCTCGAGTGTCATCTCGATCTCGCCGTCACGCATCCAGACCGCAACCTGGTGTTGTTTGTGGTAATGCATTCCGGCTGTCGCGCCGGGCTGAATCTGGTTCGAGTAGACATAGGTGATCGGCGCTCCCAGCGCCTTTTCAATGGCCTTTAAGTCGAAGACCTCCTGCCGGCGACCCGGCTTTTTCGGGTCTTCATCAATGTTGAACTCTAACCACTTGGCGCAGCTCATCGGACTGTCCTCACTAGGCTTTCTCCGGAGCGAAGACCTTCCGGCTGTCTCCCATAATACCGGAGAGCAGCGACGTCAACTCCATCGGGAGCACGAACTTGGTGGCCGGTCCCGCGCCGAGAGCCTTGAGCGTTTCCAAATACTGAAGGCTCATAGTCTTGGCGTCCACCCCCTTGGCTATCTCAAAGATCTTGGACAGCGCCAGCGCGAAGCCTTCCGCTCTGAGGATCGCCGCCTGCCGTTCCCCTTCGGCGTTGAGGATGCGGGACTGGCGATCTCCCTCCGCCTTCAGGATGGCCGACTGCTTCTCGCCGTCGGCGACCGTGATGGCGGCCGCCTTCGTCCCTTCCGCCTCAATCACCAGGGCCCGGCGGGTTCGCTCGGCCGACATCTGGCGGCTCATCGCGTCGAGGATGTCCTTGGGCGGCTTGATCTCCTGAATCTCCACGGTGGTGATCTTCACGCCCCACCGCGTGGTGACCTGATCCATCTTGGATTGCAGGGTATGGTTGATCTGCTCGCGCTTGGCCAACACGTCGTCCAGCGCGATGTCTCCGACCACCGCCCGGAGGGTTGTGACGGCGATTCCGCCGGCCGCGGCGCTGAAGTCCTGCACCTGGACGACGCTGGCAGTCGGATCCACGACTTTTCTGTAGATCAAGAGGTCCACCGAGATGGAGGCGTTGTCCTTGGTGATGCAGGCTTGATGGGGGATCGGGGTGACCTTCTCGCGGAGGTCAACCCAGATGGGTTTATCAATGATCGGAATCAGAATGACAACCCCCGGGCCTTTGGGCTCATCGAGCACCTTGCCCAACCGGAAGACCACCAGTCGTTCGTACTCCGGGACGATCTTGAGCATCATGAAGACAAAGATCACTCCTACAACCGCTGCGATGATCAGTCCCGTTGGCATAGGCGTCTCCTTATTTGATTTTTGAGCCCGGCTCGACGTCTTCCATCGTCGTGAGGAGAGCCGAAACTTCTTCATCACCGGCCGCGAGGACCATGCCCTGCGACTCCACGCCCATCAGCTTGGCCGGCTTCAGGTTCGCCACGATGACGATGCGCTTGCCTACCATGTCCTCCGGCGCGTACTTCGTGCCGATGCCGGCGACGATCTGGCGCTGCTCGGTCCCGATGTCCACTTGCAGCTTCAGGAGCTTGCTCGACTTCGGCACGCGCTCCGCCGCGAGGACTTTGCCGACGCGTAGCGAAGCTTTCCTGAACTCGTCGATCGTGATCTGATCCGTTGGTTGAGGAGCGGGCTGCTGGTCTTGAGTCACGCGGGCATCTCCTTGTGTCTTGGGCGTGGTTTCGATACGTGGGAATAAAGGCTGGCCTTTCGCGATCTTGGTCCCGGGTATCTGCGGGTCGTCCCATTTGAGCGCATTAAGCCGAACCAGAGAAAAATCCGGCTTGAGGCCAAGTTGCCTGATCATCTCCTCAGCCGCTTGTGGCATAAAAGGATAGATTGCCGGACTGAGAGCCCGCAAAACCGCCGCCAAATGAAACAGCACAGTGTGGAGGCGTGGCTTGTCCTCAGGCTTCTTAGCCAGGGTCCAGGCTGCGGTCTTATCAATGTACTGGTTGGTTAATTGGATCAATTCCCAGATGGTCTCCAATGCTCGGTTAAATTGGAGTTGTTCGAGATAGACTTTATTCTCTGCATACACTTCCCCCATCTTCTTTCTGAGCGAAATTTCCAATTCTGAATCGGCTCCTCGCGCTGGTATGGTGCCTTGAGCAAAGCGTTCGATCATTGTGAGACTGCGGCTTAAGAGGTTGCCAAGGTCATCTGCCAGTTCGCTGTTGATACGGCCGATCATCGCGTCCTTGGAAAAGTCGCCGTCCTGGCCGAAGGGCACCTCGCGCAGCAGGAAGTAGCGGAAGGAGTCCACGGCTGATCTGTCCCCACCGAATTCGTCCACGACCGCGTGCGGGTCCACCACGTTTCCCCGGCTCTTGGACATCTTCTCGCCGTCCACGGTCCACCAGCCGTGAGCAAAGATGGTAGTGGGAAGCGGGAGGTCGAGGGCCATCAGCATCGTGGACCAGTACACGGCATGGGTCGTCAAAATGTCTTTGCCGACCAGATGAATGACGCTGCGGTCGGCCGCCGCTTCTGTGGAGTGGGTGGTCCAGTATTTGTCGAACGAGGGCTTCGGCGTCAGGTAGTCCAGCGCCGAGACATAGTTCACCAGGGCGTCGAACCAGACGTAGGTGACATAGTTGGGGTCAAAGGGCAGCTCGATGCCCCACGACAGGCGTGACTTGGGCCGCGAGATGGACAGGTCTTCCAGGGATTTCCTGAGGAAGCCCAGCACCTCGTTGCTCCTCGATTGCGGCTGGATGAAGTCGGGGTGATCCTCGATGTAGGTGATGAGCCGGTCCTGATACTGGCCCATCCGGAAGAAGTAGTTGCTCTCGCTGAGCCGTTCGACCGGCCGCTTGCAGTCTGGGCATAGGCCGTCCACGACGTCCTTCTCAGTCCAGAAGCGCTCATCAAAGGTGCAGTACCAGCCGGTGTAGTCGGCGCCGTAGATCAAGTCCTTGTCGTACAGGGCCTGGAGCGTCTTCTGGACGTACGCCTTGTGCTTCTGGTCTGTGGTGCGGATGAAGGCGTTGTTCGAGATGTTCAGCCGCTTCCAGAGACTTTGAAACTTCGGCGCGAGCTGGTTGCAGTACGTCTGCGGAGCGATGCCGGCCTTCTCGGCGGCCTGTTCGACTTTCTGCCCGTGCTCGTCGAGGCCGGTGAGAAAAAAGACATCGTGCCCCCATTGCCGGTGGTAGCGCGCCAGCGCGTCGGCCGCGATGGTCGTGTAGGCATGGCCGATGTGCGGCACGTCGTTGACGTAATAGATTGGGGTGGTGATGTAAAACGTCTTGGGCATGTGGTCGCCGGTCGTTAAGCAGCCTTGGTCTGAAGCGCCGCCCGAAGCCGCAGCAATAGTCCTTCCAGCATCAGTTGCTTGTTGAGATTACGCTCCAGGCCTCGCTCCATAGACTCGACGAATGCCGCGAGGTCCAAGATCTTCTCGGGCGTGAGGCGGGATGCGAGCGCGTCGAGTTCGCTCGAGCGATCGGCATTCAGCAGACGATCGCGGTCGCCGCCGACCTTGACGACGGCCAGGTCCCGGAACCAAGCGGCCAGCCACCCCAACGCTGCCTCGGCCTGGTCGGATTTCCCGACAGACTCGCACGCCGCCAAAAGCCCGCCGATGCTCTCGACCGATGCCGGGCTCACGAGGCGGAGGAACTCGGCACGTTCGGCCCGCAAGGTCTCCGGGTCGGCTTCCAGGGCCAACCCAAGCCGGCCTCCCGAAACCATTGCAAGAAACCGCGCGTCGGCGTCCGAGAGCCCGCGACGTTTCCGTATGGTTTCCTGAACTTCATTGATGGCCAGAGGTGCGAACCGGATCCCCTGACATCTGGACCGGATGGTGGGCAGCAGGGCTTCGGGGCGTCCCGAGACGAGGATGATCAGGCTGTCCGGAGGCGGCTCTTCGATTGTTTTGAGCAAGGCGTTGGCGGCCTCGTGCCGAAGGAGGTCGGCGTTGTCGAGAATGACGATCTTGCGCTGCCCGACCAGGGGACGGTAGATGAACCGCGACTCGATCTCGCGGGTCTGCTCGGTCTCGCCTTTATCGCCGGTCGCCGTCAGGATCGTCACGTCAGGGTGAGATCCTATCTCGATCTGACGACAGGAGCGGCAGGCGCCGCAAGCGTCCGGAGGATCCGGTGGCGGCGCTGCTTCGCAATTCACGGCCTGCGCTAAGACGCGTGCCAGGTGACGCTTGCCGATCCGGTCTTCACCGTGGAACAACAGGGCGTGGGCGAGCCGATTGTTTCGGAGGGCGGCCTGCAGGATCCGCTTGGGCTGCTCGTGTCCGATGATCGCGTCAAACGGCATGGCGTTCAACCCTGGTCAGGCCGCCTTTCCTGGCGCGCAACCGGCGCTCCACGATCCCGGCGATCGCGCGAACCACCACGTCCTTGGGCTGTGTGCCGTCCACGACCCGCACGCGGCGCGGGTTCTGCCGGGCGATGCGGAGATAGCCGTGTCGGACAGTCTGATGAAAGGCCTCGTTTTCCCGGTCGAGGCGGTCGAGGCCCCCCATGCGGCGCTTACGCGCGAGACCGAGCGTGACGGGGATATCCAGGATGATGGCAAGGTCCGGGACCAATCCGGCGGTGGCGAACCGGTTCAATCGAGCGATGGTGCGAGGGCCGAGCCTGCGGCCGTAACCTTGATAGGCCATAGTTGCGTCCGCAAAGCGGTCGCAGAGCACCACGGCGCCTTTTTCCAGCCCCGGCCGGATTGTCTCGGCGAGGTGCTGGGCGCGGCTGGCCAGGTACAGCAAAAGCTCGCAGCGGAGATCCATCCCTCTAGTAGAGAGATCCAACAGGATTGTTCGGATCTGTTCGCTGATGGGCGCACCGCCTGGTTCCCGGGTTTCGACCACCTGGTATCCGAGTGCTCGGAGACGGCGGGCCAACACCCTGAGTTGCGTAGTTTTCCCAGAGCCTTCAATGCCTTCAAATGTCAGTAGAAACCCTGTCTTGAGACCGGCCCGCGGCACTGGCTCGTCCCCTTTTCGACGGAGAAGAAATGAATTAGGCGATGATAGTCCAACTCATTGAAAATAGCAAGAAATGGCTTGCACGCTCCAGTGAAACTTTGTATGATGACGCGATTATGAGAGGCCGGTCCCAACAATGCTGAGAGTCTCCTTGAAACGTTACTTTATCACCGGCCTTTTAGTCGTGGTTCCGATCTGGGGGACGGTCCTGGTGTTGAAGGCCTTGTTCGTCACCCTGGACGGCCTTCTTGGGGATATTCCTGAGAAATACGTCACTCAGCGGTACGTGCCGGGATTCGGAATCCTGCTGCTGGTCGCCGTGATCCTGCTCGCGGGTCTCCTTGCCACCAACATCATGGGCCGCCGGCTCGTGAAGCGTTGGGAAGACCTCCTTCAACGGGTGCCGTTGGTCCGCGGGATCTACGCCACGATCAAATCCATGATGGATGTCCTCTCGTTCCAGGACAAGACGCAGGGTAAAGAAAAGTACAGTCGGGTGGTCATGATCGAGTTCCCCCGCAAAGGCCAGTACGCGTTGGCCCTCGTCACCGGGGTCACGCCGGGAGAAGTGCAGGACATCAGCGCGGATCGGGTGATCAATGTGTATGTGCCGACCTCGCCCAACCCGACCTCCGGCTACCTGCTGTTCGTGCCGGAGAGCGAGTTGATCCCCGTAAGCATGAGCGTGGACGAGGCCATGAAGATGATGTTTTCCGGAGGGATGTACACCCCGCCGGGGCCGGAAGCGGTCGGGACGGGAGGCGGCAGGCTGGGATGAAGAAACTCGCGGTCATTGTCCTGGCGGCCGGGCAAGGGATCCGCATGCGATCCAAGCTCGTCAAGGTGCTGCATTCGGTCGCCGGGCGCCCGATGGTGCTGTACGCCGCCGATCTTGCCGAGGCGCTGGCCGGGGGCGATCATCGCAGTATCGCGGTCGTCGTCGGACACCAGGCCGACCAGGTGAAGAATGTCTTGGCTGATCGCAAGGTGGCCCTTGTCGTGCAAGCACGCCAACTCGGCACAGGCCATGCCGTGGCGCAAGCACACGCGGCGTTCCAGGGATCCGGCGGGACCGAATGGCGCAGCCGCCGGTTTGTCATCCTGAGCGGGGACACCCCGTTGTTGACCGAGGCAACGGTGCGGGCGCTGCTCGCCGTCCACGAACACGAGCGGGCGGTGGTGTCCCTGCTGACCGCGCACCTTGATCGGCCGGCGGGATACGGGCGAGTCGTGCGGGGCCGGGACGGTCTGGTGTGGCGGATTGTCGAGGATAAGGACGCCGTGCCGGCCGAGCGGCGGCTGACCGAGGTCAACGCGGGTACCTACGTAGTCGAGGGCGAGTTCCTGTTCCCGGCGCTGGCCGGTCTCAAACCCTCGAACGCGCAGAAGGAATACTACCTGACCGATATCGTATCGGCGGCGGTCGGGCAGGGCAAGCGCGTCGCGGCACATGTCGTCGGGGATTCAGTGGAGGCCCTGGGCATCAACACGCGGAGCGACCTGGCGGAGGCCGAGCGGATGCTCCGCGCCCGGATCCGGCATCGCCTCATGAACGCGGGGGTCACCTTTTTGGCGCCCGAGACGAGTTTCGTGGATGCGGGCGTGCGGATCGGGCGCGACACCGTCGTTCATCCGCATACCACGCTGGAAGGCCGGACGACGGTCGGCGAGGACTGCGTGATCCGGTCCCACAGCCGGCTCACGGAGAGCATCCTGGGCGACGGTGTCACGGTGTTGGACGGGTGCGTGATCGAGGGATGTCGGTTGGAAGCACGGTGCGTTGTGGGTCCGTTCGCCCGCCTGCGGCCGGGCACGGTCGTGAAGCGTGGCGCGAAGGTCGGGAACTTTGTGGAACTTAAACACACGGAACTCGGTGAGGGGGCCAAGGCCAACCACCTCAGCTACCTGGGCGATACCCGGATCGGCAAGCGCGTGAACATCGGCGCGGGGACCATCACGTGCAACTACGATGGGGTGAACAAGCACCGGACGGTCATTGCGGACGATGTGTTTGTCGGGAGCGATGTCTCATTGGTTGCGCCGGTCAAGGTCGGGCGCAGCGCCATCATCGGAGCGGGATCGGTCGTCACGCAGGATGTGCCCGCCGGTGCGCTGGCGCTTGGACGGGCCCGGCAGGCGGTCAAACTGGGCTGGGCCAAGGCCTGGCGGGAGAAGATGCGCAAAAAGTAGAAACCCCTCTCCCCTGGAGGGAGAGGGCAGGGTGAGGGGGAAACCTCGCTAAGCGGGAATTGCCCCCCCACCCTCACCCTCCCCCTCGGTGGGGGGAGGGAAGGTTAGGAAGTATGTGCGGCATTGTCGGGTACATCGGAAGCCAAAACGCCGTGCCGCTGCTGCTCGACGGCTTGAAGCGCCTCGAATATCGAGGGTACGACTCCGCCGGAGTCGCCGTCCTGCGTGACGGGAAGATTGATGTCCGCCGGAGCGTCGGCAAGCTGGCGAACCTCGAAAGAGCCCTGGCCGGCGAGGATCTCAGCGGACCCGCCGGCATCGGTCATACCCGCTGGGCGACGCACGGCAAGCCGTCTGAGCAGAATGCTCACCCGCACCGGTCGGGCGCGCTGGCGCTCGTCCACAACGGGATCATCGAGAACTATGCGGCCTTAAAGGAGCAGTTGCTGAAGGAGGGTTATCGGTTCGAGTCCGAGACCGACACCGAAGTCGTGGCGCACCTCATCGCGCATCGGATGAAGGCCGGCCTCAACTTGGAAGAGGCGGTCCGCGCGGCGACTTGCGAGATCCACGGCAGCTACGCGATCGCCGTGTTGAGCGAGCGCGACGCGTCCTCGCTTGTGGCCGCGCGTTCTGGCTGCCCGCTCGTGGTCGGTATGGGTGGACACGGCGCCTTCGTCGCCTCGGACGTTACGGCCATCCTTGCGCACACGCGTGACGTGGTCTTTCTGGAAGACGGCGAGCTGGCGGTCCTCTCGGGGAACGGGCTGATCGTGAAGGATGCGGAAGCCAAGCCGGTGACGCGCGCGGCGACCCGGATCACCTGGGATGCGGCCGCGGCGGAGCGGGGTGGCTACCCGCACTTCATGCTGAAGGAGATCCACGAGCAGCCCCAGACCATCCTGGACACGATGCGCGGCCGCTATACCTACGAGCGCGGGGAGGCGGACCTGCCCGACATCGGGCTCACGGCGGCCCAGCTCGCCGAGACCGGCCGGATTTGGATCGTGGCCTGCGGGACCTCGTGGCACGCCGGCTTGGTCGGAAAGTATCTCCTCGAAGAGATGGTACGGGCGCCGGTTCAGGTGGACATCGGATCGGAATTCCGCTATCGGGACCCGTTGCTCCAAGCGGGCGACCTCTTTATCGCGATCTCGCAGTCGGGGGAAACCGCCGACACGCTGGCGGCCGTCCGCGAGGCCAAGCGGCAGGGCGCCCGGGTGGTGTCCATCTGCAACGTCGTGGGGAGCAGCCTGGCTCGCGAGTCGGACGGTGTCCTGTACACACACGCCGGACCCGAAATCGGTGTGGCTTCCACAAAGGCCTTTACCGCTCAACTCACGGCGCTCTACCTGCTGGCATTGCACTTGGGCAGGGTGCGGGGGGTGGTCTCTGAAGCCGACGGAAAAGCGTGGCTCGATCGGTTCGTCACGCTGCCGACGCATGTGAAGCACCTCCTTGGGCGCGAGGCCGAACTGGTGACGATAGCCAAGCGGTACCACACCAAGCGCAACTTCCTATACTTGGGGCGGGGGATCAACTACCCCATCGCGCTGGAAGGCGCGCTGAAGCTGAAAGAGATTTCGTACATCCATGCCGAAGGCTATGCGGCGGGCGAGATGAAACACGGGCCGATCGCGCTCATTGACAAGGACATGCCGGTGGTGGTGCTGGCGCCGCGGGACCGCCTGTATGAGAAGACCGTGAGCAACCTCATGGAGGTCAAGGCGCGGGGGGCGCCGGTGATCGTCTTCGTGACCGAGGGCGAGCGGGAGCTGGGCCGGACGGCCGACGCGGTCTTTACGGTGCCGAACGTGCACCCGCTGCTCTCGCCGATCCTGTTTGCCGTGCCGCTGCAACTGCTGGCGTACCATATTGCCGTGTTGCGGGGGACCGACGTGGATCAGCCCCGGAATCTGGCCAAGAGCGTCACAGTAGAATGAAGACACCCCTGCCCATCCATCCCCCCTCGAGGGGGAGGGTGAGGGTGGGGGGGAGTTAAGAGGTCATGGAGATCGGCAAAGAAGAAGTCGCCCACGTGGCGAAGCTGGCGCGGCTGGATGTAAGCGAAGCCGAGCAGGACACCTTCGCCCGGCAACTAAGCGTCATTCTGACGTATATGGATCAGCTTACGAAGCTGGACACCAGCGGGGTGGAGCCGACCGCTACCGTGCTGCCGACCGACAATGTCTTTCGTGACGACGAGGTCCGCTCCTCATTGCCTCGCGAGCAGGCCCTGGCCGACGCGCCGGATGAGGCGGAGGGGTTTTTTCGGGTGCCGAGGATCCTGGAAGATAGGTAAACCGGAGTACCAACCATGTTTCGTCAAATGCTGCGATCGAAGATTCACCGGGCGACGGTCACCGACGCCTGTTTGGAATATGAAGGGAGCCTGACCGTGGACGAAAATTTATTGGAAGCGGCCGGGATCCTGCCGTATGAAGCCGTGGTGATCTCCAATCTGCACAACGGGGAGCGGTTCACGACCTATGTGATTCCCGGCGCGCGCGGCTCCGGCACGATCTCGCTGAACGGCCCCACAGCCCGCAAGGGCGCCGTCGGGGACCAGATCATCATCTTCTGCTACGAGTTCTACAACGAGGATGAGATCAAGCGGCACACTCCCCGCATCATCAAAGTGGATGACAAGAACCGGATGGTCAACTAGATGTCGTTGCGGAAGCTGACGCTCTTCGAGCTGCAAGAGAAGTTCACCAAGGGGGAGATTTCGGCCGCCGAGATCGCCAAGGCCTATAGCCAGCGGCTCGCCCTGGTTGAGCCGAAGGTCAGGGCTTATATCACGCCGACGAAGAAAGAGGCGCTGCTGGCCCAGGCCGAGGCCATTGACCGCAAGCTGCGCGGCTGGCGGAAGACGCTGCCGCTGATGGCCATGCCGATCGCGGTCAAGGACAATATCTGCACCGAGGGTGTCAAGACAACCTGCGGCTCCCGCATGCTGGAGAACTTTGTGCCGCCGTTCGATGCTACGGTCGTCACCCGCTTGCGGAGCCAGGAATGCTTCCTGATCGGAAAGACGAATCTGGATGAGTTCGCCATGGGATCCTCGACCGAGAACTCGGCGTTCGGGCCGACGCGGAATCCCTGGAATCCGGCCTGCATCCCGGGCGGGTCCAGCGGTGGGTCGGCCGCGGCCGTGGCCGCCGACCTCTGCGTGGCGGCGTTGGGCTCGGACACCGGTGGATCAATCCGTCAGCCGGCCGCCTGCTGCGGGGTGGTGGGGTTGAAACCCACGTATGGCCGGGTGTCGCGTTATGGGCTGGTGGCCTTCGCTTCATCGCTGGACCAGATCGGGCCGATCACGAAGGACGTGCGCGATGCGGCGGTGCTGCTCAAAGTGATTGCGGGTCACGATCCTCTGGACTCGACCTCCGCCGACGTGACCGTGCCCGATTACATGAAGGCGCTGAAGGAGAACATGCGCGGGATGAAGGTCGGCGTGCCGGTGGAATTCTTCGCCGAGGGACTCGACCCTGAGGTGGAACTGGCGGTGCGGACGGCGATCATCCAGATGCAGGCGCTCAAGGCCGAGGTGAAGGCAATCTCCCTGCCGACGACGGGGTATGCCATCGCGACGTACTATCTGATCGCCACCGCGGAGGCTTCTTCCAACCTGGCCCGCTACGACGGCGTGCGATACGGGTTCCGCGCGGCGAAGGAAAAGGGTCTCCTGGAGATGTACATGAAAACCCGGCAGGAGGGCTTCGGGGCCGAGGTGAAGCGCCGCATCATGCTCGGGACCTACGCGCTCTCGGCCGGCTACTACGACGCTTATTACGGCAAGGCGCAATCCGTCCGTACCCTGATCAAGCGGGACTTTGATGAGGCTTTCAAAGAGGTGGACGTGATCGTCACGCCGACGATGCCGACGCCCCCCTTCAAGCTGGGCGAGAAGATTCAGGATCCCTTGCAGATGTATCTCTCGGACATCTTCACGATCTCGGTAAATCTGGCCGGAGTGCCGGCTATCGTGGTCCCCTGCGGCCTGAGCAGCGGGAAGCTGCCGATCGGCCTGCAGATCATCGGCCGGCCGTTCGAGGAGGACAAGACCATCCGTGCGGCCTATGCCTACGAGCAGGCGACGGAGTGGCACAAGAAGCGGCCAGCTTTGTAGCACACTGGAGGTATTGAATTTCCGGCACGTTTGATCGTTTCACCCGTTGCAAGGAAAAGAAGCAACGGGTACCCGGGTACGAGCAAGCTTGGTTTGGAGGCGCACATGCTGATTGAAATTGCGGTGGGGATCGTGGCGCTGGCGGCGGTCGTGCTGTTGGCGTTTCTTGTGCCGATGTTGATCCAGTTGCGCAAAACGGCGGAAGAGACGGAGCGCCTGCTCCGACGGTTGAACGAGGATCTGCCCGTCCTGTTCCGTGAGGCGATGCAGGCGGCCCAGAACATGAACCGGGTGTCCAGCGATATGCGGGAGGGCGCGGCGAACGCGCGTGTTCTGGGAGAAGCGATGGGGGAGATCGGGCAGACGATCAATCATGTCCACGGCTTGGTCCGTGGCAAAGCAGGTACCATGCTGATGAACCTGGGAGGGGTACTGGCCGGGGTTCGGGCGGCATTCGAAGTACTCAAGCAGAAACCACAATCTCATCATCAAGGAGGTCATCCTAATGGCGGCTGAAGATAACGGGTATTCCGCAGGGGCAGTGGCGTTCGCGTTTTTGGCCGGGGCCATCATCGGCGCCGGTGCGGCATTACTTCTTGCGCCCCAGTCGGGGGCTGAGACTCGGAAGCTGCTCAAAGGCTATGCCGAAAAGGCCGAGGAGGAAGTGTTGGAGAAGGCTAAGGAGGCCAAGGCCACGCTCGATACGGCGATCGAGCAGGGGAAGGAATTCATCAAAGAAAAGAAGACGGTCCTGACGGCGGCTTTCGAGGCCGGCAAGGAGGCCATGCGAAAGGAGCGCGCCTAGCGCTGACCCATGGCGTATGAAGTCGTCATCGGGCTGGAGGTACACGCGCAGCTCCTGACCCGGTCCAAGATGTTCTGCGGCTGCAGCACCGCGTTCGGCGCGGCGCCGAACACGCAGACCTGCCCGGTGTGCCTCGGCATGCCGGGTGTCTTGCCGGTGATCAACCGGAAGGCCGTGGAGTTCGCCGTTCGGGCCGGGCTTGCGCTCAACTGCACGATCGCGCCGATGAATCGGTTCGCCCGGAAGCACTACTTCTACCCGGACCTGCCGAAGAACTATCAGATCTCGCAGTATGAGCTGCCGATCTGCGAGCACGGCTGGGTGGAAATCGGCCAAAACGGGACCCGCAAGCGCATCGGCATCCGGCGGGCCCATCTGGAGGAGGACGCGGGGAAGAACCTCCATACGGGGATCGCCGGAGCCTCCCACGTGGACCTGAATCGCGCCGGGACCCCGCTGTTGGAGATCGTGACCGAGCCGGATATGCGGACGCCGGACGAGGCGATCGCCTACCTCAAGCTGCTGCGCGACATCCTGGTGTACGTGGAGGTCTGCGACGGCAACATGGAAGAGGGAAGCCTGCGGTGCGAGCCGAACCTCTCGCTCCGTCCGGTCGGGGCCAAGGAGCTCGGCACCAAGGTGGAGCTCAAGAACATCAACTCCTTCAAGTTCGTGAAGGCGGCGATGGAATACGAGATCAAGCGCCAGGAGAAGGTCTTGAACGAGGGCGGGAAGATCGTGCAGGAGACGCGCCTCTGGGATCCGGACAAGGGCGAGACCGCCACGATGCGGAGGAAGGAAGAGGCGCACGACTACCGCTACTTTTCGGATCCGGATCTTGTGCCGCTGAGGATTACGACGGATATGGTCGAGGAGGTCCGCAAGACCCTGCCGGAACTGCCGGAGTCCATGCGCAAGAGTTTCGTCAATGAATTCGGTCTGACTGAGTATACAGCTACCGTTTTAACGGCAAATCGAGAGGTAGCGACGTATTTCGTGGCGTCAGCGAACATAGCATGTGAGGGTGGGGCGTCGAAGATCGAAGTAAGCAAAGACATTGCCAATTGGATTACCGTTGACTTGCCGGGTTTGGCAAAGGAATTCTGGAAAAGCGTCCCCGCCAGTGAGATTGGAGAGCTCTGGAGGTTGAAGCGAAAAGGCGAGATCAGTGGACCGATCGTCAAAACTGTGCTGGAGGAGAGGCTCAAGACGGGGCAGAGCGCTGTCGAGATTGTCAAGGCAAAGGGATTGACGCAGGTCTCGGACGAGGGCGCGCTGGAGAAGATCATTGACGAGGTGATGGCCAAGAATCCGCAGCAGGTGGCGCAGTATCGAGGCGGCAAGGAACAGGTCTTCGGGTTCTTCGTGGGGCAGGTGATGAAGGCGTCGGGCGGGAAGGCGAACCCTGGGAAAGTAAATGAACTCTTGAAGAGGAAACTGGCGGGATGAGGACTGGTCCAGCCCTGCAGAGAGAAGGAAGGAAATGCTCGGCGTGACGCGTCGCACAAGGAGACCTACTGGATGGCTACCAACAAGTGGCGCCCGATTCCAAAAGGTTTGTTGGCTGTCTTGGCGTGGAATCCGAACGAACCGAAGAAGCTAGATCCATTGCGACATCATTGTCCCAAGTGCGGTTCAACGGTTTTCCAGGTGATAAAGGAAAAAAGACCGTTCAAGATTCATAGACGGGCAGCCAATCGGAAGCGCCACACTATGGTATGTGCTTCTTGTTTGGGTAACGCTGCCTTCTTCGAAGCATAGTGAGAGATATTGGAATGAGCGGGATTGCGGAGATCAGGGCGCGGGAGATCCTGGACTCGCGGGGGAACCCGACGGTCGAGGTGGACGTCGTGCTGGAGTCCGGGGCACGGGGGCGCGCGGCGGTCCCGTCCGGAGCCTCGACCGGCGAGCGCGAGGCCCTCGAACTGCGCGACGACGACAAGCGGCGCTATCACGGCAAGGGCGTCCGCAAGGCGGTCGCCAACGTACAGCGCATACTGGCGCCAAAGCTCCTCGGGATGGAGGCGACGAACCAGGTCGCGATTGATCGGGCGATGATCACGCTCGACGGCACGCCCAACAAGCGCAAGCTGGGCGCCAACGCCATTCTGGGTGTGTCGCTCGCCGTGGCCCACGCTGCGGCTGCCGAGGCGGGGATGCCCTTGTATCGCCATCTCGGCGGCGCGAACGCCCGCGATCTGCCGGTCCCGCTCATGAACGTCGTCAACGGCGGCGCGCACGCGGACAACAATCTGGATCTTCAGGAGTTCATGATCGTCCCGGTCGGTGCGCCCACCTTCGCGGAGGGCTTGCGGATGGCTGCCGAGGTTTTCCAGGCCCTCAAAGACCTGCTGAAGAAGAAGGGCCTCAGCACCGCCGTAGGAGATGAAGGAGGTTTCGCTCCGAACCTGGGCTCGAACGAGGAGGCGTTGGCCTTCATCGTCCAGGCCATCGAAGCGGCGGGGTACAAGCCGGGTCAGGATTTGGCCTTGGCTCTGGACCCCGCGGCCAGCGAGTTCTACAAGCAGGGACGCTACATAATGAAAGGCGAGAAGCAGGCGGAGCGCTCAAGCGAGGACATGATCAGGTACTATGAGAACCTGGTCCGTCGCTACCCGATCGTGTCCATAGAAGACGGCCTGAGCGAGAAGGATTGGAAGGGCTGGCGGATGATGACCGAGCGGCTGGGCCATCGGGTGCAGCTCGTGGGGGACGACATCTTCGTGACCAACCCGGAAATCTTTGCGAAGGGGATTGCGGAGGGCCTTGGCAACTCGATCCTCATCAAGCTGAACCAGATCGGTACGCTGACCGAGACCTTGGAGACGATCGAGATGGCCAAACGGGCCGGCTACACGGCCATTGTGTCTCACCGATCCGGCGAGACCGAGGATGTGACGATCGCCGACCTGGCGGTGGGATTGAATACCGGCCAGATCAAGACCGGATCGCTGTCTCGCACCGACCGGACGGCCAAGTATAACCGGTTGCTGCGGATCGAGGAGGAATTAGGGGAGACCGCCGTGTATCGAGGCTGCATCGTGTTCGAGAGGAAATTGTAGCGGTGCGGGTGCGACCCAATCAGCGCCGCGAGACGGTCAAAGCCAAGCAAAAACGCCGGTGGACGCTGTATGTGGTGGGGGGATGTGCCTTGCTCGGCTACTTCACCTTTTCGTTCTTCTTCGACACGATGGGGTTCATGAAGTAC
>Ga0137796_10000904_pt1 | contig 17803 bp, 10 predicted proteins | sample OV2TP3_FD_97704 | JGI IMG/M metagenome (GOLD analysis project Ga0137796, IMG submission 97704) | reverse complement strand
GGGTGAAGCTGGTGGGAGGAGCAAAGACAGTCCTGAGTCCTGAGTCACGAGTCCTGAGTCAAAAGACAAAAGAGCACTCAGCACTCAGCACTCAGCACTCAGCACTCTCCAACCGGGACGGCATCGGCGCGAGGGTGACGGTGGTGTCCGGGGGACGCCGGCAGGTGCAGGAGGTGAGGGCGGGCTCCAGTTATTTGTCTTGCAACGACCGGCGGCTCCACTTCGGGCTGGGCAGGTCGAGCCGCGCCGATCTGATCGAGGTGCGCTGGCCCGGCGGGGCGCGGACGCAGGTCCGGGACGTGGGGGCGAATCAGGAGGTGACCATTGAGGAGGGCAAAGGGCTGGTCCGATGAAGGATGAAGGTGGCGCGGGGATTTATCCCCGCGCAAGGGGTGTAGGGAGGGGTATATTTTTTTCGTAGCGCGGCGATTCATCGCCGCGTGAGCGGTACGCGGTTATGAGTCGCAAATGGATGGCGGCGGGCGGCGCCCTTGCCGTTGCGGCGGGGGTCTACTGGGTTGCTTTTGACCCGCGACCTTCTCATCGGGAGGAGGCTCTGACTCTCTGCAGGTCCGCGCGGGAGTGTTTCATGCGGGGGGAGTTCCTGCTTGCTGAGAAGACCTATCTCCGGGCGATCGCGCTGGACCCCGACCTCGCAGCCCCCCACGACGACCTGGGGCTGCTCTATGCCTCGCAGGGGAGGTTAGGGGCTGCGGTCGAACAGTTCAGGAAGGCCCTTGCGATCCGGCCGGACGCGGCGTCCACTCACAGCAATCTGGGGCTGGCCTTCGCCCGACAGGACAGCTATGCCCTGGCCATTCCGGCGTACGAGCATGCCATTCGACTCGACCCGGGCCTCGCCGACGCCCGCTACAATCTCGGCCTGGCCTACACGGAGGAGCGGCGATTTGAGGAGGCGCTCGCCCAGCACGCCGAGGCGGTCCGCCTGAATCCCTCCTTCGCCAGGGCGTATTACCAGATGGGCCGTGTCCACACCCATCGGCTGGAGTACGGGAAGGCCAGGGGGTTCTACCAGAAGGCGCTCTCGCTCGACCCCCGGCTCGCGGATGCGCATTACGGCCTGGGCTGGGTCGAGGGGGAGCAGGGGGACGTGGAGAGGGCCATCGCCTCCTACCGGGAGGCAATCCGCCTGAATCCCCGGCACGTCCACGCCCTTTACCGGCTGGGCCTGGTCTACACGGCCACCGGCCGACGGGAGGAGGCGGTCGCTGCGCTGGAGTCCGCCGTCAGGGCGGATTCCGCATACGTGAAGGCCCACTACAGCCTGGGCCAGGCCTACCTGAAGCTGGGCCGGAGGGCGGAGGCCCTCCGGGAGCTGGGCCGGGCCGGAAAGGTCCGGGAGGCTCGCGGGAAGCTGGATGAGTAGGAAGAAAGGCGAAAGGCGAAAGGTGAAAAGCCCTCTCTGCGCGTTCGCTGTCCTCGCCCTCGCCGCCGCCCCGGCCATCCCTCAATCCGCGGAGCCGGTCCAGTTCGTGGACGTGGCGGCCCGGAGCGGCGTGGCGTTCCGGCACGCGCACGGCGGGAGCGAGCCGATCGTCATCCTGGAGAACGTGGGCGCGGGCTGCGCCCTGTTCGACTACGACAACGACGGGGACCTGGACGCCTTTTTCGTCAACGGATGTTACCGACGCACCCCTCCTCCAGGCCCTCAACCCACGGACGCCCTCTACCGGAACGACGGGTCGGATGGGAAGGGGGGGTGGCGGTTCACGGATGTGACGCGGCAGGCGGGCATCGAGGCGGATGGGGCCGGCTACGGGATGGGGTGCTGCGCCGGGGACTACGACAACGACGGGGACCTGGACCTCTACGTGACCAACTACGGCCCCAATGTCCTCTACCGGAACAACGGAGACGGGACCTTCACGGATGTGGCGCGGCAGGCCGGGGTCGACGACCCCCGCTGGGGCACGGGCTGCGCCTTCGGGGACTACGACAGGGACGGGGATCTGGACCTCTACGTGGCCAACTACGTCGTGTTTCGCGTGGACGACCCCAAAGAGCTGCTCTGGTGCTTCGAGAAGGGGGTCCGCTACGGCTGCTCCCCGTTCAACTACGGGCCCGACGCCAACGTCCTCTACCGAAACGACGGGCCGGACGGGAAGGGGGGGTGGAGGTTTGTGGACGTGACGCGGCAGGCCGGGGTGGCCGACCCCGGAGGGAAGGGCCTCGGCGTGACGTGGGGGGACTATGACGACGACGGCGACGACGATCTCTACGTGGCCAACGACGCCACCCGGAACGCCCTGTTTCGCAACAATGGGGATGGGACGTTCGCGGACGTGACGGACGTCGCCGGGGTGGGATACGATGAGGGGGGGAAGGCGCAGGCCAGCATGGGCGTGGCCTTTGACGACCTGGACAACGACGGCCGGCTGGACCTCTTTGTGACCAACTTCTCCGAGGAGACGAGCACCTTCTACCACAACGACGGGAACGGGTTCTTCACGGTCAGGACTGGGGAGACGCGCCTGGGCGCGCCCGGCTTTCTGTCCCTGAAGTGGGGGACGGCGATGTTCGACTGCGACAACGACGGCGACCGGGACATCTTCACGGCCAACGGGCACGTCTACGACGTGGTGGAGCGGTTCCGGCCCCACCTGCGCTTCAAGCAGAAGAACCAGCTCTTCCGAAACGACGGGCCGGGGCCGGATGGGACGCCCCGCTTCTCGGAGGTCACGGACCGGGCCGGGCCGGGCCTTCAGGTCGTCGAGTCGAGCCGGGGAGCGGGGTTCGGGGACTTCGACGAGGACGGGGACCTGGACATCCTCGTCCAGAACATGAATGCGCCCCCCACGCTGCTGCGGAATGATGGTTCGACAGGGCTCACCACAGGCGGGGGGAACGGGAATCACTGGATTGAGGTGAAGCTGGTGGGAGGAGCAAAGACAGTCCTGAGTCCTGAGTCACGAGTCCTGAGTCAAAAGACAAAAGAGCACTCAGCACTCAGCACTCAGCACTCAGCACTCTCCAACCGGGACGGCATCGGCGCGAAGATCAAGGTCGTCGCCGGAGACCTGACGCAGGTCGCGCAGGTCCGCAGCGGGACGAGTTACCTCTCGCAGAGCGACCTGCGCGCCCACTTCGGCCTGGGCGGGCGGGCGCAGGTGGACCTGGTCGAGGTGCGCTGGCCTTCAGGCCGGGTGGACCGGGTCCGGGGCGTGCCGGCGGATCGGAAGATCACCATAAGGGAAGGCGAAAGGTGAAAGCATGTCCTGAGCCGCGTCGAAGGGGCGAAAGGCGAAAGATCAAAGACCAGAGGCCAAAGGGGCGATGCTCCCGCCGCGGGCCTCTCCTCTGGGGAGGGGTCTTTCTTTTGATCGTCGCGGTCGTCGCGACGGTGGTTTATAATCCCTACGGGCGCTACAGGGCCCGGCAGCGGGCGGAGGCCGTGCGTCACTACGAGCAGGGGGTCGCCCTCTACCGGCAGGGGGAGTTCCGGAAGGCCGCTGACGCCTATCGAGAGGCGGTGAAGTTCGATGCCGGGCTTGCGCTGGCCCACCACGACCTGGGACTGGCCTGTCTCAGGCAGTTCCAGGCCGAAGAGGCGGAGCGGGCGTTTCAGAGGGCCGTCCTGGCCGACCCGAAGCTGGCCTCGGCCCACCACAACCTCGGCCTGCTCTGCGCGGAGCAGAAGCGCCACGAGGAGGCCATCTCCCACTTTGAGAGGGCCGTGGCCGCGGACCCGACGTTTGTGGAGGCCCTCTGCAGCCTCGGCGCTTCCTGCGCGGAGCTGGGGAGGGCCGACGAGGCGCTCCGGGCCTATCGCCGGGCGCTGGAGATCAGGCCCGACTTTGCGGAGGCCCACTACCGTCTGGGCCGGCTCCACGCCGAGCAGGGGCGGCAGGAGGAGGCCGTGGCGGCCTTCCGGCAGGCCGTCCGGGCGAGGTCGGCGTTCGCGGAGGCGCACTACCATCTCGGCCTGGTCCTGTCCGGGCAGGGGAGGTTCCCGGAGGCGATCACGGCCTTCCGGCAGGCCATCCTCTACGACCCGGACCACTCCAAGGCCCACTACAACCTCGCCCGGGCCTGCGTGCGCGTGGGCCGCGCCTCAGAGGGACAGACGGCGATGGAGGCCTTCAAGCGCACGAGTGAGTTCTGGGATCAGGTCAAGAAGATCGAGATCTCCATCCGGTCCGGCTACCCGAACCTGGCCGAGGCCTACAGCGACCTGGGCGTGGTCCATACGCGCGCCGGGCACTACCAGAAGGCCATCGACTACTACCTCAGGTCGATCGAGGTGGATCCCCGCTACGCGCGGGCCTATCTGGGGATCGGGGAGGCCAGCCAGGCCCTGGGCTGGTTCGAGGAGGCGGAGGAGGCCTACCGGCAGGCTGCCCGGATCGACTCGTCCTCCGCCCTCGCCTGCGGCGGGCTGGGGGACATCCACCGGGCAAAGGGGCTGTTTTCGGAGGCAGAGCGGGAGTACCGGAGGGCCGTCGCCCTCGATCCGGGCTCCGCGCAGGCTTACAGCAATCTGGGCGATGTCCAGAGGCTGCTCGGGGAGACGGAGAAGGCGCGCGCCGCCTATGAGAAGGCCCTGGCTGTCAAGCCCGACCTGGCGTTCGCCCACGACGGGCTGGGGGACCTGGCGTGGGCGGCGGGTCTCAGGGGGGAGGCGATGGCCCTGTATCAAAAGGCCGCGCAGCTCGACCCTCAGATCGCCGTCCGGCACATTCGCCACGGGGATATCGCGCGGGACCGCCGGGCCCTCGACCTGGCGGAGGAGGAGTATCAGGCGGCCCTCCGGCTGGACCCCCGCTCGGCGGAGGCCCACACCGGGATCGGAGATGTCCACTTTCTTCGAGGAGATCAGCGCCGGGCGCGGGAGGCCTACCGGGAGGCCCTCCGCCTGGACCCTGACATCGGGCTTGCCCACGGCCTGCGGGGGGATGCCCTTCGGGACGCGCGGATGCTGGACCGGGCGCTGGCGGAGTACGAGAGGGCCATCCGGGTTGATTCCACGCTGGCGGAGGTCCGGAACAACGCCGGGGTGATCTACATGATGCAGGGCCGTCCGGTGGAGGCGGCCCGCGCCTGGCGTCAGACCCTGCGCCTCGACCCGGACGACCGGGCGGCCCGGGCCAACCTGGACCGCCTGACGGAGGTGGTGGCCAGACAGCGAGAGATGAGGGGAAGGTGAGTCCGGGTACCGTGGACCGGGTACCGTGGACCGTAAAAACGGATCACGGATCACGGATCACGGTTGACGTTCCAGAAGGAGGTTCGATGCACAAAGGCGTTCGGTGGGTGATCGTATGGCTTGTCGTTTTCGCAGCGGTGGGGTGCGGGAAGGACCGGCCCACGTCGTTCCAGGAGGCCGTCTACGGAAGCTGGAAGGCGCTCGAACAGACCAATCGCTACCAGACGATGATCCTGGACGGGAGGACCGGGGCGTTCACGGGGACGGTATTGGCCGGGCAGGACGCGCAGGGGAACCCCATCACCTCGGAGGTCAAGGGGGTGTTCCAGGCGTCCGGGAACTCCCTGACGATCGTCATCGGGACCGACCGGCAGACCTACACCTGGTCTGTGGAGCGGGATGTGCTCACCCTCTCCGGAGGGTTCACCGGGGCGCAGCGATACGCCAGGGCATGAAAAAGGCGAAAGGGGAAGGGGAAATGGGCATCCGGCAGACCGAACGCCGTTATGAGCTGCTCTACGGCGATGAGCTGTTTGACCTGATGCGGGAGCGGCCGCTGGCCTGGGCGCCTCTGGGCATTCTGGAGAAACACGGGGGGCACCTGCCGTGGGGCCTGGACGGCCTCAAGGCCCACGGGGTCTGTCTGCGGCTGGCGGAAAGGCTGGGCGGAGTGGTCCTGCCCGCAACTCATCTGGCCGGGGTACACGGGGACTGCCGCGAGGCCGACGAGCGGGCGTTTCGCGAGCGCTTCGCGGCTGTGGGGGACCTGATGTACCGCGAGGAGACCTTTCGCCGGTTTCTCCACGAGACGTTCGACGGCCTGGCGAACATCGGTTTCCGGGCCATCGTAGCCTACACGGGCCATTATCCGACCGTTCAGACGCGCATCCTGCAGGAGGCGGCGGAGGCGTTCACCGCCACGGGCGCGGGGACCGTGATCCCGTTCTGGGAGCCGCTGGCCTGCGGGGAGGGGGACCACGGCGGAAAGTGGGAGACGTCGATCTATCTGGCGCTGGCCCCGGACGCGGTGAGGCTGGACGCCATCCGGGACGAGCGCACGGGGCAGGCCGGGCACTACCGGGGGCAGGATGTCCGCAGCCACGCCTCCACGGCCCTGGGGGAGAAGGCCCTGGCGCAGGTGGAGGCCTACCTGACGGAGGCGGTGGAACGGGCGCTGGGGAAATAAAAAAGAGAAGCGGGGAAGCGGAGAGCGGTGAAACGGGGAAAAAGGCAGAACCGAAACGGAGAAGCGGTGAAACGGGGAAGCGGGTCCCCCCTTCTCCCCCTCTCCGGTTCTCCGTTTCGGGGAGAGGGGAGTGAGATCTACCATGGGGTGGACGCCACCGTGGAGCTGAGCAGGGCGAGGGCCACGCCGGCCATGCCGATCAGGCCCATGCCGCACGCGAACCCGGCGGCCAGCACGGGGGTGCGCCGACGCCACTCCTGCCGGCCGAACTTCCTCTCAAAGTAGTAGCGCCCGAGCAGGGCCCCGGCCATCTCCGGGAGGAGGGCGTGGGGCAGGGCGCCCAGGCCGCTGATGAACCCGTAGAGGAGCATCGTGGGGAGGCTGAACAGGGAGAGGAGGGCGTAGGCCCCCAGGCCGAACCCCAGCCCGCCCAGGATGAGGGGGGGCTTGAGGGCCTTGAACAGGAGGCTCTCCCCGGTCACGGTCGAGGAGACCCAGAGCGACTGGCCCAGGGCCCGGCGATGCCACATCTTCTGGGCGTAGGGGTAGGAGGCGGACGGGATCGGGTCCCCGCTCCCCCAGATGTAGGACCAGAACAGGAAGCTGGCGACGAGCAGCACGGGGAACATGAAGGCCTCTGCCTTGATGATGCTGGTGAACCGCGTGCCGGTGAGTTCGATCTCCCGGAACTGCTGCGCGGTGCCCCCGTAGTCGTGCAGGGGGAAGGGGGCGAACCAGATGGCCGTGCCCTGGTAGCCGCTCAGGATGAAGGTGGCCTCCCGGATCATGGGGAAGCCCACGTGCTGGCCGGCCAGGCCGATCAGCCGGGCGTTGACGTAGGAGATCAGCGGGGTGTAGACGAACCCGAAGAAGAAGTAGAACAGGACCAGATACCAGGTCTTGCCCACGAGATAAATGCAGAGGCTGACGTAGCCGCAGGTGGCCAGGCCAAACAGGACCAGGGCCAGGGGGATGGAGAAGTCGCCCCGTCCCTCGACTCGCCGGGACCCCTGGGCGGTCTTTCGGTCGCGCGCCCGGCGGACGACCCCCACGATGGTGTAGATGCCGACCAGGGCCACGGCGAAGCTGGTCCCGATGGTGAAGCTCAGCCAGAAGTCGATGCTGTTGGAGAACTCCGTGGTGATCGTGTCCATGCCCTGCCGCCAGGTGACCAGGAACTCCATTTTGTAGAGGAGGGGGTTCAGGAACACGTAGACCAGGGCCGCGGCGAACCGGCCCACGATGATGGAGAAGGGGAGGACCGTGCCCACGATCACGAGGCCGAGGTTGGTGGAGATGCCCGTGGGGGCCGCGGGGAGGAGGGTCTCGGTCCGCGTCGTCAGGTCGATCCAGGGGATGGGGAGGATGTGCACGGGCTTGCCGAACACGGCGCTGGTGAGGGCGGGCACGAACACGTAGATCGCCCCGAATCCCACGCCGATCATCGCCCCGATGCTGAAGACGCGCCAGCGCCAGGTCTCCTGTCCGCTCTCCGCCAGGGCCGTGGCCCCTTCGGCGGCGATGGGGGCCATCGGAAAAGGGAGACGCTCCACGTCGCTGGCCAGCCGGAACAGGCTGTAGCCCATGGTGATCCAGGAGAGGCGGGAGAGGACGCCGCCCGCCACGAGCAGGGAGATGGCCATCTGCCAGTCCGGGTGGAGGAAGGTCCGCGCCCGGATGGCCTCCGAGGTGGCTGGGGGCGCGACCCAGGCCGGAATCTGGTCCGCGATGCCGAGGCCCTGCGCCGCCGGGGACTGCACCAGGTACTGGTTCCAGATCAGGTAGGCGAACGGCCCGCCGGCCAGGGCCTCCCCGCCCACGGTGGCCACCAGGCTGGCCCCCACGTAATAGAGGAGATAGATCTCCTGCTTTCTGAGCGGCTTGAAGGACCGCCTGGCCAGGTCGGCGAACAGGATGATGGTCACCCACTCGGCGGCCGGGCCCAGGGACTGCCCGGCGGTCAGCCCCAGATAAATGGCGCTGGGCATCATCACCAGGGCGATGAACAGGATGCCGGCCACGGTCCGGAGGCCGAACCCCTCCTCGAACGTCTCAGGGGTGCTCACCAGGTCGCGGTATTCGTCTAATTCGCGGTCTTTCAGGGTGGACATGGAAGGTTCGTGAGAATTGGCCCTCACCCCGTCAGGCTGCGCCTGCCACCCCTCTCCCACGTGTGGGAGAGGGGAAGCCGAGCGAAGCGAGGCGGGGTGAGGGCTGTGGACCCGCGACTCGTGACTTATGTCACAGACTCAGCCGTCTCCTCCAGGGCCTTCTGCGCCTCGGCCCGGTAGAAGGCCCGCTCCTCCGGCTTGAGCAGCCGCCAGAGGAGGAACTGTTTGCGGATGTGCTTGAGGAAGCGGTTGTTCATCTTCACCCAGGCGTCGTTCTCGCCGCTGCTGCGGGTCAGGAGCAGGCGGGTCTGAAAGACGTTGGGGTCCTCTGTGGGCAGGGTCTGCATCTCCAGGCGCTGGCTGATGCCGAAGTCGAACGGGGCGATCCAGACGTCGCTCCGGAGGCCGTAGCCCGTCCCGCCGGGCCTGGGCAGGGCAGACAGCCGGTTGCGGGCGGTGTAGAACTCCCCGACGGACTGCCGGGAGTGGTCCTGAAAATAATAGAGGAGATAGGCGTTGACGCCCAGGGCGTCGCCCGCGCTGATCGTGAACGGGAACTCCACGTCCAACAGGTCCCCCTCCGGCGCCGGGAGCCGCCAGATGCGCTCCACGTCGGGCACGGAGAGGGCCGCGGCGCGGCGGGCCGGGTAGAGGGCGGAGAGGAGGACGACGCCCGCGATGAAGACGGCCGCGAAGGCCGCGGACGTGGAGGAGTAGTTGAGCGACAGCCCCGAGAGCAGGCCCTGCATCGTGATCAGCTTGGCCACCACCTGGCCGAGGATGTAGCCGAGGACCGCGGAGACCGTGGCGTAGACGCAGGACTCGGCCACGAACAGGGAGGAGATGTGGACCGGGGCCAAGCCCATGGACCCGTAGATGGAGATCTCCCGCTCGCGCTCGTAGACCGAGCCGAGCATGGTGTTGAACACGATCAGGGCGGAGATGAACATCGGGATGAGCAGGAGGCCCACGCCGCTGACGGCGCTCCCGCGCGTGCTGCTGGCGTAGACCACGCGGTCCCGGCTGGCCAGGAAGACGGGGATGTCCACTTTTTTCAGGATCTCCCGCTCCACGACCTCCTTCAGCGCCTGCTCCTTCGGGATGAGGGCCACGGACCGGAGGGTGGCCCCGTAGTCCAGCAGGAGGGCGTAGGGGGCGAACAGGACGTTGCGGGGGTCCAGGTGGGCGTAGTGGTAGAACTGCCGGTCGTCGTCCCGGTTGGCGCCGCTGTGCCGCTGCCAGCTCTCGATGCTGTAGTCCACCGGGCCGGGGGACTCCTGGTCCACGTCCTTCCATCGGAGCAGCTTCGCGTCGTCCAGGAGGCCCACGACCCTCAGCCGCCGGCCGTAGAGGGTCACCTCGGGCGGGGTCTGGCCCCACTCCAGGCGGAGCTCCGACGCGATCTTCCGGGGCAGGACGCAGGCCTCCTCCTCCCCCGGCTTCAGCCACCGCCCGGCGACGAGCAGGTCCTGGGGCCGGGTGAGGCGCGTCTCCTCCGGGGACATCCCCACGAGGCCCGCGAGCCGGAACTCCCGGTCGGGCTGAAGGGGGTTGGTCAGGCGGACGCCGGTGGGCACGTTCACGTCCTGCGACACGATCCAGTTGCGGGGGGCCACCACGTGCCCCTCCTCCGGGGGGAAGGCGTTCAGGAGGTTGCCGTAGGCCGAGGCGGGCAGGTTGCCCCAGTTCCGGTTGCGCAGGAGGACCCCCTCGTAGGGCGGGGGTTCCTCGGTCAGGAGCCGGCGCTGGATGACGAGCTGCGACTCGATGGAGGAGAGGGAGAGGACGCTGAACATGAGCAGGACGAGGGTGGCCACGGTGAGGCCCGTGCGCACCCTCCGGCGGCGCATGTTGTTGATGCCCAGGATGAACGCGGTCTTGGCCGCGGAGAGGCGGCTGAAGTCGGACCGCTCCCCGGCGCCGGGCCGGCGCTGGAGGCGGGCGATCTCCTGCTGGAAGCGGGAGCGGATCATCGCGATGACCAGGAGGGACAGGGTCAGGGTGATGAACGCGAGCAGGATGACGGGCGCGGCGTTCGTGATGGCGAAGGCCGGGTGGACCTGGCTCAGGATCAGGAACGCAATCAGGAAGACGCCGAAGAACCCGCCGATCTGCGCGTTGATGTTCGTGAACCCGAACAGCAGGCGCTCCGCGAAGAAGGCGAAGGGGAGGAGGAGGAAGAGGTAGAGGAGGACGCCCGCGAGCACGTCCAGGGTGGTGCCCTGCACGTGGGGATAGGCCCTGGCCTCCAGGCTCCAGGCGGACCGGGCGTGCCGCAGGAAGGCGTCGTAGCGCCGGAGGCGCAGGGCCTCCTGGGCCTGCGCGAGGGCCTCGCCTGCGGCGGCGTGGAGGCCCTCCACGTGGGCGTTCCGGATGCCGTGCGTCCGGAGGCGCGTCAGGCGGCCCTCGTCCAGCCGGTGGAGGTCCAGGGCCATGCGCATCGGCGTGAGCGCCAGGACGCCCCCCTCCGGGGTGGGGTAGCCGGCCCCGTCGGGCGGGTCGTGCGACCCGTCCGCGACGTTCAACAGGGCGTATTTGACCCCGGCCACGTCCCCCATCCCGAACCGGGCCTTAAAGCGCATCCGGGGCGGGATGAAGATCGCGCCGGCGGGCTCGGTGTAGGTCTTGTCGTAGACCCTCCCGGCGATCCTGTAGCCCCAGGAGATGGGGGCGCTGCCCGTCTGCGCGTCGTAGACCTCGACGTTGACGAAGGTGGCGAAGGAGCGCTGGTCCATCATGTCGAACACGGTCACCGGCTCGCACCGGAAGAGCACGGGCGTGACCTCGTGCTCCGGCCGGGTGAGTTCGATCTCCTGGACCTTGAACAGCCTCTCCCCGAAGTCCCCCCGGTCCGGGGCGCAGCGGACCTCCCCGGAGGCCGGGTCCAGGAGGTAGCCTTCGAGGGTGAATTTCTTCGTGTCCCACCACTTGGCCTGGGTGTCGGGCAGGCCGATGAACTCGAAGAAGCCGCCCCCGTCCGCAAAGGTCAGGTCCATCGCGCGCACGCCGCCGTAGGTCTTGTAGGCCCGCTGTCGGTTGTAGAAGCCGGGGTTGTGCTGGACGGTCATCAGCGCCCCGCCCACGGGCTGGTCGGCCACGCCCAGGCTCCTGGCCGGGTCGTAGGCCACGGCCCGCCCGTGCACGCGCCGGAAGCGCTCGCGGGACAGCAACGCCTCCCGGTGGACCTCCCGGTAGCGGCCGAGGGCCTCCGGGTCGCTCAGGAGGTCCCAGAGGAGCGGGACGAGCAGCCGGGCCTGGAGGTCGAGCTGCTCCGCGTCCATCCGCCCGGACCGGTCCAGCGGGGTGTCCACCCAGAGCCGGGGGTCGTCCGTGGAGATGAAGGCCGCGCCGGGCAGCCCGGCCAGCATCGGCATCTCCAGGTCCACCCCCAGGGGGACCGGGAGGTGGGTCTGCCAGGAGAGTCCGCCCGTGCTGTTGACGCCGTCCACCCAGGTCTCTCCCTTCAGGCCGAGCCGGCCGGACAGGGAGGCGGCCAGGTCCGTGGCCCTGTAGGCCACGGGGGAGATCGCCTGCCGGAGCGTGGTCTCGTAGTTCTTCTCGTGCTGGTCTATGAAGAACGCCTTGTAAAACAGGCCGAGGGCCTTGCCGTGGCTGGACAGGTCGAGGGCATAGAAGAACCGGATTTTGGACAGGAGGTCCCGCCCCAGGCGGTCGGCTGTCTCCCGGTGCGCGGTCAGCCGGAACAGTTTTAGACGGGCTTTGTTGGCCTTCACCTCCCGCGCCTCCAGCAGGTCCAGATAGGTGAGGACCTTCCCGGCCCGGTCGTAGACCTCACCCTCCCCCATTGCTGTAGAGGCGGGTTTCAAACCCGCCTCTACAGGGGGTGGGTGAGGTCCTTTCAGCCTGGCCCGCAGGTCCCTGAGCGCGGCCCGGATGCGGTTCAGGGCCGGCATCTGGCTCGGCGCGGTCAGCATGTCCGGCCCCAGGCGGCGGGCCAGGTCCAGGACCTCCGTCAGAAGAGCGGAAATCGAAGGGCGAAGGGCGGAAGTGTCGTCTTTTTCGCCTTTCGCCTTTCCCCTTTCGCTTTCCGTCATATCCCGCAGGGTCTCCAGGTGCGCGACCAGCTCCCGGTAGCTCGGCGCGAGGCCCCGGACGGTCTCCTCCAGGTCCCGGATTTCGGCGGCAAGTTTGTCGGGGTCGTGCCGATAGAGGTCCGCGAACACCCGCGCGCCCCGCAGGGCCTGGTAGTGCCCGGCGAAGGCCGCGAACAGGACCGGACGCGCGGGGGGGCGCTGTTTGAACTGTTCGGCAAGGTGGAGCAGCAGGGCGATGTTGAGCGCACCCTCTGCGCCGGGGGTCAGGTCCGGCACGGCGCTGATGGCGTCGTAGTAGGCCTCCACGACCATCACGTCCCCGGCCTCGGCGGGGTCGGACCCCGGCAGGAACCCGAAGAGGTTGCGGCCCTGCCGCGTCTCCCAGTCCACGCGACAGGTCAGCTCGAACTGGGGCGTTCGACCCGCTGTCTTTGCACTCTGGAGAATCTCCTTGAGGCGATCTCCGGCCTCGCGGGCCGCCCAGAAACGGGGGGTGGGGATCGGGACGCTGCTGAACTTGTACATCATCTGGGCCTGCGTGGCCTCCCCGGTCTCCAGGAAGACCACGGCGCGCGCGCCCAGCATCGGGGCGTGAAACCAGTCCGCGCCCAGGTCCCCCTCCAGGAGGACGATACTGCCGTCCACGTCCTGGCCGTTGAACGCCTCCGGCCCTCCGCGACCCGCCCAGACCAGCGGGCCCCGGAGCGTCCCCTGGACCGTGGCCGTGCGCACGCCGTTGGGCCAGAGGGGGTGGACCGGGATGTCCGTCCCGTCCACGGTCAGGCGGACGTGGCGGGTGATGGGGACCACGACGTCGAAGGGCTGTTCAATCACGTTCTGGAGGCCGATCCGGACGAACCGCTCCCGGATGATCTCCGCAGCCCGGTCGCACCCCTCGGTACCGGTCATCCGGCTGCCGAGGGCCTCGAACCGGCGGATGTCCTCCATGATCGCGGAGGTGTCGGCGTTGAGCAGGGCCTCGGGCGCAGCGCCGAAGGCTGCGCCGGGGAGGGAGAGAAGGAGCAGGGCAAGTGAGGTGGCGCGGCGATAAATCGCCCCGCAGGCAAGGCTCATAGGGACACCTCCGGGAAGCACAGGAGGTTAGAGGTTGGCGGTCAAAATGGTCTTACAATAACGACAATCTCTAAAAAATGCAATCTCTAAATTCTCTTTTGTGCAAAGAGGCAAAGGTATGCGCAAAAGGCTATTCCTGTCGGCCCTCATTATCCTGGCCGCTTCGACATCTTTTGCCCAAGATGATTATACTCAACTGATTGAAGAAGCGAAGAGAACGCTCATCGCAGATCCTAAACACGCTGAGCAGTTACTCGGAAGGGCCAGGCAGATACGTCCAGCAGAGCCTCTCACTTATGTGCTCATTGGCACGTTGCGGTATGAGCAGGGCGCACTGGCAGAGGCGTCCCGCGAATTTAAAAGGTCCATTGAGCTTTGCAGCACTCAGGATCAGAAAAGGTTTTGTGTCTCAACGACAGAGGTCATAACCCAGAGCTTCCGAAACGAAAAGGAGGTTGAACTATTTCAACAGGCGTCGCAAAACATTAAACAGAAGCGATCGAAGGAGGCCGTCCCTCTGCTCGAATCCGCCTTAAAAATAAATCCTAAAAATTCGAAGTTGTACTACGAGATCGGTTATGCTTACGTTGAGTTGAAGGATTATAATAAGGCGATCCATTATCTGGAAAAGGGACGAAACATCAATCCCCTTCACCGAAAGACGCTGGCTGAGTTGAGGTATTGTTACTCTGAAGTTGGAGATTTCGATGGGTTACGGCAGGTCATATTCGATATAGCGCTTATATACGGCGAGTCTTTTGACCTGTATCATGAACTGGGATTTGCTTACGCCAAGGCAGGTAAGGCAGATTCCGCGATCGCCGTTTTCGAAAACCTTTTGGAGAAATTTCCAGACAGCTACCTGTCTCGTTATACCCTGGGACGGATTTATTTCTTCGATAAAAAGGACAAGAAAAGGGCAAAAGAGTTGTTAGAAGCCTTTTTGGAAAGCGCCAGAGAAAAAAGATTAGACGTTAATGCCGGAATCACCTTAGATCAAATGGTCGAAGAGGCGACAAAGATCGTAAAGGAGTGTTCTGAGTAAAGTATAAAGAACAGGCTGTTCCCCCTTCCCCTCTGGGGAAGGGGGCTAGGGGGTTGGGTCTTCATAAGAGGTCATCATGGCCATTCATACCCTTGAGCCTGAGCGCCGCACGCTGCACGGGCACTTCTCCCGCGACCTGCCCCCCGTGCTGACCATTCACTCGGGCGACACCGTGACGTATCGCACCCTGGCAGCGGGCTGGGAGGTGGAGCCTCCGGCCTCGCCGGACGCGCCGGCCAGGCGGTTTGAGCCGCGCGTCAAGGACAGGGACAACGGCCACGCCCTCTGTGGGCCGGTGGAGGTCCGGGGGGCGCAGCCGGGGATGGCGCTGGAGGTCCGGGTCGAGGCGGTGCGGACCGGCGCGTGGGGTGTGTCTTTTGGCGGAGGGGTGGCCAACGACCTGAACAAGCGGCTCGGCGCGGCAGGGGGGGACCGGTGCGTCATGATCTGGGGGCTCGACCCCGACGCCCTGGTGGGGCGGAACCAGCACGGCCATACCATCGCCCTGCGTCCCTTCATGGGGGTCATGGGCATGCCGCCCCCGGAGCCGGGCATCCACCCCACCTGGCCCCCGCGCCTCTGGGGGGGGAATCTCGATTGCAAGGAACTCGTGCCGGGGAGCAGGCTCTTCCTGCCCGTCCCCGTGCCGGGGGCGCTCTTCTCCGTGGGGGACGGGCACGCGGCGCAGGGGGATGGGGAGGTCTCCGGCGTGGCCATCGAGTGTCCGATGGAGCGGGTGGAGCTGTCCTTTCACCTGCGCGACGACCTCCGTCTCTTTGCGCCGCGCGCCGAAACCCCGGATGGATGGCTGACGCTCGGCCTGAGCCAGGACCTGAACGAGGCCACGTGGATGGCCGTCAACGCGATGCTGGACCTGATGGGGGAGCTGTACGGCCTGCCGCGCAATCAGGCCCTCTCCCTGGCCAGTCTGGTGGTGGACCTGAGGATCACGCAGGTCGTCAACGGGACGCGGGGGGTCCACGCCCTCCTGCCGCACGGGGCGATCCGATGACGAAGAAAGGAGAAAAGCGTTCATGTCACAGATCATACGCGTGGCCGCTGTCCAGACCAGGCGGCGCACAATCCCCTATAAGCTGACGCCTGAGGCGGCCCTGAAACAGGTGCGGGGCAACATAGACGAGCTGGCGGGCCTGGCCGAGCGCGCGGCGGGGATGGGGTGCCACATCGCCGGCTTCCCGGAGGACACCCTGGGCACCCTGGAGTGGGAGGCGGGACACTGGGACGAGATGGCAGAATTCCTCCGGACCGCCGAACGGGAGATGCTCGCCCGCTTCGGGGAGGTTGCGGCCAGACACAAGATGCCGATCGTGTGCTGCAACGACTGTGTGGAAGGCGAAGATGTTTACAACACGGCGATCCTCCTGGGACGCGACGGCCGGGAGGTCGGGCGCTACCGCAAGGTGCAGCCCACCCTGGCCGAGCGGGCGCGCAGGCCGGGCCAGGGGTTTCCGGTGTTCGAGCTTCCGGGCATCGGGAGCGTGGGCATGTGTATCTGCTACGACATGGTGTTCCCGGAGACCACGCGCGCCCTGGCGCTGGGCGGCGCTGACCTCGTCTTTCACCTCACCCTGGGCGGCGCCTCCCCGGCGGGCAAGGACGCCAGCCTGGCCGCCTTCAGGACCAGGGCGGCGGAGAACTTCATCTACCTCGTCGTGGCCTTCCGGGGCGGCGGCAGCATGGTCATCAGCCCCAAGGGGGAGATTCTGGCGGAAGGGGGGAGCGAGCCGGACGCCATCGTCACCGCGGACATCGACCTGGCCAGTGGCCGGGAGACGGGCGACGCCCTGGGGGGGCTTACCTCCGACTACCGGGCGCGTCTCTTCCGGGAGCGCAACCCCGAGGCCTACCGCATCCTGGTCGATCCGAACCCGCCGGCCCTCAAAAAGCTCAGGGATGTCCCCGTGCCCTCGGTCGAAGAGGCGGCGGCCCTGATGGCGGAGGGCCTCACCACCGGGGCGGACGCCTTTCACGAGGCGGACCGCTGGCTCTCCGAGGGGAAGGTCGCGGAGGCGCGGCGTCGTTTCGAGGAGCTGAGCGAGCGCTTCGGGACCCTCTGGATCGGGCGGGTCTCCCGCGAGCGGCTCCAGAAAATGGCCGGGCAACCGGCCTGAGGAGAGGTGTTGGGATGTCGCAAACAGACCCCTCAAAGGTCCTCCTCGCCGGGGCGGAACCCCTCCCCGGCTCCGCCGGCGTCACCCTCCGGAGCGGGGTCGTGGCCCTGGCGGCGCTGGTCCTGCTGGCCTGCTTCATGCCCAACTGGCTCATCTCGATGAAGGGGCCGGAGATGCCGGGGAACTATCTCCCGCTCATCCCGTTTGCGGTCGTTTTGCTGCTGGTGGCGCTGCGCCACGCGCCTGGGCCCCTCCGCCTGCGCTTCTCCGGGGGCGAGGTCCTGTCGGTCTTCTGCATCCTGGCCGTGGGCCTGAGCGCGTTCCACGCCGTGGGTCAGCTCATCGCCCTGCTGCCCACGCCCTATTACTACGCCACGCCGGAGAACGGCTACCGGGAGCACTTTCTGACGGAGATCCCGGCGTTCCTGGTGCCGTTCGACCCGCTGGACGAGGGGAAGATCTCGGACGCCATCCTCCGGTTCTACCGGGGGTCGCCCCAGGGGGAGGGGGTGCCGTGGGAGGTCTGGTCCGGCCCGCTGACCTGGTGGCTCGGTCTGCTGGTCCTGATCTTCTCCGCGCAATTCTGCCTGGGATGCCTCCTGCGCCGGCAGTGGATGGAGCACGAGAAGCTGATGTTCCCGCACGTGACGATGGTGACCAGCCTGGTGGAGGAGCGGGGGACGGACCGACCGCCCGTCCTGAAGGACCGGCTGTTCTGGGTCGGCGCCGGGGTCAGCGGGTTCATCTTTCTGCTGGAGGGGCTCAATCACTACTTCCCCGCCGTGCCGAAGCCGGGGCTGTCGGACCTCTCCATGAGGGACTTTCTGGTGGAGGAGCCCTGGGCGAGCATGCGCCCGGAGCTGGCGATTCAGCCCTACCTGGTGGCCATCGCCTACCTGCTGACGACCGAGATCACGTTCTCGATCTGGTTCTTCGCGGTGTTCGACAACCTGTGCCGGGCCGCGGCCTCGGCCTTGGCGGTGACGCAGCCTGTCCGGGATGCGTGGGTCTACTATTCCATCAACTCCGGCGCGGA
>Ga0137796_10000902_pt1 | contig 17807 bp, 18 predicted proteins | sample OV2TP3_FD_97704 | JGI IMG/M metagenome (GOLD analysis project Ga0137796, IMG submission 97704) | reverse complement strand
AACCAGGCCGAGGCCCTGGCCGAGCTGTTGCGCGTGCGGCAGGAGACCATCGCTCCGCTCCTGCAGCAGATTGCCGAGCGCGAGATTCAGATTCAGGCGCTCCTGCAATCCGGCGGCGACCCGGCCGCCATCGGCCAGCTCGTGATTGAAATCCATCAGCTCAAGCAGCTCATCCAGCGCGCCCAGCAGGACTTCCTGGCCGCCTTCATGGACTTGCTGAGCTCCGATCAGCGCATGCGCTTCCGGCAGCTCGTGCTGGCCGCCAAGCTCCAGCCCGTGGTGGAAGCCTTCCGCACCCTTCACCTGCTCTAGAAGGGACAGGCCGGCGGCAGGGGCGAGCTTGCCCTGAGCGAAGCCGAAGGGCCCCTGCCGTTCTTTTTCGGGTTGGTAGGGCAGGGGTTTACCCCCTGCCGCCCTCAGGCAACGCCAAATGCTTTCTTCACCTCAGGTTGGAACAGGTACCACACAATCCAGCCGTAGACGAACAGCATGAGCGCGTGGCCGCCGATGAGCAGCGCGTCGCCCTGCGCCAGCGACACCACCAGCCCCGGCACCAGAAACAGCAGCCGCAGTGCGGTGAGCCCCAGCGTCAGCAGCCGCGCCCAGGGCCGCAGCCGCCACAAGCCCACCCCCACGGCGGCGAACACCCCAGCCAGCACACCGATGAGCGCATAGACCATCACCAGCTTCCCGCTCTGGATGAACTCCAGGATGAGCGGCAGCATGCGCGCGCTCAGCTCGTCCGGAGCCTGGAGCGCGTCCGCGCCCATCTCCTCCACCAGTTGCGCGAACAGCCACAGCACCGCGCCCGTGAAGAGGAACAGCAGCGCCTCCAGGAAGTGGATGATGGCCAACACCGCCACCCCGAACGGCCGCTTCATGCGCGAGACCCTACGCCAGCGCCATTCATCGGTCAAGCCTGCATTCATCCACCGAGCCCCCAGGCTCCTGCCTGGGGGATATCCAGCGATTCCCCGGTGGCAGGTGCCACCATTTGGCTTTGCTCAGGGCAGGCCGGGCTCGGCGCGGCTGTACTTGCGTTTTCTCGGCCGCCACAGTAGTTTCGCGCTCAATGACCACCTCGCGCGCGCGGCTCGACTACATCGACTGGATGCGCGGCCTGGCCTGCCTGACCATGTTCCAGACCCACTGCTACGATTCCTGGCTTGCGCCCGCGGCCCGCGAGACCGAGTTCTTCCGCTGGTCGCAGCTCATCGGCACGCTGCCCGCGCCGCTGTTTCTCTTTCTTGCTGGCGTCTCGCTGGCGCTGGTGATTGATCGGCTGGAGAGCAAGGGCGTGGCGAGCGGGAGAATCGCACGCACGTTGGCGCGGCGCGGCCTGGAAATCTTGGGCTTGGGGCTGCTCTTCCGCGTCCAGGAGTTCGCGCTCGGCTATCCCTGGGTGCCGTGGAGCGACCTCGGCCGCGTCGACATCCTCAACATCATCGGCCTCTCGCTGGTGCTGGCCAGCGGCATCGCTCTGCTGCGCGGCTGGGCGCGCCAGGCGCCGCTGGCCGCTGGCATCGCGCTCCTGATTGCGCTCGCCACCCCGCCGCTGTGGACCACTTGGAAACCCGACTTCCTGCCCTGGTGGCTCGCCAGCTACCTCAACGGCGGCCACACCGACTTCGAACCCAAGCCGTGGCTGTTCTGTTTGTTTCCCTGGGCGGCGTTTACGTTTGCGGGCGCGGCGGCGGGACTGGTGATGCTGCGCGGATTGCGCGGCGGGCGAGAGGCCCGAGCCGCCGGGCTGCTGGGTGGTGCCGGCGTGGCGCTGGGCGCGCTGGCGCTCTGGCTCGACTCGCTCCCCGTGCAGCTTTACGCTGTTTACGACTTCTGGCACACCAGCCCCAACTTCTTCCTGGTGCGCGTCGGCATCCTGCTGGTGATTCTGGCGCTGAGCTACCTCTGGTGCGCGGTAAAGCCCGGCTGGCTCTTCAGCCCGCTGCGGCAGCTAGGCAAGACCTCACTGCTGGTCTACTGGGTGCACGTCCCGTTCGTCTACGGCCGCTTTTCGTTCCTGCCCAAGCGCGGCTCTTCGATTGAGCTGGCCACGCTCGGCCTGCTCATCGTCATCGTGGCCATGACACTGCTCTCGCTGGCCCGCACGCGCTCAAAAGGCCGCGGGGCCGAATTGTGGTCAGCGCTCCGCCAGCGCTTGGGTCTCGCGCGCGTCTAGCGCCGTTCTACGGCACTAGCTGGCCCCGAAGGCCTGCTTGACGTGCGGCTGGAACATGTACCACAGGATGAGCCCGTTGACGCCGAGCCCGATGACGCTGGAGACGGCACTGACCGGTTCACCGGTCATCAGGGGGATCGCCGCTCCCGCCAGGTTGGACAGCACGCCGAGAATACTGAACACGATGGTCAGGATGCGCGCCCAGTTCTTGAGCGTCCACAGGCCGATCCCCACCACGAAGGAGATCAAGGCGAACACGAAGAAGATGACTCCCGCCACCGCCCCCAGCCCCATGAGGACGGCCATGCCCGCGTCGCCGCCTCCTCCGCCTTGGCCCACCAGCCCGCCGAGCAAGCTGAAACCCAATAGGAACAGAGCCCCCAGCAGCAGGAACAGCGCCGCGCCCAGAAAATCCAGTACCGCCAGGATGGTCACTCCGGTGGGTCGCTCCATCGCTCACCTCCGCGCGCTTTGTGAGCGCACCTTACTCCGCTGCCGTGCGCGAGTCAAGGCAGCGGGGCGCGCTGCAGTGTCCTACTTTGAATTCGAGCGCCTATCGGATCATCCTAATGCTCAACCCCGTGGCTCCCGCCACGGGGGAACCCAGCGGCAGGAGCCGCTGGGTTGAACAAACTAGGACACTACGGCGCGCTAGACGTGGACGAGCTTGTTGTGGATGGCGTAGAGGATGAGCTCCAGCCGGTCGTTGACCCCCAGCTTGGCGTAGACGCTGGTGAGGTGGTTCTTGACCGTGGCTTCGGTGACGCCCAGCTTGTCGGCCACCTCTTTGTTGCGCAGGCCCATGGCCACGCAGCGCACAACTTCCATCTCGCGGTTGGAGAGCTTGGAGTCGTCCGTCGGGGCCGGCGCGGGTGACGCGGTGGGGCGGGCGAGCAGCGACTCCAGCGCTTGGCTCAGGATGGGGTTGTCGATCCACACCTCGCCGGCGTAGACCTTGCGGATGCTCTTGGCCGTCAGCGCCGGGTCGGCGTCCTTGAACAGGATGCCGCGCGCGCCCAGGCGGACGGCGCGGACAGCCTTGTCGCGCTCGTCGTTCGAAATCATGATGATGACGCGGGCGTTGAGGCGGCGCTTGGCGATTTCATTCAGGGTCTGCAGGCCGTCCATGACCGGCATCTTGAGGTCGAGCAGTAGGACGTCGGGCTGGTAGCGCTCGATGAGTAGGATGGCCTCCATGCCGTTGGCGGCCTCACCGACCACGGTCAGGTCGGATTCCGGCTCCAAAAGGCGTATGACCCCCTGCCGATACAGGGGATGGTCGTCCACTACGGCCACCTTAATCGTGGGTTTGGCCATAGGCCCCGACTCCCATCCTAGGAGTGGGATGACTATATCAGATTAGACCGGGGGGCGGAACGAACCGAAAGGCCGGGTCGAAAAGACGGGAGTCGCTTGTCCTTGCCCCTAGCGACTAGGCGAAGCCGGAGGAAACCCGCACGAGCTTGCCCCAATCCCGACTGGGTCGGGGCGCCCCTCCTGTGGCCTTGAGTGAGGGATGGTGCCGAAGGTGGGAGTCGAACCCACACGAGCTTGCGCCCACTGCGCCCTGAACGCAGCGCGTCTGCCAATTCCGCCACTTCGGCACTGCAATTCGGGGCCTACTTGCGGCTCGAACCGGCGCCCATCCCGACTGGACTGCGTCGGGACGCGTCTGCCAATTCCGCCACTTCGGCCCGACAAGATCCCCCGGCAACGCATGGGGGAGGCGTAGGACCATCTTGCCAACCCCCGACGAGGGTGTCAAGCCGCCCCCCGCCCCGCGGGCGGCTACTTGATCCACTTCACTTCCTTGACGTTGGTGTTGATGACGAAGACGCGAAGGATGTTGCTGTTGGAGTTGGCGGGAAAGAGGAAGAAGCCGAGGCGGTTGGGCGCGTAGCCTTCGGTGCTGCCCATCAGCAGCTCGCCGTCGGAGAACTCCACCTGAATCTTGCGCCCGTGGACCACGCCCACAAACTCGCTGGGGTTGACCTTCTCACCGCCCGGCTCGGTGAATTCCTTGATGAAAAACATGGCCTTCAGCTTGCGCATGTCGATCTCGCGCGCCTCGTCGGCGTGGGCGCGCTCGGAGGGGAAGATGCGGCAGCGCTCCTTGAGGGGCGAGAAATCGAAGATGAACCCGCGGATGCGCTCGCCCTCGAGCGTGGCGGCCACCACTTTGACGGCGCGCGCAGCCGGGCCGGCTGGTGTTGCCATCGGACACCTCGATTAAGGATCCCAGGGGGCCTCGAATAATACCTCATTCCCCGGCGCACGCGCACCAGAATCATGCCGGTGGGACTGCGGGCGTGTGATCGTGGCGCGCCGACGGCAGGCTAAGTAGCGGTGAATGAGAACTGTTGGTCGATTCTGAGTTTATCGGCGGGAGGCTGGCGGAGGTCCCAGGCCAACCTCACTGATTCGAGCAAGCGGATAAAACCGTAGGCCGGGTCCAGCTCCCACCGCAGCAGGCCGTGGCGGGCGGAGGTGGGAAAAGCGTGGTGGTTGTTGTGCCAACCCTCTCCGTAGCTCACCAGCGCCACCCACCAGCAGTTGGTGGAGAGGTCGTCCACGGCAAACGTCCGGTAGCCGAAGGTGTGGCTGGCGGAGTTGACCAGCCACGTGCAGTGGTAGGTCAGCACCAGTCTCACGAAAATTCCCCAGACCACAAACGGCCACCCACCTAAGAGGTAGAGGACGGCCGCCAGCAGCAGGGAGGGCAGAGTGTGCACCCGCCCCAGCCGCCGGTACAGCGGCACCCGCAGCAGGTCGGGGGCGTAGCGGCGGGCGACCGCGAGCGAGGATTCCTTCGAAGGCGCCCAGAGGATCCACAGCACGTGGCTCCACCAGAAGCCCTGCCGGGCGCTGTGGGGGTCTCCGGGCTGGTCGGCGTTGTGGTGGTGCTGCCGGTGCTGGGACACCCATTCCACCGGCCCTCCTTGCAGGCAGAGTGTTCCCAGCAATGTCAGCAGGTATTCGAGCGGGCGGGAACACTTGAACGATCGGTGGGTAAGCAGCCGGTGGAAGCCGACGCACATGCCCATCCCGCCGATGACCGCGTGCAGGAGAAAACAGACCGCCACCGCGGGCCAGGTAGTGTACCAGAGAGCGGCTACCGCGCCGGAGTGAATGATGAGCAGGAAGACGACCCGGACCGGGTCGAACCGGTCTCGGGCAGGAGCCGGAGGGGCGTTGGTCAGAAGCGTTGCGGCGTGACTCATTCATTCTCCCCCGTAGAGGGATTGGCCCGAGCGCAATGTGGACCAGTGCGCACGACTAGGCTGGCGGAGCGATGTGCAACGGCCGGGCCAGTCGCAGAAACCCCAGCAGGCGGATCATCGGCCAGGCGGGGTCGTACTCGCCCGGCTGCAAGCTGAACCGCGCCGAGGTCGGGTAGGCGTGGTGGTTGTTGTGCAGTCCCTCGCCGGCCACCAGCCACGCCACCAATTGCAGGTTGGTGGCGGTGTTTTCGAAGGGTTGGTGCCCGATGGCGTGCCCGATGCCGTTGATGACGGCGCTGGCTACGGCGTAGCCCGCGGCCTGGAGGACAAAAGCCAGAACGCCCGCCGGTGGCCCCAGCAGCAGCACGAAGAGGAGCAAGCCCAGCAGCAGCCCGGCGTAGCCGTGGCAGAAGACGTGCCGGTCGAGCCAGTCGTGGCCGACGTCGGGCGCGAAGCGGGCCACGGTTTCGCGGTTGCGGGCCTCGCGGTTGTAGTAATAGAGGTTGCCGGTCAGGATCTTCAGCAGCCCCTTGAGCTGCGGGCTGTGCGGGTCGCCTTCCTGGTCTGGATAGCGGTGGTGCTTGCGGTGCACGGCCACCCACTCCTTGGGGATGATTCCGGTGGTAAGCCAGATCTGCGCCCGCATGAAGAAGGCCAGCGCGGGATGGAGCGCCAGAGCGCGGTGGGTGAGCGAGCGGTGCAGGTAAAGCGTGGTGCAGTAGAGCGAAATCTGCAGGCTGACGAGAGTCAGGACCAGCGCGGCGAGCCAGAGCATCGCTAGTGCGCCGCCTCGGCGACGCGGCGAAGAACGAAGTCTCCCTGGCCCGCCTTCTCGACGAAGTCGATGCTTACTTCGCCCATGGAGCGGCGCAGGTGCTTGTCCATCACCACTTCGATCCCTTCGCTCGCGACCCCGTCGTCGTCCGCGGCCGTGGGCTGGTCTTCAAACGCCACGAAAAGGCAGAGCGTGGTTTCGCCTGCCACGGGCTCAACTCCCACACGGACCCGGGTGGAGACGGGCAGATTGCGGCTTTCCAGCATTCTCTTGAATTCGGCGGCCGCTTCCTTGGTGACGGTCATGGGCGTCCTTCGCGCGGTCGTGCACGGGGCCGGCCGGTTGGTACAGTTGGTCCCGCGTCTCAAGGTGTCTGAGCGGAAGTGCAGCTTGGACTACCTAAGACAGGTGGTGCAAGAACTCCGAAGGCGGCGCCAGTCTAGCACAGACGTTCCCTATTGACCAGACCTTCCTCGGCACCTTGCCGGTGCATTCGAATCGGGTTGACGCTGCCGGAGCGACGGCGTATAAGGGCGGTGCCGCTGAAGCCCCGCCGGCCGCAGGCAGGCGAGGTCGACCGCATGAGCGAACCGCTGCCGCCAGGCGCAGAACGCCGCTGCAGTCCGCGCACGCCGACTGAGGGCCCCCTGTCCCTCCAGGGACGCACCCCGCGCGGCGCCCCGCTGGCCGCCACCGCCCGGGCGCTCAACCTCAGCGCTCAGGGCGCCAAACTGGAGTGCGGGGCGGAGTTCGCGCGCGGCACCGAAGTCGTGATTCAGAATCCGGAGAGCGGCGGCAGCGCCACCTACCGCGTGGTGTGGGTGGCCCCGCGGCCGGGCCAGCGGTGGGAGATGGGCGTTGAGCTGGTCGAGGGTGAGCCGCCGTTCGGGATGGAACGGGACTGACCCGCGGCGCCGGGACGGAATTTGGCTTGCCCCGCGCGCCACCGGTGCTAGAATCGGCCTGCCGGCCCCAGCGGCCGGACGCACCCCAAGCTTGCCTGCTTGTCCTGAGCGTGCCGAAGGGCGCAAGCAGGCGAACGTCCCAAGGAGGGCGCACCCATGCTGCTGAGCGTTTCTCTGGTCCTGGGGATGCTGATTGGCTGGCTGGCGATTACGGCGGTGTGCATCGCGGTGGCCATCTACAAGGCCGTCATCGGCCTGCGGGAAGAAGAAGTCCTCTACATCGACCCGGGCGAGGACCGGCAGCGCCAGGAGCAGGCCGCGCTGGCCTCGCGCCTCGAGCGCGTCGGAAAACTTTTTTGGATTACTCTCGCCCTTTCCATCGCCACCGGAGTGGTGACCTTCGCAGTCTGGGTCTATGAACGATTGACCAGTTGAGCCCCCCGACCCTCGCCCGAGCTCAGGGTTGAGGCGGGGCGGCTGGCGGAGCCTCCGAGCGCAGCGGCACCAGGGACGTGTGGTTGTGCAGGATAAGCCAGTGCCCGCCGCGCTTCTCCAGAACCAACGTCGTGTGGCCCTGGGCTTGAACCATTTGTTTCCCGCGGATGCCCGCCAGGCGCCACCGGTAGCTGGCCCAGGCCACCTTGCCGCGGCGGACGATTCTCGTGTCCTCCCGCAGCAGCTCCAGGTTGGTGAAGTCGGCGTGGGAGGCGGTGAAGCCCGGCTCGATGTTGCTCCAGCCGCTGACCGCCGGAGAATAGTCGCCGGGGACCACGGTGGCCTCGGGGGCGTAGTGCCGGCCCATGGCGCTGTAGTCGCTGGTGCGCAGGGCTTCGATGACGGCGGCAATCACTTCCTCGATGCGCTCTTCCTCCGTGGGCGCCGCCTGGAGCGCCAGGCTCCCCGCCAGCAGCAGCAACGCCGTCACTCCTGCCAGTATGCGTTTCACTCCGCACCTCCTTGCCCCGTCCCGCTCCTTCGCGAATTTCCAATGAAGCGCTTCTCGCGGACCTCGCCCGAAGGAGCGGGACGGGGCAAGCTATCTTTTTCGACTGCCCGGCACTACAATAGCCGCCGCTCGGTCGAACTGCAACCGGAAGAACCGAAGCCATGAAGATTCTTGTCCTCAACTGCGGCAGCTCGTCAGTCAAGTTCCAACTAGTGGAGACCGACCTGGAGCGCATCGACCGCAACCAGGACCGGCTGCTGGCCCGCGGCCTGGTCGAGCGCATCGGCACCGCCGAAGCCGTCGTCTACTGCGAGGCCGGCGAGCGCACCACCAAGGACGTGGGCCTCGAGCTTGCCGACCACCACGCTGCCGTGGCCAAGGTCATCGCCCTGCTGCAGCACACCGGTGCCCTCAAGGACCCGCAGCAGATTGACGCTGTCGGCCACCGCGTCGTCCACGGCGGCGACTTCCGAGACTCCCAGCTCATCACGCCCGAAGTGCTGAAGCGAATCGAAGACACCGTCGAGCTGGCCCCGCTCCACAACCCCCACAACCTCAAGGGTTACTACGTCTGCCGCGAGCTTTTCCCCGAGAAACCCCAGGTGGCCGTCTTCGACACCGCCTTTCATCAGACCATGCCGGCGCGCGCCTACCTCTACGCGCTGCCCTTCGATTACTTCCGCCGCCACCGCATCCGCCGCTACGGCTTCCACGGCACCTCGCACCGTTACGTCTCCTATCGCTTCCGGCAGCTCACGGAAACCAGCAAAGAAGAGACCAACCTCATCACCGTCCACCTCGGCAACGGCTGCTCGCTGGCCGCCATCCAGCACGGCCGCTCGGTGGACACCTCGATGGGCTTCACCCCGCTCGAAGGCCTGGTGATGGGCACGCGCCCGGGCGACATCGACCCCGCCATCCCCCTCCACCTCATGGCCAAGCAGGAGATGACCCACCAGGAAGTTTCGACCATTCTCAACCGCCAAAGCGGCCTCTATGGCATCAGCGGTGAGACCAACGACATGCGCGCCCTGCTGGAGAGCGCCCGCAAGGGCCACGAGCGCGCCCGCACCGCCATTGAAGTCTTCTGCTACCGCGTGCGCAAGTACCTCGGCGCCTACACCGCCGTGCTCGGCCAGGTGCACGGGCTGGTGTTCACCGGCGGCATCGGCGAGAACGCCCCGCGCGTCCGCGAGCTCAGCCTCGAAAACCTCGACGCCCTCGGCTACGACCTCGACCGGCAGAAGAACGACAAGGCTGTCGGCGCCGAAGCGGAGATTTCCAAGGCCTCCAGCCGCGTCAAGATTTTCGTTATCCCCACCAACGAAGAGCTCCTCATCGCCCGCGACACCTACCGCGCCATCGAAGGCATCGAAAACCCGTAACCCGCGACCAGCGTTCAGCCCACGGGCGTCCGCCCGTGGGTATTAGGCGGCTTTCAGTTCTTCCTCAGGTGTCGCAGCAGCTCCATCGCATCGGTGTTGTCGGCATTCAGACCGAGAGTTTTTTCGCATTGCTCGATAGCGCGCGTCCGGTCTCCGGACCGGGCGTACGCTTCCGCCAGCGCCGTATGAGCATCCGCGGCGCCGGGCTCGTTGGCAAAGGCTTCGGTGGCCAACTCGAGAATTGAGATGGCCTCCTTGAGACGGCCGCTCTGCTGCAGGCGATACCCCACCACCACCACGTCCCACGGACGGAACTCGTACTCGGAGGGGGTTTGCTGGCGGGCTTCGTGGAAACGTTTGCGGGCCGCGTCCACCCCCTCCTGCTCGACTGTCTGCCAGAGCAGTTCGCCAATGGATTTCTTTTCTCCGCCCCCGAAACCGATCCGGCTAAAATTGTAAATCCTTCCTGAAATGACCAGATGAATCTCGACTTCATCGGAGATGGCCCGGCTCCAGAACTCCGGCCCCACGACGCCGAAGTCGCGTCGGTTCAAGCTCGTCCCCCCCTCAAAAGTAACCCGCTGGTTCCCCCAGGGGTCGCTGGACTTCGGCGACAGAACCGCGAAAGGGATAACTACCTCGCGCGTGACCCCATGCAGCGTGAGCGGGCCAGCGACCAAGTACCCGTCCCCCGCTTTCTGCACGCGCTGGCTTTGGAAACGGATCCAAGAGTGTTTTTCAGCGTCGAAGAAATCCGCCGACTGCAGGTGCTGGTCGCGGTCTGCAATTCCCGTATTGATGCTCTTGACGTCAATGAGCACCGTCACCGACGAGTGCGTGATGTCCTTTTCATCAAAGAAAATACTGCCCCGGCAACGGTTGAAGGTGCCTTGCACTTTGGTCAGCCCGGCGAAGTTTACTGTAAAGGTCAAGATGGAATGAGATCTGTCAATTCCATACAGGTCGCCTTGCAGTGGAGAGGTATCCGACTGCGCGAGCGCGGCCAGGGAAAACACCAGCGCACCCACTATCGGTCCCAAGACTTTGCGGTAGGTCATCCTGCTCCCTCCAGTAAGGACGTACGAGAGTTGCTATTTAGACGCAGGAGACGCGGAAAGGGTTTGCGTGCGGCGGTGGCTCAACAGATTGACGTAAAGCCGGACACCGCCGGGGACGCCGGCGCGCACTTGGCGGAAGAGCGCCAGCCCGCAGTAGATGTAGGCGCCGTCGCCGTAGCGGGCGTAGAGCAGCGAACCGCGCTGTGCCGGCTCGCCCGGGTCGGCCATCTCCAGCAGCGCCTGATACTCCTCCGGCCAGCTCTCCCAGAAATAGAGCCCGCGCTCCTGCACCCAGCCCTCCCAATCGTCGGCGCCGATGCGATTCGGAGAATTGAGCAGCGCATGCTCCGGCAGAAGCACGCGCACCGGCGCCGTCTCCACCGTCACGCGCGGGCTGTTACCCGACTTCACCGCTGGAAACGGCGCGAGCTTGGCCGGGTCCCAGCCGCGGCCTTGGTGCTCGACGACGAGCACGCCGCCGACCTTGGCGTACTCCAGCAGCCGCAGCGTCTGCTCGGCCAGGTCGGCGCGGAAGTCGTAGGCACGGTTGGCAATGACAATGGCATCGTAGGCCGCGAGGCGTGCGTCCGCCGTGGCGGACAGTGCGCTTTCATCGAGCATGTCAATGGTCACGCCCAGTGGCGCCAGCAGCGCCGGCACCGGGTCGTCGGGGAAGCCGATGTAACCGATACGCAGTCCGGCCGGCACGGCCAGGTCGAGCACCCGCACTTCCGCGCGTGCCGGCTCCAAGACCGCCCGCTCCATCGTGGTCCCTTCGTGCTCCAGCCGCCGCGCAAGCCGGTACGTGGTGGCGTCCCAGCCGGCTCCGGCATCGAGCCTGTAGTCGCCCGGAGCGACGCCGGCGGGGACGGTAACTTCAAAACACTTTCGCGTCGTCGGCGTAACCGCCAGGTCAACCTCCACCGGCAGCGGCGTGTACCAGCCGTGCGGGACGTCGATCCAGACGTTGACCTTGCCGAGCCCCGGCCGGTTGGCTTGCAGCCGCACGCACCACTCTTGAGTGGTGTCAACCGCCGCCGAGGCAAGCATGCGCAGGGCGGGCTCCATCTCCAGCGTCACCGGCGGCGAGAGGTAGACAGGGGCGAGGTCGGCGTGGACGTGCTCGCGGCCCATCTGGTGGCGGCCGAAAAGCCGCCGCGGGTCGAGCCGCTCCAGCACGCCGCGCGGTTGGATGGGCGCGGCCGCCAGGCCTTGAACGGGCGCGCGCAGCTCGAGCTGCAGCGAGCCGGTGGTCAGCGTGGCGCGCGCGCGCAGCCCGGTGGGCGCGGCGCGCGCCGGATCGAACTGCGGCGCGCCCACCATGAACTCGGTGCGGTGCTCGGTGTCGGTGGTTTCACTCGCGAGCGGCTCGCTGCTCCAGCCCGGCGGCAGGTCGAGCTGCAGGTTGCCGAATTCGAGGCCGACGGCGCGGAAGACCTCGGGCGCGCCCACGCGCACCGACAGTCCCACCCAGACCTGTTCGCCCCGGGTGAGCGCGGCGCGGTCGGTGAGCGCGGTGAACTCGACTCCGGCCAGCGCCGCGGCGGCCTCGAGGTAGGCGTTCTGCCGGGCGTCGAGCAGCGCAACCAGCGCCGGGTCGACGCCGTCCGGCGCCTCGCGGCGCAGCGCCGTCAGCAGCGCCGCGCCTTGCACCAGCGCCAGCGCCGCCTCGGCCCGCTTGTCTTCTCCCAGCAGGCGGCGCGCGTCGCCGGCGAGCGTGCCCGCCTGCGCCAGCCGCTCGCGCCAGGCGCCCAGAAAGTTGGCGGCGGGGAACAGTCCCGGCAGCGCCGTCAGGTCGGGCGCGACGTCGGCGGCGGACTTCGGCGCCGCCACGTCTTCGGGCTGGACCTTTTCCAGCGCCATCACGTAGTTCCGGAAACGGCCCACGCGGTCGAGGCTGATGGAACCCATCCCCTGGCTGCGGTGGTTGCGGAAGCCTTCCCAACCGATTACCTCGAAAGTCTTGCCCGTGACGGGATCGGTCTCGGTGGCGGGGATAGGGATCTCGGTCGGCTGGCCTTCGCCCGCCCAGCGCCGCGTGAGGAAGAAGCGCGGCTGCCAGGGCTGCAGGCCGCGGGCGATTTGCTCGGGGAAGGCAGCAGGGTCGCCGGCCAGCTCGAAGGCCTTGCGCGCCAGCACGCCGGCGGCACGGTGGTGAGCGCCACCGCCGTCGCGCTCGGTGCCGCTCCAGGCGGAGAGCACGGCGATGGGCCGCAGCTCGCGGAACTGCCGCACCATCTCGGCGAGCATCTTTTCTTCGCCCCAGATGCGGAAGGTCTCCTCGACCGACTTCGAGTAGCCGAAGTCTTCCGCGCCCAGGAAGCGCAGCTCGGCGCCGTAGGCGTCGGTGGCGGCGCGCAGCTCCCGCGCCCGGACGAGCGCCAGCTCCTCGCCGAGCTCTGAGCCGGCCTGGTTCTGCCCGCCCTCGCCGCGCGTCACGCACAGCAGCACGACGCGGGCGTGGAGGCCGCGGGCGAAGTAGGTGAGCACCGGGCCGCTCTCGTCGTCCGGGTGGGCGGTGATATAAACCACGGTGCCCAGGCGCGGCAGCCGCGCCAGTTGCGCATCAAGTTCAGCGTTGGTCTGCGCCGTCCCGCCCTGCGGGACCAGCAGCGCTGCAGCCAAGGCCACGGGAACGAGCGTTACCCTTACTCTAGTCATTCCGCTTGTCCTGAGCATAGTCGAAGGAAGTCTGTCCTCCCGCCTGCGGGGGAGCAGGCGTCGAAGACCCTGAGCTTGTCGAAGGGAGGAATCTGCTTTTTCAACGCGCATCAGCTCATTCGATGCTGGGTGGCGCGAACGGGAACTCGCGCAGCGTGCGGGCGCGAAGGAGATAAACCACCACGCCCAGCGCCAGCACGCCCAGCCCAATCAGAATAAACGTTTTTCCCGTAGCGAGGAACAGGCCGAGCCACATTCCGATGGCGGCCAGCGCCGGCAGCGGGTAGAGCCACATGCGGAAGGGGAACTTCATCCCGCGGCGGGTCAGCACGAAGATGGCCACCGCCTGCGCCACGAACTCAATCAGGATGCGGATGGCCATCAGCGAGACGATGACGTCGCGCAGCTTGAAGAGCAGGCTGAAGGCGACCGTGACCCCGCCCACGGCCAGCAGCGACACGTGCGGGAAGTGGTGCTCCGGGTGGACGCGCGAGAAGAACCGGAAGAAGCCGCCGTCCAGCGCCGCCGCGTAGGGGATGCGCGAGTAGCCCAGCATCAGCGACCACACCGAGGCGAACGCCGCCACCAGGATCAGCGCCGTGACCACCGCGCCGGCCGTCGGCCCGTAGAGTCGCTCCATAAAAACCGAGACGATGTACTTCGACTCCATCGCTTCACGCCAGGGAATCACGCTGATGAGCCCGAGGTTCATCACCAGATAAATCGCCGCGATGCCGAGGATCGAAATGATGATGGCGCGCGGAATCACCCGCTCGGGCTCGCGGATCTCCGCGCCCAGGTAGCAGACGTTCTGGTAGCCGAGGTAGTCGTAGAGCGCGATCAACATGGCGTTGCCCAGGCCGGCCCAGAAGGCGAACTGCCAGAAGTCGAAGGCGCCGGCGGGGAAGTCGAGCACGGCGGCAGCGTTGAAGTGGGTCAGCCCGCCGAAGATGATCCAGGCGATGGTGCCGAAGACGACCACGAAGAGGTAGAGGGAGATGCGCCCGATGGTGGTGATGCGGCGATAGAGAAGGAAGATAATGAAGAGGCCGACGCCGGCGGCCAGCAGCCGGTGCTCCAGTGTGCGACCGCCGTCGGCCGCCGAGAGGCCAGGCAGGAGGTAGTCGGCGTAATCCGCGAAGCCGATGAGGCCCGAGGCCATCGAAAGCGGGGCGCGGAAGAGCATCTGCCAGATAAAAAGAAAGCTGAGCAACCGGCCCCAGCCGCGCGGCCCGTAAGCTTCGCGCAGGAAAACATACGTCCCGCCCGCCTGCGGCATGGCGGCGCCGAGCTGCGCCCACACCAGGCCGTCGCACAGCGCCAGCAGCGCGCCGAAAATCCACCCCAGCATGGCGTGCGGCCCGCCCATGGCGCCGATGATGAGCGGGATGGTGATGAAGGGGCCGACGCCCACCATGTCGATCATGTTGAGCGCGGTGGCTTCCTTCAGGCCCAGCCCGCGGATGAGCTTTTGTTCGCCGGTGCTCATGAGAAGTCGGACAGGATAGCAAGAAAACCGCGGCTCGGGCGGGTGTATAGTCGCCTCCGACGAAGGAGGCGCGCATGGTCTTGCGCAAAGGGCTGGCGGCGATCTTCGCCCTGCTGGCGGTTGCCGTGTTGGCTGCGGCGCGGCATCCGCTGCGGGACTGGCTCGGTGTTCGCTTCTCGGACGGCTACTATGTCGAGTTCGACTACCTCCACCAGGGCCTCTGGCTGGCCATCCCGGGCGGGCTGGCGCTGGTGGTTTCTCTTTACGTGCTGATTCGTCGCAACGCCCATGGGAACTGGCTGGCGATTCCGCTGGTGGTGTTGCTGCTGCTGGCGATCGCCATCCCGGGTTTTGTGCGCAACCCAAACACCGACGCGCGTTGGGACGTGCGCGACCGGGCCCGGAGCGTCGCCGACGCCTGGGTCGGTTGGAGCCGGGATTCCGGCCGCTTCCCCTTGAGCGAGGCCGAGTTCCAGGAGGCCATGAAGGGCGTATACCGCGCGGAGGTCGCGCGGCCCAGCCGCTACGCGCGCGCCGGGCAGCGGCTTCCCTTCCGCTTTGTGTTTGTGCCGGGCGCGAGGGGGCCGCACCAGCCCGTGCCTCCGGGCGACCAGCCGGGCATCCTCTATTGCGCGGCCAGCGAGGATGCGCTGCGGTTATGGATTACCGCCACCGGGCTCGACCAACCCGTGGGCGGCTCGGTGGTGTGGATCGAATTCGAGCCCGGCCTTTTCTGGCTGGAAGAGATGCTGCCCGAGCCGAAACCGAAATGAGCTAGAGGCCGAAGAACGAGAGAGGAACCAGGCCGAAAGCGAGGGCGAAGCAAAGGGCGGCAACGCCGAGGAAGAGCAGGTTGCGGGCGACGTGCAGCGCGCGGCTCTGCTCGACGCGCTGGAAGTAGCAGGGCAGCGGAATCATCAGCAGGAAGCTCACGCCGAAGGGCGCGAGCATCCACGCCCGGAACCCGCCCAGCCACAGCGCCGCCGCGCACAGAAAGCAGCTCCCGCCGAAGAGAACATCAACCAGCAGAATCTGGCAACGGAGCGCCGCCCACGGCGCCGCGGGCTTGAACGCCCGGCTCGCGGTGAACACACCCCACACGCCCAGCACCGCGAACCCAATGGCGTAGGCTTGGGCGAGATTCAGACCGGACACCGGTCACCGAATACCGGTCACCGATTCTTCCTGCTCGTGGGCGTGGTAGGAGGAGCGCACCAGCGGGCCGCACTCGGCGTGCTTGAAGCCGAGCGCGAGGGCGTCGCGCTTGATGCGGGCGAACTCGTCGGGGTGGACGAAGCGGGCGATGGGCAGGTGCGAGCGCGTCGGCTGCAAGTACTGCCCGACGGTGAGGATGTCGACGCCGGACACGCGCAGGTCGCGCAGCGTTTCCAGGATTTCTTCGTAGCTCTCGCCCAGGCCGACCATGATACCACTCTTGGTTGGCATCGCCGGGTTAAGCTGCTTGGCGCGGCGCAGCAGCTCGAGCGAGCGCTCGTAGACCGCGCCCAGGCGCACCTGGCGGTAGAGCCGCGGCACGGTCTCGGTGTTGTGGTTCAGGACTTCGGGCGCGGCCTCGACAACAGTGGCGAGCGCCTCCCAGTTGCCGCGGAAGTCGGGGATGAGCACCTCAATCTTGCAGCCGGGAACTTCCTCGCGAACGGCGCGTATGGTCTCGGCAAAAATGCCCGCGCCGCCGTCCGCCAGGTCGTCGCGGTTCACCGAGGTGATGACGGCGTAGCTCAAGCCCATGGCGGCGACGGCTTCGGCCACGCGTCGCGGCTCGTCGCTGTCCAGCCCCAGCGGCCGCCCGTGGGGCACGGCGCAGAAGCCGCAGGCGCGCGTGCACAGGTTGCCGAGGATCATGAAGGTCGCGGTGCCGTGGCCCCAGCACTCGGCCACGTTGGGGCAGCGCGCCGACTCGCAGACGGTGTGCAGCTCGAGGCGCGCCATCAGCCCTTTGAGGTGGGTGTAGTTCTCCCCGCCCGGCAGCCGCACCTTCAGCCACTCGGGCCGCGGCTCCCGCGGTAGCGGCTGAAGCACGGGAAGTTGAACCATGCTCATGGAAGTTTCATTCTAGCACGGCTGGTTTTGGAACCACGGATGAACACTGATGAACACGGATTCAAGCAAGGTACAAGGCTTTTACCACAGAGGCGCAGAGGACGCAGAGGAAACGCAGAGAGTGCAGGCACCGGTCACCGGCCACCGATTCACTCCGAGTCTTCCGCGTAGCGGGCTTTGAGGGCTTCGACGACGGAGGGGTCGGCGAGGGTGGTGGTGTCGCCGAGGGCGCGGTTGGTGGCGACGTCGCGGAGGAGGCGGCGCATGATTTTGCCGCTGCGGGTCTTGGGCAAGTCGGCGGCGAAAAGAATCTTCTCGGGCCGCGCAATCGCGCCAATCTTTTTCACCACGTGGTCCATCAGGTCGTCCACCAGCTCGACCGGCTCGCGCACCCCGTGGCCGTCCTTCAGCGTCACAAAGGCAGCGATGGCCTCGCCTTTGATTTCGTGCGGGATGCCGACCACGGCGGCTTCGGCCACGGCCTTGTGCGCCACCAGCGCGCTTTCGACCTCCGCGGTGCCGATGCGGTGCCCGGCGACGTTCAAGACGTCGTCCACGCGCCCCAGCAGCCAGAAGTAGCCGTCCTCGTCGCGCTTGGCTCCATCTCCTGTGAAATACAAACCTGGGTAGCGCGTCCAGTACTGTTCCTGGTACCGCTCGGGGTCGCCCCAGATGCCGCGCAGCATCCCCGGCCAGGGCTTGGTCAGCAGCAAGTAGCCGCCGCCGACCTCAACGCGCTGGCCGTCGGCGTCCACCACTTCGGCCGCAATCCCGGGGAAGGGCCGGGTGGCCGAGCCGGGCTTGAGCGTAGTCACACCCGGCAGCGGCGTAATCAAGATGTGCCCGGTCTCGGTCTGCCACCAGGTATCCACCACCGGGCAGCGTCCACCGCCGACGGTCTGGTGGTACCACACCCACACCTCGGGGTTGATGGGCTCGCCCACCGTGCCGATGAGCCGCAGCCGCGAGAGGTCGTGCTTGCGGATGTGGTCGGCGCCCCACTTCATGAAGGCGCGGATGGCGGTGGGCGCGGTGTAGAACACCGTCACGCCGTGGCGCTCGCAGATGTCCCAGAAGCGGTCGCGCCCCGGCCAGTCGGGCGCGCCTTCGTACATCAACGTGGTGGC